>Ga0209255_1000020_pt1 | contig 26575 bp, 26 predicted proteins | sample WorMetvaBAHAMAS2_FD_187394 | JGI IMG/M metagenome (GOLD analysis project Ga0209255, IMG submission 187394) | Marine gutless worms symbiont microbial communities from Max Planck institute for Marine Microbiology, Germany - Olavius vacuus... | ecosystem: Host-associated > Annelida > Digestive...
GGCTACTTCTGCACGACCAGCGGCAACGTCACCGACGACATCATGCTTCAGTATATCGAGCAGCACGCCGACAAACCTGCCGGCGTCAGCCGGTAGTGGTTTAGTTCCGATGCAGGGAACTTAGCTCGCTATTGAGAGGGGGAAAGCGCCCGGGCGCCTCCGGCCGGCGCACAGACAGCGAGGACAAAGATGCTCCGTGTTCTCACTCTGATCGCCGGCGCGGTCTTGCTCGCCGCCCCGGCCCATGCCAGCACCTGCTATGCCTTCGTCGAGGGCATCCAGGGAGTGCGCTATGCCAGCCTCGGGCCGGTGGCCGCGCGCGCCCGCGAGGCGACGATCGCCTATGTCGGCCATTCCACCTTCCGGATCGAGACCGAAGAGGGCGTGGTCATCGCCACCGACTATTTCGGCGCCAGCGGCGAAGGCCGCCTGCCCGACGTGGTGACAATGAACAAGGCGCACGAGACCCACTACACCGACACCCCCGATCCGGCCATCCCGCATGTCCTGCGCGGCTGGAATCCGGAGGGCACCGGGCCGGCGGAGCATCTGCTGACCGTGCGCGACGTCACCATCCGCAACGTGACAACCGACATCCGCGGCTGGGGCACGCCGGAGAAGGACGGCAACTCGATCTTCGTGTTCGAGGTGGCGGATCTGTGCATCGGCCATCTCGGCCATCTGCATCACGAGCTCTCGGACGTGCACCACGCGCTGTTGGGCCGGCTCGACATCGTCATGGCGGCGGTCGACGGGACCTTCACCCTGGAGATCGACAAGATGATCGCGCTCCTGAAGCGGCTGAAGGCGCGCATGGTGCTGCCGATGCACATCTTCGGCGAACACTCGCTGAGCCGTTTCCTTGCCGGCATGGGCAACGATTTCGAGATCGTCCGCCACCCCAGCCGCAGCATCACCGTGTCGCTCGACACCCTGCCCTCGCGGCCGACGGTGCTGGTGCTGCAGGGGCGTTTCGTGTTCGACAGCGACTGATCGCAGCGGCGGCCCGGAACAAGTCGCTTTTCGCTTGCGCCATCACAAGTTATACTCCAAGCGACGAATTTGCTGCCGGAGCCGGAATTGCGATCGCTCCGGGGTGTTTTTGTCTGTTTCTCGACGGCCGACGCACTGGCGCAACAGAGGAGAGTGACCGATAGCCAGACGACCCCACCACGCGCCGCCGACCCGGAACACGGGTCCGCGCGCAAACCGGCAGATTCGGGTGCCGGAAATCCGCCTCATCGATCAGGACGGCAGCAATGTGGGGATCGTCTCCCCTGAACGGGCCATCGGCATGGCCGAGGAGGTCGGGCTCGATCTGGTCGAGATCTCGCCGGGTGCCACGCCACCGGTCTGCAAGATCATGGACTTCGGCAAATACAAGTACGAAAAGCAGAAAAAGTCTGCCGAAGCCAGGAAGAAGCAGAAAATCATCGAGATCAAGGAGGTCAAGTTCCGGCCCAACATCGACACCCACGACTATGACGTGAAGATGCGGTCGGTGACCAAATTCCTAGACGAGGGCGACAAGGTGAAGGTCACGCTGCGATTCCGCGGCCGCGAGATGGCGCATCAGGAGCTCGGCCGTGAACTGCTGCAGAAGATCGCCGGCGACATCGAGGAGATCGGCAATGTCGAATCGATGCCGAAGATGGAAGGCCGCCAGATGATCATGATGGTCGCGCCGCAGCGGACCTGATCGGCGGGGCGAGGTGACCGTGCCGGTGCAGCCTCCGTCGCACATGGCCAGGTATTCGCCGCGCAACACCGCCTCGGAGGCCGACGGGCGGCTATACTCGCCCAACTTCGCCGACAACTACGCGCCGATCCGCGACGCGCTCAGGCCTTGGCTGCAGGGCCGGACCGGCACGGTGTTGGAGATCGGCTCGGGCACCGGGCACCATGTCGCCCATTGGGCCCGGGAATTCCCCCGACTCGATCTTGGGTTTCCTCCGACATCGATGCCCGGCATCGTGCCAGCATCGCCGCCTGGGGCGCGGCGCTGGGGTGCCCCAACATGGTGTTGCCACTCGCTCTCGACGCCGCCGCGGACTGGGCCACCGACCCGGCGGTGCAGGCATTGGGGTCCCTGGACGCGGTGCTCTGCTGCAACGTGATCCACATCGCCCCCTGGGCGGTGGCCGAAGGGATAGTCCGGGGCGCCGCGCAGAGCCTAGCGGCGGACGCATCGCTGATCCTCTATGGCGCGTTCCGGCGCGGCGGGCGCCATCTTTCCGAGCGCAATGCCAGTTTCGACGCCGCGCTGCGCGCCGACAACCCGGATTGGGGCGTGCGCGACCTCGACGACGTCGCCGCGCTGGCGGCCAAGGCGGGGCTCGGCCCGGCCCGGATCACCGCGATGCCGAACAACACAACCTGCTGGTGGCGTTCTGCCGCGAGAGGCGCTAGCCTGCCGCGCATGAGCACCGATTCAGAGCAGGGCCACCGTTGGCACGACATGGGCGGCCGGGATGCGGGCGAGATTGCCCGCGGCGAGCACGACCATGCGCTGTGGGAGAAACGGGTCGACGCGCTGATGCGCATCGCCTCGGCCAAGGGCTACTTCACCGTCGACGGGCTGCGGCGGGTGCTGGAGGACATGCCACCGGACAGCTACGAGACCATGACCTACTACGAGCGCTGGATCCACTCTATCACCCAGAACCTGATCGAGGCAGACGCCTTCACCATCGAGGATCTGAACGCCCGGATGGAAGAGGTCGCGGCCCGCGGCGCCACCTATGGCGAAGCGCAGGGGGTCGGTGAAGGGGGAGCGGGCGAATGACCATGCTGCCCGAGGTCTCGCCGCTGCCGTTCGAGCCGCCCTACCCGACCTAAGGCGCCCGGTTCGCGCCCGGGCAGGTGGTGCGGGTGAAGAAGGGCGCCGCGCCCGGCCATATGCGCACGCCCTGGTATCTGCGCGGCCATACGGGCCGGATCGAGCGCCTCTGCGGCGACTTCGCCAATCCCGAGGAGCTGGCCTATCACCGCGACGGGCATCCGGCAAAGCCGCTCTACCGGGTCCGCTTCACCATGGCCGAGATCTGGGGCAACCAGGCCGAACGCCCGACCGACACCATCGACGCCGAGATCTTCGAACACTGGCTGGAGCTCGCCGATGCCCCATGACCATGACCATCACCATCACCATCATGACGACCCGTTCCACCACGAGGGAATGAGCCCCTCGGGCCATCCCTACCGGCCGGACAACGACCAGCCGCTGACCTACTGGCAGCGGATGGGGATCGCGGTGCGCGAACTGCTGGTCGAGAAGGGGATCACCACCGCGGCCGAGGTCAACGAGCAGATCGGCAAGATGGACGCCCGCACCCCGGCGCAAGGCGCCCGCGTGGTGGCCCGGGCATGGACCGATCCCGCGTTCAAGCAGCGCCTGCTGGCCGACGGCTCGGCGGCGATGGAGGAGATGGGCGTCGACCCCGACGGGCTGAAGCTGGTGGCGGTCGAGAACACCGACAAGGTGCACAACGTCATCGTCTGCACCCTGTGCTCCTGCTACCCGCACAACCTCCTCGGCCTGCCGCCCGACTGGTACAAGACCCGCGCCTACCGCTCGCGCACCGTCAAGGAGCCGCGCGCGGTGCTGCACGAGTTCGGCCTCGACCTGCTGGAGGACGTGCGCATCCAGGTCCACGATTCGACCGCCGACATGCGCTACATGGTGCTGTCGCGCCGGCCCGAGGGCACCGAGGGCTGGAGCCGCGAGCAGCTCGAGGCGATCGTCAGCCGCGACTGCATGATCGGGGTCGCTGTTCCCCGCCCGGGCTGATGTCCGCGCTGCTGTGCGGCTTCGGCGCCGCCCTCTCGCCCGAGGCTCGGGGCATCCTGGCGGTCATCCTCGCCTTCCTGATGTTCTCGGTGATGGGCACCGTCGCCAAGCATCTGATGGGCGAGATGCATCCCGTCCAGGTGGTCTGGGCGCGCTATGCCAGCCAGACGCTCTGCATTGTCGTCGTGCTGGCGCCGCGGCTCGGCAGCATGGTGCGGACAAGTCACCTTAGCCTCCAGCTCCTGCGCTCGCTGTTCCTGTTCGGGGCGACGCTGCTGTTCTTCACCGGCCTGCAGGTGATGAAGTTCGCCGAGGCGGCCGCCCTGTTGCAGACCGCACCGCTGATCATCACGGCGCTGGCCGGGCTGGTGCTGGGCGAGATTGTCGGGATCCGTCGCTGGATCGGGGTCTTTGTCGGGCTGATCGGCGCCCTGATCATCATCCGCCCCGGCCTCGACGTGTTCCAGCCCGCGGCCCTCCTGCCACTCAGCGCCGCCTGCTGCCTCGGGGCGTTCCAGATCTTCACCCGTCGGTTCTCCGGCGCCGACGGGATCGGCACGACCCTGCTCTACTCCACCGGGGTCGGAACCCTGATTGCGTCGGTGGCAGTGCCGTTCTTCTGGACCCCGCCGAGCCTGATAGAGGCGGTGATGATGCTGTCGATCGGGGCGGTCGCGAGCCTCGGCCACCTGTCGCTGGTCTACGGGCTGGGGCAGGCGCCGGCCTCGATGCTGGCGCCGTTCAACTACACCCAGCTTGTCTGGGCGGCGTTCTTCGGCTTCGTGTTCTTCGGCGAGCTGCCCGACGCGATGACGGTTCTTGGTGCCACGGTGGTTGTCGGCGCCGGGCTCTACATTTGGCACCGCGAGCGGGTCAGGGCGCTTGGCGTCGCCAGCCGGCGCGGGTAAAGGGTCGCTGTCCCCGCCCCCCCCGGGAGCTCCACCATGACCGAACCCGCAACGGCGATCGTGATCGAGCCCTTCGGCCGGCGGGTGCTGCGGCACCTCAGCGACCTCATGCGGCTGGCCTGGACGGTGATGCTGTCGCGGGCCGGAATCCTGATCATGGCCTTCTGCGACATCGCCATGCTGGGCCGCTACGGGGCCGGCGCCATTGGCGAGCTGAACCTCGGGGTGTCGATCTTCGTGCCGCTCCTGGTGGCCACGATCGGGCTCGTCTCCGGCGTGGTGCCGGTGGTGGCGCAGGCCTTCGGCGCCGGCGCCTGGGCCGAGTGCGGCCATGCCTGGCGCCGGGCCATCGCGTGGTCGCTGGCGACCTCCACCATTGCCGCGCTGATCTGCTGGCAGGGCGAGGCGCTGCTGGCCCTGTTCGGCCAGACGCCGGACTTCGCCGCCCGCTGCGGCGCGGTGGCGAAGGCGCTGGCGCCGGGGCTGCTGGCACAGACGGTCTATGCCGCCTCGGCCTTCTATCTCGAGGCGACGCGGCGGCCGATGCCGGCGCTGGTGGCGATGATCTTCGCCAATCTGGTCAACTTCGTCCTCAACTGGCTGCTGATCTGGGGCCATTGGGGCCTGCCGGAGCTGGGCGCGGTGGGCGCCGCCTTGGCCTCGACCGTCGCCCGCTTCGGCACCGCGGCCGCGCTGATCCTCTACATCGTCACCCTGCCCGGGTCGCGCGCCGCCGGGACCACAGGCCGGTGGGAGTCCATCTGGGGGCCGGGCGGTTGGGCCGCCGGGTGGCCGATGCGCAAGCTCGGCTTCTCGGCCGGGCTGTCGAACGGATTCGAGACCATCGGCTTCGCGGCGATGATGATGTTCGCCGGACAGCTCGGCGCCCTGCCGCTAGACGCCTATTCGCTGGCACACAACGTGATGGCGACCCTGCTCATAGTCGGGCTGGGGATGGCGGTGGCGAGCGGCGTGCGCGTCGGCATCGAGATGGGCCGCAACCGCCCTGATGAGGCGGCCTTCGCCGGCTGGGTCGGGCTGGCCGCCGTGGTGGCGATCATGGGCGTCATGGGGCTGCTGGTGTTCACCGGCCGCGACAGCATCGCCGCGGTCTATACCGACGATCCGGCGATCGCCGCCTGCGCAGCGGGGCTGTTCGCCGTTGTCGCCTTTGTCTTCGTCCCCGACTGCGCCCAGGTGGTGATGGGCCAGGCGGTCCGTGCCCTTGGCGACGCCTAGGTCGCGGTCGCCTGCTACATCGCCAGCTTCCTGGTGCTGATGGTGCCGCTGGGCTGGATCATGGTGCACCGGCTGGGGTTCGACGAACGGGCGCTGATCGGCGCCATCATTGCCGCCTGCGTGCTGGCGACCGTGCTCCTCGCGGCACGGTTCCACTGGCTGACGCGGCCCGGAGGGCCACGCCGTCCGCATCGTTGATCGGGTCGATTATTCGGCCGGGTTCTCGATCTTGGCGGCGGTCAGGATCGGCCCGCCCTCGCCCGCCTGGAGCCAGATCGCCACCCCCTCGCCCGGCTCGGGCTGCAGCATGTCCACGTCCTCGGTCGCGGTGCCGGCCCAGGCGCCGATCCGGTTCAGGCTGGTGACGACGTTGTGATAGGTCAGCGTCCGGCCGGCATTCTCGCCGCGGCCGACCGGAACCGTCTCGTTCAGGGTATACTTGGCGATCCAGATCACCCCGACCGCATGCTCCGGCCCCGGCTCGATCCGGCACTTCAGCATCCCGCCCTAGCGCTCGATCGAAACCGAGACCGGCGCCTCGGTCTCGCGCGCGGCGGCGATGGCAGCCGCGAGCTCATCGCGCCGCAGGCGCCTGACGTCCCGAAGGCCATGGATAACCATCTGCGGCGTATAGACGACGTTCTCGTGCCAGGCGTCGCGGTAGGCGATCTGGCGTTCAGTGAACCGGCGCTGGGCGAAGGTGTCGCGCCAGCCCAGGTAGTCCCAGTAGTCCACATGCAGCGACAGGGCGATCAGATCGTCGCGCTGGCTGAGCTCGCCCAGCAGCTTGTCCGCGGGCGGGCAGGAGCTGCAGCCCTGGCTGGTGAAGAGCTCGACCAGAACGGGGGCCTCGTCGGCGACGGCCACCGGTGCAACGGTACCAAGCCATCCGAGCCCGAGAATGGCGAGCAGCGCGTATTTCAGGTGCTTCCGCATGGGCGAGACATAATCGGAACCGGCCCGCATCACCAATCACTCCTGCGTTACGGCGTCGTCAGAGAGCTCTGGCATCATAGGCCGCGGCGACACCCGACGGCCAGCCCGAACTTCAGTCAGCAGGAAGGGCCGCCCCGCGAGGCGGCCCCTTTCCGCGAACCTGGCCGCATCACCCCGCCGCCAAGTTCCTCAGCACGTAGTGCAGCACGCCGCCGTTCTCGACATACTCGATCTCGACCTCGGTATCGATCCGGCACAAGAGGTCGATTTCCTTCACCGTGCCGTCCGCGTAGGAGATCGTCGCCTTGACCGTCTGCTGTGGCTTGAGATCGCCCGCGAGCCCCGAGATCGAGATTACCTCGTCGCCGGTCAGCCCGAGCGACTTGCGGTTGTCGCCGCCGGTGAACTCGAAGGGGATCACCCCCATGCCGACCAGGTTGGAGCGGTGAATGCGCTCGAAGCTCTCGGCGATCACCGCCTTGAGGCCCAGGAGCGCCGGGCCCTTGGCCGCCCAGTCGCGGCTGGAGCCGGTGCCGTACTCCTTGCCGGCGACCACGATCAGCGGGATGCCGGCGTCGCGGTAGGCCATCGCCGCGGTGTAGATCGGCATCTGCGTCCCGTCCGGTCCCTTGGAGAAGCCGCCCTCGACCCCGTCCAGCATCTCGTTCCTGATGCGGATGTTGGCGAAGGTGCCGCGCATCATGATCTCGTGGTTGCCGCGCCGGGCACCGAATGAGTTGAAGTCGCGCGGCTGCACCTGGCGCTCGATCAGGTACTCGCCTGCCGGGGTGTCAGGCTTGAACGAGCCCGCGGGCGAGATGTGATCGGTGGTCACAGAGTCGCCCATCAACGCCAGGATGCGGGCGCCCTCGACGTCCTCGATCGCATCCTTCGCGGGTCCCATGCCCTGGAAGTAGGGCGGGTTCTGGACGTAGGTCGAGGTCGAGGGCCAGCTATAGGTCAGCCCGCCGCCGGCATCGATTTCGCGCCACTTGTCGTCGCCCTTGAAGACATCGGCGTATTTCTTCTGGAACGCCTCACGGGTGACCGTCTCGTGCACCAGATCGGCGACCTCCTTCGAGCTCGGCCAGATGTCCTTGAGATAGACGTCGTTGCCATCCCGGTCCTGGCCGAGTGGGTCACGGCTGATGTCGACGTTCATGTCGCCGGCGATGGCATAGGAGACCACCAGCGGCGGCGAGCCGAGGTAGTTCGCCCGCACGTCCGGGTTCACCCGGCCCTCGAAGTTGCGGTTGCCGGAGAGCACCGAGCAGGCCACCAGGTCGCCGCCATGGATGGCGTTGGAGATCTCCTGCGGCAGCGGGCCGGAGTTGCCGATGCAGGTGGTGCAGCCGTAGCCGACTAGGTTGAAGCCGAGCGCGTCGAGGTCCTCCTGCAGCCCGGCGGCCTCGAGGTATTCCGAGACCACCTGCGAGCCCGGCGCCAGGGAGGTCTTGACCCAGGGCTTGGCGGTCAGCCCCAGCGCGTGGGCCTTGCGCGCCACCAGACCGGCGCCGATCATCACATAGGGGTTCGAGGTGTTGGTGCAGGAGGTGATCGCCGCGATCACCACCGAGCCGGAATGGAGCTCATAGTCCTGCCCCTCGACCGCGACTTCCTTGCCGCGCGGGCGCTTGAACTCGCTCTCCATGTGCCCGGCGAAAGTGGTCGCGGCCTCCGAGAGGTTGATCCGGTCCTGCGGCCGCTTCGGGCCGGAGATCGCCGGCTCGACCGATCCCATGTCGAATTGCAGGGTGTCGGTGTAGACCGGCGCATAGTCCGGCCCGCGCCAGAAGCCGTTCTCCTTGGCATAGACCTCCACGAGGGCGATCCGCGCCTCGTCGCGGCCCGAGGTGCGCAGGTAGCGCAGCGTCTCATCGTCGACAGGGAAGAAGCCGCAGGTGGCGCCGTATTCCGGCGCCATGTTGCCGATGGTGGCCCGGTCGGCCAACGGCAAATGATCCAGCCCCTCGCCATAGAACTCGACGAACTTGCCGACCACGCCCTTCTGGCGCAGCATCTCGACCACGCGCAGCACCAGGTCGGTGGCGGTGACGCCATCCTTCACCTGCCCGGTGAGCTTGAAGCCGACGACCTCGGGGATCAGCATGCTGACCGGCTGGCCCAGCATCGCCGCCTCGGCCTCGATGCCGCCGACGCCCCAGCCCAAGACGCCGAGGCCGTTGACCATGGTGGTGTGGCTGTCGGTGCCGACCAAGGTGTCCGGATAGGCGACGGTGGCGCCCGACTGGTCGGTGTCGGTCCAGACCGCCTGGCTGAGATACTCCAGGTTCACCTGGTGGCAGATGCCGGTGCCCGGCGGCACGACACGGAAGTTGTCGAAGGCGCCCTGCCCCCATTTCAGGAACTGGTAGCGCTCACCATTGCGCTCGTACTCGCGGTCGACGTTCATCTGGAAGGCGCGCGGGTTGCCGAACTCGTCGACCATCACCGAGTGGTCGATCACCAGATCGACCGGGTTCAGCGGGTTTATCTTCTCCGGATCGCCGCCGAGCGCCACCATGGCGTCGCGCATCGCCGCCAGATCAACGACGGCGGGCACGCCGGTGAAGTCCTGCATCAGCACCCGCGCCGGGCGGTAGGCGATCTCGCGCGGATTCCGGCCGCCCGACTTGCCCCAGTCGGAGAACGCCTTGATGTCGTCCACCGACACCGTCTTGCCGTCCTCGAAGCGCAGCATGTTCTCCAGCACCACCTTCAGCGAGGCGGGCAGGTTGGCAAACTGGCCGAGCCCCGCCGCCTCGGCGGCCGGGATCGAGTAGTAAGCGACGGTCTGGCCGCCGGCAGTGAGGGTGCGACGGGTCTTAGAGCTGTCGGAACCAACGGTGTTGGCCATGCGGGGCTCCCTTCTGTCTGGGGCCTCCCGGGCGGCGAAATTCAGCGGGCACGCACGGGCATGCCGAGACTCGGGAGGCTGTCGCTGGAATGCTGGGGCTCCTAATGGCGGAAATCGCATGGCAACGCAATCTCCGCGTGCCGCATTGCACGGCTTTGCAGAGTGCCCATGCGATCGAGAGTTGCGCAGGCAGCGCGAAAGGGTAAGAGGGGACATGGACCTGACCGTCGATCACCTCGCCTGTCGCCGAGCCGGACGGCTGGTGTTTCGCGACCTCTGCTTCGCGGTCCAGGCCGGGCAGGCGGCGGCGCTGCGCGGGCCGAACGGGGTAGGAAAATCGACGCTGCTGCGACAACTTGCCGGGCTGCTGCCGGTGGCCGGAGGCGATGCGCGGATGGGGGCGACCTCACTGGCCGCGGACCGGCAGGGGTTCCAGGAACTGGTCACCTATGCCGGCCACCTCGACGCGGTGAAGCCGGCGCTGAGCATCGGCGAGAACCTGCGGCTCTGGGCCGGCATCCACGGCAACGGCGCCGAGCGCGCCGAGGCGGTGCTGGCGCGCTTCGGGCTCGACGCTATTTCCGGGCGTCCGGCGGCACAGTGCTCGGCCGGGCAGAAGCGCCGGCTCGGGCTGGCGCGGTTGCTGGTGGCCGACCGGCCGCTGTGGCTGCTCGACGAGCCGACCGTGTCGCTCGACGCCGAGGCCTCAAGGCTGGTCGCGGGGCTGGTGCGCGAGCACATCGCAGGCGGCGGGGTGGCGCTGATCGCCACCCATGTGGATCTGGGGCTCGGAGACATGCCGACCCTGCAGATGACCGCACCCGACCCGGAGGCCCAGCACCACGACGATCCCTTCCTCGCCGGGAAATGGACATGAAGGGGGCGGGGTCATGAGGGGGCGGGCCAGCCTGCTGACCCGCGATCTGCGCCTGGCGCTCAGGCTCGGCGGCGGCGGCGGCATCGGGGTGGCCTTTTTCGTGCTCGCCGTGGTGCTGATCCCGCTCGGGGTCGGGCGCGAGACGGCGACCTTGGCGCGGATCGCCGGCGGGGTCTTGTGGATCGCCGCGCTGCTGGCGGCGCTCCTGTCGCTCGACCGCATCTTTCAGGCCGATTTCGAGGACGGCTCGCTCGACCAGATGATGCTGTCGCCGCTGGCGCTGGAGCAGGTGGTGCTGGCCAAAGCGGTCGCCCACTGGCTGACCACCGGCCTGCCGGTGACGGTGATCGCGCCGGTGCTGGGGGTGATGCTGCAGCTGCCCGAGAGCGCCCTCCCGGCGCTGGTGATCGGCATGGCCGTCGGCACGCCGGCGTTGAGCCTGATCGGTGCCATCGGGGCGGCGATCACGGTCGGCGTGCGCCGGGGCGGACTGCTGCTGTCGATCCTGGTGTTGCCGCTCTATATCCCGACCCTGATCTTCGGGGCGCGGGCGGTCGAGCAGGCGCTCCTCGACCTCTCGCCTTGGCCGTCGCTGGGGCTGCTCGCCGCCCTGACGCTGTTCTCGGCGGCGCTGGCGCCGTTTGCCGCCGCTGCGGCGCTCAGGATCAACGCGCGCTGAGGGCGCGCGGCACCGAATTCGGCTCGACTTCGAACCGTCCGGACTGGTATTTTTCACCCAGCAAGTCATCGCTGTTCAACAAGAAAACGGGGAATCCGAGCGTGGCGCGCAGCCCAATCGCTTTCGTCATCGCGGCAGCTCTGCAGGGCGGCAAAGCGGTCGCGACCATGAGAGCGAACGACTAGAACGCGGTCGGTCGGCGCGCCCGCCTCGGCATCGGGCAGGGCCGATCACGAATGCAACAAGGGAGCGCTGGGACCATCGCTCGACCGAGGCGAACAGAAGTCGTCGTGTCACCGGGAGACCGATTGCGTCCGGCCTGGCCTGGGCGGTGTTGCCAGTCCTGCCGGCGGCGGCAGAGGGCGATGACGCTGCGTCGGAGCCCAGGGCTTCAGGGGTGACCGGCTGATGGACCCGCAGCGCCGGCAACGTCCCGACAGCTCCGCGGCCGAGAGCGCGCGCGGCCGGCCGCTGTGGCGCCGGTTGGTCCCGGCGTTGGTCATGATGGCGATGTCGCTCGGCTGCATTGCCGGGCTGACGACGTTGCGTGTGACCGATCCGTTGATGGTCCGCAACGCTCGGGAAACCTCCTTCGACCTGTTGCAGCGCGCGACTCCGCGGGACTTCCGGGACGCGCCGGTGCGGATCATCGACATCGACGAGCGGTCGCTGGCCGGGTTCGGCCAGTGGCCCTGGCCGCGCGACATGCTCGGCGAGATGGTCGACCGCCTGCATGCCGCGGGCGCCACAACCGTGGCCTTCGACGTGATCTTCGCAGAACCCGACCGCATCTCGCCAAGCAACGTCGCCGCAGATCCCCGTCTGCGAGAGGCGCTCGGCGCCGAGGGGCGGCCTCTGCCCGAGGACCTGCCAGACAACGACCTGATCTTCGCCGAGGCGATGAAGCGCGGCTAGGTGGTGATCGGCTTTGGCGCGACACGGTTTTCCGACACCCTACCGCCGGTGAAGGCGGGCTTCGCCCATACTGGCGAGGACCCGGCCCGCTACGTCTCGCCGTTACCCGGGCGCGCGCCGGTCCTGCCTGCGCTGGCAGAGGCCGCACAGGGCATCGGCGCCCTGAACCTCAGCGAGGACCTCTCCTTCGGCGTGGTCCGGCGCACGCCGATGATCTGGAGCGACGGCGTGCAGCTCTACCCCAGCCTGGCTGTGGAGGTGCTGGGCGTCGCCCAAGGGGAGCGGACCTATATCATCCACGCAGACACCGAGACCGGCGGTGTGCAGTCCGTCCGCATCGGTTCGTTCGAGGTTCCGACCGAGCCGAACGGCGAGCTGCACCTCTACTACATACCGCCGCGCCCTGATCTCCATCTGAGCGCGGCGGATATCTTCGACAACGACAAGCTGCGCGAGCTGGTGCCGAAGATCGAGGGCCGGATCGTGCTGGTGGGCACCTCGGCCTCGGGGCTGCACGACCTGCGCAAATCAACGCAGGGCGATACGATCCCCGGGGTCGAGATCCACGCCCAGGCGATCGAGCAAATCATCAACGATCAGTACCTGCGTCGCCACGACTGGACCCGCGGGCTGGAGATCGTGGCGCTGATCATCGCCGGGGCCTGGGATGCCTTCCGCCGCCTCGGCGTGCTGATCGATCCGAGCTTCCCGCTGATCGGCGGCGTCGGCGTCTGGTTCGTCGCGACCGCGTTCCGGTATGTCCCCCCCTCGCTGCTCAAGCAGATCGAGAGCAACTACCGCAAGGTCCGGCTGGGCGGCGAGAACTGCGAGCTTACGGTGCTGTTCACCGATGTGCGCAGCTTCACCAAGATCAGCGAGCGGATGACGCCGGAACAGGTGGTGAGTTTCCTCAACACGCTCTTGGGGCGGCTCGGCGCTGAGGTGTCGCGCGAGTCCGGGGTGATCGACAAGTTCATCGGCGACTCGGTGATGGCGTTCTGGAACGCGCCCCTGCGCCAGAAGGACCACGCCCGGCACGCCTTGCGGGCGGCGCTCGCGATGCGCGCCGCAGTGGTTGAGCTGAACGCGAAGCAGGAATTCGGGCCTGCCCGAGGAAATCGCCCGCGAAGGGCCGGTGGAGATCGGCATCGACATCAACACCGGGACTGCCTGCGCCGGCAATGTCGGCTCGGCCGAGCGCTTCAACTACTCGGCGATCGGCGACGCGGTGAACGTGGCCGCGCGGACCGAAGCGACGTGCAAGGATGTCGGCTACGACATCGTCGTCGCCCAGTCGACCGCAGAGCAGGCGCCGGAATTCGCATTCGTGGAGGCCGGGCGGGTGCCGCTGAAGGGCAAGTCCGAGCCGATCGCCCTGATGATCCTGGTCGGCGGGCCGGAGTTCCGCATGGGACCGCAATTCGCCGAGTTCTCGAACCGCTACCGGCGGCTGATCGAGGCCCTGCGCGGCCGGCGTCCGCCGGCGGTCGCTGACGCGCTGGCCGACTGCCGCAGTCTTGCCGCCGCCTTCGACGCCCGGTTGCTGCGGTTCCTCGACCGGATCCCGGACCGCCAGGAGGATTTCCAGCCGCTTCCCAAGCCGCAGATCAGCTTGGTGACCGACTCCTAGCGGATCGGCACGGAGGCGTCGGCGTCGGGATCGCTCCACGGTTTTCGCGCCTCAGGCAAATCCGTCCGCCAGGGCGAACATGAACCAGATCAGCCCCGCCGCGAAGACCGGCACGGTGATGAAGATGATCGCGATCCACTCCATGAAGGTGCCGAGGATCACCGGGATCGCCATCATCACGAAGATCGTGCCGAGCGGGCCGAGGCCGGCGCTCTTGAGCAGGTCGCGCATCAAGTCGGAGCCGCCGATCAGGTCGTAGAGGCCGACGAAAGCCACCGCGCCGAGGATCAACCAGATGATGGTGCCGACTATGGTCATGGTGTTGGCGAGGCAGTCCCGCAACAACACGTAGTTGAAGCGGCCGAGCCGATCTTGATGATCGAGTGAACTCCCATGTCCTTCCTCCCTCGGGTAGCTCTGTTGGTTCGGATGCGATTGGCATGCACCCTTGGCTCTGGCGGGCTGCTGGGCGCTGCGCGCGCCGTGGCGACTTCCGGGAATTCGGCTGCAGTCGGGCCTGCAACGCATTGCGAGCCCGGGCCTCGCGGCGGGTCAAGTTGCTGTTCGACCGAGGTTTTTCCGGCCGAAACCGTCAGGCTGCGGGGAACCGGCCGCGGCAGTTCACAACGTTGACGGTGCTTGGTTTTTCCGTCACGTCTATGGGGAATGAGTGAGGCGCTCGAGGCCGGTCGGGATCATCTCCGTGATTTCTCCGCCGGCAATGCGCTGCAGCCGATGCACAATCGAACCGGAAGATGAGGACCGAACCATGATCACGCGTCTGAAACAGGGCAAGCCCGCAGCCAACCGGGCAGAAGACGGCGCCAAGGTCCACGCCGTGGTCGAATCCACGCTCGCGGATATCGAGCAGCGCGGCGACGCCGCCGTGCGGGCGCTGTCGGAGAAGTTCGACAGCTACTCGCCGCCCTCCTTCCGCCTCACGCAATCCGAGATCGAAGCCCTGATGGCCAAGGTCACGCCGCGAGAGATGGAGGACATCCGCTTTGCCCAAGCCCAGATCCGGCGCTTCGCCGAGGCGCAGCGCGCCTCGATGACCGATATCGAGGTCGAGACGCTGCCTGGCGTGATCCTCGGGCACCGGAACATCCCGGTGCAATCGGTCGGCTGCTACGTGCCGGGCGGCAAGTTCCCAATGGTCGCCTCGGCCCATATGTCGGTGCTGACCGCCAGCGTCGCCGGGGTGCCCCGCATCGCCGCCATTCAGGGGCGAGCCGAACCCGGCGGCGATCGCGTCGATGCATTTGGGCGGTGCGCACGAGATCTATGTCCTCGGCGGCATCCAGGCGGTCGGGGCGATGGCGCTGGGAACCGAGACAATCGACCCGGTGCACATGCTGATCGACCCCGGCAACGCCTTTGTCGCCAAGGCCAAGCGCCAGCTCTTCGGCCGGGTCGGCATCGACCTGCTGGCCGGGCCGACCGAGACCATTGTGATCGCCGACGAGACCGTCGACGACGAGATGTGCGCCACCGACTTGTTGGGCCAGGCGGAGCACGGCTACAACTCGCCGGCGGTGCTGGTGACCAACTCGCGCAAGCTCGCTGAGGAGACGCAGGCCGAGGTCGACCGGCTTCTGAAGATCCTGCCAACCGCCGAGCTGGCCTCGGCCTCGTGGCGCGACTACGGCGAGGTCTATCTCTGCGACAGCTACAACGAGATGCTCCAGGTCGCCGATGACATCGCCTCCGAACACGTCCAGGTGATGACAGACCGCGACGACTGGTTCCTGGAGAACATGACCAGCTACGGCGCGCTGTTCCTTGGCCCGCGCACCAATGTCGCCAATGGCGACAAGGTGATCGGCACCAACCACACGCTGCCGACCAAGAGGGCCGGGCGCTACACCGGCGGGCTCTGGGTCGGCAAGTTCATCAAGACCCACACCTACCAGAAGGTGCTGACCGACTCGGCGGCGGCCGAGATCGGAGAGTACTGCTCGCGCCTCTGTATCCTCGAGGGCTTTGTCGGCCATGCCGAGCAGGCGAACCTCCGGGTCCGCCGCTACGGCGGGCGCAACGTCCCTTACGGGGAGGCGGCAGAGTAGCGGCGCGCGCCCGCCGTCGAGGGACGGCGGGCGCTGCCCGCGGGCTACAGGAACACCGTGGTGATCTCCGGCACCAGCAGGATGATCGACAGGATCAAGAGCTGGATGGCGATGAACGGCAGGAAGCCTCGGAAGATGTCCGGAAGGGTGATGTAGGGCGGCGCCACCGATTTCAGGTAGAACGCAGCCGGTCCGAAGGGCGGGCTGAGGAAGCTGACATGCATGTTGACGCAGAACAATATGCCGAACCAGACCCGCACCATGGACTCGCTGTCGAGCCCGCCGGTCAGGCCGATCTCCTCGATCGGCAGCTTCAGCACGATCGGCAGGAACACAGGCATCACCAAGAGCACGATCCCGGTCCAGTCCATGAAGGCGCCGAGGAACAGGAAGATCACCATCATCACCATCATCACCGTCATGGTCGGCATCTCCGAGCCGACGATCAGGTTGGCGACGTAGGTCGGACCGCCGGCGATGGTGTAGGCCCCGGCCAGCGCCGTGGCGCCGAAGGTGACCCAGATGATGGTGCCGGTCGAGCGGAAGGTCCGCATCGAGGCTTCGCGCAGCAGGGTGAACGAGAATTCCTTGCGAAGGACGATCAGGGTCAGCACCGCGACCGAACCCATGCCTGCCGCCTCGGTGATCCCGGTGACGCCGAGATAGATCGAGCCGAGCACGACGAAGACGATGAGCAGCGGGGCGACCAGCCCCCTGCCCTTTTCCCAGGCTTCGGCGGCGATCTCGCGCCCCATATAGGCGAAGGCGTAGGCCGCACAGACCACGGACACCACAATGCTGCCGATCAGGGCATTCACGGTGATCAGACGAGCGTTCTCAATGTCGCCGACCGTGTGGAAGAATACCCAGCGCACCGTCAGCAGAGCGGCGACACCACCGACCATCAGCGCCAGCAGGGTAGACCCGTAGATTGCCTTCTGCTGCCCGTCCATATCCCCGGGGGACGGCTCCGGCAGCGGCGCCTGCTCGGGATGCAGGCGGGTGCGGATCAGGATGTAGATGATGTAGCAGCCCGCCAGCATGAAGCCGGGCAGGAACGCCGCCGTGAACAGCGCGTGGATCGAGGTCTCGGTGATCAGCCCGTAGAAGATCAGCACGATCGAGGGCGGGATCATCGTCCCCAGCGAGCCCGAGGCGCAGATGGTGCCGATCGCCAGGTTCTGGTTGTAGCCGAGCCGCAGCATCTGCGGCAGCGCGATCAGGCCCAGCAGCACCACCTCGCCGCCGATGATGCCGGACATCGCCGCCATGACGATCGCCATAACGGCGGTGACCACCGCGATGCCGCCGCGGGTACGCGACAGCCACATTTTGAGCGTGCTGTACATGTCGCGGGCGATGCCTGAGCGCTCCAACAGGGTCGCCATGAAGATGAACAGCGGCACCGAGACAAGGACATAGTTTGTCGTGATCCCGTAGAGGCGTTGCGCCAGGATGTTCATCGGCCCGCTGCCGAAGCTTCGGGTCAGGATCCCGTTGCCGAAGGAAAGGGGGTCGGTGATCAGCGTCGGCTCGAACTTGAGCACCATGACGACGACGGCGAGGAAGCCGGAGGCGAAGCCGAGCGGCATGCCGATCGCCAGCAGGAACAGCATGCCGAACAGCAGGATGAGGGAGATAGTGCCGATATCCATTGCTATACTCCCGCTCAGGCCCGGTCGTCGTCGTGAGGCTTCGGCGGATTGCCGGTGAGCACCTGGTCGGGCGGCATTTCGATGTCGTCTGTCGGCTTGTGGACCTCAGGCTCCTTGCTCCAGTCCCAGATCAGGTTCGAGACCGACTGGATCGCCAGCAGCACCAGGGTGATGAGGATGAGCGGCTTGACCGTCGCCGGGATCGGTGGATCGAACGCCGTACCGAAGGTCTCCCAGCGCAGGAACTTCGCCGTGGCCTCGCCGTAGCCGCCCCAGACCACCGAGAAGGCGAAGATGCAGACGCAGAGGACAGAAAGCGTGTCGAACACCCGCCGCAACCAGCGGGGCGCCAGGTCGCAGAGGATGAAGATACGGATGTGGCTGCGTTGCTGCAGCGCATAGAGCCCGGCCGTCAGGTAAATCCCGCCGGCGATCCAGAGCGACATCTCGTTCGCCCAAAGCGTCGGCGAGCTGAAGACATAGCGCAGCACCACCTCGACGAAGATGATCGTCACCACCAGTGCCGGCATCCACATGGCGATGCGGCTGAGCCCGAGGGTGAACCGGTCGCCAAGGATCAGCGCCGCGAGGATGCCGAGCGCATAGATCGTGCCGCGGGCCGCCGCAGGCAGTATGTCAGCGAGCAGCGGGCCGCGCTCCATAAGCTCGCGGAACGGCGATTTGGCCAGCACCGGAGCGCCATACGGGAAAAAGAGCGGCAGCGAATCGACAGCCAGCAGCCCGGCAACTGCGATCACGACCGCTGCGACTGTGCGCCAGACGGGGCGCGCGCCCTCGAGCGGGCCGGTAAGTTGGTGTTCGATCATGATGGTGCGTCCGTGGCGGGTCGGCGGCCCTCATAAGGGCGGCCGGATTGTCAGCCTATTCCTGAACCAAGCCGAGTTGGCGCAGATAGGCCAGATGGCTTTCGACCAGCGCTTTCGCTTCGGGCGTCGTGACAAACTCGCCCCAGGATGCCTGGGCGGCATTGCGGAACGCCTGCAGTTCCTCTTCCGGCCAGGCATAGAGGGTCACGCCCTGGGTCCTGAGCTTCGCCGCGGCCTCGGCATTCTTCTTCTCGAAAGTCAGAGCGGTCCGCAACGCCAGCGCCTCCATAGCCGTCGACATGATCCGGCGGTGGCTTTCCGGCATGGCGTCCCACCGGGCCTTGTTGCAGGCGAGGTGGTCGGACGGCATCGAGTGGAAACCCGGATAGTTGGCGTGCTTGACGATGTCGTAGAGGCCGAGGCCGACATTGTTGGCGAGGCCCGAGGCGTCGGCGCCATCAATGATGCCGGATTCCAGCGCAATGAAGATCTCGGTGAAGTCCATCACGATCGGCTTGGCGCCAATCTTCTCGAAGATCTTGGTCTCCATGCCCGGGGGCGAGTGGAACTTGAAGTCCTTCAGGTCGGCAACACCGGCGATCGGCCGCGACGAGGCCAGCGACTCCTGGCCGTAGATCCACCAGCCGACGAGTTGCATGTCGAACTTGTTGTAGAGCTCTTGCGCCGCGTCGAGGCCACCGCCGTAGTAGAGCCACGACAGCTGCTGATAAGGCGTGTCATAGCCGCCCATGATGTCGCCGACGAACTGGAGGCCGGGTTCTTGCCGGTCTGGTAGGCGCCGCCGGTCATGTCGCAATCGAGGATGCCGGTCGCGGCGGCGTCGAAGGTCTCCACCGACTTGACCACCGACGACGAGTAGAACATCTCAATCACAATCTCACCGTTCGACATCGTCTGCACGTCGTCGACATATTGTGCGGCCAGTTTGCCCAAGACCGTTTCCGGCGCTTAGTGGGTCTGGATGCGAAGGTTGGTTGTCTCCGCGCCGGCAGTGCCGCAGCCGAGCGCGACCAGCGCGGCGAGCGCTGTTGCAAGACCAGTCTTCCTCATGATGTCTCCTCCTCATTTGAGATCCGCTTCGACGAAACAGCTTTTTCTCGGCCCGATCGACCCGACCGGACGCACTTCGTGCCGGTTTCGCGCGGCCGCCACTCTAACAGCCGGCTGCCGGAAGACAATGATCATTCCGTTCGCTCAAGATGCCTTTGGGTTGCGACTTAACGCATGCATGCGCCGGTTCTGCGCCGGCATCGGCGATCTACTACGACCGGGCCAAGCGCCGGCATTGCGGGGGTCGCCGCCGACGCGCAGCCCGCGCCATCGACAGAACGCGGTCCACGCGCATCGTTGACCGCGGGCGCGATGAAGGATCGGGTCGGTTTCTCAGCTCGAGGACGCCGGTTCCGCGGACAATGACCGGATGACGGCCTCGGCGACCTCGCCGATGCTCCCGGTGATGGCGATCTGGTCGATCGTCTCGTGCGGGCCGGCCGGCTCCAGCATTTCGAGCTGGCTGTCGAGCAGAGCGAGCGGCATGTAGTGGCCGCTGCGGCCCTCCATCCGGTGCCGGATCAGCTCCGGGTCCCCGGTCAGGTGCAGGAAGCGGATATCGGCGCCCGAGCGGCGCAGCCGGTCCCGGTAGACCTCGCGCAGCGCCGAGCAGGCGACCACCGCCGATCCGCCGGCCGCGTCTGCCGCGCGCATCTCGTCAGCGATACGGTCGAGCCACGGCCACCGGTCCACATCGGTGAGCGGTGTGCCCGCCTCCATTTTGGCCCGGTTCGCCGCCGGGTGCAGTTCGTCGCCCTCGATGTAGCGCCAGCCGAGCCGGGCCGCGACTTCCTTGCCGACGCTGGTCTTGCCGGCGCCGCAAACCCCATCATCACTGCGGTCATGGCTCCGTCTCCGCGTCCGGGTGGACTCACGGGCCGTGATGGGTGCCCTCGCGGTCGGTCCGGCCGAAGCCGTGGTCGCCGAAGCGGTCACGCTGGGCCTAGACCATCGCCGTCGGCAGGGCCGCGGTGCCGAGCGCCTCGACATAGGCGAGCGAGGCGGACAGGACCGGTGCTGCACACCCGGCCGCGACGGCGGCGCCGCCACGGCTTCGGCGACGCCGGTCAGCGCGAGCGGGTCGGCAACCGCCTCGCGGCCATCGAGGCGGCCGGCCAGGTCGTCCAGGAGACCCATGCGCAGGACGCTGCCCGCGCGCCAAACCCGCAGGACCGCCGTCAGGCCGGGATGCCAGCCGTGCTCGCGAGCAGCCACCGCATAGAGATGCAGGCCCTGGCACAATGAAGTGACCATAGCCGCGACCAAGGCCGCTTCCAGATCGGCGGCAAGGCCCTCCGAGCGGCCCGCCCGCGGTCCGTCGCCGACGGCGGCACGAAACGCCTGCCGCGTCCCGGCCTGGCCCGAGATCTGCCGCGCGCTCACCGCCTCCATGATCGAGGGGAGCGGAACGCCATAGTCGAGCCCGGCCTGGACCGTCCATGCCCCGGTGCCTTTCTGTCCGGCGACATCGCTGACATGCGGCAGCAGATAGCCATCCGTCTCGGCGTCGCGCGTGGCGGCGATCTCGGCGGTGATCTCCAGCAAGAACCCGGCCGCCAGGCCGCCCGCATTCCATCGCTCCAGCGTCGCAGCAATGGCCTCGGGCGCCAGAGCGCCGAGCCCGGCCAGCAGGCCGTGGCACTCGGCAATCGCCTGCATGATCGCGTATTCGATGCCGTTGTGGACCATCTTGACGAAGTGACCGGCCCCGCCATCGCCAAACCGCCAAAGCGTCGGCGCCCCGTCGCCCGCCCGCGCCGCCAGCGGCAGCAGCAGGTCGCGGGCCGTCCTCCAGGCCGGCTCGCCGCCGCCCGCCATCATCGCCGGGCCGTGCCGGGCCCCCTCGGCGCCGACGGAGACGCCCAAGCCGAGATAGCCGACACCGCGCGCCTCCAGCTCCGCGGCGCGCCGTTCGGTGTCGCGGTAGTGCGAGTTGCCGCCGTCGATGACAACATCGCCGGGGGCGAGATGTGGTACCAGCCCGGCAATCTCCCGGTCGACCTGATCGCCCGCCTTGACCATCAGCAGCACGGTCCGCTGCGGCGGCAGGGCGGCGACCAGAACCGCGGCGGCGTCGACCACCGCAATGCCCGGCGACGACCAGTGGCGGGCGCTCTGCCAGCTGTCGGTGGCGATGATCTCGAAGCCACTGTCGCGCGCATTGAGCGCCAGGTTCCGCCCCATCACGCCAAGTCCGACGAGGCCGAGCTTCCTTGTCATAGCGTTCGTTCCGTGCATCTTTGGCCGCAGGCCGCGCTATGTTGCATGTACGGCGAGACCGCAGCAAGGGATGGCATGTCGCCTGCCCGGCGACGAGGGAGAAAGGACCAGTTCGTATGGCTCGGATCGGAAGCGTCGAGACCAGGCATTTCGCTGTCCCGCTGGCGGAGGTGCTCTCCGACGCTAAGCATGGCGACCATACCCATTTCGAGCTGATCACCGTCACCGTGCGGCTCGACGACGGCGCCGAGGGGACCGGTTACACCTATACCGGCGGTCGGGGCGGATCGGCGATCCGGGCGATGATCGAGGACGATCTGACGCCGTTCCCGATCGGCCGCGGGGCCGAGCCGATCGAGGCGCTCTACGAGGCGATGCAGTGGCACATTCACTATGTCGGGCGCGGCGGCATCGCGTCGTTTGCGATCTCGGCCGTCGACATTGCCCTGTGGGACATCCGCGGCAAGGCGCGGGGGGCGCCAATGCGGCAGATGGCGGGCGGCGCCGGGCAGATCGCCGCGGCCTATTGCGGCGGCATCGATCTCAACTTCCCGACGCCCAAGCTGCTCGCCAATGTCCAGGGCTATCTCGACTAGGGCTACAACGCGGTGAAGATCAAGGTCGGCCTGGACGATCTGGCCGAGGATGTCGCCCGGGCCCGGGCGGTGCGCGAGCTGATCGGGCCTAAAGCGGCGTTCATGGTCGATGCCAACTATGCGATGAGCTTCGAGCGGGCGATCCGCGCCGCCGAGGCGTTCAAGGAGTGCGGGATCGTCTGGTTCGAGGAGCCGATCATCCCCGACGACTACGACGGCTATGCCCAGATCGCCGCGGCGACCGGCGTCCCGCTGGCGATGGGCGAGAACCTGCACACCATCCACGAGTTCGAAATGGCGCTCGACCGGGCGAGGCTCTCGTTCATCCAGCCGGACGCCTCGAACTGCGGCGGCATCACCGGCTGGCTGCAGGTGGCCGAGCTGTCGCGCCGCCACGGCATTCCGGTCTGCAGCCACGGCATGCAGGAGCTGCATGTCAGCCTGCTCGCCGGACAGTCGAATGCCGGCTGGCTGGAAGTGCACAGCTTCCCGATCGATCAGTACACGACCCGGCCGCTCGCCGTCGCCGGTCACCGGGCGGTGGCCCCGGACGATGCCGGGATCGGCGTGACCTTCGACTGGGAGAAACTGGCGCCGCATCAGGTCGGCTGACCTGAATCGTCGCGCCGGCCTCACATCCCCGGCCACCAGTTCCAGCGCCCGGCGAGGCGCATCAGGGCGGGGCTCATCGTGATCCGTACCACGGCGGCGTCGAGGAACACGGCGGTTGCGAGGGTGAAGCCCAGCATCTTCGCCGGCAGGAACCCGGTCGCAGCGAACGAGCCGAACACGACGATCATGATCGCCGCGGCGACGGTGATGACCATGCCGGTCTCGGAGATGCCGCGGACGATGGCGGCGGTCTCGCCGGGCTCGACCCGCTGCGCCGCTGCGATGCGCGAGATCAGGAACACCTCGTAGTCCATAGACACGCCGAACACCGCGCAAAAGACGATCAGCGGCATCGCCGGAAACACCCCGTCGACGGGCCCCTCGGCGCCGACCAGCCAGGCGCCATGCCCGTCGAGGAAGACCAGCGTCGCCAAACCGAACGCTGCCGAGACGGAAAACAGGTTCAGCAGCACCGCCTTCGCGGCCACCACCGGGGCGCGGAACGCCGCCGTCAGCACCAGGAAGGCACCGAGGATCACCAGCCCGATCACATAGGGCATCCAGCCCCAGGCGATCGCCACATAGTCGACCATCGAAGCCGGCAAGCCGCCGACCGACAGTACCGGCGCCGGTTCGCCCGCCGCACCGCCGGGCTCCACGGCGCGGATTCGCCCGACCAGCCGCTCCAGCCCGTCGAAGTCCAGGTCGCTGTCGGGGATCACCCGGAACAGCATGGTCCGGTTGTCGGGGCTCAGCAGCGGGTCCAAGGTCCGGCGTGGGATGTTCTGCAGCGACTCCGGCGTCAGCTTCGCCGACATCGCGCGCGGCAGCGCGATTAACGACTCGGTGTCCTCGATCACCGCGAGGCGGGCGTAGATGTCGTACGCTTGGGCCCAGCCGGCAGCGCTAAAGAAGGTGTCGCCCTCGGGCGCCTCGGCGACGACGAGAATTTCGTTGGCGAGGCCGCGCCGGCCGATCTCGACCAAAGCTTCGACCCCGCGGGTCGACTGCGCGTCCGGCGGCAGCCAGTTCTCTTTGTGGGCGGTGATCTTCAGCCCCTGCACCGGCATCGCGAGCAGGATCAGCGGAACCGCCGCGGTCAGCAGGAAGATGACCGGGCGGCGGCATACCTATGATACCATCGAAGCGAAGAACCGCCGGCCCTTGGCGCCACCACTTCTGCCGCGCGCCAGACGGGGCGCGAGCAGGCCAAGGATCGCCGGCAGCAGGGTGATCGAGACGATGGCCGCCATGACGCTGGCCAGAACGCCGCCGACGCCGATCGCCCGGATCTCCTCGATCGGCACCACCAGCAGCGCACCGAACCCGACGAGCACGGCGAACGCTGCGAGCATGATCGTCGGCGCCGACCCGCTCGCGGCGGCAACGATCGCCGCGCGCGGGGCGAGACCGTTCTCGGTCTCGCGTCGGAACCGGTTCACGGTCAGCAGCGAGTAGTCGATGGTCAGGGCCAGGCCGATCACCGAGATGACATTCTGCATCAGCACCGCCGGCGACCAGGGCAGCAGCAACACCGACAGCCCGGCGATGCCGATGCTGACCGCGACGGCGACGACCGCCGAGAGCGCCGCCAGGACGCTTCCGAACACCGCGAACAGAATCAGAAGCGTCAGCGGCAGGGCCATGATCTCGCCTTCGCGCGCGCCCCGCTCGCTGTCATCGCTGACGTCGGCATTGAGAAAGAAGTTCCCGGTCCGGTGAAGGTGCAGCGGGGTCTCCCTGCCGGCCGATTGTTGCTCGATCGCGGCTGCGAGGTCGTCAAGCGGCGCCTCAAGCTCCTGCGCATCGGCGCCGGGCCGAAGCTGGAGGGTGATGAGGGCGCCGGTCCCGTAGGTCCCCACCATCAGTCCGCGGGGGAAATCGATGATCGAGTGGGCACGCAGAACCTGCGGCCAGCCGCGGACGGTCTCGACCGTCGATTTCAGGAGTTTCTTCTCCGCGGGCTCGTGGACCGGCCGAAGCCCGGCGACGATGAGCACGGCACCGTGCCGCGAGTCCCTGCCGAACCGCTCCGCCATCACCTGGTCGACATAGGCCGACTCGGTCCCGGCGATCTCCCGGCTCGGCGTCAGGCGGTCCTGCAGCGCCGCCGCCGGCGGCAGGGCGGCAGCGAACGCCAGCAGCCAGAGGCAGATCACCCGCCACGGCTTGGCGGCGATCGCTTCGGCGAGGCGGGCCCAGAATGAGGTTTGGTCGTGTTGCACGGAAGCCATCGCCTATTCTGTACTTCGCCGTCGACCGCGGGATGCAGCCAAAGCCCGCCGCACCGTTGGCTAGCAGCGACTATCACGCCGCTCAGCTTTGTCACAACCCTTTGCGGCCGGACGTAGCGATCGAAGAACGCATGGCAGGAGGCCTCAATGCCTGAACCGCGTAGAGGAGGAGCGATAGGCTCAGGACCGGCGCGGCGTACTGCGCGATTGCGAGGTCTCCGATCAGCCAGCCCGGCACCGGCAGGAGCCAGAGGACGCACAGCCAGAAGCGCCCCGCGAGGGAGGCGCCGGTCCCCGCCCGGGCGAGAAACAACGCTCCCAGCACCGCGAGCACCAGCTCGTACTGGAACGCATATGGCGTCGCGGTCAGGGTGGCCAGACAAAGCGCGGCGATCTTCAGGTCTATGGCCACGCCACGGCGGGGGACCACAAGCAAAGCCACGATGCCGGCTCTGATCGCCAGCGAACACAGCTGGACGGCAATCGCGGCGTCGTTCCCGGCCCCGGCCTGTCGGGAGAAGGCATACTAGGTGACCATGGTGACAGCGTTCTGGCCGTGGAGCCGGTAAAGTTCCGTCGTGGCGCCCATCGCCTCGAAGAACCTGGCCCAGTAGTCCAGCCCGAAGGCTGCGACCGTCAACAGGATGATCGCGGCTGTGAAGACGACGCTCCACAGCAGCAGGCGCCACTGGCGCACGGCCACCAGGGCGACCGGGATCAACAGGCCAAGCTGCGGCTTCAGCGTCATCAGCGCGATCATCGCCCCGCCCGGCCTGGGTCGTCCTTGCAGCACAAACGACAGGCTGAACAGGAAGGCCGCTGCCCAGAGCAGGCTGGCATTGCCGGTGATCAGGACGAAGACGACAGGCGGTGCCGCGACCGCTAGGCCAAGGCCGCCCGGAATGGACGAGGTAACCCTGCGCAGCGCCCAGACATAGACGCCGATTGCACAGACCGAGAAGACCGCAAATGCCGCACTGAACCCGAGCAGGCCCAGCGGCGCGATCAACAGGTGGAACGAGGGCGGGTAGTGCCAGCCATAGGTTTGCCATGCGTCGTCCGAGGACAGCGACTGCGCCGCAACCAGCGTCTCCGGATCGAACGCAGACGCGGCCTCGCCGGCCAACGGAAGCTTGGCGGCTGCCCAGAAGGCAACGAAGTCGATATGCAGCGCCGCACCACCTGTGCGGCCGGAGTTCAGTTCCTATCCCGATTTATTCATGAAGTTGGCTTCGTTTCGGGTTTTCGCGCTGGATCGCCCGGCGTTGCCGGGTGTGGATGATGCCGGAACTTGGTCTTCGCCTGGGGGGTTGGTGTTCGGGGCTTGTCGGCGGCGCTGGCCGCGCGTTTCACGGGCCTTGGGCATGTATCCGGCGGAGCATGAGCGCGATCATCGGGGCGTGCGGGCAAGCTGACGGCAGGGAGAGCCTGATCCGGGTCTTCAGCTGCTCGACGCGGACGGC
>Ga0209255_1000021_pt1 | contig 26130 bp, 24 predicted proteins | sample WorMetvaBAHAMAS2_FD_187394 | JGI IMG/M metagenome (GOLD analysis project Ga0209255, IMG submission 187394) | Marine gutless worms symbiont microbial communities from Max Planck institute for Marine Microbiology, Germany - Olavius vacuus... | ecosystem: Host-associated > Annelida > Digestive...
AACTGAGTTAAAGCAATGAAATTTTCTGCTGCAGAAATATTTCGAAAATTTACATTACTGATCTTGTTTACGCTGCCTTACAGTCTAAGGTGTACATTTCCCACCAAGCCCATGCAGCATATTTAGGTATTCTTTCAATGCCATATTATACCACTGAACAAGTACTATTAACTGAGTTATAGCAATGAAATTTTCTGCTGCAGAAATATTTTGAAAATTAACATTATTGGTCTTGTTTACGCTGCCTTGCATTCTAAGGTGTACATGTCCCACGAAGCCCATGCAGCATATTTAGGTATTCTTTCAATGCCATATTATACCACTGAACATGTACTATTAACTGAGTTATAGCACTGAAATTTTCTGCTGCGGAGATATTTTGTAATTAATTTGTGCCGTTTTATGTGTCATGAATGATGGGCCTTACAGGTTGTTATAGAAAGGAAATTTTTTATTTTACAGTTACAAAATACAATAATGACCCGATAAAAATACAAACGCAATGTAATGCATGTATGACCATAAATTACACAATAATAAGAGAAATGTTTGTAGCATAAACGACAAAGCTGCTGGTTACACGAGTACTATTAACTGAGTTAAAGCAATGAAATTTTCTGCTGCAGAAATATTTTGAAAATTAACATTATTGGTCTTGTTTACGCTGCCTTGCATTCTAAGGTGTACATGTCCCACGAAGCCCATGCAGCATATTTAGGTATTCTTTCAATGCCATATTATACCACTGAACATGTACTATTAACTGAGTTATAGCACTGAAATTTTCTGCTGCGGAGATATTTTGTAATTAATTTGTGCCGTTTTATGTGTCATGAATGATGGGCCTTACAGGTTGTTATAGAAAGGAAATTTTTTATTTTACATTTACAAAATACAATAATGACCCGATAAAAATACAAACGCAATGTAATGCATGTATTACCATAAATTACACAATAATAAGAGAAATGTTTGTAGCATAAACGACAAAGCTGCTGGTTACACGTATGCATTCATTGCCGAATACAATATAAAGAAATCAGAAAACGATAACGCATACTACACAAAACAATTTGAAGTCCATTTATGCAATCCGAAATTACTACAGCGTAATGAGGAAGTGACACTGTGTGTCTCTGAAACAACGAAAACTTACGCAAAGACACGCATTACCATGGCGATGGATGAACTACACACAGTGCATCAAGCATCCAACGCAGCCACCCTGTCTTGTTTTGTTCTCTGCTCTGTGCAAAATCTTTGGGCCAGGTATTCTAAAGTCAACCAATATCCAGTCCCGCAATGTCCCCCCCGCGATTTGGTCCGTCAATGTCCAGTCTTGCAATTTCCTCCATCCCGACTACATATACGCCACTAGCAGAGCGATTTAATGTAACATAGATGCGTACTTTTTGGCAACTGCTGAATTCACAATTACAATCACAAAGCGGAACTTGCAAAGCGCCCCTTACAAAATTGGACAGCGGCGCTGGACATGAAACTAGTTAATGAAAAATGAAGCCGTGCTACATAATAGTTAGAGTTACGTATTAAGATTGGAGGGTTAATTATCAGATACACCATACGCCGCCGTAAATAGTAAAGTTTGAGATGATGCTTGAAAGTTGCGACACAGTTTACCATTCTCAGCGTGTTATGTCTGTGCCAGGTAGTTCAAGGTCATCGACTTACAATGAAATTTACGACTTCGCAGCAGTGATCACACGCTTGCATGGTAGTGCCAGAGTGTTTTAAGGACGACAACACAAGTCAATGGAAAAGGGGCAAATTCGACCCCCGCTCCCTCAGAAACCCCCGGAACCGATCGTCACCGAAATTTGCGTGGGTGAGTACGTCGGAACCCCCTACCCCTACGCACAATTTTATTACAATATGATTACCACCCCCTTTGGCCCCCCTCCCCGCCCCCCAGGTGGGGAAGGGTCACATGATCTACTTTTGACATTTGGGGACCCCCATATCTCGGGAACGGTTGGAGCTAGAAACGTCAAATTTCGCATGCGGATTCATCGCCAAGTCTACTAACGGAAGAAATGGAAAATTAGGTCAAAGGGGGTCAGAAAGGGGTCACGTGACCTACTTGTGAAGGACCCCTTCCATATCTCGGGAACGGTTTGAGCGAAAAACGTGAAATTTGGGATGCAGATTCATCACCAGGGGTACTAACGAAAGACATGCAAAATTAGGTTAAAAGAGTCAGGAAGGGGTCACATGACCTACTTTTGACATTTGGGGACCCCCATATCTCGGGAACGGTTGGAGCTAGAAACGTCAAATTTCGCATGCAGATTCATCGCCAAGTCTACTAACGGAAAAAATGGAAAATTAGGTCAAAGGGGGTCAGAAAGGGGTCACGTGACCTACTTGTGAAGGACCCCTTCCATATCTCGGGAACGGTTTGAGCGAAAAACGTGAAATTTGGGATGCAGATTCATCACCAGGGGTACTAACGAAAGACATGCAAAATTAGGTTGAAAGAGTCAGGAAGGGTTCACCTACTTTTGACCTACTTTTGAAATTCAGGCAGCATGTATCTCGGGAACGAAGTAGTAATAACACAGCCGTGGATCGAGCTATCTTATCGAAATTTGGTATTGAGAGAGAGTTGAACATTGCTAAACGAGTGCTGTTACTAAAACCAAAGCAGGGGTGGATTTCCATCTCCATATGGCCGCAATTTTTAAATTTCTTTTGGAACTCGATATGACGTCATAACTTTGCCCTGAGTGGGTCCGTTTGGATGAAATTTAGTAGACAGATGCTAAATTATGTACAAAAACAGCAAATATTATTGTAAAAAAACTTAGCAGCTTGCAGCGCCTTTTAAGGACGACATCCGCCAACTCGCAGATCTAAAACAGCCAATATCAGAAAGGATGATATTACTTCGCAGGACAGTGACATTGTGGCTATGTGCTGCAAAGTAATATCGTCTTTTGTGATAAATTGCTGTTTCCGATGTGCGAGTTGGCGGATGTCGTCCTTAACAGGCGTTGTAAACTGCTAAGTTTTTTTACAATAATTAATTATAAACATTTATATCACACTGTTTCCAATCTGTAGCGCCGAAAATTGAAAAAGTGGCAATTTATAAATACTCTGCCATACTTTTACGTAAGTAAGTAAGTAAGTTTATTGAGATTTTGTAGCCATAAGGCTAGGTTGGGTTACATTGATACACAAAATAAAATACAATGTAAAATACTACTAATATGAAACAGATTCAAATACAGTTCGTGAGAATTACATGACAAGATGCAGTATGTACGACATAAAATGGAATGAAATGGCGCTAATGCAAATATGAAAGGTTGTCACTAGTAACACTTTAGGGAGTAGTTTATAAAAGAGCAGTACCATTCTGTTCGATCCTGAGGGATGGGGTAAACTGTAGAATGCCGCAGTCGGTGAGAAACGGAAGGATCACGTTTAGGTTGGAGGAGGTCATGGAGATAGTTCCAGGATGGCAGATCTGTTTAAAGAAATTCTGCTGAAAATTGCATCGTCGCAGCTTAAGAGAGTCAATCTAACAGAGAGCGAGGGCAGTGTTGTATGGTACAGTAACTGGGTGTAAAATAATCTGTAGAGCACGTTGTTGGAGAGCCTCCAGTCGATCGCTCTGTGCAGTGGTCAGTTCATTATGCCAAACCACGTATTCAACGACTGAGCGTATGACCAATTTGTAGAAACAGAGCAAGTCATTTTGTGTGAGTCCAGAACGCTTTATAATTGTTAAGAAATATAATATGGACGACACTGTTGCACATAAAGCATCAACATGTGCGTTCCAGCACAAGTCATATGAAATATTTATTCCAAGTAGTTGGAAGCACTTAACTGTATCAATTTCATTTCCATCAACACAGAGCGGTGCTGGAGGATTTTTCTGAACGCTACCAGAAATCATTTCTTTCATCTTCTTGAAATTCAACTTCATACTGTTATTTTTTGACCAGATCTCTAGATGACTAACGCCCCCATTTGAGGGAACCCCTTGGAATTTCGTTCTCAAACTTTCCTGCAAGGAAGTTAAGACTTTTGGCTATATTTCTCTGAAAACTAGGCCATTTTGTCACAATACACGCCTGTTGCAGACAAGCAACAGGCCTTATACAGCGAATTTGACTTTCAAGGTCACTCAAGGTCATTGACTAATGTTCCAGTCGCAATTCCGTATATGATTTCCCATTAGTGATTGTGACCTAAGCTGTAAGTCGCACAGTTTTCGAGATATAGCACCAAAAAAGTGGAAAACCACCCCTCCCCTATTAGATGCCCCCATTACAGGGGACCTCACTGAAATTTGTCTCAAACTTTCCCTGCAAGAAGAAGGGACACTGCGCCACATTTCCGCGTTTTGTCACAATACATACCTGTCGCCGTACATTACCAAAACACACAATATACACAAACTTTCACACAAATGCAACTGAGACCAGTGATGGGCAAATAAAAAGATGAAATATGACATGTCAAATAAAACTCTACACACACAGTGTAAAATCGCATGTGACAAAATACATGTACAATTTGCTACTGACTGCAGGTCGCAAATGAGCAGCAACCAGACCTACAGTCATGTTCAAAGCTGTGAAAAATTTGTTACAAGTAACATGCTTTTGGCATGGTAGTGTAATGGTTACAAAGTCAGACTTGTGATAAACGTTGTGTTCAAATCCCGACCGTTTCACTGCACGTGAGGTGAGTGGGATTTCACATCAACTGGAAACAAGTCTGATACAACCAATTGATGCTAGTGGACTCTTCTGTGGACGACCAAGTACGGCATTGAGATCATCAATCATTTGTCAAAAGTCGGTAACTACACAGCATACACACAGTCAACATGTACTGGTACAATTTAGTATTTATTTCCAACCGTAGACAATTAGTACAAAAAACGGGTTATTAAATCGTGTTTTTTCCCCGTATTTTGACAAAACAATGCAACATTTCAAGGGCGAAGCAAGACTGCTACAGACTTCATGTAAGTTAATCACAACTTGTGCCTATTATGCAGCAGCCTGATGTGCTTTCGGCGTCCAGGCAAATGAGCCATTTTAGCTAAGGGCAGCAATCCAGGTAATTTATATCCACTACAGCTATTTCATATCCACTGTAGGTATTTCATATCAAATCTTTTCCTGCGACATTTACATTAACAGTGTAATTATTCTTTTTTTCATTACATGCCATTTTCTGGTCAATGTACTTGACCATTTTGTATGTTACATTCGATAACTTTTGGAGTATCATAACACATAATAGTTGATGGACAGAGACAATCTACTACGACTGCTTGTCAATGATCTTTTCGTAGGGACTATGGATAGGACAAAGGACAATTGCTGGTTACTGCGGTAATCTGCAACACTTTTGACAATGAAGCTACTGTCAAAGAAATTAATTAAAGAAGCAGACTGATAAATGCACTTGTTTACTTATTGTCCCAACATCTGACATACAACAGCAGTAAGTATATGTTTTGAGCAGTTCAACGTCTAGGGCACAATCTTGTACAAAACGCTTAGTTCAAGTGAGTCTGATTATTATTATTATTATTATTACAGAAAGAATAGATTTAGGTGGCGTAATGTCAAAAGACTGCAAGGACACCTTACAAACGCTAAAACATTGACAAAACGGGAGAGCGACGCAAAGTGAGAACAGAGTAACTGTCAGATGCGATCGTAGGCAGAGCTGTCGAGATCAGGAAAACTTCGGATGAACAGTTCCGTCTTCAAGTGACGTCTAAAGGACGCCAGTGAAGATAACGATGTGAGAGATATCGACAAGCTGTTCCGTGACCGCACCGCAGGCACGGGGAAAGCGCGGTCACCGGCTGTGGAAAGGCGTGTCGGCGGGACGACGAGCGTCGACGATGACGACGAACGCAGATGTTGACGAGCCGCCAGGTCTGACACACGTAGTAGATCGCGAGATAAGTACGGCGGGGCCCGGCCGTTCAGGCAGAGGAAAACGAGTACTGATAGCTTGAACTCGATCCGCTGCTCAATTCTCAGCCAGTGCAGCTTCTGAAGAAGTGGTGTAACGTGGTCGTTCTTGCTCCGCGATAAAACAAGTCGTGCAGCGGCGTTGAGTACAGACTGCAGTCTGTTCAGCTGGTACGCTGGGATACCGACGAGTGTCGCATTGCCAAAGTCAAGTCGCTGCAGAACCAGCGGCACCACCATGGACAGCATCACCTGCCTGGAAACATAATGACGTATACTGCGGATCTGGCGTAGTGCGGCAAAGCAGTTTGACACGGTCTTCGAAACATGCGTCCTCATGGAGGCGTCAGAGTCAAGTTAGATTCCCATGTCACGTACAGATGTGGCGGGAGATATAAGATCTCCGCCAACTCGAATCGGGTTCGTGGGAATCTGATTTTGACGTCGACTCGTCGAACACCAGAGGACCTCTGTCTTTGATGTGTTGAGCTGAAGGCGATTGCTCCGCATCCACAACGCAACTTCATCCAGACACGCGGACACCTGCTCACGAAGTTCCAGAGAGGATGAGGGTGAGCAGAAGCCGTACACCTGTGTGTCATCGGCGTATCCGTGTGGATGCAGGTTGTGCCTCTCGATTAGTTGCAAAACGTCGGCTGCAGAAAGAGGATCGGTCCGAGGACCGATCCCTGTGGGACGCCGCAGATGAACGGAGTCGGATATGATGACAGTCTGCCGCAGCGGATGAACTGGGTACTGTAACGACTTATTAACATGTTGTCTGCATCTTGTACTGCTTACTTACTTATGGCTCGGATCGTCTCCAGTGACGACGATTGTGACGTCATTAGGAAAACAGTTTAAGGAGTTGAAAGTTTGATTTCTTATGTGTCAGAAATATTGAAGTGATTATTAAGATAATTTGGAAGTTTGTGATAACTTCGGTGTGCCGCGGTACACCAGAAACGTGTTGTGAATGTCGCTGTGTGTGACGGAGTTATTGTGGTCGTGAGAAATCCAGGTTGACTGACTCACGATCGAATTGTTGAAGTGAAGAGTTTGTACAGAAGTCAAACGACTCGTCGACTTGGTGAATTTGAATTTGTATGATATCTCATCGACATATATGAGATGGACTCATAACTGATTTATTTTCTGGACTCACGATACACAAAGGAGTTGTGTTGTCCGACAAACGATAATATGTACAGACCGAGATATTCACTGTGGAACTTGTTGTCATTCTACATCGGTTGACAATGTCGAGCCGTACGAGTTGTTCCAGTGCTCCGATGTAAATGTGAAGAACGATCCATACGTTTTATATTGTGATTGAAAGGATTGACGACAGATACCTGATATGAGGTATTATCTACACGACAAGTCTGGGTACCCAGCGAAGAATAACTCGCATGCATACGTTGTTGCTCAAGTGTGACTTTGCTGAATAGTTGCTCGAGTGTGAGTCACTAGTATATATATTCGCATTCGTTCAATATATTGAATTACGTTGCCTTTTAATAAGAAAATCCTTAAACTCTTGTGTGGTGATTTACTAAAGAGCCTGAGCCACTTTAGTGTAAATCCTCAGACAGCAATAGGACAATTAGTGGATAGTGTGAGTGAAATAGGGGCTGATTGGGTCATAGCATCCTAAGATTGTTTTGGCCGTCTCTGCAATCCAGTCACTAGCTGATACCACTAACTACAGGTACGACCGTCGAGGTATGATCTAAACCAGCTCAACACAGCACCACCTAGGCCGCAGGATACCTCAATACGACGGAGAAGTATGGCGTGATCGACTGTGTCGAACGCGGCCGACAGATCCAGCAGCGTCAACATGGCAATGTCGCCCTTGTCCAGTGTCAGCAAGATGTCGGCTAGTACTTTGGTCACCGCTGTCTCGGTGGAGTGGTAGGCTTGGTAGGCCGATTGTCGCTCCGGAAGCAGCCTTGACGCATTCAGGTAGTTGAGAAGTTGCCGAGCTACGAGGCGCTCGAGCAACTTTGACAGAACGGATAAGTTGGCAATTGGACGATACGATTTCGGATCGGCCAAATCAAGGTCAGGTTTCTTTAAGAGCGGTGTAACATAAGCTGCTTTGAAGGACGACGGAACCGAGCCTAACAAGAGACAGCGGTAAAACAGCGTGACGAGAAATGGCGCCAGGAGGTGAAGGTTGTCCTTCAGAAGGTCGGCTGGAACTGGGTCGCTCGCTTAATGCTTGTCTGGAAGTTGGCGGACAGTGGTGACGACGTCGTCGGTGGTCAGTGGCCAAAATTCGACAGACTGAAGCCCGGTTTAACTGGTGTGAAAGTCGGTGGTGGAGCGTCAGCCGTCAGGGAGCGCACGCCATTCACCTTGCCGTCGAACGCCCTATGGAACTCCGTCGGACCGATGGCGTCACAAGATGGAACTCGACCACGGCCCAGCAAAGCGTCAATGGACCGCCGCAGTTGACGAAGATCACTACGCTCGGCGTCGACTTTACATCGCCAGAACTGTTCACGCTTCTGGCGACGAAGCGCCAGATAGGTAAGACGCTGCGCGGTCCACGCGGCGTTGGCAGCTGTAGCAGCGGCGGCATCTGTCGGATCTGCCCGGCAAGCAGCGCGCTCTAACTTTCGAGTTAGCCGTTTAGCTGCCCGGCACTCATCGTCGAAACAAGGGTCTGACTGGCGACGCCGGCAGACAACGGATCGAGCAGGAACATGTCGGTCTAGTAATGACGTCATCTCGGTATCGTATAGTCGCGCCAGCTGTTCAACATCCAGACCAGACCAGTCGCTAGGACGACACAGCGCTGACGACAGAAGATCGGCCTTGAACGCCTCAGTGTCCAGCCGACTCCACGGTCGTCGAACTGACGTGGCAGCCTGATGAGCGGACGTCCACCGGAGCAGACGGTGATCTGATAGGCCGACGTTGATGACGTCAACGAAAGGCGTCGGTAGATCGACTCGGCTGGCGACGACATCAAGTAGTCCACCGCGGTCGTGGGTTGGAGCCGAGACGTGTAAGGCGAGGCCGTACAACGTCAACAGCTCAGTGAACTGCCGAGACCAAGGGTCGTCAGTACGGTCTAAGCGGATATTCACATAGTCAATGACATAAATTGGTTCAGCAGTTGTCGCAACACGGTCCATAACATCCGAAAATTCGGTAAAAACGATGCAAACATGCATTCACATTAATCACAACTGCATGCTGCAGCAAAATGCACAGCAGCCAACATGTTATAGTATCCAATTTATTTTTCCCACCAATAATCACCATTGATGTAGGGCTGCGCTCCTTCGTTCTTGGGCTGCCTGTTCTTCATGTGTGAATGCCACTCTGGCTGCATAAACTTGCCGTGCTTCCATATGGCTTATTCCATCAACGTGTTCCATGGCTCTCACTACAGCCTGTCAGTACAGCAAATACACATTATGGCAACTGTAGCTGCTATCATGTATGAAGTGATCTGAGCCAAAGATCAAGATCAATAACTAATAAATCAATAAATAAAGGTCAAAGATCATGGGCCTAGAAATGACCTTTGATCTTAAATCACTTCAAACTGATCTGATCTAAGATCACTGCATAATACTCGTGTGATCAACATACGTCACAGATGATGACGACGATGATGATGATGTGTAATGATTTAATGTCCACTTAAAAGCTGACTGGAAGCCAGCATAGCGTAGCACACAATGCCGAAGTTGAAAGTGAGAGGCCAGAGAAAAACGAGAAAAAAGCTGGAGTCCGAGAAGTCAGTCCGGTGGGTCGAAAGGTAGAAGAACTATGGAGGAAAAGACTTGTGGAAAAGATGAGTTGTAAGTGTGGAATGGGAGAGAGAAGGAGTAATGGATGGTGACAGTGGTGACGAAGGAAGTGACGAACTGACGTGTGTGAGAACTGAGATCAGATGACAGTGATAAGTCTTCGTGATCTGTAGGCAGACAAAGTTCCTTGGGAAGCTGATTCAGGGTGATGCGTACAATTCATATAATCTTAATGACAACTTTTTCAGTGTTGTACAAGTAGCATTCACACACTTAATAATGTTTCCATTTTCAGGTGAGTAAAGTAAACAGATGTGCCCTTTATCTCTGTAGTACACAAGCTGTTAAGTGTAATAGGGATAACATCAGTGTAAATCACACCAGGTTATCATTACATGCAGTTTTATGAAACGTTCACTTATGAGCACTTTAGAGTGGTTTGTATACCGTACCATACAAGGCACTATACAAGTGCTCAGATTTACCTTACCTTTATGAGTGACCCAGTTAAATGTCTAACATCCTTCAACACAGCAGTACTCATATGGTAACTGCAAGTGAAGTATTTCATTATTGTCTTTAAAGTTCAAATGCAAATCAAGACAGCTGTTCATATTGAGCATCAGCAGCCGCTCAAACGTTGCATCGGACATATTTCTACGATGCGTAGGTTTTATCAATCAAGGTAACTAAGCAGTTCACTGGTGCAGAAGACGGTAGGGTAATTAGAAATGAGCACTGGCACAGAAATAATATATAGGCCTCTATGAATGATCTTTTCTAAACACTTGTGATCAAAGATCAAGATCAATGATCACTGTTAAAAAGTGATCTAGATATCTAGATCAAAGATCAAAGACCACACAGTGTGATTTAAGATAATGATCAAAGATCAAATGATCTAAGACTCAACACTGGTTGCTAGAAAACAACTACATTCAACACTGAACACATTAACATTTTACTGTACAACATATGTTCCCATCAATAATTCATCCCTTATGCATGTATGCATGTGTATGTTTAGCACTGTCACATCAATGCCTGCCACTGCATACTATCACCACATACAACGGTGTACTCCTGCTGAAACAATGACAACAACAACTTTTGCACATGCACACCTCAAATATCCATTTTGAAAAGATTTACGACGAATCAGCCATGTAACGCGAAAATATGGGGATGTCCCCCCATTCGTGACGTCGTACTGTCATGTACGCTTCCAGCATGCGGAATACAGTCATTCTGTGCAACACGATTATTCCACCATCATGTATACCAGCTGACAGCTGTAAATTTTCATTCTCCACTTTTTAGCTCGCTGCATGCAATGCAGACGCGAGCTAGCGATGAGAATTATGTCTGTCCGTCCGTCCGTCCGTCTGTCGAATGCGTGATTTGTGAAGAAATGGAAGAAAGATCGGTCCAGATTTTTATAACATACGAAAGATAATTTAGCCTAGTTTTCTGAGAAGAATGGTCGGTGGGGGGCGACCCCTTCTGCGTGAAATATTGGTTCAGCGTCAAAGTTCTAAGGCATTGATTGGCCTAACTAACCGTGCAAAAATTATTGGTGGGGGCGACCCCTTGTATCTAAAATTTGGGATCAAACAGACTGCGTTGGAGCAAAATCGTCGATTTTCGATCTCTTTTCAATCGTAGCGACTCGGCCATAACACCTAGCAAAAAAAGTCCACTTAACACTAATAGGAAGTCCACTACGCACTTTCCAATGAGCCCAAGATGAACATCGTACACTGTCATCGTACACAAAACGCAAGGTGTCCCAAATTTGAACAATAAGCTGCGATAACTCCGAAACGGTACGAGATAGGATGTCAGTTACTATTAATCAATGATAGGAAGTCGCATACAGGCTTTCGATTGGTACCGACCTCGATGACCTTGAATGCCGTAATAGCCCTTTTTTCGTTTTTCCACCGAATTCGACAGATTTTGAGGCCGATTATATCACATTGGTTGAAGATAGACCTATAAGGTCCGTAAAATATTGTCTCCCATGCAGTTTTATACTTTTGGCGAAAACTATAACGCACCCTGCAGCGCGGTCTCTCTGCGATAGCTGAGCATCTTATTTTAACTGTTACATAGAGCTGCTACTTAAGAGGCATATACGACATAATTCTTCTCTTGACTTAACGGTACTCTGCAATTGTGTTTCTTCATTAGTACACTGTGTCACAAAATGATACTGCTATAGCACACTATGACTTCAATGTGCATCAAACAATTTTCACAAATTCCATTTTCACAAATGGAGTGAGAGCTATCATAAGCCTGCATAATTTACCATGTCTGCTTGTTATTACTTCCCTCATTTGCTGCAAAATTACATTCGCAGAAATGACACACTTTTGACGTCACTATTTGTTTTTAAACATGCCGATTACTGAAGAAGGTAAGATTCCAATTACAGTTAAGTACTTTTGATAGTCGCCAGGAATTTGCGCAAACTCGACATGCATGTATTTCAAATTCACAGTGTACAACATCACTGTATGTGTTTCAGATACCTGTCTGTATGTTTGCAGTGGACCAAAGCCAATTTGGCGTAGGATACGACAGTGTAGTCGGTTGCATGAATTATTGTAATAATACAGATATGCCGTGTCTGAGTAATCGTCAGCATTGTCCGACTCACTGTCGTCACTGAAACTGTCAATAACACGTTTCCGTGCTTCCTTTTCACAGCGTCAATGTGACGTTTCTGCAACACAAAAATGTAACCATTTGTTTACATCTTTTTTGTCCAACACTATATGGAGAAATATGCAGAAGGCTTTGTAAGACAATTTTTGAAGAAATACTGTATCACAATTACTATGTCCACTTCAGATATGGCATTAAATATTCTGACAGGTGGACTTTAACTTCTGCACACTGAAATAAAGGTGGATGCAGAACACAAAGTGACACCAAAGATGGCCAATTTTTATGGTACACACACGTTTTACCCATGTAACACGTTTTCTTCGTTATTTCTAGTTTCAACTGAATAACTCTGTCATCAGCCAACACCTCATGTAGTCACTGAAACGGGCATCAGAACATCACACAAAAGCATACATAGAACAGTCAGTGAAGCAGAATGTTACCAAGCCAAGACTACGTCTTCAGCAGTGAAAGCAGCATCTGTATTCTCCTCGAACCTCTCACGACACTTCCCGTGCTCACGATCTTTGTTATCACAAAACTTACACAACTTCATCTGTCCCACGTTCTGTATGCACACATCAATAAACAACAACACAAGTGAGTACTTCTTTGACCCACTCAATGCACAATGAGACATTCTGAAGACTAGTATTTCTGCACGCACTGAAATTCCAAACATTTCACCAACTGTCTCTCACGTTGCAGTTACCCACATCATATAAAACATATAATAAATATGCATACTGGCAAAGCCACATATACAAAGTTAACAATAAACTGTTTTTTTCTGATGCCTCCAACACTTCCGTGACTTTTTGTCAATTTCCAGACATTCCCTGATGGTTGTAGAACTCACGGACATTTCCAAGTATTCCAGACCAGTGATTTACCTTCATGTCCACACAACGGGAGGTATAATTACAGAGCATCGTGTCATATGTATGTGGCGAGACACTAGCACTGACAAATAACAATATATTGAATATTTTGAACAGTGCGATTGATTTCCTGTCATCTGACTATGTGTCGCAGAATTAACAGCGATTTGCTGCAGTGAGCCACAGAATTTAAAGAAGTGTCATACGGAATTCACAGAATTTTTTCACAGAAAACTGTAGTCCCTATAAAAGACCTTTTAAGGTCACACGATTGATAGTGCTGTCTTATCACTGCATGCAGTGATAAGACAGCACTATCAATCATGTGACACAGAGCAGACTCATAGTCCCTGACAAGCTAGTCCATCTCAAGCATATTCTTGGTCATCAAGCCTTGTAAACCCTTCCACAAGCCCTGTCATCATGCTGTTTTTGATGCTGTCGAAAGGCTGTTAATTAAGCACTGCTAGTTATACGTAGCACAGTTTTCCCCCATCTCAAGTTACCTAAAGACACATGGGAACAACAAAAGGAACAAGCTGTACAATGCTAAGGGGCCACAACCACTAATGGGCCCAAACCTGACATTAAAAGGCAGTGCAATTGGCATCAGTGGTTATAGCGGAACATTAGAAGGGAGAGAATTGTAGTTTCCACATGATTGATAGTGCTGTCTTATCACTGCATGCACATGAATTCCGTACGACACTTCTTTAATTTCTGTGGCTCACTGCAGCAAATCGCTGTTAATTCACTCAGAATGGCTGAATATTAACAAAACTAACAAACTAATACAGTAACGTAATGTGTCAAACCAAAGAAGAAAATAAGCAAACATATGCTGTACTTAACTTAACAAAATAACAAAGTAAAAAATATTTAATAGAAATAATATCATATCATTATTTATCATGTATAATGATATAACAAGTAATAATAATAATATATTTAATTAATTGACAATAGCAGTCCGACATCAGGAAGAAAACCCAACATGTAGAACATCCTGCAGACCCGACCTAACCTGAAATGAATCCAGGAAAGAAAGCCAGAAAGTATTGATAGCAACCACAAAGAAAGCAGCACCTTGTCCCTGTTGCAAATCTGTGGCTGGCCTTGAAGTTCGACAACACGAGCGAAATTCATAAATGGTGATCAAAGATGTTGCGAATACTGAGATGATAGCATAACAATAGCGTGCAAAGTAGTCCCACTTGTCGACATCAATGCCATTCTGTTTATTGGCAACGATCTAGAAACACAGTGGCAGTGGGAACAGAACTAACTATAGGCCCTGAATACACTGAACTGCAAAATCAGTTCAATCTCATCAAATCTGTACTGCTCTACCAAGCAGAATAGTAGTAGCGACATAAGTGACATAACAGTTTACAGCAGCTGATTTCAGACACTGTCATGGATATGCAGTCTAATTTCTACACCTACGACACACTGGCAATCACGACCGGTGCAAAGCAAGTTGCTACCCTAAGCAAAGATTCTCTCTGCCGCCCAAATGACTGCCTCAGAGTTGTTTCAGTTAACATTCAGGAATACTGCAGTCTGCTGTGCAAGTATACAACAACAAAGTTAAGAAGTTGTCGGACTCATTATACACCGTGTTTCAGAAAAAAAACATCCACTCATATTATTGGCTATAAGTTGATGAATAGTTGTCTGATTTTAATATTTTTTGACATCAAAATTACTAACATAATTTGACTTTGCACTACAGCTTAGTTGTCCACCTCACATAACTGATGTGTCTACACTACCTTATCGCACGAGATTTGTCACCGTACATTACATACCTTTCCATACAGCTTGTGGACTTTTGGCATCAAATTTTCACTAACTGTTGAAACAACAGTTTTCAACAGTCAAAAGCTGTTTCTGTCGTGTTTACGGATATGGGCAATCATGCAGGAGAGGGTCTACAACAAGAGGAAGATTGCAAATGTTCAAGAACTTCGCCAGCACATCGTGGACGAGTGGGAACATCTTAATCAGCGCATTATCGACGGCACAATGAAGGAGTGGCGAAAACGACTGCGAGCGTGTGCTGCTGCTGAAGGAGAACAGTTTGAACATGAACTGTGACTCCTGGTGCAACAGTGTTATTGCAACTGTGCATTATGACTTTGCCGTTTAATCGTTTGACTGCTTGCCGTGACTGTTTTCAGTGTTCTTTGACTCTTTCAGTCACATGCAGCCATTGTGAAGCGTTAAAACGCATTTTGGTTCAAACTTGCTGCAAACAGTGACACTGAACAAAAGAACATCAGCAAATCAACATTTCCTGTATGTGTTTGTGAACATTTTCACATTTAATGAATTGTGGAACATAACTTTTTGTCGCAAAACAAGCCGTGTTTGTAATGTACGGCGACAAAACTTGTGCGATAAGTTTTACAAGGTAGTGTAGACACATTAGTTAGGTAAGGTGGACAACTAAGCTGTCTTGCAATGTAAAATTATGTGGGGATTTTGATGTCAAAAAATAATAAAATTAGACAATTATTCCTCAACTTATAGCCAATAATATGAGTGGATGTTTTTTTCCCGGAAACACGGGTGTACCAAATAGGGAATATAATTATGCAATTCAAAAAGCAAACAAATGATCTAATTAATGCACAAACTTGCACAACTCTTGTGATCGATATTTCTTGCCACAAGATCCACACGAGTGGAAAGTTTCTTGGTAGTTGCCAATTTGCCACTCTTGGGTTGCGCCACTTAAGGCAGCTGTGTAGTTTGAGTAATGGATCAACTGGCATTGCTGGCAATATGGAACCCACAACTTTAAGTAATTTCTGAACAAAAACTACACGTTTCTCTTAAACATTATCCTGCTAGTCGATGCCACCCACAAATCAATCAATCGTACTGTTAATGATGTCATGCTGTTCAACCAAGGGCTTCAGCTTATCTTGTTACATCAGTCTTTATAGTCACATAAATGTGTGTTAACTCTTTGTAACTCCTCTGTATTCATGAAAGAAATGAAACAGACAGACAGTTAGCACATACATGTACAACTAACAGATATTTCATACAAAACACTGCTAAAATGTACCAGCATAACTCATACAAGAAAACTTTTTCTCTCGGGCGTCCACAGTAAGGCCAGCCCTGTCATAAAAGTACACAGTCAACTGTGCTATAAACAATGTTTAAACCTGATGCAGGTGAATAGTACACATACGCAAAATTATGATTAAGATTAACTGCTGAAAAGTGTACTCACATATCCTCATTGCTACAACTGCCTGACATTGTGGAATGAATGAATAAATTAATTAATTTATTCGCTTGACAGAAATAACACAGTCAGACAAGCAGGAACGTCAAGGCACAATAACTGCCTGCACTTATCGGTGTCCTGGATAACAAATGACAGTTGACAACGTAGTTAAAACCAGCATCACTAAAAGCTGCCAGCAATGAAAAATCTGTGTTAGCTGGGAGTGGGAGTGACTTCCACACAGTCTGCCATCTGCTCTGCACAACAATAGCCTGTGAAAAAATTTGGATGGCAGTTGGAAACACCACCTGCACCACTGTGGCACGTCTGCAACACTGGCTTAGTCGATCAACAATGATACTTGCTTACTTACTTAAAATGTTACCCTGTTCGCCACACAATTTGAAATATTAATTAATGATATCGAAAGCAACAAAACCCACCTTGTTGCCGGCACATTCTTGCGGCCAAGCGATATGCTCTTTTATGAAGTCCATGTCTTTATCCTCAAAGTTATACTTTTTAAAGTCATGCCATAATCCACCTTCATGCTGCAAGAAAAACGTGTGCACATATAACAAACCACAGCAGACATGCATGCAACAAAATAGCTGCAGATATGACACTATACTAAGGTACTACACAGTAGTAGTAGTAGTAGTAGTGTAGAGGCTTAACGTCCCACTCCACACATAACAGGTCATTTCGGGGACATTTTGTACACATGTACAGGTCATATGACCCAACCAACAGTTAAGTAAGTGAACGAGTTTATTAGCAGTAAAGTAAAAGAAGAACAAAGTTCAAATATACTGCTAAAAGGAATAAAAGGTCAGTACACACTGACAAGTTACAACATCCCTTAGAAACACTTTGCTGACTAAAAGTTGTGATAGTCACCAAAAACGCTTAGAACTGCTCACACTCTCACAGTCAAATGCAGGCAGGTGAGAAATTTCATGCATTCACAGTGCGGCCAAAAACAGAGTTTAAGTAACAATTTACTGCGTAGTGTTGTTTTATTAGTCTGAAATTATGACCTCTAGTACAATATACGTTGTACCCTGAACAAGATTTGAAAAGATCCACAGCAAACGAAGACAAATATCTTATGCCTAGCAACGAGGTTAACTTTTAAATGGCGCAATTCCAGAGTCAGTATTCAGTACTTTAAGTATATATGCAATGCATATGACAAACTGCGAAGACCTCTCAACGTTTGGTACAGCAGTGTTGTACAGTTACGGTATATCACACAAGTAACCCGGATTCCAGATAGCAAAACAATATTCTAGAATTGGACGCACATATACCGTAAAAGCTCTAAACAGAACAGCTGGTCTTTTCACTGTTAAAAAATCTAAAAATAAGTGCAGGACGTTGGTGGGCTTTAGTTACCATGTTATTGATAAGTTTATCAAAGTGCATACTGAAATCCACTGTAACACCCAGATCAACCACTTCAGTAACATTACCAGTTTATTGTTATAAATGTTATATTCATAATTGGTATTATTACGTCCTACATGTTAAACACAACATTTATGTGCTGCAATATTCAACTGCCATAAGTGTGTAACAATAGACCATAGTGGACCATAGTGCGGCTTATCAAAACCAAGCTGTAAACGATCAGTTTTTGACGAATTATCAATCACAAAAAGTATTTTTACATCATTGAAAAATATAAATAAAAACTCTGCTGTTTAAGGCATCTTTCAACGATGACCACTACCAAGCTCATGGTGGTAATCTCATACGTACCAAGCCTTTTCACTCCCAGGCTAATTCGCTCCCCGGAGCGATAAGCCAATCGGACCCTGGCCAATTTGCTCCCTGCCCCTTTCGCTCCCCGGCCTTTTGCTCCCAGGAACGAAAGTTCTATGGAACTATTGCTCTGTGTAACTTTCGTTCCTAGGAACTTCTGCTCCCGTAATGTGTATTTCACTGTTAATTTTCGCTGTCTTAAACTTGTACTCTAGAAATTGATCAAATGTCTTTGAAATGGGCAGAACCTCCAGCTTAAGCCAATGGAGAGCATTTCAGCAGATTTCTTGACGACCGATAAAGCTATCGTCAGAAAACTAGAATAGACTATGAAAGAAATTGAACTTTACAAAAATTTACAACTTGGGCTGAGGCTGAGCAAGGTTTAACGTCCCACCAAACACATTATAGGTCACATCGGGGACGATTTTTACAGGTCATATGACCAAACCAACAGTGTCAAAGCACTGAAGGAAACCAGTTGGTCTTGCAGATAAGGCTTGAATCCCACCAGTACCACTCCATCGTGTTACAATGATACAACTCTAGGCAACTGTCTCTACGCACGGCGTAAGGGTCCCAATGTGACAAACCCAATCTGCTGGACCTGTAAAAACTGCTCATATAAGTGTGCTGCTGACTGTGAACATTGTGTCACACAACCCAGCACAGAGCAGTTCTGATAATATTCCCTCTTAACCTCCAGACAATCACCATAACTCGGATGTTGTCTAGGTGAGGGGACAAGTTGGGGACAAAGGGGGCATGATCAGGGTCACGTGACCTAATTGTGGAATTTTTGGTCCCCCTCCATATCTCTGGAATGGTTGAAGGTAAAAAGTTCAATAACAATGACAATAACAATCACAATGAGGTATTTGTATAGCGCCCTTACAGAATTGGACAGCGGCGCTGAACAGTAAAAAGTTAATTAAAATGAAGCGGTGATGCACTATAGTTAAAACACAATTACAAGTTAAAAGTTAATTGTCGACTACACCATACGCTGCTTTAAACAGGATAGTTCAAACAGGTTCAAATGTGAAATGCAAATTGGCCACTGGGGGTCCTAACGAAAAAATGCAAAATTAGGTCAAAGGGGTTGTAATGGGGTTACGTGACCTACTTTTAGAATTTTGGGACCCCCTTCATATTTCCAGAACGGTTGAAACTAGAAACTTCAAATTTGGCATGTGGATTGGCCACTAAAGGTCGTAAGAAAAAAACGCAAAATTAGATCAAAAGGGGTCATGTGACCTATTTAAGAATTTTGGAACCCCCTCCATATCTCGGGAACGGTTAAAGATAGAAACGTCAAATTTGGCACACAAATTGGCCACTGGGGGTCCTAACGAAAAAATGCAAAATTAGGTCAAAAGGGCTCGTGAATGGGTCATGTGACCTACTTTTAGAATTTTGGGACCCCCTCCATATATCGGGAATGCGTAAATAAATCAATAAATCAATCATTTTTATAGTGGCCTAAGTGGCACTGCCACTGCAAGGTCCACTGCAGGTGTAAATGTCAGTAACAGAAGCCAGGGAACGATTGACAGAATAGATGTCTTTGCAGCTTTCTCTGGAAAGTTGGCAGCGACTCAGCGGAGATAACGTCGTCGGGTAGAGAGTTCCAGATTAGTGAGGCAGCGACCGGGAAGGCTCGACTGCCGACGGTGGTGGACGTGACTGGCGGCACCACGATGCGATTCATGCCGGCGGAGCGGAGTGCTCGACAAGTGGCCCGAGGTAACTTGGTGCACTTTCATGTAGCACTTTGTACGCCATGACAGCGAGCTTGTACTGGATCCGCTCTCGAACCCGCAACCAGTGAAGGCTGATGAGCTAGAAACTTCAAATTTGGCATGCATATGCATATGCATGGCCACTAGGGGTACTAACGAAAAAAATATAAGATTAGGTCAATGGGGGTCGTGAAGGGGTCAACCTGTTTAGGCATACGGAATGCAATGCATTGGGCAGATACACGTTCCAAAGAAGGTATTTCTTGTTAGAACAAGGTTTGTGCGACATAAAACAACGTTCAATCGAGCAATTCCCGGGGTTCCCACTATATTTTGGTAGTGAAATTCAAGGACTTTTCAAGGACTTTCAAAAACCTGAAGTTGAATTTTCAAGGACTAATTCTCGACGGAAGTTTACAGCGTGGACAGTATTACAGCAATATGTAATATCTATTTCTGTGATTATGGTACAGTTTTAGTTGATGAAAACAAAACATGACAACTATTAGCAAATTCTGCGTTAGGCAAAATACCTGGCAGATTGAAAGATTGTTGTAGACAAAAAACATGACAACAACATGAACTATGCCAATATATAAGTTTCACAAAACCAGAAGCTGAAAATGCCACTGTACACAAATGTTGTTTAACGAAGTTGTTGATATCGCACAGTTTGACCTGGCGAATGCAAGGACTTTCAAGGACCTGTGGAATGAAATTCAAGTACCTTCAAGCACCTGTCCTGCTTTGAAGTACTTTCAAGGCCTGAATTTAGCAGAAACAAATTCAAATACTTGCAAGGACTTTCAAGGATGGGTGGAAACCCTGAATTCCGTATCAACAAGAACGTAACATTAGAATGTCACAAAAACGTATTGTAGAATATAAGCGAATGACACAAATAATGTCACGGACTAACAGGGAACGAAAGCTCCAGGAAGCGAATGTTCGTGGGAGCGAATACTCTTGAGTGCAGATGTTCCCGGGAACAAATTATGAGGCCATTTTGTTCCCGGGAGCGAAAGTTCCAGGGAGCAAAAGTTCCAGGGAGCGAATGGCACAGAAAGCGAAAGGGCCAGGGAGCGAAAGGGCCAAGGAGCAGAAGTTCCAGGGATCGAATGGGCCAGGGTCCTATTGGCCGATTCGCTTCAAGGAGGGAATTGGCCCGACAGCCAAAAGGCTGTGATAACATCTTAACCGAATGCAAAATGCTACGTTCCATAAAAGTTCACGGAACACAAACCACTTTTTATGCTACGCACCATGAAAATTTGCACACAATATGACCGTAAGTCTAACACTAAACTTAACCTTAACCCTAACCATAAAACAAACAGTAACCCTGAAACTAATGCTAACTCCAATTAACAGAACACTGTGGAAAAAATTTTTTTTTACTATAAAAAGCAATCATAGCCAGGGGAGCAAACTCACGACCTGTGCAGTGCAATGTGTACAAGCATACCGCTGACTGGCGCTGAGCCATTGTGGCACTTGACCTGGTGGTAATTTTCGCTCTTTTAACATACATCGGAAAGCGAAAAAATGCAAAAAAACATAAAACTAACACTGACCCTAAACCTACTACTACTCATAACCCGAACCTCACAATCAACAAAGCTGCAAAACTGCTTTCAGTACGACACATAATTATTGTTTCACATTTTATATGTTCACGTATTTCACCGTCAAATATATAACAGGTGCACACCCCCGGCCGGTCATACAATAAAAAGCATCTGGAGGCGTCCAGAAAGCATCCGAAGTGTCAACAGTCGTCCGGAAGTGCCCGCCTGCAAGTTTCTCAGCACATTTCGGACAATATCCTGCCGCACTTCCACTGGAAAGCCGACTTTATCCTGCAATCGTCGTCGCACATTTTCCTCAAAATGTCGACGGCAAAGAAGTGTAGTTGCTTGTGGAAAACAAGTTTCGACTGCTTTCGTCAAATCTCTGTCGTCATATGAGCCAACAATTACATCTCATACGCCAAATTCCAGACCATTGAGTGACGTTAATGTTTTCTAATGCTGCATTCCATTAAAGTGGTGAGCTGGTGATCACGAGTTCACGAGGTCAATGGGACGATATTTCACCACTCATGAACTCGTGATCACGAGTTGAATGAATGCAGCATTACTCACATCGCAGGGAAGCGAAGAACGCGATTTGCGTCTACCATTCCGGAGGTCCGCCATTCTGGGGTATTATTGTTATAATAAACCTAACCTTAACCTTATCCTAACCCTATACCTAACCATAGGACCCCCGGAATGGCGGACCCCCGGAATGGCGGGCCGTTACCATGAACGCAAAATACGTTTCATACCTGTCGTCCCAGTGCAAAGACACTGGTCCCAGCATGAGCAGTGGTTCCTGCGTTTTTTACATGACCAGCTATGGTACGGCTCAAGTCAGTAGCTGTACGCCTCCTGACACTTTCTGGGCACTTCTGGACGCCTCGACGTTTCTGGTATGGGCATCACCCTCCCCTGCAGCCACATATCACCAGGCTTCAATTAATTACCTAGCCAGTGCAAGCGATCACTTCATTTCATTTCATTACTTGTTGCAAGTGTTTCATAATAACAAAGTAAATACTAACTATATGCCGGTAAGCAAATTGCGCCTCTATTCAAGTAACTACTTCCGGTTATGTCTGGCACCTGCCGAGGCGTCGTAGCCAATTCTCTCAAATGTTTGTGTACATGATCATTTCAATATATTACCATATATATATGGCCTCATTTCAATATATTACCGTTAACAGTTACTGACTACATTTGAACATGCTACAGTCACTCCTCTGCCACTGTCTGACATGTAACACTAACAGAAGTGAATATGTGATTAGGCCATGATCACAAATTCGTAACTAACCTGGCTGCATCATCAGATCATTGACCGTGGTCACTGGCGAGGGTGTTTGCTGTTGTGGTTCTGGTGACATTAAGCATGCAAATCCAGTGAACCGATTCACAGTTGATAGCTGATGCGAAAACCATTCACGGTCACTATCGGCAACCTCACGGTTCAGTGCAGTAGTATCTGCACTGCTAAACATGGCATCGACTGAGGTCATAGTGGCAGGCTCCTTGCGTCAAACCCATTTACACGGTGCATACCTTTTGACAGATGGCCCTTGGCATAAAGCAGCAGTGCAGCTTGATGATGACACATATCTTCAGCCCGTGAACAGGTACATGATGTGCCAGCAAGTGAAAATTCTTCATCGATGTAAACCTAAAATTAAAGTTGAAATCATAAACGACCTATTTAAAATTCCTTAAAGTAGCTAGAATTCATTATGGGAAATCACTGATGTCGACGATGACTGTACATGATGAACAATGCAAAACGAAGTGGTGCATATCTGTGTATGCAAAATGCAAATGTGCCGTACATATATAGAGTGACGGACCTTATTCCAGGTCGGTAAAGTTTGAATAAAAATAAAATAAAACGTCGTGTATCCGGTCACGGCAGACGGGACTCGATCTGGGGGCCTTCCAGTCCCGGCAGCCAGGAATGGATACAATACAGGGTATGTATCCGGTCCGGGCAGCCGGGACTCGATGTGGGGGCCTTCCAGTCCCGGCAGCCGGGACTGGATACATACAGGGTATCCGGTCCCGGCAGACACATCAATGCGATTTGTGTCGCATATTAAACTTCACCGTAGCCCTAAAACTAACGTTAAGGCTAAAACTAACCATAAACGTAATGTACAGAAGACTTTGAAAAAAAATTGAAAAAAGCGTTAAAAAATAATAGCGCGCACGCCGCACGGGGAGGCGAACCCGGACCCGTGTGGTACAATGTAAGCACTGTACCACTGAGCCACCATGGCAGCTAACCCTGGTGTTAATTTTCGGTCTTTTAACATACATCGGAAAGGAGAACATGCAATAAAAAAATAAAACTAACACTGACCATAACCCTACTACTAAGTTACTAACCCTAACCCTGACCCTACAATCGACGAAGCTGGAAAACGAAAAGGAAGTAAATAAGCTACATTAATGTTTCAACCAATCACGTTCGACTGAAGGGACTGGAAGGCCCCCACATCGAGTCCTGGCTGCCGGGACCGGACACACTACGAAAATAAAAATAATTTTTCGCTCAACAGCATAACCATAACCGTCAGAAGGTTTCTAAGCAGTTTTGAAGCATGTTCTTTTCTATAGCACTCAAAACTACTATATAGCTCCAAAGTATAAAAAAAGTTATCATAAGCATGTCAAAAAATACAGAATCAACCCACCTGTGCATCATGCTGGACACTTCGCATAATAGCTTGCACACGCCCGTACTATATTCATCCAACATCAGAATCATACGTGAACTCCGTCACATGTCCAGACTTATAAGCGTTTTCGCCACGTTGTATCATTTTTTCACTGCCCGAAAATAGCTTAGCAATTGAATAGAACGTTATTATGCCATAGCGCGCCATATTTGTCAATGTCAACAAACGAAAGACCACGCCCACCATGACGCCGGCGTCGCACTTTCCTGCTCTATGGTGCGCGTAAACATAAATAGTAAACATTGCAGCCTAAGATGTACAAAGAGGTTTAGCGTCGCTTTGGAGCTTTACCGGCTAGGGCTAAGGTTAGTAGTAGATGGGATTAAAAACGACGTTCTTAATCCCAGGCAGTAGGGTTAGGGTCAGTGTCAGTTTTTTTGCATTTTTTTCCTTTCCCATGTAGGTTAGCGAAAATTATTACCACCATGTCTATTGCCTGCGTGGCACAGCGGGGGGTTCGACTCCCAGGCTATGATTTTTTTTACGTTTTTAAAGTTTTTTCCGAAGACATGGACGCCGGACGGCTAGGAAAATGGCGGTGACGGCTTTCCAGAGGCCACAATCCCGTCCTGGTGCCGGCTGTATAGACACCGCGATATTTTTCATGTCATCGTACCATAGATAAATAGCCTTTTTAATGACAGTGAAGCACGGAATTCAGATTCTGCTTTCAAATAAATTGCAATAAACTACATTAACTATGGCAGGGTGCAGTCAGGGAAAGCAGCACCTAAATGATGTGTCTTTAGGCGGCTGCGGAAGATAGACAGTGATGTTGCAGACGTGACACGCTGTGACAGACTGTTCCAAACATGAGCTGCGGTCGCCGATAGTTGACAAACCGCGTATACGGCGGACAGTCAGCCACGGTGAAGAGGCGGAACACATCGTCTGCCTGTTGGGCAGAGACCGTGACTCTGGATCAGCAACATCAGGTCGGCGGTGTACAGCAAGAAAAGAATTGGGCCGACAACCGACCTCTGCGGTACACCACACACGATCAGTGTCAGAGATAATGCCGAGGATCCGGTTCGGAGTCGGACATTTTGGCGCCGGCCGATCAAGTATGCCTGGAGCACTGCAGCACCACACCAGACAGACGGTAATACTTCAGTCGCCGAATCAGGATGTCGTGGTCTACCGTGTCGAAGGCTGACAGATCATCGACACTGTCGACCAACCACGGAGGTGCATGCAGATGCGGACGTTCAGATGGCCGATGTAGACCGAATCGCAATAGCTGGCAATACAATACAATACAATACAATATTATTTTATTAGAAAGCTGTCATGACGCAGCTTGTACACAGAGGTAATGGTAACCCGGCAACACGATCCAAGGTCTTAGACAGGTCATCAAAGAAAGCAAGCGTGATGGCCTGTCTGAGCCTGGTCGGTATAGACTACGACGATGGACGTGGAGCAGCTCAAACGATCCGGGATTGACGCCTAGCGCGATCATTGAAAGGCGGACTCCAGGAACGCAGACGAATGAGACGATTGCCACGCTTCCATGGTTGGTCGACAGTGTCGAGAACTCCGAAGGGGGCCGGGAGCGCTCAGCTCGGCTGATCGGCCACTCGAAAATCGAAATCAGTCGGAGAGCGCAGGCGGCGGAAACAGACCATAGATAAAAAAATTTTCATACACAGATCGTTTGGTTTATTTAGGTTTACCCACTCTCAAGTACAGAAGACTGCGTGGTGATATGATAGAGGTTTTTAAGATAATTAAAAATAAATATGATTATAAACTAG
>Ga0209255_1000022_pt1 | contig 25022 bp, 29 predicted proteins | sample WorMetvaBAHAMAS2_FD_187394 | JGI IMG/M metagenome (GOLD analysis project Ga0209255, IMG submission 187394) | Marine gutless worms symbiont microbial communities from Max Planck institute for Marine Microbiology, Germany - Olavius vacuus... | ecosystem: Host-associated > Annelida > Digestive...
TTCAAAACCAGAGTCGCGGAGCCGCTTGGTACATTTATTCCTCCATCACTCCCGTTTGCAATGACAGCAGCCGGCGCCCAGCTCGACACAAACCAATCGTCAGCTCATTTACGTCACGGATTCAGGATACTTGTTAGCGTGTCTACCAGGGAACACCCTCCGTGGCGTTCCGCAAACTGTTCGGAACGCCACAGAGGGCGCTCCCTACTTGTTGAGGGTATCCAGCGGGTTGTCGGAAAAGGGTGCTACCGCCCTCCCCTCCCCGATCAGGCCCTCCCCGGCATGGTCGTACTCCATGCCTGGGGGCAGGTTGTACTGGTGCTCCGGGTCCGGACTGACCAAGGGACCACCGGACGTGGCCTGCTGCTCCCAGCCCAGCCGGTAGTGCCGGCCCAGTTCGCCCTTGGCCAGGTGTTGCGGCAAGACCTTGATGGCGGCCTCTTCCAGGATGCAGGCCTGCTCGCACTTGCCGCAGCCGGTGCAGCGATCCGAGTGGACGATGGGTATGAAGAGGGCATGCTTGCCTGAGCGTTCGTTGTGCTGCCGGTCCAGGGTGATGGCCGCGTCCTTGATCGGACAGACCTGATAGCAGACCTCGCATCGCAGGCCGAGAAAGGCGATGCAGGTCTCCTGGTCTACCAGCACCGCGAGCCCCATGCGCGCGTCATCGATGTCCGTCAGGGCGTGATCGAGGGCATTGGTGGGACAGGCCGCCACGCAGGGGATGTCCTCGCACATCTCGCAGGCCTTACGGCGGGCGATGAAATACGGGGTCCCGGTCGGGATGTCCTCCCCTACCCGGCCCAGATAGAGCATGTTGTAGGGGCAATCGCGCACGCAGAGTCCGCAGCGGATACAGGCCCCGTTGAACCTATCCTCCGGGATCGCCCCCGGCGGCCGGATGACGTGCGCGGGCAGGGACGAGGCCCGGTTGGAATAAAGCCCCAGACCCAGGCCGAACAAGCCGACGCCGCAGGCGGTCTTGAGCAGATCGCCCAACACCCGGCGGCGGGTGATCCCGGATTGTGTGGTGGTTGTCATTACAGCCACCAAATCGAATTTTGTCTTGAACCACGAATGGACACGAATCCACACCAATTTTAGGGCACCTTGAAAAATAGGTGTTTTCGCCAACCAAGCGACTCTAAACTATTGATTATCAATGCATTACACTGTAGGTCGGGTTAGGCGCGCCTTGCGATGCGGACGCGAGCAACTGCGGCTGAACGCGCCGCAACCCGACATCCCAGGTTAGCTCGCAGCATCGTTTGTCGGGTTACGGCGCGCCTAAATCCTGTGACCCGACCGAACACCGAAGCACGCGCCTAACCCGACCTACCACTGGTAGCCGGCGACTCGGCTTATACCTTGACCACCTTGCAGATGTTCTTCTTGTAATCCGTCTGCTTCGACAAGGGGTCGGTGGCATCCAGGATCAGCTTGTTCACCAACCGGGAGGCGTCGAACCAGGGGATGAACACCAGGCCCTCCGGTGGGCGGTTGCGTCCGCGGGTCTCGACCCGGGCCGTGATTTCGCCGCGGGGGGTGGTGATCTTGGCCATCTGGCCGTCTCGGAGCTTGCGCTTCCTGGCGTCCTTCTTGTGCATGAAGAGCACCGCGTCGGGAACAGCCCGGTAGAGTTCCGGCACGCGCCGGGTCATGGAGCCCGAATGCCAGTGTTCGAGCACCCGTCCGGTGCACAGCCACAGGTCGTATTCCCGGTCCGGGCTCTCTGCCGGCGGCTCGTAGGGGGCGAAGATGATGTTGGCCCGACCGTCCGGGTTGCCGTAGAAATCGACGGTCGTTTGGTCGCCCGCCACGTGGGGGTCATAACCGCCCCGGAAACGCCACAGGGTCTCCTTGCCGTCGACCACCGGCCAGCGTTGGCCGCGGACCTTGTGGTAGGTCTCGAACGAGGCCATTTCATGCCCCTTTTTGGGGATATCGGGCACCGAGTTGAACAGCCGGTATTCCTCGAACAGGCCCTTCTGGACGTAGTAGCCGAAGTGTGCGCTCTCGTGGTTTTGGTACTCGTTACCACGGTCGTCGAGGATTTTTCCCGCATAGGGAAACTTATCGACCGTGCCGTTGGCGAACAGGATGTCGTAGAGGGTCTTGCCGCGATACTCGGGCTTCTTGTCGACCAACTCCTGGGGCCAGACCTCCTCGGCCTTGAAACGCTTGGCGAATTCCATGATCTGCCACAGATCCGACTTGGCCTCGCCCGGTGCCGCGACCTGCTCCCGCCAGAACTGGGTGCGCCGCTCGGCATTGCCGTAGGCGCCCTCCTTCTCCACCCACATGGCTGTCGGCAGGACCAGATCCGCCGCCTGGGCGGAGACCGTCGGATAGGGGTCGGAGACGGTAATGAAGTTGTCCGGATTGCGCCAGCCGGGATACATCTCCTCGTTGATGTTGGGCCCCGCCTGCATGTTGTTATTGCACAGCTGCCAGTAGCAATTCATCTTGCCGTCTTTGAGCATGCGCTGCATGAGCACGGCGTGGTAGCCCACCTTGCCGTTGATGGTCTCCGCCGGCAGTTGCCAGACTTTCTCGGCAAAGGCGCGGTGTTCGGGCTTTTTCACCACCAGGTCCGACGGCAGGCGATGGACGAAGGTCCCCACCTCCCGCGCCGTACCGCAGGCCGAGGGCTGGCCGGTCAGGGAGAAGGGGCTGTTGCCCGGCTCGGAGATCTTGCCCACGAGCAGATGGACGTTGTACAGGAGCCCATTGACCCACACCCCACGGGTGTGCTGATTGAAGCCCATGGTCCAGTAGGAAGCGACCTTCTTGTTCGGGTCGGCATACAGCTTGGCCAGGCGTTCCAGCCGCTCCTTGGACACGCCGGACATCTCGTGGGCTTTGTCCAGGGTGTAGGGCGCGACGGACTTGGCGTATTCCTCGAAGCTGATCTTGGTGAGCTTGCCTTTCCCGGCATTGGCGACCTTGTGCTCCAACGGGTGCTCCAGGCGCAGACCATAGCCGATATCCGTCGGCGTCTTGGTGAAGTTCACGTGCCGGTCGATGAACGCCTGGTCGTATGCTTTGTTTCGGATAATGTAGTTGGCGATGTAGTTGAGGATCACCAGATCTGTCTGGGGGGTGAAGACGATCGGGTTGTCCGCCAGCTCGAAGCAGCGGTTCTCGAAGGTGGAGAGCACATGGACCTCACAGCCCAGCTTGGTCAGACGGGTGTCGGTCAGACGCGACCACAGGATAGGGTGCATCTCGGCCATGTTAGCACCCCAGAGCACGAAGGCATCCGCGTGCTCCAGGTCGTCGTAACAGCCCATGGGCTCATCGATCCCGAAGGCGCGGATGAAGGCCACCACGGCGGAGGCCATACAGTGCCGGGCGTTGGGGTCCAGGTTGTTGGAGCGCAGTCCCCCCTTCATGAGCTTGGAGGCGGCATAGCCCTCCCACACCGCCCACTGGCCGGAACCGAACATGGCTACCCGAGAGGTCAGTTGGTCGACCGGCTTGCCCGCATTGTCCTTCAGATCCTTGGCGATGGCCTCCTTCCACTTGGCGGCCATGATGTCGAACGCCTCGTCCCAGGAGACGGGCTCGAAATCCCCCTCCTTGGCGAATTGGCCGTTTTTCTTGCGCAGGAGGGGTTGGGTCAGCCGGTCCTTGCCGTACAGGATCTTCGGCAGGAAATAACCCTTGATGCAGTTGAGTCCCCGGTTGACCGGGGCGTCCGGATCCCCCTGGCTGGCCACGACCTTATCGTCTTTGACTCCCACCAGGACACTGCAACCGGTGCCGCAGAAACGGCACGGGGCCTTGTCCCAACGCACCCCTTCATCGCCTTCCGCCGCGATGGCGGTGATGCTTACCGGCAGAGTGACGCCCGCCGTTGCGGCGGCCACAACAGCAGCCTGGGATTTGATGAACTCACGCCGAGTGATTCTCATGATCGACCTCTTCCGCTAAATCGTCTCCCCCATAATGGTAAATCAAGACGGTATTGATGACACCTTCCACACCCTCGATGGCTGCCAGGGTGTCGGCAATCTCGCTCCGGCCCGTGCCCTCCACCGTCACGATCAGCTTACCCTCCGCCCGGCCGCCGTGAATCTCCACGCCGGGCAGCGCCAGCAACCCCTGCTCCACCGCTTGCACCCGTTCGGGGCGAGTCCGGACGATAAGGCTACAAATGTTCATGGGTCTTACAGACCTAATCCGCATCCTGATGGAGACCTTGAAAGATCGCAAGCGTTCAGGGCTCGTAACCGATGCAACTGACGAAAATCAAGGGCCGGTTCGATCGCGCCCCCGCTCACGATCAGGACGCAGATTCAAATCTTCGTGCTCGGCGGAGTCGAAGCGGGTGGTGGCTAGGACCTCGGCGATGCGGCCGTTGAAGCATTCGATCATACCATTGGTCTGTGGCGTTCTTGGTTTGGTCAGGCGATGTTCGATGCGGTCGGCGGTGCAGACGCGATCAAACGCGTGGGCACCCGTGGGCTGGCGCTGGCCGGTGGCACAGAAGCGGTCGGTAAATTCCTTAACCATTATCGGTGAGGACCTTGGTGATCGTGAAGGGGGCCTTGTCGATCAGGCGCGTGAGGAAACCGCCGGCGGAGGCGGCTGACTTGTCCTGGAGGAGTTCGACGTAGACCCAGCGGGTTGCGCGGTCAATCGCGGCAAAGAGGTACTGCCGGTGATCCTCATCCGGCATTTGGGGCAGATACTTGACGTCCACATGGACGAAGCCGGGATCATACGCCTTAGAAGGGCTTCACCGGCGTCTTGGCTCCTCCTGGGACATCAGCGCCTTGAGGTTAGAAACCCCATGGCGGCGCAGACAACGATCCAGGCCGGAGCGCGACACTTCGGGATGGATGAACTCACGGGTCACCGCCAGCAGGTCATCCAGGGACAGCAGGAGGGTCTCACGCAACGCCACCACCACCGCTTCCTAGGCCGCGCTGAGCGTGGCGTGGAGCCGCTGGGGGCGGTGCGAGGCATCTTCCACCCCCTTGCGTTGGCGCCATTTCGCAACCGCGTGGCGGTTGAGGTGGTAAGCCTCGGCCAGTTCCCGGTCGCTCACCGACTCGGGCTGAGACTGTAATTCCAGGCAGATGGCCGGTGTGGTACGGGCATTCTTGTGCAACTGGATGTTCATGGTGGGTGATTGCTATACTCAAAGCGTGATGATGTCGGACTTGTCAAACGCCGTCGCCCTGCGGCTCGGCTTCCTTCCCGCTCCCCTCAATTCCCTCCTCGGCCAGCAGGCGTAAGACCTCTCTCGCTTGCAATAGAGGATAGCTCCTCCTCGGTATATAATCACACGGGGCCTGACACACCCAATGATCCCGGCGCCTTGATGCCTCACAACCTCCAACCATCCAAGCTCATTCGGGTCGGGCTCGCCCTGGCGGTGGTACTCTTGACCTTGCTCCTGCTGTGGGCGCTGCTGATCCTGACGGATACGGCGTTCGATGTCTGGACGCGCCTGCGGGAGGGCCCGACGTGGTTCTTCTCGCTCTACGTCGCCGGCTTTCTCGCCATCAGTGGGGTAGGGGGGTTCGCTCTGTGGCGCCTGTTACGGCCCCGACTCGGACGCCAGGCACGGGAAGCGCGGCCCCAGGCGCCGCCGCAGGTGGATCGGGAGGAACTGGAGCAACGCCTGGAGCGGGGAGAGGCGGCGGGCATGGACATCGCGGCGGTGCGCCGCGAGCTGGCGCTGCTCAAGCAGCGCAAGGCAGCCGGTCGGATCCAGGTCAGCTTCTTCGGCGAGATCAGCAGCGGCAAGTCTTCGCTGATCAAGGCCCTGTTGCCGGAGGCGAAACCCGCCGTCAGCGCCACCGGCGGCACCACCCGGGAGGTCGCCACCTACAATTGGCGCAGCAGCAGCGGTGATGAGCTGGTGCTTACCGATATGCCGGGCACCAACGAGGTGGGGGCGGGCTTGGACGAGACCGCGCGAGCGGAGGCGATGCGTGCCCACCTGGTGGTCTATGTCTGCGACGGGGATCTGAGCCGGACCCAGTTCACGGATCTGAGCGCCTTGCTGGCACTGGGCAAGCCGATTATCGTCGCCCTGAACAAGACCGATCGCTACCGGGAGTCGGAGCTCGAGCTGCTCCTGGCACGTCTGCGGGAGCGGTTGCAGGCGCATGGGGGCGAGGGGAGGGGAGAGGAGGGGAACCGGGTGGATCTGGTGGCCGTGCAGGCCGAGGGCAGACGCGAGGTCCTGCGGGTATTGCCGGACGGGCGCGAGGAACGGGTAGTGCGGGAGATGCCGCCGCGGGTGGATGCGCTGCGCACGGCCCTGCAGCGCCACCTGGACGAGGACCCGGAGGTCTTGGAGAAACTGCGCGACACCAGCGTCTTCGTGCTGGCGGCCCAGCGGCTCGACGAGGCGGAGCTGGCCCATCACCGCGGGCGCGCCGAGGAGCTCACTCGCAGCTATTCCCGCAAGGCCATGGTCGGCGCCATGGCCGCCATCACCCCCGGCTCCGATCTGGTGATCCAAGGCTATCTCGGGGTGAGCATGATCAAGGAACTGGCCAATCTATATGAGGTCCCGGTGCGGCGCATGGACACGGACCTGCTGCTGGAGCTGGTGCAGAAACGGGTCGCCCGCAGCAGTACCATCATGCTGGCCGTGGCCGGGAATGCCCTCAAGGCCTTCCCCGGTCTCGGCACCCTGGTCGGCGGTATCACCCATGCCGCGGCCTACGGCATGATCTTCGACGCCCTCGGGAAAGCGGTGGCCCGGTCACTGGAATCCCGGGGCGCCCTGCGGCCAGCCCAGGCGGTACAAGTCTTTGAGGAGGGCCTGAGTGAAGATCTGGAAGCACGTGCAAGGCGTTTTGCACGACTTGCCTTGGACATCCGTAAAGAACCCCACGCGGAGCAACCACGAGCCGATGGCTGACCGGAGCCATCTGGATCTGGCGCGGGAGAGCCTGCGCGAGCTGGTACAGGATCAGCGCATCCCGCCGGAGGTACGCGCGTCCCTGGTCGAAGACTACCGCCAGGTGGAGGCCATGCTCGAAAAGCTGGAGCAAGGCCATATCCATATCGCCGTCTTCGGCCGCGTGAGTGTCGGTAAATCCGCGCTCCTCAACGCCCTGCTCGGCGAGGAGCGTTTCAGCACCAGTCCCCTACACGGCGAAACCAAGGCCAGCACCATGGGTCGATGGGAGGAATACCATACCGGCGGCGTCTACCTGGTCGACACCCCGGGCCTGAACGAGGTCCGGGGGGACGAGCGCGAGCGCCTCGCCCATGAGGTAGCCGCCTGCTCGGATCTGGTGCTCTTCGTGGTGGACGGGGATCTTACGGAGACCGAGATCCGGGCCCTGCGGATCCTGGTGGGAGAGCAGCGCCCCATCGTCCTGGTATTCAACAAGATCGACCGCTATACCAAGGATGAGCGGGACCAAATCCTGGCCTCCTTGCGGCTGCACACCCAGGGCTATATCGAGCCTGGGAACATCGTCCGCATCAGCGCCAGACCTGCGGAGCATCCGATCATCCTGGTGGATACGGACGGTAGGGAGACCGAGACCCTGCGCCGCAGCAAACCGGACATGGCGGCCCTGAAGCAACGCCTGTGGGAGCTCCTGGAAGCGGAAGGGGAGACCCTGGCGGCGCTCAATGCCTCGCTCTTCGCCGGGAACCTGAGCGACAAGGTGGGGAAACGCATCCTGGAGGTCAAGCGCGGGCTGGGGGCCAGGCTGATTCGGACCTACTGCATCACCAAAGGCGTTTCGGTGGCGCTCAATCCCATTCCAGTGGTGGACCTCTTGGCCGCCGCCGCCGTCGACGCGGGGATGGTGGTACACCTGTCCAGGCTCTACGGACTGGCGCTCTCGAAGGCCGAGGCCGGGACCCTGGTCAAGACCATCGCCACCCAGATGGCCTTGTTGATGGGGACCGTGTGGGGCATCAACCTCCTGTCCTCCGCCCTCAAGCTAGGTACCGGCGGCCTCTCCACCCTGGTGACCGGCACCGTTCAAGGCGCCGTCGCCTACTATGCCACCTATGTGGTGGGACAGGCGGCCGAGGTCTATCTGGCCCACGGTAAATCCTGGGGCGAGGCGGGACCCAAACTCGTCATCCGCGATATCCTGGACGGCATCGATCGCGACTCCATCCTGGCCCAGGCCAAATCGGACATCGTCGGCAGGCTGAAATCCGCCTGAACGATAAGAACCACGAATGGACACGAATTCACTTCCCATCTCCGAAAAAAGCGATCTTATTCGTTTAATCCATGAGCGCGAGCAGGCCATTCGCGCCTTCGGTGTCCAACGGCTCGGTCTTTTCGGCTCGTTCCAGTGGGACGAGGCACGGGCCGATAGCGATATCGACCTGTTCGTCGAGTTTCGACCATCTTATGGGCCTGAGCTTCTATTGCGAGGACCTGTTCGCACGCCGGGTCGAGATCGTTACCCCCAACAGCCTCAGCCCTTACCTCGGCCCACGTATCCTTGCAGAGTTGGAATATGTCGTCGCCTGATACGGATTATCTCAGGCATATGCTGTGGATATATACTGGTATTCGAGAGGTGTCAAGTACCGCAAGATTATAGACACATTTTTCGGGACCAGTTTTTCATCGCCTGAAGGGGAGGAAATGTGGCCCAGTGCTTTCTGCAGGATGTGCTGATTGTAGACCTTAACGTAGCGTTTGATGGTATCGGCCAAGTGCTCGGCGGAGTCGAAGGGGGTGGTGGCTAGGACCTCGGCGCTGCGGCCGTTGAAGCGTTCGATCATACCATTGGTCTATGGCGTTCTTGGTTTGGTCAGGCGATGTTCGATGCGGTTGGCGGTGCAGACGCGATCAAACGCGTGGGCACCCGTGGGCTGGCGCTGGCCGGTGGCGCAGAAACGATCGGTAAATTCCTTACCATTCGGTATATAATCACACGGAGCCTGACAGCTTGATTCAAACCCACCATCCAGAAGTGTTCCTGACCTTGACCGATTTTATTGTCCCAGCACGCTAGTCCAAAACTATGCACTTTAGTGCAAGGCTTTAGCTGCTACACAGGTATGCTACAATTAGCTAATGAGTGATCAAAGACGCGGTAGTCATACGGTTAGCATTTTGATGGTCCATATTGTATGGGTCACTAAATATCGTTACCCAGTATTAAAAGGAAATATTCAAAAGCGATGCCGAGAACTTATCATTCAGGTATGTGATGCGGAAGATGTTCATATTCTGAAAGGAGTCGTAAGCAAGGATCATATTTTGTAAAGCGAGTTAAAGGAAGGTTATCACGTCTTCTTCAAAGCGAATTCCCAAAGCTAAAAAAACGATAGGCTCTTTATGGATTCCAGACTGGTTAGGATATTGTGCGCAAATTTGCCTTCTCAGAAAGCCAGAGGGGCGTCGTATAACTTGCTTTATTGTTGGGAAAAGACTACCTGTTCTGTCATCGGTCAGAGTGCTACGGACCGCCGTCCCCTTCGATCAGTCCTGGAATCCATAAAGAGCCAAACGATTTTGGGCGATAGGGTATGGTGCCTGGACAACAGGGAATGTAACGGACGAAATGGTTCAAGAATACTTGGAGCATCACCGTCACCGATCCAATATGGATACAGGAAACATTATCCTGGAATGATTTAGGACTTTCAGTCCAGGGGGCAACCTATGCACTTTAGGGCACCTTAAAAAATCCCATGCTCAATACTTTTCATGGTGATGCTCATAAATCGCGCTTTTCGAATGCCTTGATTATCATGGAGTTACGCACACGGACATAACGGGGCTTCCTTGTTCTGCAAAGATACCTTGAATTTTTCAAGGTGCCCTTAATGGCATTAACCTATGATCGGGTCCGTATCCTACCATGAATCCTCGGCATACCGATCACACACCGTGAACACCCGGTTGCGCAAGAACGCCCGCACCATACCGGCCACCCGTATGCGCTCGCCCTGGCCGGGAAAATTTCACCTTACTTTCAGGCGCGGAAAATATATACTTATTAGTATATATATCTTAGGGTACAGGCTATGGAAACAGCAAGGCTTTTCGTAAACGGCAGCAGTCAGGCCGTTCGGCTACCCAAGAAGTACCGCTTCCGGGGTAGCGAGGTGGTCATCCGGCACCTGGGCAATGCCGTGGTGCTCTTGCCCAAGGACGACCCCTGGCAGGTCATGTTCGATGCCCTCGCCGAGTTTCCGGAAGATTTCACCATCTCCCGTGAACAACCGGAGTTCCAGGAACGGGAGCCCATCGGGTGAAGATCTTCCTGGATACGGACATCTGCATCTATGCGATCATCTTGGCGCGGGTCAGGGACTACCGGATCGGCGCGGTCGGCATTTCCTCTATCACCTATGCGGTGCTGCGCTTCGGCGTGGAGAACAGCGGTCGGGTCGAGGAGAATCTGGCCCGGTTGGAACGTTTCCTGTTGCCCCTGGAGATCGTCCCATTCGATGCCGAGGCGGCACGGCAGTACGGTCGGCTGCGCACCGAACTCAAAGGCGCCGGTTGTCCCATCGGCTCGAACGACCTCCTGATCGCCGCCCATGCCCTGAGTCTGGATGTCACGCTGGTGATCAATAATGTCCGGGAATTTACCCGGGTGAGCGGCCTGCGCGTTGAGCAATGGGGTTGACTTGGGATGCAGGATAAGGAGGCTGGAATATGTGGTATCGGACAGGCTTATCCGAACCAGTTTTCCACGGACAGCCCCGGTACGCGGGAGAATTTTCGTTCATTTGCGGTGACCAGGATCAGGTTGAGGGCTAGAGCCTGGGCGGCGATGAGCATATCGTTGCCGCCAATGGGTGGTGTACCCGCGCGCTCCAGGGCCAATCGCAACCCTGCGTAATGCCCGTCGACGGGCGCTTCCAATGGAAGAATGTCCAGTGCCGGCAGCACCGTTTCGATCTGTGACGACAGACGTTTCGATCCTTTCTTGCGCGCGCCGAAGCGAAGCTCCGCGCTGACGACGAGACTGATGCAGATTGTCTCCTCGCCGACGGCCTTGATCCGCTGAGCGATCAGCCCCTTGGGGTTGCGAACGAGATCGGACAGAATATTGGTATCGAGGAGATACCGTTTCCCTTCCAATGACCGGGATCTCATAATGCAACGTCCGCGGGGGGCAGATCTTCGATCACTGGAAAATCTTCATTCAGGGGTTCGAGCGTGGCGAGTACCGCAAGCAAGGAAGGACGCGCGATGGGTTCCACGATAAGTCGATCCCCTTCCTTACTGATAATGGCCTCGTCTCCCGGCAACTCGAAATCGCGCGGAATCCGTAACGCTTGGTTCCGACCGTTCTTGAATAATCGAACATGGCGTTCGGTGTGCATCGTATAGTTTCCCTCTGGTTCAGCCTATGCTTTGGCATATGTTAGCATATTCGCTTCTTGCCGCTTGGTTGGAGCGCTACAGCCTCGGGGAGTAGTGGCGTAAAGGTGAGCTGGGAGGTAACCGCTGGTGAACCTGAAGGTCTACGTGGAAAGGGGAGGGGACACCGATGCCTTAAAAACCCGGTGCCGCCGGGGGTTCAGTGAGTTCTTCCAAAGATGACCAGATCCGAGCTGCTCGCGCTGATTGCGAATGGTGAGAACTCCGGGGTCGAGTTCAAGCGCGACGACCTGCGCCCCGAGCAGTTGGCGAAGGAAGTGGTAGCGCTCGCCAATTTCCAGGGTGGCCGCATCCTGCTGGGGGTCGATGACGACGGATCGATTACGGGGGTCCGGCGGGATGAGCTCGAGCACTGGGTGATGGACACGGTGTTCGGGTGCACTGTGCATCCTATATCCGGGTCGGCAGTATCTCTCGGCTCGCCACGCGTGAACAACAGGCCCGGCTCTATGCGATCGGCGGCATGTTGCACGTGGAGCAGCTCCCGGTATCCGGTAGCAGTCTGCATGATCTCAGCCGAGACCGGCTCACGGACTATCTGGCGACGATCGTCGGGGACAATCAGCTCCCAAATAGACGAGGTGGTCTGGGGTGAGCGATTGTGTAGTCTGGGTTCCATGGTCGAGCGTGAGGACGGTCCAGCGGTGTGTACTATCGTGGGGCTGGTTCTTTTCGATGGGCCCTTGGCCGCGCTTCGGATGCAAGCCGCGGGTGGCGGGCGTGAAATTGCCGGGAACGGGGTCATCGAAGGCCTGGTGGAGGCCATGCGGCCATTCGTCTCGGAAGAAGCCGCCGAGGTGGGTGCATCCATGCGCCGGGAGCGACTTATGTATCAGCATCCATCGGCAATGGAACCCCTGCTTCACCCATCCGGCCGATATCGAGCGAAAGCCGGGTCCACATCGAAATCCAGGAGGATGAGGATATGGAAAAGCGGCTTGTGCACGAACCGAAGCTCCAAATCTGTGATGCCGAGTTCCTGTGCTGGCTCCACGACCGGTTCTACCAGCGTCTGCCGCGGGTCTTGCGCGCGCTCGAAGACCCGGAGACAGGGGATAGGGACGAAGTGTTGCCCGGCCAGTTGCGCCAGCAGGATGTCCGGGTCGGTCGCCACATCCCTCCGCGGTACATCGTCCTCGACCGGTTTTTGAAGCGATTCGCCCAGGTTTATGCTCCCGAGAGGCATCGAGGTCACGGCAAACTGATCGCTGCCGTAGCCAGCCATCACAGGTTGGCATGGATCCATCCCTTTCTCGATAGAAACGGGCGTGTAACCAGGTTGTTCACCGATACCTATTTCCATGCCGTGGGACTGAAGGGATATGGGCTGTGGTCTGGCTCGACGCCGTACGGACTACCTGGGCCATCTCGCACCAGCGGATGCGCAGCAGAGAAATGACAATGACTATGACGGACGCGGTAATTTATCTCTGGAGGGCCTGACGGCTTGTTGCCGATTCCTGCTCGAGATACCCGGAAGGCCCATGAAGTCTGCGGCTGGGTCCGTTTTGCTGTCTGTCTTCCTGAGAGGTTCACTTGCCCGCGGAGAGGCAGCTTCCTTGACGGGATACTCGGACCGCGCGGGACGGGATATCGAACGACAAGAATCTTATCAATCCTGTGTAATCCTGCAAATCCTGTCCGATCCGATAAGTCATCCGGTATCCATTGTCTCCAGCAGCTCCACTCCATCGTTCGCCGGTGAGTTCACTCGCCTCGACACCTGAAACGCCTCCATCTCCGCTCGTAGAAGGCCTCGGCGGGAATCAGACACCGGCGAGAAAGGGACCGCGGTAGGCCGGCTTCCGGTGCACGGTATCAGCCCGGGCGTTGATCATGCGGTAACGGCTGTCCGGTCCCTTGGGCCATTGTGGCACCAAGCCCCAACGCAACGGCTGGAGACCGCACATAATTGCGCATAATGTATATTATGTAAAGTAACATAGATCTGCATTTCTGCACCAGTCGGTAACCGCGGACATAGGGCGCCGTTCTCGGCGATCCGCCGCGCCAAATCCCGATGGGTCCCGAATGGGTCCCGATGGGCCGCCGGGTAGACACGATCCGGCCCGGCCCCGAGCGCCTTCCTCAGAATCCGTACCCCCTCCCCTTCGGCCCAGGCCAGATCGGCGTCGGCCGCGGCTTCCGGGGGATCCAGGACGGCATCCACCAGCGCCGGTTTCAAACCGGTGGCCTGAAGCTCCGCGCGTCCGGCGGCCAGGACCCGGATCGGATCGCCGAACTGCTCGATCAGACGCCCCGCTACGCGCGGTCCGAGAATGCGCTCCAGGATCAGCCAGGCCCGTAGGCGTTCTCCGGTGGTGGAAGACAAGGCCCCGGCTCCGGCGGGATCTGGCCCCTTCAACACGGACCTGCAACGACCGGAAAGAACGCTTGCGCAGTCATGACCGGTCGGGCGAAAGAGACGACAAGTGAGTGATGCATGGGTGCTCAGGTGCGGTGGAAGCGAGACACCGAGGGTTGATTCCTCACCCCAGCCTCCGCACTATCACTTTAGAATGGATACTGAGTCAAGAACGAGTTTCCTACCCGGTTCCCACGCTGCGGCCTAGAGCACTCACGGGTTCGATGAACGCTCGGTACAGCCAATGCAACGGCACGGTCGTAAACCGCCTGAAAAATGAGATGAATCGGCCAATGACAAACCCGCAAAAAGGTCCCCCACGCATAGAGTCTCTGCGTGTAGAAAACTACCGTGCATTGAGAAACCTGGAGCTGGACAGATTGACGCCGATGACTGTGCTGCTAGGACCTAACGGCAGTGGTAAGTCTACGGTCTTCGATGTGTTCAACTTTTTGTCGGAGTGCTTTCAATACGGGCTCCGCCATACCTGGGACCGGCGCGGAAGGGGTAAGGAACTGAAGACACGGGGATCGAAAGGACCGGTCGTTTTCGACCTCAAGTACCGCGAGCGCTCTAAAACCCCACTCATTACCTATCACCTTGCGATCGATGAAGGAAAAAAAGGGCCGGAAATTGTCGAGGAGTGGCTGCAATGGCGCCGGGGTACGCACGGTAAGCCCTTCCGCTTTCTGGAGCTCCACAGGGGGGAAGGACAGGCCGTCAGCGGTGAAATGCCGGATGCCGAAAGTAAGCGAGAGGAGACCAGGCTGCGCTCGCCGGATCTGATTGCGGTGAATACACTCGGACAGTTGGCGGAACATCCCCGGGTTGCGGCGCTACGTGAATTCATCACGGATTGGTACGTGTCTTATCTATCCATCCCGTTTGGAACAGGTGTTTTCTGTTCTTCGCCAACGCGTGCCGCGTCTGGAACGGGTAGACGCAGAGTCGATACCGGACGGTCGGTTGCTCCTCCAGATCAAGGATGCACCGTTCGAGAAACCCATCCTCGCCAGATTCACCTCCGACGGTACGCTGAAGCTGTTGGCTTACCTCATCGTTCTTTATGATCCTGAGCTACCTCGGTTTGTCGGGATAGAGGAGCCGGAAAATTTTCTGCACCCACGGCTGTTGCCGGAATTGGCGGAGGAATGTCGAGCGGCATCCGAACGCTCGCAACTTCTGATCACGACGCACTCCCCGTTCTTACTGAATGCCATGAAGGCCGAAGAGGTACGGGTTCTTTACCGCGATGAACAGGGTTTCGCGCAAATCATGCGAACCAGCGATATCCCAGGTGTGCCCCAATTCATGAACGCCGGTGCCTCACTGGGTTATCTGTGGATGGAAGGACAGTTCGGAATCGGCGACCCGTTGGAAAACCAAGGGGCGCCTCGCAAGCGAGTACGTCGAGGACGCAGAGGGCGCGATTGATGTTGGAAAGACTGATTGTGCTCGTGGAGGAACCCTCGATGGAGGTAGCCTTGAAGTTGTTGCTACCTCGAATGCTCGGTGACACCGACTTCGAGATTCACCCATTCCGGTGCAAGGCCGATTTACTCGATAAATTACCATCGCGATTACGGGGTTATAAGTCCTGGCTACGGTTTCAAGTGGTGAATCGAGTCGTGGTCGAGGAATTGGAGGCGTGGTTCTTCGGCGACTGGGATGCGGTACGAACCGCTTATCCCCGTATGCCTGAGGCGATCCCAAGACAAGCCAGGTATCGTGACCCCGATGCAATTACCGGAGGTACCTGGGAGGCCATCGAACGCATTTTTAAACGGGCCGGTTATTTCAAGGGTGGATTGCGTAAGCTGGAACTGGCCCACGAGATAGCGACACATATGGACCCCGCGCGGAACACTTCAGGGAGTTTTCAAGCATTCAGAAATGCAGTAGCGACTACCCTGGCCGGGTTTGAATAAGCCCTGACCGATCCGGAAACAGCCTGGACCGGATCATGATCGGCGCCGACTCACGCAGCATCCCGAATGCCCGCATGGATGACGATTTCGTCGTATGGGGTAGATAGGGTTCCATCCGCGTCTCGATCGATCAGCCCCAGCTCGACGAGACTCGTCACGTCCGTATGGACGTTTTTGTAGTCCCGCCCCAAGGACTTCGCCAGTTGCCTGACGTTCAGTCCTTCGCGGACCGCCAGGTGACGCAGCAAATCGAGACGCTTTTCGGTAATGGCCGAGAATAACTCGCGCAAACTACCGAAAGCGAGCCTGGGCGTAACCGTGTGTCCGGCGTCGGCCACCTGCCAGGTCCCGGCAAATGCGCGCAACGCCGCATCAGGCTTCAACACACTGATCTCGATTTGGTTCATTCCCACCTCCAACCCGCTAGACGGGTGCAATCTCGTCGGAAGAGCGAAAGATTTGGCGCGCCTTCATGGGCGTCAAGCATGACACAGACAGCTATGGTTTAAAAGACCATACCCAAACAGCGCTGTCCGGCATTATTTGGTGCGGCCTGAGAAGGCGTCGTGTTGCGTTACGCCGCGCTCGATGCCGTTCCCCCAAAGGCATTTTCCCATACGGCTAACGCAACCTACACTCAACGCGAAGTCCGTGCGGACAAATAACGACGCCGTCGGTGGTATACTCCTTACTACACCTTGCGCTCGGGCACGCTGGAACAGCATACGATGAGCACCCTCGAAATCCTGACCTTTCCGGATCCGCGGCTGCGCAACAAGGCCAAGCCGGTACCTGTGGTGAACGGCGAGATCCGACGGATCGTCGATGCCATGTTCGAGACCATATATCAGGCGCCGGGAATCGGCTTGGCGGCTATTCAGGTGAACATCCCGTTACGGATTGTCGTCGCGGACGTTTCCGAACAGCACGATTCTCCACTATGCCTGATCAATCCGGAGCTCCTCGAGCACCGGGGTCGACAGGAGATAGAAGAGGGCTGCCTGTCCGTGCCGGGATTCTACGAGCAGGTCGTCGGCCGCGCCGAGACCGTCAGGGTGCGTGCCCTGGATCGCGACGGCGCGCCTTTCGAACTGGAGGCAGACAGCCTGCTGGCGGTCTGCATCCAACACGAGATCGACCACCTCGACGGCAAGCTCTTCGTGGATTATCTCTCTCCCCTCAAGCGCCAACGGATCCGCAAGAAGCTGGAAAAGGACCAACGGCAACAGCGTCCTCCCCCCGCCCCTCGACGTAGGGCCATCTGACACTTCGTGTGGGGTTACACGCTACAGGAGACAATGACGGCACCGCTCAAGATCGTCTTCGCCGGAACCCCTGCATTCTCGGTTCCGACCCTACGCGCCTTGATCGACGCGGGACAGGACATCAGGGCAGTCTATACCCAGCCCGACCGTCCCGCCGGCCGTGGTCGCAGACTCACCGCCGGTCCGGTCAAGGAGACGGCGACGACCGCCGGGCTGCCGGTCTTCCAGCCCCCTACCCTACGCGATCCCGAGGTCGTCCGATCTCTGCGCCGACACGAGGTCGATCTTATGGTGGTGGTCGCCTACGGCCGTCTGCTGCCGCCGCCGGTGCTCGAGCTCCCGCGGTTGGGCTGTGTCAACGTACACGCATCCCTGCTGCCGCGCTGGCGCGGGGCGGCCCCCATCGCACGGTGTATACTCGCCGGTGACCGGGAGAGCGGCGTAACCATCATGGGCATGGAAGCCGGTCTGGACACCGGCCCCTTATACCTGCGACGGGCCATCCCGCTGGAAGAGAAGGAGACCGGGGGCAGCCTGCACGATAAGCTCGCCGCGTTGGGGGCCTCCGCCCTGCTGGAGGCACTACCCAGCATTGCCGATGGTACCTCGAGGCCCGAACCCCAGGACGACGCCCTGGCGACCTATGCCGAGAAGCTCACCAAAGATGAGGCCCGGATCGACTGGACCCGCCCCGCCGTCGAGCTAGACCGGATGATCCGTGCCTTCGATCCCTGGCCTGTGGCCCAGGCCAGGCTCGGCGAAACCACCCTGCGTCTGTGGGGCAGTGAGCTATCCGGCGCGGATGCTGGATCAGCGCCGCCGGGCCGTATCGTCCGGGCCGGCAAGACCGGCATCGAGGTGGCGACCGGGGATGGCCTGCTGCGCATCACGCGCCTCCAACCCCAGGGGAAACGCCCCATGGCGGCCGCCGCGTTTCTCAACGCCCACCATGTGGAGGGGGAGACCCTTGACTGAGCCGGGAGCGCGGGTGTCTTGCCTGCAAGACATGGCCTCTTGCCCGCAGGTGCGGGCGAGACGCCCGCACTCCCAAAATACCGGCGTTCCCCGGTGAGGTGCCCAACATTCGGTGTTGGGCACGCCGCCGTCCGAAGACGCGGTTCGCTGTCGTCCATTGATGCGGTTCGGCCATCCCTGGCCTCACCACATCCTATGGGCTTTCATTCATAGTGCGTCCAGAGTCGGAGCACCTTTACGATATGTTCTTCTTCGAGTATTTGATAGACGAGACGATGCTGAATGTTGATCCTGCGGGAACAGGTCCCGGCAAGATCACCGACCAATCGTTTATAAGGTGGTGGTGGTGGATTTTGAAACGGGTCGGCCTCCAGGATGGCGAGTAAATCCGCAGCTTTTTCCTTCAACCCGGATGCCGCGAGTTTCCTGGCATCTTTCTGGGCCTGTTTTGTGTAGATCAGAGACCAGATCACCACTCCAGTTCCTGCGTACACGCGGAAAGCGGTTCGTTCATACCTTCTATGACCGATTCCCTCATTCCCGGAACTGACAGGAGATAAAGGGTCTCGGAGATAGCATCCCAATCCGCTTCCGAGACGAGTACGGCGTTGGCTCGTTTTCCCGTAATGACAATAGGTTGATGGGTAGTCGCAGCTTCGTCGATCAGGCTGTACAGCCGGGAACGGGCCTCTGTTGTATTGAGCATGGTCATAATCTGAACCTCCTAGTTTAAGCGTACGCTATTACGTCCGTTAGTGCAACAAAGGTCATTGGCTGATAGCGGATCAGTTTGCGAAAAAACGCAAGAAATGAAAAACAGGTCGAAACAGGGTGTCAAAGTCCGGGTGACAGCGGCCCTGGCCGTGCACGCGGTCCGAGATCGAGGGCGATCCCTCGACGCTGTCCTGGCGGGGATCGATGACCTGGACGATGAGCGTGATCGCCCCCTGGTCCAGGCGCTCTGCTACGGGGTTCTGCGCACCCTGCCGCGCCAGGAGGCCCTGGCCGGTGCCTTGCTGCACCGGCCGCTCAGGCGTGCGGACCGGGACCTGGAGGCACTGATCCTGGTCGGTCTGTACCAGCTCACGGATACTCGGATTCCTCCCCACGCCGCGATCGCGGCAACCGTGGATGCGGCCCGGACCATGGGCAAGGCCTGGGCACCGGCATTGGTCAATGCCCTACTCCGCCGCTTTCAACGCGAACGCGCGCGATTGCTCGACCCGCCCGATCCTGCCCCCGAGGTCCGCTGGCTATTCCCACGCTGGCTCCTGGAACGGCTCCGAACGGCCTGGCCGCGGCACTGGCGCGAGATCGTCACCGCCAGCAATGCCCTGCCACCCATGACCCTGCGCGTGAACCGTCTCAAGACCACACGCACCCAGTATGCGCGGCAGCTCAGCACCGCTGGCCTGACGGCCCGCCCGACCCGAGACACCACCCACGGACTCACACTGGATCGACCGGTGCCTACCGCCGGGCTACCCGGTTTCGCGGCTGGCCTGGTCTCGGTCCAGGACGCCGGTGCCCAGCTCGCCGCGGGGCTGCTGGACGCCCAGCCGGGGGAGCGCGTGCTCGATGCCTGTGCCGCTCCGGGCGGCAAGAGCGCCCATATTCTGGAACGCGCTGGGGGGAATCCGGACCTCACGGCCCTGGATATCGATCCGGCCCGCCTAGAGCAAGTGCGCGTCAACCTGCATCGGCTCTCCCTCTCGGCCCGGATCGCCCAGGGCGATGCCATGGCCCCCGGCGGTGCCTGGGCCCGGACGCGCTACCACCGTATCCTCCTGGATGCGCCCTGCTCCGCTACCGGGGTCATCCGCCGTCATCCGGACATCAAATGGCTACGCAGAGACACTGATTTCCCCGCGCTGTGCGGCGTGCAGGCCCGTATGCTGGACGCCTTGTGGCCCCTGCTGATCCCCGGCGGCACCCTGCTCTATGCCACCTGCTCGCTTTTGCCGGCGGAGAACGAGGAGCAAATCCGGGCCTTTCTCGGGCGCCGGGACGACGCCCACGCGCGTCCGCTGGAAAAGACATGGGGAATAGCGCGCCCCTGCGGGCGTCAAACCCTGCCCCAGGCGGGAGGAACCGACGGCTTCTACTACGCGCTGCTGGAGAAATCCGACTGATGCGGTACCTGCAACACCTTTCCTGGATACTGCTCGTCCTCCGGGCGCTGACCACGGCCCCCCTGGCCGTGGCAGAGTTCACCGTCGCCGCAGTGCAAACCAGGGACGAGGGGGAGCTGCTGGTCATGGACGCCGACATCGGCTATGGCTTCAGTGCGGAGGCCCTGGAGGCCCTGGATAATGGCGTTCCCCTGACCCTCGAGGTCCACATCCAGCTGCGGGGTGCCGATGATTGGGTGTGGGACCGGAGTCTGGTCGACCGACGGTTGCGCTACCGCATCTGCTACAAGCCCCTGTCCGAGCGCTACCTGGTATCCCCGCTTCCGCGTGAGGGCGGCACGGGCTCCGACTATGTAACCCGGGACGCGGCCATCGCCGCCCTGGGGAGGATCGAGGACCTGCAACTGGTGTCCAGGGAACGGCTCCGCAAGGCGGGCGAGGCATTCGAGCTCTGGGTCAAGGCCTCCTTGGATGTCGAGGCGCTCCCCCTCCCTTTGCGGCCCATCGCCTACCTGTTTCCTGCCTGGCAGCTCTCCAGTGGTTGGACGCAATGGCCCTTGCAACCCTGAAACGCCTGCGCTATCCGGGCATGCTCCCGGTCGCGGCCCTGATGATCGTCCTGTTCGTCGCCCTGGACCTCATGAGCGGCGCGGTCCAAAACTCCGAGGAGCTGAGCCGCACCTTCTTACCCCTACTCTCCCTGGTACTCCTGGGGCTTTTGGTCTTGGCGGTGATGGTAGTCGTCAATGTCGTCAAGCTGGTGCGCCACTACCGCCGGCAGACCGCCGGCTCGCGCCTGACCGGGCGCATCCTGATCCGCTTCGTGCTGCTCTCCCTGCTGCCGGTGGCCGTGGTCTACTATTATTCGCTCGGCTTTCTGCTGCACGGGATCGACAGCTGGTTCGACGTCGAGATAGACCGCGCCATGAAAGATGCGATCGCACTCAACCAGGCCTCCCTCGACCTCAATCAACGGGTACTGCTCAAATACTCCGAGCAGCTGCTCGCAAGTCTTGAGGATAGCGCCACGACGGCACCGGCGCTGAGCCTGGAGACGCTCAGACGCCAAGCCGGTGCGTTGGAGGCCCTGCTCCTCGGTCCCGGCGGACAGGTCCGGGGTTATGCCAACGAGGACCCGACGCAATTGGTCCCGGATCACCCGCACCGGGAAATCCTCCAGCGGGTGCGCTCCGGCACCAACTATGTCGGGCTGGAGACCCGCGCGGGCGGCGACCTGGTGGTACGGATCCTGATGGCGGATCCCATCGATCACTCGCCCAAGTTGCAGCTCGTCTTTCCCACCTCCGAACATATCAGCGGGCTCTCGCAACGCCTGGAAGACGCCTATAATCGCTATGCCGAGCTCGCTTATCTGCGTCAGCCTCTGAAACTCAGCTTCTCCGTCACCCTGTCGTTGGTGTTGGGCTTCGGCCTGATGGCGGCCCTGATCACCGCCTTCCATACGGCCCGGCGCCTGGTAGCGCCGGTGGCGGACATCGCTCGCGGTACCCGGGCCGTGGCCGCGGGCGACTACGAGCAGCAGCTCCCGGTGCCGCGCCACGACGACGAGCTCACCTTCCTGGTGACTTCATTCAATACCATGACTCAGCGGATCGCCCAGGCCCGCGACACCGCCGACCGCAGCCAACAGGCAGTCGAGGCCCAACGGGCCTATCTGGAGACAGTGCTCGGCAGGCTATCCTCCGGGGTCGTCTCCATCGGTCCCGCCCAACGGCTGCGTACCACCAACCCTGCCGCATCCCATATTCTGGGCCTGTCCCCCAACGAGATGCGGGAACAGAACCTGGCCGGACTCACCCGGCGGCATCCGCAAGTCTCGCGCTGGGTGGAGACGGTGCAGGAGCACCTGGACGACCCCGAGGAGTGGCGGACCGAAATCACGCTTTTCGGCGGCGAGGGCCGACAGGTACTCCTCTGTCGGGGCAGCTCCCTGTTGCGCCCAAACGGCAATCAGTACGGACATGTCGTAGTCTTCGACGACATCACGACCCTGATCACGGCCCAACGCGACGCCGCCTGGGGCGAGGTGGCCCGCCGCCTGGCCCACGAGATCAAGAACCCGCTGACGCCCATCCAGCTTTCCGCCGAGCGCCTGCGCCACAAGCTGTTACCCAAACTTCGGGACCAGGACGCGGGCATCGTCGACCGGGCCACCCACACCATCATTGCCCAGGTAGAGGCCATGGAGGGGATGGTCAACGACTTCTCCAGCTATGCCCGCACGCCCAAGATGGAGGTCGAACCCCTATGCCTGGACACCCTGGTTTCGGAGGTCATGGACCTCTACCGCGCCGCCGGCTCCGGTAGCCACCTGGCGCTGAGACTAGAGGCCCCGGGCGCCTGGATCATGGGCGATCCGCGGCGCCTGCGCCAGGTCATCCACAACCTGGTGAAGAACGCCCAGGAGGCCGTGGAGGGCCGTGCCGAACCTCGCATCCTGGTCGCCACGTCCCAGGTCGAGCGGGCCGAACAGCACTCCGTCGAATTATGGGTCCAGGACAACGGGGGAGGCATCGCCGAGACCCTGCTGGGCACCATCCTCGACCCCTATGTCACCACCAAGGCGAAAGGGACCGGCCTGGGATTGGCTATCGTCAAGAAGATTATCGAAGAACACGGCGGTATCATTTGGGTCGAGAACGCGGACGCCGGGGCCCGTCTCACGGCCCGGCTGCCCCTGTGGCAAGGCGAGGCCGGCCGCTCCGACCCGCCAGACGCCGCGGATACCATCGATACCCAACCAACAAGGATCTAGGAACGCATGAGCTCACCACATATTCTGGTAGTAGACGATGAACCGGATATCCGAACCCTGGTTCAGGAAATCCTGGAAGACGAAGACTACGCCGTTACCTGCGCCGAAAACGGCGAGGCGGCCCGCCACGCCCTGCGCGACCGCCGGCCCGATCTCATGCTGCTCGACATCTGGATGCCGGACTACGACGGCATCAGCCTCCTCAAGGAATGGGCGCAAGAGGATGGCCTGCCCTGTCCGGTGATTATGATGTCCGGCCACGGCACGGTGGAGACCGCGGTCGAGGCCACCCGCCTCGGGGCTTACGACTTCCTGGAAAAGCCCCTCTCCATGGCCAAGCTCCTGCTGACGATGGAACATGCCCTGGAGGCGGACAAACTGCAGAAGGAATACGCGGGTCTGAGGCGCCGCACGACCGTCACCCACGAGCCGGTCGGCCACAGCACCGCCATGCAACGGCTGCGCGAGCAGATCAGGCGCATCGCTCAACACGATACCTGGGTGCTGATCACCGGCGAGGCGGGCAGCGGACGCGAGACCTTTGCCCGTTATCTCCACGCCCAGAGTAGCCGCAAGGACCGCCCCTTCGTGGCCCTGGGGGTCTCCGCCATTGCCCGCAACAACGCCGCGCGGGAGCTGTTCGGGACCGAAGAGGACGGACACATCCACTACGGCAGCCTGGAACAGGCCGCCGGCGGTACCCTGCTGCTCGAAGAGGTAGCAGACATGGACCGGCAGGTCCAGGGCCAGCTCTTAGGCGCCCTGGATACCGGCTCCTTCCTCCGGGTCGGGGGCTCCGAACCGGTACGGATCGATGTGCGCATCGTCGCCGCCACCCAACACGAGTTGGAAAAAGAAGTGCGCAGCGGGCGCTTTCGCGAGGACCTCTTCTACCACCTGAACGTGGTACCCCTGCACATCCTGCCGCTACGTGAACACACCGAAGACATCCCCGAGCTGCTGAGCTACTACGTAGACTATTTCGCCACCCACGAAAAGCTGCCCTATCGCCGGTTCAACGTCGGGGCCCAGAATTTCATGCGTAACTACAACTGGCCCGGAAACGTCCGCGAGCTCAAAAATCTGGTGCAGCGGGTATTGATCCTGGGGGCCGGAGATGAAATCACCCAGGACGAAGTCGAAACCGCCCTCGGATCGACCCCGGCCGTTCCCTCTAAACCGGCGGGGGATAAGGTCTCCTTCGAGCAACCGTTGCGGCAGGCACGCGAGCAATTCGAGAAGCGCTATCTGGAATACCAGCTGTCAAAGCACGGTGGTAACGTCAGCAGGTTGGCTAAGGAGGCGGGTATGGAACGCACCCACCTGTACCGCAAGCTGCGCTCGTTGGGGATCGGGACCAAAGAGCGACGGTAGATCAGAGCAGTTGTCAGCATCCGTAGGGTGGGTTGTGTCCACCAAACCTGAGACGCTGTCTAAAAAATCGAGGTGCCGTGGTCTTAACTGCCTGCCGGGTAGTGGCTAAATTTTAAGTGAAGAAGCCTGCCGACCCCTACCCCGTCATTCCGGCAGGGATTGCCGGAATCCAGGCGCCAGGGCTGGCAAAAGCAGTGGGGGTCGAATCGTTAGTGCACCAAGCGAAGCTTGGCTGGCGCTTCTTGCCGTGTGAAAGTCCCGGTCGGGAAAGGGTTAACCCCCCACCCGTATCGCGTGTTGCGCCCCTGGAAGAGACCGTCAAGACGCACTGCGGAGGGGCGGCGTATCTATGCCGGTATGCGGACGACTTTGTATACGCATTCGAGCTTGAGGCCGATGCCGAGCGATTCTACGGTGTGCTCGGAGACAGGTTAGGCAAGTTTGGGTTAGAAGTTGCAGCAGAGAAAACGAACTGGATGCAGTTCAGTCCGCAAAACTGGAAAACGGGTGGCGCCTTTTCATTCTTGGGCTTTGAGTTTCGCTGGGGACGCGGCCGCTGGTGCAAGCCAGTACTCAAGCGTCGCACGGACCGTAAGAAATACCGCGCAGCGCTGGCGAACTTCCAGGAATGGTGCCGTGAGAACTGGCGGTTACCTAAGCAGTTAATTTTCAAGCCCCTTCAGATTATAGACACATTTTTTGAACAGCTGGGTCTGTTTTTGGGGCCAGTATTTCATCGCCTGAAGGGGAGGACTGTGGCCCAGTGCTTTCTGCGGGATGTGCTGATTGTAGACCTTGAACGTAGCGTTTGATGGTATCGGCCAAGTGCTCGGCGGAGTCGAAGCGGGTGG
>Ga0209255_1000023_pt1 | contig 24436 bp, 29 predicted proteins | sample WorMetvaBAHAMAS2_FD_187394 | JGI IMG/M metagenome (GOLD analysis project Ga0209255, IMG submission 187394) | Marine gutless worms symbiont microbial communities from Max Planck institute for Marine Microbiology, Germany - Olavius vacuus... | ecosystem: Host-associated > Annelida > Digestive...
ATGATAAGTTCTCGGCATCGCTTTTGAATATTTCCTTTTAATACTGGGTAACGATATTTAGTGACCCATACAATATGGACCATCAAAATGCTAACCGTATGACTACCGCGTCTTTGATCACTCATTAGCTAATTGTAGCATACCTGTGTAGCAGCTAAAGCCTTGCACTAAAGTGCATAGTTTTGGACTAGCGTGCTGGGACAATAAACTAACGATTACCGGTAGAAAAAAAAGCTATCAATCCCATAAGCAAGCGTAAGGCTCTATAATCAAACACGATTTTTGTATCTTGATTTTTCATAATACTCTCCTAGCTGATATTTTTTAGGGCACCTTGAAAAACAGGTGTTTTCACCAATCAGGCTATTCTAACCCATTGATTATTCAAGCGTGCTGTTGACGAAAATCGTATTTTTCAAGGAGCCCTTTAGCCTAACGGTAATGGCTAGCCGGTCCAATACCGTGCTTACCAATGACTGTCAGCAAGCTCCTGAGCCCGACACGCGGTATTGGGTCGGGCTAAGAGGCTGTCTAAAATTAGATCATTGATTTTAATCGGGTAGCCTGTAGGCTGAGCCGAGGGACGAGACCCGGTAAACCAGACTGGCCTGTAAACGCTATAATTCTTGCGATATTCAGGATTGACTGATTCAACTTTGAGACTCATAGTGTTTTTTCCTGGTTGGCATAACAGTTAATTGGATTGCACGCAGACGTTATCTCATCTGCAAAAAGGATCACCATCGCCCAAGAAGTATTCGCGTAGATTCGCGCGATTCGTAGTTGAAACAAAACTCTCCCTACGGCAGGAAGGTCCGGAATGCTACCAAGGCCGACTCTCCCTTAGAGGGCCGCCGGACTGGCGCATGAACTGCATCTCTTCGAGTATGAATTGGTTGCGCATCAGCAGCGAGGGATCGCCTTCTACCTGCTGTAGGCGCTGTTCCATGATGGCCAGGCCGGGGCCGCGTATCGGCAATCCGCCCAGCGCGGCCGCCGCAGCCTGCCGGGCATCCGGCTCCTGGTCGGACATGGGTTGCTCGCCGAGCTGATCGAAACGATCGACGGCGTCCGCCGCGTTTCCCTCCGGCGGCACATCCGGCAGTTCGTCCTCCGGTGACCGGTCGGGTCGTGCCCCACGGTCGCCTGTCTGCGGTTGGTCCAGACGCTTCTCGGTCTTGCCGGGCGTCTCCTGCGCTGCATCCTGACCTTGACCTTCTCCACGTCCTTCTTCTTTGCCACCCTTGTCGGGGGGTGCCTCCGGCTGTTGCTCCTCACCCTTGCTTTGCTCGGGGCGTTGTCTTTCTTCACCCCCGGCGGCCTCCTGCTCGGAACTTTGCTCTCGGTCACCGGTGGTCGCGTTTTCGGGTTTCGGTTCCTCCCTTTCTTTGCCTTCCTCTTTCCTGGGTTCTTCGTTTGATCCGGTCTGTTCGGACCGCTCTTCCGGTTGCTCGCCGCCGGTTTTTTCCTCAGCTCTTTTCTGCTCCTTCTCGCCGCCGGTCTGTTCCTCGGAGTCCTGTTTTTCGCCACCTTTCCGTTTTTGGGACTCGCGTTGTTTTTTGCCGGACTCGGCCTCCTGCTGTTCCTCCGTGTGCTTACCTTCGCTCTCGGTTTCTTGCTCGCTTTTTTGCTGACCTTCCTGGGGCTCCGCGGTTTCGGGTTCGGACTTGCCTTTCTGTTCCTGCTCGGACGTCTTGCCCTGCCCCTGCTCGCTGTCTTCTGTCCGCTCTCCGTCGCTCGGCTCGCCTTCTGAGGATTGCTGGCCGGAGCCGCCTTGCTGTTGGGATTCCTGCTGCTGTTGCTGTTCTTGTTGCTGCTCCTGCTTCTGCTGCTCCTGCTTCTGCTGCTCCTGCTTCTGCTGCTCCTGCTTCTGCTGCTCCTGCTTCTGCTGCTCCTGCTTCTGCTGCTCCTGCTTCTGCTGCTCCTGCTTTTGCTCCTGCTCTTGCTTTTGCTGTGCTTGTTTTTCCTGTTCTTGCCGTCTCTGCTCCTGACCTCGTCCTGCGTCCTCCCGGCGTTCTTCTTCCTTTTTCCCCTGCTGTGTCTCTTTCTCCTTCTCGTACAGTTCCTGTTCGATACGCGCGAGCATGGCCCGGGCCAGGGCCAGGTTGTGGTGGGCGTCCTCGTGGTTCGGATTGGTGCTCAACACTGTCTCGTAGGCCGTCGCGGCCCCCGCGAAGTCGCCGAGTTGGAAGCGGGCATTGCCCAAGTTGTAGTGGGCGTCTTCTTTCGCGGCCGGGCGTTGTACCTGGCCGAAGGCCGTGGCGGCCTCCCGGTAGTGCCCGGATCGATAGAGGGCCACACCACGCCGGTAATTGTCGCCGAAACCCGCGGCGGCCTGTTCGTAATCGCCGGCCTGAAAGTGCGCGTAGGCCTCCTGCTCCTGGTTCAGGAACCAATCGGCCCGGGTGCCGGTGGTAAACACCAGGAATAAGGCGGCGGCAATGATTGGCAGGATCTTTGTCATGTCTTGGATTCAGGTTGAGTACATCCGCGAGGACTCACATCGGATGGGCAGGGAGCGCGGCGAACCGCATCTGCGATCGATGCGGTTCGTTTCTTTACGCATCCTACCGGCTTCCCCTCGGAAATTCACGTGGGATGCTGCGAGCACTTGCCTACTGCACCAGGGATGGGGCAAGCAGCGAACTGCGTCGCCGGAATCTCAGCTTGAATGAAATCACGGATAAAAGGGTAGTGGTTAAGTCTTAAGTTGAAACATAGCCAGTAGCAGTGGGTTGGACACGCCGCGCCTTGCACCCCCTCTCCCACCACGACCGATTTGCCGTGGGGTAGCCCTCCCGGCGGGTTGCGCGGCCCCGACGCACCGGGGCGACCGAGCCGCGCGGGGGGCTGCTTACCCGCCCTACGTGCTTATCCGAGCCGCCCTTGTACCGCCAAGTGGCGATCGCTGACGACGCCGACCTCGAGCTCGGAAAGCCCGGCCTGCTCGAGCTGGGTGACTACTTCCTGGGGCTCGAAGGCGGCGAACAGGGAGTTGCGGAAATCCTTGCGCAACACCTCCGGGGCGTCCGCCGCGTAGGCGACCACCAGGGACTCGGCCCACATGACCGAGGGGGGACGCATCAGGTCCATGACCAGCACGATGGCGCCCGGCTTGGCGGCGGTGCGGATGCTTTGCCACAAGACCCGGGGGTCGTGCAGGTGATGGAGCAGGCTGTTGGAGAGCACCAGATCATAGGCGGATTGCGGGATGTGCGTGGAGGGCAGGACGTCCCGGATCAGCCGACAGCGCCAGGCCAATCCCGGCAGCGCGTCCAGCGCCTGGCGGGCCTGCTCCAGCATGGCGGCCGAGCCGTCCAGCGCATCGCATTCGGCTTGGGGGTAGGCCTTCAGGAAGCGCAGGGTGATGTCGGCCGGTCCGCAGCCCAGATCCAGGGCGCGGGCCCCGGTGAGCTCGCCCGGTTCCAGGGCGTCGAGCAAGCGGATGAAGCGCGCGTTGGGTTCGGAGGAGTCGGCCTGGGCGTAGGCGTGGGCCTGCTCGGCCTCTGTCACCAATTCGGGTTCGAGTCGGCGTTGCATCGGGTTATCCAGGCAGGAGGGATTCGCTCCGGTAAAGGTCCGTGAGGGATTCACGGCGTCTTACCAGGTAGGGTTCGGCGCCGTCCACCATGACCTCCGCGACTCGCGGGCGACTGTTGTAGTTGGAGCTCATGCTGAAGCCATAGGCACCGCTGGAACACACCGCCAGCAGGTCTCCCGGCGTCAAGATCAGGTCCTGATCCTTGGCGAGAAAGTCCCCCGTCTCGCACACCGGACCCACCAGGTCATAACGAGCATGGGTCCCGGTGCGGTCGAGCAGCACGGGCACGACCTGCTGCCGGGCCTGATAGAGGGCCGGACGCAGGAGGTCGTTCATTGCCGCATTGACGATGGCGAAGTGCCGGTGCCCGGTGGCCTTGAGGTATTCCACCCGGGTCAGCAGGATTCCCGCATTGCCGGCGATGGCCCGCCCCGGCTCCAGGATGAGGGCGTAGCGGCGCCCTTCGAGGAGACGGTCGAGGGCCTGGGCGTAGGCATCCGGTTGCGGCGGTTGCTCATCGGTATAGCGGATGCCGAGTCCCCCACCCAGATCCAGATGGGCGATGGGGATACCGGATTGCTCCAACCTGTCCGCCAACGCCAGGATCCGTTCCAGGGCTGCGACGAAGGGGGCGAGCTCCGTCAGCTGGGAGCCGATATGACAGTCGATGCCGGTCACCCGCAGATTGGGTAACGCCGCTGCCCGCCGGTAGACGGCCTCCGCCGCGTGGATATCGATGCCGAACTTGTTCTCCTTGAGCCCCGTGGCGATGTAGGGATGGGTGCGGGCGTCCACGTCCGGATTGACCCGCACGGCAATAGGGGCCTGGGTACCCAGCTCCCCGGCGATGCCATCGATGCGTTCCAGCTCCTGCTCCGACTCGATGCTGAAGCAGCGGATGTTCAGCTCCAGGGCCCGACGGATCTCGTCACTGCGCTTGCCGACGCCGGAGAAGACCACCTTCGAGGCATTTCCGCCAGCGGCCAGCACCCGCACGAGCTCGCCCACGGAGACGATGTCGAAACCCGAGCCCAGGCGCGCCAGGACGTTCAGTACCGCCAGGTTGGAGTTGGCCTTGACGGCGAAGCAGATCAGGTGCGGCCGATTGCCGAATGCATCATCGAAGGCGTGCCAGTGACGCTCGAGGGTAGCGCGGGAATAGACATAGCAGGGAGTGCCGAAACGCTCCGCGATGGCGGTGACGGGCAGATCTTCGGCGTATAACTCGGTACCCCGGTACTGAAAATGGTCCATCGAGCTATTCCTGCCCCGGCTGTTCGACCCCGGAAGCCGCCGCGGGCCCTGTCTTCACTGCTGATTCGTCTTCGGTTGCGACTTGCTGTACCGCGTCGGCCTCGGCACCGGCCGTCACCTGCCGCGTAGGTCCTGATCCCGACTGTCCGGCCTCGGAAGTCGCTGTAGACCCTGCTTTTCCCGCTGCCTTGCCATCGGTTTTGGCCAGTCGTACCGCCTTGGTCTTGGTGTCCGCCGACGTCTGCTGCACGGGCTCCGGTTTCGGGAGGTAGAGGTCCCCCTTTTGGCCGCAGGCGACGATCAGTTGTCCCATACCCGATATGGAGAGGACCGCGATCGAGAGATAGTATGCCCCACGACGCATGTTCGGACCCGTTGGAATTTTGTACCGGACCCTTGAATCAACCAGTCTCAATGGATGGGGATCTCCAGGTGGCGTTGACATTTAGGGGACCTTGAAAAATCCCATGCTCAATACTTTTCATGGTGTGCTCATAAATCGCGCTTTTCGAATGCCTTGATTATCATGGAGTTACGCACACGGACATAACGGGGCTTCCTTGTTCTGCAAAGACACCTTGAATTTTTCAAGGTGCCCTTTAGATAGTGGTTAAATTCGAGGCTCTTTATGGATTCCAGACTGATCGAAGGGGACGGCGGTCCGTAGCACTCTGACCGATGACAGAACAGGCAGTCTTTTCTCAACAACAACAGTAAGTTATACGACGCCCCTCTGGCTTGCTGAGAAGGCGAATTTGCGCAAAATATCCTACCAGTCTGGAATCCATAAAGAGCCTTAAAATTTAGCCACTACCGACATTTAGAGGCGGGTTGCGTTACGCTGCGTTCGGCGTCGTGCCTTCCTGGTGTTTCTCCGCGCGATTGACGCAGCCTACATCCAAAGCGGGTAGTGGTAAATTCTTAAAGTAGATCAACGGGCCTTTGTGCATCGAACGCAACGCGCCCAAACCCTCCGGGCAACGCCAAATCATTCAGGATCGCTCTAGGTGCTGTGAATCGCGCCAATCACACCAATCGATCCGTGGTGATTCGATCATCCGTATAGATTCAAGGGAAAGTGCTCCGTAATCAGGATCACCGGCTCGCCATCGATGACGATGCGATAGGTGCGGAAGACAAGATCCGATTTCTCGGGGGTGGTTGAGTCGCCGTTTCCGCTCGTCGGCTCGATACCTACCTCCAGCACCTCGCGGTAGCTTTCCAGACCACTGTCGCGAATCAGCACGCCGATGCCGATTTGGCGGTCGATCAGCCGTTGCCGGAAGGCCTCCGGTATCAGCTGGGTGCGTATAACCGAGAAGGCCGTAGCATAGGCGCGTTTGCTTTCTATGCCGCTGAGACGCGCGTGGCGGATCAACATCCGGTCACCGGGGTCGACCTGGATCCACACGATAGGACGCTCGGCATGGACGAACTCCTGCTGCAGGGTCACGACTTCCACCGGCTCCCAGAAATAGGCCTCGAGGGTCTTGGTGACGGTGCCGTCCATGACCAGAAGGGTGCGCAGGAACGGCGACAGGTCACGGATCGGCACGTCCGTTCCACCGGCGCGCCGGATGCGGGCATCGCCCAGGAAGCCCTGGTGGCCTTGGAAAGGGTTCCCGGCCCCGGTGTCTTGTGTCTTGTCGTAGTAACGCTGCACCATCTCAGCGGGTCCTGGTCATGTATAAGGGGCCTTTCCCTCAGAGTTTGTCTGAAAAGTGCCGTCGGCCAGAGTCCGATGCAGGCTGGGTTGAGGAACGAAACCCAGCGTTATATTTAACATTCTTTAATACATCGAAATAAAGCCCCCAAAGGCCGGGGGGGTGTACTGTCGGCATATGCAGTGCCCCCGGTAGAGCCGAGAACAGCTAAAACGATCAATGTCACACCTATATTTTTCATAGGCTCTTTATGGATTCCAGACTGGTGCCCGATCGTGGCTTAACCTCGGTGTGGGTAGACAGCGGCTCCGAAACTTCGTAGGGTCGTTTGGAAACCCTCATCGGAGGAGAGCGATCTCGTGATAGAACCTGTTATGGGCAGTGATATCGTCAACATTCAAGACCTGATCGACGATGCGAATTGCTACCGGAAAGTACGCGAACTGCGTTGGCCTGAGGGGTACGGTGCCCGTTTTGCGGTGACGAGCGCCTCCTCAAGCAAGGCTTCGATTCCACCCAAAAGCAGCGTCAGCGATACCAGTGCAAGTCCCGCCGGCGCTACTTCGACGATCTGACAAGGACCATTTTCGTAAGGCCATCATCAACCCTTGCGAGTCTAGATCTTGTGCTTGGTATTTCATGGGCTCGAATCTGTCAAATTCACAAGATTGCCCGAAAATTAGACCTCAACAAAGATGATGTGCAAGCGATGGTCCTTCAGCTCCGAGAAGGCAGTGTCGAACACAAGCCGGCAGCGCGTCTCGAAAGTATTGTCGAGTGCGATGAAGTTTACATCGTTGCGGGGCACAAAGGGCAGCCATCCGGCGTAAAAAAATGCCGCAAAGGACGACGCAACTGCCTCAAAGGGGATCGCGGACGCGGCACACTGGCGAAGGAGAAACCCCCGATCTTCGGCATGATCCAACGCGGTGGCCAAGTAGTCATCCGGATCCTAGAGGACGTACGCCAGACCACGATTCAGCCGATTCAGCCCCTGATCAAGGCTACGATTCGACCGGGAACCTTGGTACTGACCGACGAGTACACAATCTACAAGCGCTTACCTGAATGGGGCTTTGAGCACTAAACCGTCTGCCACAACGCCGGAGGAATATGCGCGGGACGAAGATGGTGATGGCTTCCACGAAATTCATGTCAACACGATGGAGGGGTTCTGGTCCTTGCTACGCTCTTGGCTTCAGCCCCACCGGGGGATTTCCCAGGAGCACCTGCCCTTGTATCTGGGCTTTTTCGAGTTCGTCCACAACGCCAAAAACCGCAGCATAGGACTCATGGATTCCCTCTCTCGGTTTGCTGCTACGTTAGCAGTCCGGAATCCATAAAAAGTAGCACGAGAAAAACAAGAAGTCAATCGAAAAACAACATGAGAACAAAAACGTCACACCTTAAACTTCTTTCTGTTGTATATAGACAACTTTGGCCTTCGACTCCAAAGCAAATCCGTATAAACCTTTCTGAAATATGGCCATCGTGACCTACCCGCCTGCTCGCGGCAAGGTAGGCAGACCCCACCATACGTGGTGCGGTTTGTTACCCTCACTACTCTCCACGGTCGTGCCAAAGGTGTAGAGGTGGGGAACGTAGCGAATCAGGCACCCTTGAGCTTGCGCAGCTTCTCGATTGCGCGCAGTTGGGCGACGGCCGCTGCGAGCTCCGCCTGGGCCTGGGCGTGTTCGAATTCGGCGGTCTTTCCGGCTAGGGCGTCTTCCGCGCGCCGTTTGGCGTCCACTGCCGCAGCCTCGTCCAGATCGCGGGCGCGGATTGCCGTATCCGCCAGAACGGTGACTACTCGCGGCTGGACTTCGAGCATACCGCCGGAGACATAGAAGTGCTCCATCTTCCCGTCCTCGGACTCGACCCGGACGTCGCCGGGTTTCAGGCGGGTTATCAAGGCCGTATGACGGGGCGAAATGCCGACTTCTCCCATCTCCGCCGGCGCATATACCATGGTCGCCAGCCCCGAGTGGATGGCCCCCTCGGCACTTACGATGTCGACATGAACGGTCATTGCCATGGGAATCCTCCCGGCGTTACATGCTCTCGGCCTTGGCGACGGCCTCGTCGATTCCGCCCACCATGTAGAAGGCCTGCTCGGGGAGATGATCGTACTCGCCGGCGACGATGGCCTTGAAGGCCGAGATAGTGTCTTTCAAGGACACGTACTTGCCGGAAGAGCCGGTGAAGACCTCCGCCACGAAAAAGGGTTGGGAGAGGAAGCGTTGAATCTTGCGCGCCCGGGCGACGATCAGTTTGTCCTCGTCGGACAGCTCGTCCATGCCAAGGATAGCGATGATGTCCTTGAGTTCTTTGTAGCGCTGTAGGGTACCCTGGACCGAGCGCGCCGTCTCATAGTGCTCCTGACCGACCACGTTGGGATCGAGGATACGGCTGGTGGAGTCCAGGGGATCCACCGCCGGGTAGATGCCCAGCTCCGCAATCTGCCGCGACAGCACCAAGGTGGCGTCGAGGTGGGCGAAGGTCGTGGCCGGCGACGGGTCGGTGAGGTCGTCCGCAGGCACGTAGACCGCCTGGAAGGAGGTAATGGAGCCGGTCCGGGTGGAGGTGATGCGTTCCTGCAACAGGCCCATCTCCAAGGCCAGGGTCGGCTGGTATCCCACGGCCGAGGGCATGCGCCCCAGCAACGCCGAGACCTCGGTACCGGCCAGGGTGTAGCGGTAGATGTTGTCGATGAACATCAGGACGTCGCGGCCTTCGTCGCGGAAGTACTCAGCCATGGTGAGACCGGTCAGGGCCACGCGGGCCCGGTTGCCCGGAGGTTCGTTCATCTGGCCGTAGACCAGGGCGACCTTATCGAGGACGTTCGACTCCATCATTTCGTGGTAGAAGTCGTTGCCCTCACGGGTACGTTCGCCGACCCCCGCGAACACCGAATAACCGGAATGCTCTACGGCGATATTGCGGATCAGCTCCATCAGGGTGACCGTCTTACCGACGCCGGCGCCGCCGAACAATCCGACCTTGCCGCCCTTGGCGATGGGCATGATGAGATCGATGACCTTGATGCCCGTCTCCAGGATCTCGGTAGCGGCCGCCTGGTCCTCGAACTTGGGCGCGGTACGATGGATGGGCCAGCGTTTTTCGGACTCCACCAGACCCTTTTCATCCACAGGCTCGCCCAGGACATCCATGATGCGGCCCAGGGTAGGAGTACCGACCGGGACACTGATGGGCGCGCCGGTGCTGGTAGCAACTAAGCCGCGACGCAGACCGTCGGTGGAACCCATGGCGATGGTGCGCACGATGCCGTCGCCGAGCTGTTGCTGTACCTCGAGCGTCAGGCCGACCTCGTCGATCGTCAACGCCTCGTAGACCTTCGGCATCTCACCGCGGGGAAATTGCACGTCCACCACGGCACCGATGACTTGCACCAGGTTACCCGAGCTCATAGTGTCTCCTCTTGCCGCATCGCGGCGTCTCGATACATGTTCAGGCGTTTGCTCAAGATACCAGCACGCTGTTTCACCAAAAATCTCATGGTAAAACACGCCTCGTCATCTCGACCGAAGGGAGAGATCTTTTATAAGCCTCAAGATTTCTCGCTTCGCTCGAAATGACAACTAGAAGAATTAGATAAATAGCCCACTAGCCGCCCGTCGCCTCGAATTCCAATCAAACCGCGGCCGCACCACTGACGATCTCGGAAATCTCCTGGGTGATCGCCGCCTGGCGGGCCTTGTTATAGACGAGCTGGAGCTCATCGATGAGATTTCCGGCATTGTCGGAAGCGGATTTCATGGCCACCATGCGCGCGGCCTGCTCGCAGGCCCCGTTCTCCACCACCGCCTGGTAGACCAGGGACTCGATATAGCGCATGAGCAGGGCATCAAGCACCGTTTTGGCGTCCGGCTCGTAGATATAGTCCCAGTGATGGTGGACCGTTTCATCGACCTCGGTATCCTCGGCCCGGATCGGTACCAGTTGCCTGATTTTCGGTCCCTGGGTCATGGTGTTCACGAACATATTGCCCGCGATATGGATGGCGTCGATCTGGCCGGACTCATAAGCATCCAGCATCACCTTGACGACGCCGATCAGGTCCTCGATGTGGGGCCGATCCCCCAGGTGTGTCACCTGGGCCAGGACCTCGCCACCGAAGCGCTTGAAGAAACCGAGGGCCTTGTTGCCGATGGTGGCAAATACGGTCTCGACACCGGCCTGTTTCTGCTCCTTGAGCTCCCGCACGATGCCCCGGAACAGGTTGCCGTTCAGACCTCCACACAGGCCACGGTCGGAAGCGACTACGATATAACCGACGCGCTTACGTTCGCGTTCAGTTGCCAGAAAGCTGTGCCTGTATTCCGGCGTCGCGTGGCGCAGGTGCCCGATCACCTGCAGCATCTTTTTAGCGAAGGGGCTGGAAGCGGACATCCGCTCCTGCGCCTTGCGCATCTTGGACGCCGCCACCATTTCCATAGCCTTAGTGATCTTTTGCGTGCTCTTGATGCTGGCGATCTTTGTGCGTATCTCTTTCGCGCCGGCCATGTCGTTCGGCTCCTGGCTGTCAGCCGCCAGCATCGGGACAGATGCGGACCGCTGATTGTCGTTTGCATTTCGTCCCCCGACTACCCTGGAAAAATCCAAACCAGCCGTGTGGGATCAAGGGAATGCCCCGCTATTTTTCGCAGCCTACCAAGGGACCGATACGGTTCGCGGTCTACCTGCCCCATCCCTGGGGTGGACAGGCGCTCACCATATCCTATGTGCTTAGAAACTCTCGTGTCACTATTAATAGTAGGCTCGAAGTTATGACTATTTTCTCTCTTCTACTTTGGTATCAACCTACGCTCTCTTTTACCCACGGCTATGACATAAGGGCACCTTGAAAAATTCAAGGTGTCTTTGCAGAACAAGGAAGCCCCGTTATGTCCATGTGCGTAACTCCATGATAACAAGGTATTCGAAAAGCGCGATTTATGAGCATCACCATGAAAAGTATTGAGCATGGGATTTTTCAAGGTCCCCATAAATCACAATTTCATCATTATTGACTCCATAAACCAAACGATACCCTATTCACTTCTACTGCATCCTCTTTTTCTCCGGCCCTCTCTATCACTATCCGGGCCAACTCGGAATCCTCTAGCTTATCCATTAACCACTTTATAGGTTTCAGCGGGAATTAAATAGGCTACCCAGGACGTTATGATTGAGAATGGCTACAAGAGCCCCTTAGTAGACTTATTTAACAGAGCAGTAGGATTTTTCTTTAAGGCTCTTTATGGATTCCAGACTGGTTTAGGATATTTTACGCAAATTCGCCTTCTCAGCAAGCCAGAGGGGCGTCGTATAACTTGCTGTTATCGTTGAGAAAAGGCTACCTGTTCCGTCATCGGCCATGGTGCTACCGACTGTCGTCCTCTTCGACCAGTCCGGAATCCATAAAGAGCTTTCTTTAATTCTGAAACGGTTGCAGAACAACTGGAGAGTACTTGTCTCATTTAGTACCTCAAATAGCGCTACGATGTCTTCGTACCGCATCTCCCACAGCTTTTACTGTGGCTATCATATGCCTCCCGTGGCCTTTATCTTCTCACGAAGATCATTCTCCCAATATTCTACGCAGACCCCGAGTTGTTGGGACGACGAGCGAGATCGCCCTTGTATTGAGGCCCGTAAGCTCGGTCGCCCAATCGGATTTCTCTTCGATCAGCTCTACCGAGCTCGCGTAGGATGTGGTGAGCGCCTGGCCGGCGGCCAGGCGCTCACCACATCCTACGGTGCCATCCATAACGAACAGCCATCACCCGACGCTAAAGGAGCGGTAGCGACTAAAGCGGTCGGATACACGGCCGTGTCAGCCCGGCTGTTGTTTTCAAGGTAAATTCTCACAGTCATCCAAATCCTTTGTATCGGCCGCTCGCTTTCCTGTTAATTTTTAACTTATTCAAGCTGATGATGTTCACTTCAATGCCATCTATTTTATCAACAACCCTTTCCTTAAAACCTCATCAAAAGAAAAACCTGAGATTGTCGTCAATATTCCAATACGAATGGGAGCAATGCCCATGCGTATTACATTGCTTTCCTTGAGAAAAATATCTTTTGATAGCTGGGGCGTATTAAAGCCAAATTCCTTTAAGACAGAAACCATTTGTTCCGCCACCTTAGGCTCAATAGCTATCCATAATATCCATATCATTTGTAGCTCTTGGATAGCCATGATAACCAACCGCATACCCACCAATTACTCAACCACTATGCACTGAAAGTGCATAGGTTGCTCTTGGACTGAAAGTCCGAAATCATTCGGGAGCTGACATTTCCTGTTGTCCCAACACCCGATCCGATCATCCGAACAGGTTTTCACCCGGATCGTTTTTTTAGCCCCGGACATTCGCTTTGAAGAGACGGTATGATGACCACTTCTTCCACCACTCATGAATTGCTTGAGAGAATTCCTGTGTAGCCTAAAGCCTTGCACTTACAAGGGGACCTTGAAAAATCCCATGCTCAATACTTTTCATGGCGATGCTCATAAATCGCGCTTTTCGAATACCTTGATTATCATGGAGTTACGCACGCGGACATAACAGGGCTTCCTTGTTCTGCAAAGACACCTTAGAATTTTTCAAGGTGCCCTTTAGTCTTTAGTAAACTCAAGAACGCTTTGAAGTCTGGAGGTAGCACCATCTCCATAATTTATCCTTCCTAATAATTCGATATGACCCATTCTTTCAATTGGCTTTTTAGTAAACCAATAGTTATTATTATCCGTTTGGTCTAATGATACCACTACTGACAGCAATCTTTTGTCAATTTTCAATTTACTTATTTCTTTATCCATAACTCCCACCTCCAATATTATCGGCTAACATGCAATCGGCGGCTTCTCCAATACTATTATACTATGTAGATACCTAGATATAGGAACTTACATTTAGGTCGCGGCTCTTTATGGATTCCAGACTGATCGAAGGGGACGGCGGTCCGTAGCACTCTGACCGATGACAGAACAAGCAGTCTTTTCTCAAAAATAACAGCAAGTTACACGACACCCCTCTGGCTTGCTGAGAAGGCGAATTTGCGCAAAATATCCTAACCAGTCTGGAATCCATAAAGAGCCTAGGTCGCTATAGCTTAGATACCCATCTCATATCTTTATTTCTAAACATACAAATTAACCACATCGCAACGATGTCCAGTTTCCGCAGCCCCTCAGCATAACCCACCTGTCTCCCGGTTCCCGGTGGGAGCACCGGGAACCGGGGGCTGATTTCCATTACCAAGTGTGATTCGATTTGAAATCCTTGAGCGCCGCGTGCAGGGCATCCGCGATCTCGTCGTCGTAATCGCCAGTCTTGTCGATCTTGTCGAGGAGTTCCGACTGACTAGTCTTCATATAAGTCTGCAAGGCGTGCTCGAAATCCACGACCTTGTTGACCTCCAGGTCGTCCAGATAGCCTTCGTTGGCGGCGAAGAGAGAGACCGCCATCTGGCCGATACTCAAGGGCGCGTACTGGACCTGCTTCATGAGTTCGGTCACCCGCCCGCCGCGCTGTAGCTGCTTGCGCGTGGCTTCGTCCAGATCGGAGGCGAACTGGGAGAAGGCGGCGAGCTCCCGATACTGGGCCAGCGCCAGCCGCGCACCGCCGCCGAGCTTTTTGATGACCTTGGTCTGGGCGGCGCCACCGACGCGGGATACCGACAACCCGGCGTTGATGGCCGGGCGGATACCGGCGTTGAACAGGTCGGTCTCCAGAAAGATCTGCCCATCGGTAATGGAGATGACGTTGGTGGGCACGAAGGCGGACACGTCACCGGCTTGGGTCTCGATGATGGGCAGGGCGGTCAGCGAGCCGGTCCGACCTTTGACTTTACCATCGGTCAGCTGTTCCACATGCTCCGCGTTGATCCGCGCGGCACGTTCGAGCAGGCGCGAGTGCAGGTAGAAGACATCGCCCGGGTAGGCCTCACGGCCCGGCGGACGGCGCAGTAGTAGGGAAACCTGCCGATAGGCCCAGGCCTGCTTGGTCAGATCGTCATAGATGATCAGAGCATCTTCACCCTTGTCGCGGAAGTACTCGCCCATGGCACAGCCGGCATAAGGCGCGATGTACTGCATAGCGGCCGAGTCCGAAGCACCCGCGGCCACGATGATGGTGTGATCCATGGCGCCGTGCTCTTCGAGCTTGCGCTGGATCCCGGCGATCGACGAGTTCTTCTGACCGACGGCAACATAGATGCACTTTACGTCGGTGCCCTTCTGGTTGATGATGGTGTCGATGGCCACGGCGGTTTTGCCCGTCTGGCGGTCACCGATGATCAACTCACGCTGACCTCGGCCGATGGGAACCATGGCATCGATGGACTTCAGGCCCGTCTGTACCGGCTGGTCCACCGACTTACGGCTGATGACGCCGGGGGCGACCTTTTCGATTGGGGAAGTCGCGGCCGCATTGATGGGCCCCTTACCGTCGACGGGATTGCCCAGGGAATCGACGACGCGACCCAACAGGGACTCACCGACGGGAACCTCCAATACTCGCCCGGTGCAGCGCACCCAGTCGCCTTCCGACAAGTGCGTGTACTCGCCGAGCACCACCGCGCCCACGGAATCGCGTTCCAGGTTCAGCGCCAGCCCATAGGTGTTTTCAGGGAACTCCAGCATCTCGTAGTACTGGGCGTCGGACAGGCCGTGGATGCGGACGATGCCGTCGGTCAGGCTGACGATAGTGCCTTCCGTGCGGGCCTCGGTCGTAATCTCGAATTGCTCGATCTTCTGTTTGATCAGATCGCTGATTTCGGATGGATTCAGTTGCATGGCGGTTTCCCGTTAAAATTGCAATTCGGTGGCCAGCTTGTGCAGCTTGCCGCGCACGGATCCGTCAATCACCAGATCCCCGGCCCGGATTTGGATGCCGCCGATCAGGGACGGGTCTGTCTCGACTGTCATCTCTACCGCGGCCCCCAGCCGCTTCTCGAGCACCGCGGCAAGGTCCCTCTGTGCATCCTCCCCCAGATCGAAGGCACTGGAAACCGCTACTCGACGGACGCCCTGATGCTGGATCCGGAGCACTTCGAACAGGCGAGCAATCTCGGGAAGCGCGGACAACCTGTTGTTCACCGTCAGCAGCGAGACCAGATTGCCGACCTCCGGCGGTACTCCGTCGCCGGCAATCTCCAGCATCGCGTCCCGCAGCCGCTCGCGTGGCAGGTTCGGGTTGCCGATCTGCTCCGCCATCGTGGGATCGGCGGCGATCGCCGATAGGGTGGCCAGGGCATTACCCCAGGTATCCACCTGCCCATTCTCCCGGGCCTGTGCGAAGGCGGCTTCGGCATAGGGCCGTGCGATTGTCGTAATGTCTCCGGCCATGGGCGCGCCTTAAATCTGTTTTGCGAAGGAATCGACGATGGTGCCGTGAGCAGTCGGGTCGATTTCCTTCTCTAGAATCTTCTCCGCCGCCGTAACCGCCAGGGCCGCGACCTTTTCCCGCAGCTCCTCACGGGCCCGGTTGACTTCCTGACCGATCTCAGCCTGCGCCGCGTGGACCAATCGCGCGCCTTCCTCGCGGGCGTCTTGTTTCGCCTCGTCGATGATCTCGGTGGCACGCTTTTGGGCCTGGTTTACGATGTCGGCGGCCTTGGATTTGGCCTCCTTTATCCGCTCGGTGGCCCGTCGCGCCCCGAGCTCCTGTTCCTTATGACCGCGCTCGGCCGCCGCCAACCCTTCGGCGATCTTGGTCTTGCGTTCCGCCAGCGCATTGACGATGGGCGGCCACACAAATTTCATGCAGAACCAGACGAATGCCGCAAACGCGACCATCTGGAGTACTAGCGTCAGATTGATATTCATGCCGTTGCCTCAAAGGGGACGAGAGCCTTAAGTCCACCGTGCCCAGGGGGCGGGGGTCGGATCTTCGTCAGACAGCGAACATCAGGTACAGGCCCATGGCGATCGAGATGACCGGCAGGGCGTCGGTGAGACCCATGACGATAAAGAACTGGGTGCGGAGCATCGGGATCAATTCGGGCTGGCGCGCGGCACCTTCGAGGAAGCGACCACCGAGAACGCCGATGCCGACGGCGGCGCCGAGGGCGCCCAGACCCAGCATGAGACCGGCTGCGATGTAAACGACTGCTTGTGCGAGCTCCATGGTTTCCCCCTGTAGAGTGGGTAAGAGAAGGTTGAAATCGGTCGCTCAATGGTGCTGTTGATGCGCCATATCCAGGTAAACGATGGTCAGCACCATAAAGATGAACGCCTGCAACGTAATGACTAGAATATGGAAGATGGCCCATCCGAGCTGCAACAGGCCGCCACCGATGCTGGTGATGACCGTGTGACCGTACATGAGCGCGATCAGGATGAAAATCATCTCGCCGGCATAGAGGTTTCCGAACAGACGCAAGGCAAGGGAGACGGGCTTGGAGAGGAGATTGATACCCTCCAACATCAGGTTGGCGGGCAATCCCCATTTGCCGAACGGTTGGAGGGTCAGCTCGCCGAGGAATCCGCCGACGCCCTTCATCTTGATACTATAATAGACAACCAGGAAGAACACCATCAGCGACATCCCGAACGTAGCGTTCGGATCCGTGGTGGGAACGACCTTCAAGAATACATGGTGGGGATCCGCGCCGAACAGGGAGGCCACGGTCTGGAACGCATAGGGAATGAGATCGACCGGGATCAGATCCATGAAATTCATCAGGAAGACCCAGACGAAGATGGTCAGCGCCAGGGGAGCAACCAGGGGATTCTTGCCGCTGAAGGAGCCGCGGACATTGTCTTCCACGAAGTCGACAATCCACTCCACGAAGTTCTGAGCCCCTCCCGGCTCCTCGGCCGTGGCCTTGTCCGCAACCTTCTTGAAGAACCAAAGAAACAAGCCGCCGAGCAGGATCGAAAAGAACATGGTGTCGACGTGAACGGCCCAGAAGCCCATTTCCGCCGCCTCTTCCGCGGAGGACGCGAAAGTCAGACCATACTCCGGGTGGTTCCCGAAGGTAAGGTTGGTCAAATGGTGCTTGATGTACCCTTGGGATGTGAGCGTTTCGGAAGCAGCCATCGATTATCTCTCACGTGTTCTTTTTCGTTATCCTGGCGGGCATCCCAATCGGGTGCGAAAACCGCGGACAGCACTTGTACGGCGAAATAGACACCGAGCAGGGCGGGCCAGTTCAACCCTTCGATCGTCACGAAGGCGATGAAGAACAGCCCCACGGCCAGGAACAACTTGGTAAGCTCCGCCCCGTAAAACCACACCACGAGTAACTGCGGATCCTGGGCTCGATAGCGCCGGAAGATCTGGACGGCGAAGACTAAATTCGCTGCAAAGCATACGGTGGCGCCGATCAGGACCGACAAGGCAACAGGCAGACCAAAAGGCAAGGCTATAACGGTCAGAACGGGCACCAGGACAAGCTGTACGATCAGGACGCTCTTGGCCCGCTGCGCACCCTGCTGTTGCATCGGTTCTTCTTTCTGTCCAGGGGGATAATCCCCTACCGACAGCGCAGTATATGGACTGTCAATCACACCGTCAAACTCCGAATCGAGTCGGCGTCATGATGCATCGCAACATTACCCGTTGCAACCGAAACTTTAGAACCTGCCCGACTTACGCGTTCACATCGACACGATGAACGAACCTGAGCGTCTAATGACACAGTGCTTAACCGCCTTCGGCTGCGATGTCAGGCAACAGGTCGAAGCCTTGCTCCCGGAAGTGCCGGTCGATCGCAAAAGCGTGGTGGATACCGAGCCGGCGCATGATTTGGAAACTGCTGCAATCGACCAGGCTCAGGCCCCGGCGGCCTGAAGTCAGCACGGCATTGACGGCCGCGGCGTGGTCCTGTTCAGTGACCCAATGAGAGGCGACAACGGGTAGCATGGCGTCGTTGAATTCACGGACCGCGTCGATACCGAGCCGCGCCTGGATCAGTGCAAACGACTCCACCAGCACGTAATTGCTGGTGATCGGCGCTGTCGTACTTGCGGGTGACAGAACAGTTGCCCAGGTTACTCGTGCCCTAGCGTGTGCCCGGTCATCGCGATCCAGGATCGCGTAGAACGCCGATGTATCGATGAAAATCACTGACCGAAGGCGTCCGCGAGATACTCGTCGTGCCGTTCGGCGACATCCTGTTTGCCGGAGGAAAACCTACTTGCGGCTTCGATCGCGCGGCGGCGGCGCTCAGAAGGACTTGTTTCCGGCTGGCTTCCGATCCAGGTGTCCACGGCGCGGCGAACCAGTTTGGACACTGACACATGTTCACGGGCCGCTCGCCCACGCAGCATCTCGACATGCTGCTCGCTGAGTTGGACCTGCATTCGAACCATCGTCTATGCCATCATTCAGCCCAGAATGATGGCATGATAGCACCCATCACCACTGCGGGCCAAGCTCGTTTCGGTAAGCGAGAAGTTCCTCCTCTGCACCGAGATGCACACGGAGTGATCCGCGTCGCGCAAACCCGGGTGACGTTGGAAAGCGCCATCTCCCTCTTCGAGCAGGGCGCGAGTACCGAAGAGATTGTCCTGCGTTGTAGACGAGTTTGTACGGGAACCGTCGCACGAGGATCCTGCGCACGCCGGGCCGGACCTCCCGGCCGATCTGCGGATGTCGCTCGACGATGGCGATGGCTGCCCAAACAGCACGCCGGAACTTCTCTCCTAGCCTCGGCTCTCCGGCCTCGTAGTAATCGAAAGCTTCCTGGTATTCAAGGCCGGCAAACGGGCCAAAGACAATAGAGTTGTTCTGCTTGAAAAGTTTTATAAATCAATAGATTGCTGTTCTCTGATGTCCATCGCCCCGGTGTTTCCGGCGTGCCCGACCTTATGTGACGGCACAAGTCATTTTTATGGCTCGGCATCGGGTACAAGTCTAAATGTTCAGGCCGCTTGCCGATGACCTTCTCGGCCGGCACGCACCTTGCCCTGCCGGACTCAATTGCGGCCAGCCGGCGTTCAGCTTCGTCATACCAGACCTCATCGATCTTTAGTGTCGGGCCGATCGAAGCTCTCAATAGATGACTTCGACCAGCCGCAGACGCTCGGCTGGCTTGAGCCGCAAGACGCCCTCGACAAGTGCCTTATCCATCACTCGCTCCATCAGGATACATGACGCCCTTGTTGCCAACTAACGCCAAGGGCATCGAAGTCCGCGAACCGTCGTTCCCGGGCCGCTCGCAGCGCAGCAGTCCGTAGCCGTCCCACTATCGACGCCTCGTGCCCAGCGCACTGCGGCGTCTACATCCTGATCACTGATGCCGACCTGCTCCAACTTCCCCCGAACTCGATCTGCGCGGTTCGGGCGCATGGGGATGAGCAGGATGCGTCCATCCTCGTCGCGAACATCGAAATAATCCACGTCCGGATCGTTCGCGATCACGGCCTTGGGCAAGGTCAGCTGATTCTTCGACGTCTTCTTTGCGAGTATGGTGTTCTGAGTTTGAACAAGGAAGATCCGGACTCAACCTGGAATACCTTGCTGGTAATCAGCCTGCACATCCCAGTCCGTCCAGCATTCTTGGATCGATCAGATCGTCCACATCCACGGAGAGTTCGGACGCGAGTTGCGCCAAGGCCGCGACCGAGCCTTGCTTGCGCCCGGTCCCGGTCTGCGAGAGGTAGGTCTTGTCGATACCGGCTTTCTGTGCCAGTGTGGCCTGTGTGAGCGCTCTGTACTCACGCCAGACCCGCAGGGGTGAATCACCATTTACGAGGCGCTGCATCACTGCATGCGGCACCGTCTCTCCGGCATCTGTCATAGCGGCATCGTAGGCCTGAATGTCACGCATCTGTTCCGACAGCCGGACCAGCTCTTCATATTCCTCGTAGGGCATAACTGCATACTCGGGTACGCCATCACGCTCAATGACCTGAACGTTCGCAGTCATTTGTAAATGTCTCCCTTTTATTGTCCCAGCACGCTAGTCCAAAACTATGCACTTTAGTGCAAGGCTTTAGGGGGCCTTGAAAAATCCCATGCTCAATACTTTTCATGGTGATGCTCATAAATCGCGCTTTTCGAATGCCTTGATTATCATGGGGTTACGTACACAGACATAACGGGGCTTCCTTGTTCTGCAAAGACACCTTGAATTTTTTAAGGTGCCCTTTAGTGCAAGGCTTTAGCTGCTACACAGGTATGCTACAATTAGCTAATGAGTGATCAAAGACGCGGTAGTCATACGGTTAGCATTTTGATGGTCCATCTCAGAAAGCCAGAGGGGCGTCGTATAACTTGCTGTTATTGTTGAGAAAAGACTGCCTGTTCTGTCATCGGTCAGAGTGCTACGGACCGCCGTCCCCTTCGATCAGTCTGGAATCCATAAAGAGCCTTATTTTATATGGGCAAGGATCCCGTCCAGCTCATCGAGGCTGTTGTAGGCGATGACCAGCTTGCCCGTACCCCGGTTGCCGTGCTTGATTCGGACTTGGGCCCCGAGCCGCTCACCCAGATCGTCCTGCAGTCGCCGTATATCGGGGTCCTGCGTCGGCTCGGGGGTCATAGTCGCGGGCTGATCCTGACCCGCTGCCTGCAGGCGGCGCACCAGTTTCTCGGTCTCCCGCACGGATAGCCCACGGGAGACGACCTGGCCGGCGGCCTCGCTCTGTTGCGGTCCACGCAACCCCAGGAGCGCCCGCGCATGCCCCATCTCCAGACGCTTGTCCTGAAGATATCGCTTGACGTCGTCGTTCAGCTCCAGCAGACGCAGCAGATTGGTCACCATGGTGCGGGACTTGCCGACCGCATCCGCGACTTGCTGGTGGGTCAATTCGAACTCGGTCAGCAGGCGTTCCAAGGCCCCTGCTTCCTCCAGCGGATTGAGGTCGTCCCGCTGGATATTCTCGATCAGGGCAATGGCGATAGCGGATTGCTCGTCCACCTCCCGCACCACCACGGGTATCTCCGTGAGGCCCGCCTGCTGAGAGGCTCGCCAGCGCCGTTCGCCGGCGACGATCTCGTAACGCCCGGCATCGACCGGACGCACCACGATAGGCTGAATCACACCCTGGGCGGCGATGGAGTCCGCCAGCTCGCGCAGACTGTCCGGGTCGAACCCATGCCGAGGCTGGTAGCGTCCATGTGTAATCAGCTCGATCGGAAGGTGGGCAACCTCCGAGACCGCCGGGGCCTCTCCTGCTCCTGCTACCCCTGTCCCACCGTCCCCGGTCTCGGCACTGGACTCCTGCTCCTGCATTCCGCCGAGTAGTGCATCCAGACCCCGACCGAGGCCCTTTTTCTTCGCAGACATAGGTTGGATCTAGCCTCCCTCGGGTCCTACGACCGGTTTTTCCGCAGCCATGGTGCGACGTTTCTTCTGGCGGTTCAGGACCTCACCGGCCAGGGCCAGATAAGAGATCGCGCCGCTAGAGGTCTTGTCATAGAGCAGGACCGGCTGACCGTGGCTCGGAGCCTCGGCGAGCCGGACGTTGCGCGGGATGATGGTACGGTAAACCCGATCGGTGAAATGGGTGACCAGCTGGGTCGATACCTGGTTGGCCAGATTATTGCGCGGATCGTGCATGGTGCGCAGGATACCTTCGATCGCCAGTGCACCGTTACGACTCGAGCGGATCTGGTCGATTGTTTGGAGGAGCGCCGATAGTCCCTCCAAGGCGTAGTATTCGCACTGAATCGGAATGAGCACACCCTGGGCAGCCACCAGGGCATTGACGGTCAGCATGTTGAGCGACGGCGGGCAGTCGATAACGATGAACTCGTAGTCCTCTCCCAACCCGGACAACAGATAAGCCAACCGCCGTTCCCGCTGGGGCGAGCGCATGAGCCCGACTTCGGCGGTGGTCAGGTCACCGTTGGCGGGCAGCAGGTCGAAGCCGGGCGCCGGTTCCTCGATGTGTTCGAGGCACTCCTGAAATCCCCGATTCCCCAGCATGAGATCACAAGCGGAGCTTGCCAGGCTATTCTTGTCCACGCCGCAGCCCATGGTGGCATTGCCCTGGGGATCCATGTCCGCCAGCAGCACGCGGCGCCCCATGGAAGCCAAGGAAGCGGTCAAATTGACGGCGGTGGTGGTCTTGCCTACGCCGCCCTTCTGATTAGCGATGGCGATTGTCCGTACCATGGTTGTCAGTCGTAATGCGCCTCGATCAGGTGGCGTTCAGCGTCGAGAAAGGGCACTTCAATGGGGTGAATGCTCAGGGTACCCGGGCTCGGTTCCAGCCCTTGGAGTTCGGTGCCTGCCGGTCGCTTCCCCTGCATCACCAGAAAGTATACGGGACGCGCGGGCAGGCGTGCCGTCAAGCCCAAGAGATCAGATACCGAGGCAACCGCCCGACCGACAATGGTAGCGAATTCCCTCCCTGGGAGATACGCTTCCATCCGCGCCTGAATCACAACAACATTCATAAGCCCAAGTTCCATCACCGCCTGGCGTAGAAACCGGACCTTCTTGCCGTTGCTGTCGAGCAGATAAAAGGTCCGCTCCGGCGCGGCGATCGCAAGCGGGATACCCGGCAGGCCGGGACCGGTCCCCACATCAAGGAGTTTATCGCCGTAGAGGTACGGAAGCACGGACAGACTATCGAGCAAGTGCTTCGAGACCATCTCCAAGGGCGCGCGCACGGCAGTCAGATTGTAGGCCCGGTTCCAGCGTTGGAGAAGCAAGAGATACCGGACCATGACGTCGGTCCGGTCGCCGCTCAGGGCGATGCCCATCCGTTCGAGACCCACCGTCAATCGGGTCCGGACTGCTCCTCGGTCGGACATCAGTACACCATCCGGCATTCACATAATCGTTCAAGCCCTGGTAAACGAAAGAAAACGACGAACCACACCAATCTGCGCAAATCGGATTCCGTACCTACGGAACATTCGCGTCGATTCGCATGATTCGTAGTTTCCCTGCCAGTTCACGATAGGGAACCTGTTGCATACCCACACACTGATCAGGCTCGATGCCGACCAGTAGCTGTTCCTGAAGCGTCAGCTTGCTGAAATCCTCGATACAGTCATCAGGAGAAAAGCTGTTTAGCCTAGCCAAGAACTTTATGAAGGGGCTATGGGCGTTCCGGTTCATCTCACCGGCGATATAGCTGGCAATAGGTGTAATCTCGTCACGATACGCCGGCATCGGTTGAGTACCCAAGGGTCCCGGAGGCAACGACTCGTCGAGGACCTGAGTCCCCGGATCGATAATAGGGTTGTTGTAACCCGTTCCGAGCGGTCCTGGTCCTTCGTATCCCATGGGTCATTCCCCCTTATTCAGTCGCGTGAATGTCAATATCATTAACCTGGTTCCGTGAGCTAAATTCAGCTTGGATGGAGAAACCTGTAGTAAAAACAGTAACCTAGGTGTCAGGCCCCGCGTGATTATATACCGAAGAGGAGCCATCCTCTATTGCAAGCGAGAGAGGTCTTACGCCTGCTGGCCGAGGAGGGAATTGAAGGGAGCGTGAAAGGAAGTCGAGCAGCGGGGCGACGGCATGTGACAGGTCCGACATCATCACTCTTTAGAGTATAGCAATCACCCACCATGAACATCCAGTTGCACAAGAACGCCCGTACCACACCGGCTATCCGCCTGGAATTACAGTCTCAGCCCGAGTCGGTGAGCGACCGGGAACTGGCCGAAGCTTACCACCTCAACCGTCACACGGTTGCGAAATGGCGCCAACGCGAGGGGGTGGAAGATGCCTCGCACCGCCCCCATCGGCTCCACGCCACGCTCAGCACGGCCTAGGAAGCGGTGGTGGTGGCGTTGCGTGAGACCCTCCCGCTGCCCTGGATAACTTGCTGGCGGTGACCCGCGAGTTCATCCACCCCGAGGTCTCGCGCTCTGGCCTGGACCGCTGTCTGCGCCGCCACGGCGTGTCTAACCTCAAGACGCTGATACCCTAGGAGGACGGCGCCAAGATGCCGGTGAAGCCCTTCAAGGCGTATGATCCCGGCTTCGTCCATGTGGACGTCAAGTATCTGCCCCAAATGCCGGATGAGGACCATCGGCAGTACCTCTTTGCCGCGAT
>Ga0209255_1000024_pt1 | contig 24063 bp, 24 predicted proteins | sample WorMetvaBAHAMAS2_FD_187394 | JGI IMG/M metagenome (GOLD analysis project Ga0209255, IMG submission 187394) | Marine gutless worms symbiont microbial communities from Max Planck institute for Marine Microbiology, Germany - Olavius vacuus... | ecosystem: Host-associated > Annelida > Digestive...
GGATCTCTAAGCTGGTGGCGCAGGAACAGGTTTGGCGGCAAATTCATACGCCACATCAACGGTTTGATCCATGCACGCAAACCAAGTCAGCAACCCTGATGAATAATCCGGGCTAGAGTCCCCGCAAAGGCTGTGCTACAGACTTGTCCGCCGGCTGCAAGCGATTGCCCGCAGGGAGGCTCTGCAGCCCGGAGAGGCGCGATTCGCGCAGTGACTGACAGGCTGGCTTGCCGGGCGGCCGATGGGGCGCCTGATCGGTGCAGTTAAACATTCGGGACAAGAGTGGCAGGACGAACATGACCGGGAAACCCTCTGGCAGGAGCCCCTTCGATGACAAAAATCGCCGGGCGCAGCGGTTGGCCGCGCTCGCGGCGACCGCCTTGGTGCTGGCCGCCTGCAGCGGCCATTACGCCGCCAAGGACGACGAGCCCTTCGGACCGCGGCCGGGGCCGCCGCACGAATACAATCCTGCCTATGACAAGTCGGTCATCGGCGACAAAGGTCTGTCGCTCGACAACCTGAGGAGCGGCGCCACGGGCGGCATCCTTGGCGGCGGCGACGAAAAGGCGCGACTGCCGGTGAACCAGTACATCTGGCAGGCGGCGCTGGATACGCTGTCGTTCCTGCCGCTGGCCTCGACCGACCCCTTCACCGGGGTGATCGCCACCGACTGGGGCTCGATCCCGGAGGTGCCGAATGAGAGGTTCAAGGTGACCGCCTACATCCTAGACTCCGGCCTCAGCGCCGTATCCCTGAAGGTTGCGGTCTATCACGAGGCGCAGAGCGAGAGCGGCCTCTGGGTGCCGGCCGCGGTGAGCGCCGACACCGCGCGCAAGCTTGAAGACGCCATCCTCACCCGGGCGCGCCAGATCCGGATCGCCGGGCCCGACAACGAAGGATCCGACTGAAACCGGTTCGGCCGCGGGCCGGCGCTCGCAGACAAAGGCGCCGGCGGCATGCTGGCGCCGAGGACAACCCAGCCTAGATACGACGAAAGAGGCCCCCATGTCGCGCTACAACGCCCGCGCGGTGGAGCCGAAATGGCAACGCATCTGGGACCAGCGACGCGCCTTCGCGGCGATCCGCGACGAATCGCGGCCGAAATACTATGTCCTCGAGATGTTCCCCTATCCCTCGGGCCGGATCCATATGGGGCATGTGCGCAACTACACCATGGGCGACGTCGTCGCCCGGTTCAAGCAGGCGCGCGGGTATAACGTGTTGCACCCGATGGGATGGGACGCGTTCGGGATGCCGGCAGAGAACGCGGCGATGGAGCGCGCGGTGCATCCGGGGGAATGGACCTACCAGAACATCGCCGCGATGCGCGACCAGCTCAAATCGATGGGGCTCAGCCTCGACTGGGAGCGCGAATTCGCCACCTGCGATCCGGAATACTACGCCCAGCAGCAGGCGATGTTCCTCGACATGCTGGAGGCCGGGCTGGTGAGCCGGAAGTCCTCGGTGGTCAACTGGGACCCGGTCGACAACACCGTGCTCGCGAACGAGCAGGTGATCGACGGCAAGGGCTGGCGCTCCGGCGCGCCCGTCGAGCGGCGCGAGCTGACGCAGTGGTTCTTCCGCATCTCCGACATGGCCGAGGAGCTCTTGGAGGCCATCGACGGGCTCGACAGGTGGCCCGGGAAGGTGCGGCTGATGCAGCGCAACTGGATCGGGCGCTCGGAGGGCCTGCAGTTCCGCTTCAAGCTCAAGCCGAACGACCTGATCGACTGGCCGGAGCTCGAGGTCTACACCACGCGGCACGACACCCTGTTCGGCGCCAGCTTCGCGGCGATCTCGCCGGACCATCCGCTGGCCCGGGCGCTGGAGGGCAAGGTCGCGGGGCTGGCCGAGTTCTCGGCCGAGTGCCGGCGCATGGGCACCTCGGAAGAGGAGCTGGAGAAAGCCGAGAAGAAAGGCTTCGACACCCGACTCAACGTGGTCCATCCGTTCGACCCGGACTGGGAGCTGCCGGTCTATGTCGCCAACTTCATCCTCATGGACTACGGCACCGGGGCGATCTTCGGCTGCCCGGCGCACGACCAGCGCGACCTCGACTTCGCCCGCAAGTACGGCCTTACGGTGGTGCCGGTGGTGTGCCCGTCGGACGAGGGCGCGGCGACTTTCGAGAACGGCGACGAGGTCTATCTGGGCCCCGGGCGGATGATCAATTCGCGCTTTCTCGACGGCATGACCATCGAGGACGCCAAGGCCGAGATGGCCCGGCGGATGGAGGCGACGGGCGCCGGCGAGCGGCGGGTCAACTTCCGCCTGCGCGACTGGGGCGTCAGCCGCCAGCGCTATTGGGGCTGCCCGATCCCGGTGATCCACTGCGACGGCTGCGGCGTGGTGCCGGTGGCCAAGGCCGACCTGCCGGTGAGGCTGCCCGACGACGTCACCTTCGACCAGCCCGGCAATCCGCTCGACCGGCATGCCCCGTGGCGCGACGTGCCGTGCCCGCAATGCGGCGGCGCGGCGCGGCGCGAGACCGACACCATGGACACCTTCGTCGATTCGTCCTGGTACTACGCTCGCTTCACCTCGCCGCGGGCCGAGACCCCGACCGACGCCGCCGACGCCGGGTACTGGATGAATGTCGACCAGTATATCGGCGGCATCGAGCACGCGATCCTGCACTTGCTCTACTCGCGCTTCTTCGCCCGCGCCATGCACCGCACCGGACACCTGCCGGCGAAGTCGATCGAGCCCTTCGACGCGCTGTTCACGCAAGGCATGGTGGCGCACGAATGCTACTACATCGAGGAGGCCGGCCGCCGGGTCTGGCAGCTGCCCGCCGATGTGGTCAAGCAGGCCGACGGCACCGCACGGCTGGCCGCGACCGGGGCCCCGGTCGAGATCGGCCCGGTGACGAAGATGTCGAAATCGCGCAAGAACGTGGTCGATCCGGAGCAGATCATCGAGCAATACGGCGCCGACACCGCGCGCTGGTTCATGCTCTCCGACAGCCCGCCGGACCGCGATGTCGAGTGGACCGCCGCCGGCGTCAAGGCAGCCTGGAACCACCTGCAGAAGGTGTGGCGGCTGCTGGACGAGGCCATGCTGGCGCCCCCGGGCGGGCCGGCGGAAGCCGGTGGACCGGCTGCCGAGGCGCTCCGGAAGGTCACCCACAAGACCATCGCCGGGGTCACTGCCGACATCGAGGGCTTCACCTTCAACAAGGCGGTGGCGCGCCTCTACGAGTTGTTCAATGCGATCCACGACGCGGCCGGCGACGCTCCCGGCCTCGGCTTCGCCCGCCGCGAGGCGTTCGAGACCCTGGCCCGGCTGATGGCGCCGATGACGCCGCACCTCTCCGAGGAGATGTGGGCGAAGCTCGGCCATGAGACGCCGCTGACCGAAACCGGCTGGCCCGAGTTCGACGCCGCGCTGGCTCGCGACGACGTGATTTCGCTGCCGGTGCAGGTCAACGGCAAGAAGCGGGCCGAGATCGCGGTCGACCGCGACGCCGATCGCGCCACCGTCGAGGGTCTGGCCTTGGCCCACCCCGATGTGGCACGCTTCGTCGGCGGCCAGACGCCGCGCAAGGTGATCGTCGTGCCAGGTCGTATTGTCAATGTCGTTGTCTGATCCGCGCCGGAACCCGGTTTCGCTGCCGCGGCGGCGGGCGCTCGCGTGCGCCGCCGCGGTGCTTGCCGGCGCGTTGCCCAGCATGCTTCTCGGTGGCTGCTTCCGGCCGGTGCTGGCCGCCGACAGCCCCTCGGCGGGGCTGATCGGCCGGGTGCGCCTGCCGGAGTTCGACGACCGGTTCGGCTACTACCTCGACACCGCGCTCGCCGAACGGCTCGGATCCGGCGTCGCCCCGGGGCGCCCGGTGGATTACCGGCTCGAGGTCGAGACCCGGATCGAGAGCCGCGGCCTCGCCATCGCGCAGGACAGCTCGGTGACTCGAATCAGACTGACCGCCATCGCCGACTGGGCGCTCTACCCGGCGGCGGAGACCCGCCCGGTGCTGAATGACCGCACGGTGTCGCAATCCGGCTACAGCTCCACCGCCTCGCTGTTTGCCACCCGGGCGGCGAAGCTGGACGTCGAGCGGCGCCTGGCGCGTGACCTCGGCGAGCGCATCGCCCGTTCGATCCTGGCCCGGGCCGAGATCGTCGCCGTCGGGTCGTGACGGTGCATCGACTCGGGCGGACGACACGATGAAGCTGGCGGGCGCGAGCGCTGCGGCGTTCTGCACCCGGCCCGATCCGGGCAAGCTGGGGGCGCTGCTCTACGGCCCCGATGCCGGGCTGGTGGCGCTGCGCCGGCGCGAGCTGGTGACCAGCCTGACCGATGGCGACGATCTGCGCCTGACCCGGCTGGAGCCGGGGCCGGCGGCGAGAGACCCGGCCGAGATCGATGCAGCGCTCAGGGCGCAGGGGTTCTTCCCCGGCCGGCGGGTGGTTCTGGTCGAGGGTGCGAGGGACGCGCTCGCCGACGCGCTCGGCGGGGTTCTGGCCGAGATCGGCCCGGAGGACGCCTTCCTTGTCGTCACCGCCGACAGCCTGCCGGCGCGCGCGCGCCTGCGCCGCCTGTTCGAGGAGGCCGGGGCACTGGTCGCGCTCGGGCTCTATCCGGAGCCGCCCGGGATGGAAGAGCTGGCCGCGCTTCTGGCCAAGGCCGGGCTCTCCTGCGGGCTGACCCAGGAGGCGTCCGAGGCGCTCGCCGCCGTCGCGCAGACGATCGACCGCGGGGCGCTGCTGCAACTGGTCGAGAAGATCGCCGTCTTCGCTCTCGACCGCGACGGCCAGGTGGACCTCGACGCGCTGACCGGGCTCCTGCCGGCCGCCGCCGACAGCGAGCTCGACCGGCTGGTGGCCGCGGTGGCCGATGGCCGGGCCGAGGCGGTGGGGCCGTTGATCCGGCGTCTGGCCGCTGCCGGGGTGGGTCCGGCGGCGATGTTGATCGCCAGCGGGCGGCATTTCCGACTGCTGCTCGGCCTCGCCGCGGCGCCGGCCGCGATCGAGGCGGCGCTGGGCCGGCTGCGCCCGCCCGCCTTCGGTCCGCGCCGGCGCGCCCTCGCGGCGCAGGCGCGGCGCTGGGGACCGGCACGGCTGGAGGCGGCGAACCGGCTGCTGTTCCAAGCCGACCGCATCTTGCGCTCACCCGGCGACCGGCCCGACCGGGCGCTGGTGGAACGCTGCCTGATCCGGCTGGCGATGGTGGCGGGGCGCGGGTGACCGCCAGGCACGGGCCGGGCATCACCTGTTAACCAATTGATATCACAATATTTTCCGCATCGCGCCGCGAATTCTTGCCGGTCAGTCGGTGAGCTTGCGACAGAGTCGGTCGAGGTCGTCGAGGTCGCGGTAGCGGATCCGCAGATGGCCGCCGCCGTCGCTGGCGTGGTGCTCGATCGACACCGCCATGCCGATCGCTGCCGAGAGATCGCCCTCGAGGATGCGGGTGTCGGCATCCTTCTGCCGCTGGCCGCCGGAGCCGCGGGCGCGCCGCGGTGGCCGGGCCACTTTTCGCGCCAGTTTCTCGACCTGCCGCACCGTCAACCCCTTGACCACCGTCAGCTCGGCCAGCGCCACCGGGTCGGGGGCGTTGATCAGTGCCCGCGCGTGCCCGGCGCTGAGCTTGCCGCTGCGCAGCATCCGCTGCATCTGGTCCGGCAGGCCGAGGAGGCGCAGCGTGTTGGCGACGTGGCTGCGGCTCTTGCCGACCATCTCCGCCATCTCCTCTTGGGTATAGGCGAAACGCTCGATCAGCTGGGCGTAGCCGGTCGCCTCCTCGATCGGGTTGAGGTCGGCGCGCTGGACGTTCTCGATGATCGCCACCTCCAGCACGGCGCTGTCGTCGAGGTCGCGCAGGACGATGGGGATCTCGTGCAGCTGCGCCCGCTGCGCCGCTCGCCAGCGGCGCTCGCCGGCGACGATCTGGAAGTCGCCGGCATGCCGTGGATCGGGGCGCACCACCACCGGCTGGATGATGCCGCGTTGGCGGATCGACCGGGACAGCTCGTCGAGATCGGCCTCGGAGAAATCACGGCGCGGCTGGTCGGGGTTCGAGTGCAGGCGGTCGATCGGCGCCGTCAGCGGCGCCGGTGCCGCTGGCCCCTCGATGCCCGGGCCGACGCCCGCCGCAGCCCCCGGCTCGGCGCCCGTCGCGGTCCCGCCGGGCTTCAATGCGCCGGACTCGGGCACGGCCGTCTCGCCGATATCGCCCAGCAGGGCCGACAGGCCGCGCCCAAGCCCCCGTCGTTCTGGCGTCTTGCTCATGCGTGCCTTCTCATGCCGCGATCAGCGCCGCGTCGCGGCGCAGGAGTTCCCCGGCCAGCGCCCGGTAGGCCTGACTGCCAGCGCAGGCCGGATCGTAGAGCAGGCCCGGCAGCGCGTAGCTCGGCGCCTCCGAGAGCCGGACATTGCGGGGGATGATGGTCTGGTAGACGGTGTTGCCGAGGTTGAGGCGCACGTCCTCGGCGACTTGGGCGGAAAGGTTGTTGCGCCGGTCGTACATGGTCAGCACGATGCCGTGCACCCTGAGCCGCGGGTTCAGCCCTGCCTGCACCCGCCGGATCGTGCCGAGCAGCTGGGTCAAGCCATCGAGGGCGAAGAACTCGCATTGCAGCGGCACAAGAACCGTGTCGGCGGCCACCAGCGCATTGACCGTGAGCAGGTTGAGGGCTGGCGGGCAGTCGACCATTATGTAATCATAACAATGCATTGGAAGATTCTTCCCGGCGCCCCGCAAGGCTGTGCGAAGACGCTGTGAGCGGTCCGGCAGGCCGGCCAGCTCGCTGTCGATGCCGGAAAGATCGGTGGAGGCCGGGGCGACAAACAGGCTGAGATCGCCGCACTGACGGACGATCTCCGCGATTGGACGGCCCTCTGTCAGGGCATGGTAGATGGAAATCGCCCGCTGCTGCGCGCCGATGCCCAGTCCGGTTGAGGCGTTGCCTTGGGGGTCGAGATCGATCAGAAGGACGCGTTTGTGGGCCTGGGCTAGGGCGGCACCGAGATTGATCGCCGTCGTCGTCTTGCCGACGCCGCCCTTCTGGTTGGTCAGGGCGATGATACGGGCCGCTCCGCTTGCGGGGGCGGCCGCGGGATCGGTTTCCGCAAGGCCATCCGGCTTCATGATCGGGGTTCGAGCTCCGTTATCCTCAGGATCGTCGCCTGCGGGTCGGTTCGGCTGGCGATCCGTTCGGCTCGAATATGCCAATGGCGGGCGGCCGCGGTCAATTCGGAATCCGCCTGCACACCCTTCGGGAACAGCAAGACCGTGTTCGAGCCGGCGAAGCGATGTGCCAGCGGGCAGAGCCGGTCAAGCGGCGCGAGGGCGCGGGCCGAGACGACGTCGAAGGGCTGCGGCGGGCGCGCCTCGATCCGGCAGGCCTCGATTGCGACCGCGAGGCCGAGCTGCTGCGCGGCGACTTGGAGAAACGCCGCTTTGCGCCGATCGCTTTCGACCAGGGCGAGGCGCAGCCCAAGCGATCGTTCAGCAGCGATGATGGCCACCGGCAATCCCGGAAGCCCGGCCCCAGCGCCGAGATCGATCCAGCTCCGCGCCGATGGCCGGATGAGATCGAGCAGCTGCACGGAATCGGCGATATGTCTGGTCCAGACCTCTTCGATGGTCGTCGGAGAGACAAGATTTATTTTTCTGTTCCATTGCCTTAGAAGATAGACATAGGCTTCGAGGCGGCGCAGCGTTTCACGTGAAACACCGAAGGCGCGGGCGACGTCAGCCGGTGTCATGCGCGGCGCCGATCGCCGAAACGGCGGCATGCGGCCAGGATCAATGCGAGCGCCGTCGGTGTCATGCCGTCGACCCGACTGGCCTGGCCCATGGTCTCGGGCTGGATCGTGGCGAGCTTCTCGCGCAACTCCGCCGACAAGCCGGAAAGGCTGTGATAGTTCAGTTCCCGCGGCAGGGCGTGGGATTCCTCGCGACGCATCTGTTCGATCTTTTGCCGTTGCCGATCGACATAGCCGGCGTAGCAGGCGTCGTTCTGCAGCTGCTCGGCGGTTTCGGCATCAAGGTCGTTCAGCTCAGGCCAAATGCCGGCTAGGCGCCCGAGGTCGACATCAGGATAGGCGAGCAGCTCCAGCGCCGTGCGCCGGACGCCGTCCTGGTTGATTGACAGTCCGTGCGCCCGGCCTTCAAGCGGTGTCAGGCTCAACGACGCGGTGTGGGCGCGGGCGCGGGACAGGCGGTCCAGCTTCCGCTCGAAGGCGCGCCGCCGTTGGGGCGACACGCAGCCCAACGCGAGTCCCCTTGCCGTCAGCCGCTGGTCGGCATTGTCTGCGCGCAGCATCAGGCGGAATTCGGCGCGTGACGTGAACATGCGATAGGGCTCGCTCACCCCCCTGTTGACGAGGTCGTCCACCATCACCCCGAGATACCCGTCGGCACGATCGAATACGGCGGCGTCCTCCTCCAGGGCATGGCGGGCGGCGTTCAATCCGGCGATCAGGCCCTGCGCTGCTGCCTCCTCGTATCCGGTCGTCCCATTGATCTGTCCGGCGAGGAACAGACCGCCCAGCGCCTTGAGCCCTAGCGTCGGGCGGAGCGCTCGCGGGTCGGCATAATCATACTCGATGGCATAGCCGGGCTGGAGAATTCTCGCATTTTCAAGGCCTTGGATCGAACGTACATACTCCTCCTGCACCGGCACCGGCAAAGAGGTGGAGATTCCGTTCGGGTAGATCGTGTTGCCGTCGAGTCCTTCAGGCTCGAGGAACACCTGATGCGACTCCTTGCTTGCGAACCGCACTATCTTGTCTTCGATCGACGGGCAGTATCGCGGCCCCGGTCCTGAGATGCCGTCGGAGTAGACCGCCGATCGGTGCAGGTTCCGGCGAATGATCGCATGCGTCTTCGGGTTGGTATGGGCAATGTGGCAGTCGACCTGCCGCGCCGTCGGCCCATCGCTGAGGAACGAGAACATCGACGGTTCGCGATCACCCGACTGCACCTCGAGCGCTGTCAGATCGACTGATCGGGCATCGAGGCGCGGTGGGGTTCCGGTCTTCAGCCGGCCGATCGGCAGAGCCAGATCGGCCAGGCGATCGGCCAGGCGAAGCACCGCTGCATCCCCGACCCTGCCACCGGCAAGCGTTTCCTCCCCAATGTGCATCACTGCGCGCAAGAAAGTGCCGGTGGTGAGGATGACCGCGGCTGACCGGATCTGGGCACCGGACGTCATCGCCACCCCGGCAATCTCGTCGCCGTCGACGATAAGATCGGTGACTTCATCTTCGATGATCGACAGGCCGGGCTCAGCCTTCAACGCCGCCTGCATGTGCATCCGATAAAGCGTGCGGTCGCACTGTGCCCGCGGGCCGCGCACCGCGGGCCCCTTTCGCCGGTTCAGCAGCCGAAACTGGATTCCCGCGAGATCCGCTACCCGACCCATGAGACCGTCGAGTGCATCGACCTCACGCACCAGATGCCCCTTGCCGAGGCCGCCGATCGCCGGATTGCACGACATCTCGCCGATCTTGGCGGCCCGATGCGTCACCAGTACGCTACGAACCCCCATACGCGCTGCCGCATGCGCCGCCTCGGCGCCGGCATGCCCGCCGCCGACCACAACCACATCGCAGTCCCGACAGCACTGTTTCACGTGAAACAACCCTTGCCTGCCATGCCCTACTTGCCGAGACAAAAGGTCCGGAAGACCGCATCCAACACGTCCTCCGTCCCCACCCTGCCGATCAACCTCTCGAGCGCACGAAAGCCGCTGCGCACGTCCTCCGCCACGGTCTCTGGCGCTCCTTCATGTAGCGCAGTTGCCGCCCGGGCCAAAGCCTCATCGGCGTCCTCCAGCGCCTGCCGCTGCCGCAAATGACCGACGAGCCCGCCTTCCCCGACCCGAGCCGACAACACCGCACTAACCCGCCTGAGCAGCTCTACCAGCCCGTCGCCACGCAGGGTCGAGATCGCCAGATCCCCTGGGCCGTCTCCGAGATCCGACTTGGCCCAGACCCGCAGATCGTCCTCCTGCCACAATGCCTGCTCCGCCGGCGGCGGCGGCGCATCGGCGCTGCGCAGGAACAGCCGCATATCCGCCGCCCGCGCCCGCTCGGTCGCCCGCGACACTCCGATCGCCTCGATCTCATCCGCCGCGTCTCGCAGCCCGGCGGTATCGAGAAACACCACCGGCAGGCCATCAAGGTCAAAATGCAGGGTCAGGATGTCCCTCGTCGTTCCCGGCCGCGCCGATGTGATTGCCGCCTCATGACCAGCCAACGCGTTGAATAGACTTGACTTTCCCACATTCGGCGGGCCCAGGATCGCAACCTCCAAGCCCTCTCTCAGCTGCTGTGCCCCGGCAGCCAGCCCGAGCTCCCGCGCGATCGCAGACCGGACCCCGCCGAGCAGCGCCGCCACCTCCGGCCCCACATCTTCCGGCACGTCTTCGTCCGGCCAGTCGATCGTCGCTTCGACCAGCGCCGCTGCCCGGATCAACTCCCCCCGCCAGGCCGCTGCCTGGCGGTACAGCGCCCCGTCGAATCCGCGCACTGCCTGCCGGCGTTGCAGCTCGGTCTCCGCCGCCAGCAGGTCGCCCAACGCTTCGACTTCCGTCAGGTCGACCCGTCCGGCCTCGAACGCCCGGCGGGTGAACTCGCCCGGCTCCGCTAGGCGGCACCCCGGTTGCCGTCCCAAGGTCTCGAACACCGCCGCCACCACCGCGCGGCCGCCATGGCAGTGCAACTCCGCCGCCGCCTCGCCGGTGTAGCTTTTCCCCTCCGCGAAGCGCAGGACCAGCCCCCAGTCCAGCACCCCACCCGCCTCGTCGGCCAGCCGGCGCAGCGCCGCCCGGCGCGGTGGCGGCAGATCCGGACCGACGAGCCGCGCGAGGACCGCGTCGGTATCGGGGCCCGAGATCCGGATCACCGCAATTGCCGCCGTCCCGGCGCCCGAGGCCGGGGCGAAGATGGTCTCCCGCCGCGCTGTCGTTCCGCCGGTCGTCATCCTAGTTGCATTCTCCTTCCGGTTCGACCGGCCCGGCTTGCGCCGGGCCGGCACAGCCCGTTCCGTCGGCTCCCTGCCGCACCGGTGTTACAAGGCCATCGCGCCGAGTCAAAGCGCCTGCTCCAACGCATCCCGCCGCGCCACGGCGATCCACAATGCCGACCACGAACCTCAGCTGTATCCTGCTGCTGCTCGCCCCCGCAGCAGAGAAAAACCGCGCTTTTCAAATGCGTTAGATAGTCCATGAGAACCGTCAGCCGGTCGCCGCTTGGCCCGGCCCGCAGCCGAAACGCGTCGCGCACGCCTCGACGGCGCCAGTCATCCGCCGCGCGCACCGGCAGATCCGGCACAGCGTAGCCCCCGCTAGGCGTTCATCGAATCGAAGAACTCGGCGTTGGTCTTGGTCTGTTTCAGCTTGCCGAGCAGGAACTCGATCGCATCCGTCGTCCCCATCGGATTGAGGATCCGCCGCAGCACGAACATCTTCGTCAAGTCGATCTTGGAGACCAGCAGATCCTCCTTCCGGGTGCCGGACTTCAGGATGTCCATCGACGGGTAGACCCGCTTGTCCGCCACCTTGCGGTCGAGCACGATCTCCGAGTTGCCGGTGCCCTTGAACTCTTCGAAAATGACCTCGTCCATCCGGCTGCCGGTATCGATCAGCGCTGTCGAGATGATGGTCAGCGAGCCGCCTTCCTCGATATTGCGCGCTGCACCGAAGAACCGCTTCGGCCGCTGCAGCGCATTGGCATCGACGCCGCCGGTGAGCACCTTGCCCGAGCTCGGCACCACGGTGTTGTAGGCCCGGCCGAGGCGGGTAATCGAATCTAGGAGGATCACCACGTCGCGGCCGTGCTCGACCAGCCGCTTGGCCTTCTCGATCACCATCTCCGCCACCGCCACATGCCGTGTTGCCGGCTCGTCGAAGGTCGAGCTGACCACCTCGCCCTGCACCGAGCGTTGCATGTCCGTGACCTCCTCCGGCCGCTCGTCGATCAGGAGCACGATCAGGAAGCATTCGGGATGATTCTTCTCGATCGAATGGGCGATGTTCTGCAGCAGCACCGTCTTGCCGGTGCGTGGCGGCGCCACGATCAGGCAGCGCTGGCCCTTGCCGATCGGCGCCACCACGTCGATCACCCGCGCCGAGCGGTCCTTGATGGTCGGATCCTCGATCTCCATCTTCAGCCGCTCGTCCGGGTAGAGCGGCGTGAGGCTGTCGAAATGGACCTTGTGCCGGGCCTTGTCCGGATCCTCGAAATTGATCGTGTTGACCTTCAACAGCGCAAAGTAGCGCTCGCCTGCCTTCGGTGCCCGGATCGGCCCTTCGATGGTGTCGCCGGTGCGCAGGGAAAATCGGCGAATATGGTTCTGGCTCAGATAGATATCGTCCGGCCCCGGCAGGTAGTTCGCCTCCGGCGAGCGCAGGAACCCGAAGCCGTCCTGCAGCACCTCGAGCACCCCGGTGCCGACGATCTCCTCGTCCCGGTTCGCCAGCGCCTTGAGGATCGCGAACAGCATGTCCTGCTTGCGCATCGACGAGGCGTTCTCCACCTCCAGCTCCTCGGCCATGGCGAGGAGATCGGTCGGCGACTTCGCCTTGAGATCGGAAAGTTTCTGTACGCTCATGTCTTGATCCAGGATCGCGGGGGCAGGGGAGGGGCAGGCTTGGGAGCTGAGGGGCGCATCGCTCAGACGCCCGGTCACGTCTCGCTGCGCGTCGCGTCGCGGGCGGAACGCCGCGAGCCGCCCCTAGATACCAGCTGCCGCCCCGGTCTGTCAATTTCCGAATCATCGCCGCCCAGAACCCGGCGCAGTGCCCGCAAAGTGCCGGGCTCAGAACGGCCGCACGATAACCATCACCGCGATGCCGATCATCAGCAATGTCGGCACCTCGTTGGCGATGCGATAGAACCGCCCCGACCGCCGGTTGCGGTCCTCGGCAAAGGCCTTCCACCAGCGCGCCAGCAGATGATGGTACCAGGTCAACACCAGCACCAGCGCCGCCTTGACATGCACCCACGGCTCCGACCAGTCGATGATCCCCGGCGTCAGCAACAACATGCCACCGAACAGCCATGCCGCGATGGACGCAGGATTCGCTATTATCTTCAGTAGTTTACGCTCCATCACCTTGAACGTCTCGCTCAGCTCGCCGGGTGTCGGCGCCCGCTCGGCGTGATAGACGAACAACCTTGGCAGGTAGAACAGCGCAGCCATCCATGCGATCACCGAGATCACATGCAGCGCCTTGGTCCAGGGATAGAGCGCGCTCAGAAAATCGCCCACGGCGTCCATCTCACCCCTCCCGCACCGCCTGCAGCAGCTGCTCCACATACTCCGGGTCGGCATCCGGCGTGATGCCGTGACCGAGGTTGAAGATGTAGGGCACGCCACGCATCGCCGCCACCATCCGTCTTGCCGTAGCGGTCAACGCCGCGCCTCCCGTAGCCATCAGCATCGGGTCGAGATTGCCCTGCAAAGCCACACCGTCGCGCCCCGGCGCCGGCGACATCTCCGCCCGCGCCCAAGCCAGCGGCACCGTGCTGTCGAGCGCCACCGCGGCGACCTCGGTGCTGTTGGCGAAGTCGGGATACATGGCACCGGCGCCGCGCGGAAAGCTGATCACCGGCACTTGCGGGTGACGTTCCTTCAACGCCGCCACGATCTGCTGCGCCGGCGCCACGGCAAAACGCTCGAACATCTCCGGCGCCAGCGCTCCGGCCCAGCTGTCGAACAGCTTCACTGCCTCTGCCCCAGCCAAGATCTGCCGGTCGAGATAATGGATCGTCGCTTGGGTAATGCGCTCGATCAGAGATCCGAAGCCATCCAGATCGCCGTACATCCAGCGCCGCGCCGGTCCCTGGTCCGGCGTGCCGCGCCCGGCGACCATATAGGTCGCCACTGTCCATGGTGCCCCAGCGAAGCCGATCAAGGCCACCTCGCCCGGCAGTGACTGCCTGAGCCGCGCCACGGTCTCATAGACCGGCGCCAGCACCGCATCGATCTCGTCGACCGGCTTCAGCCGGGCGATCCCGGCCACATCGGTCACCGGCGCCAGCCGCGGTCCTTCGCCTTCGACGAAGCGCAGGTCTTGGCCAAGCGCATGCGGCACCAGCAGGATGTCGGCAAACAGGATCGCGGCGTCGAAACCGAACCGCCGGATCGGCTGCAACGTCACCTCCTCCGCCAGCTCAGGCGTATAGCAAAGCTCGAGGAAGCTCCCCGCCTGCGCCCGCAGCGCCCGGTATTCCGGCAGGTAGCGCCCTGCTTGGCGCATAAGCCAGACCGGTGGCACCTCTAGTGCCTCGCCTCGAAGGACCCTCAGCAGCGGTTTCATCCCCACCCCCGGCCTTTCTTTCTCAAAATATAGAAAATAAAGAGAGTTGTATTTTCAGTAGGGCCGTGAGTCTTGGGGATTAACGCATTGCGGAATCAATTCACAGAGTTATCCGAATCGACACAGCCGGCGGACGGCGGCGCAATGCAGGTCGATTCTGCAAAACCGATCTGAAATCTCGAAATTTATAAATTAACTTCAATATCTTACGATAATCCCCTTTGGTGACATCATTGAAATGTTTCGGCATCGGTGACGCGCTTCACCTCTGACTGCAAAGATATCCACATAGCTGGCGCAGCCGTGGGCGAGATCATCGACATGGGGACAAGACCGCGGGAATGCACAGGCGCAGCCGGGATCGGCGCCGGTCCCGGGGTTTTCCCATTCTGCCCACCATATGATGTTGCACGGTGACGCCTCCACAGGCCCGGCATCGGGATGGGGCTTTCGCGCCATGCCGTTTCACGCCATGTTGCCTCGCTGAGCTACCGGGAACGGCACCCGGAACGACAGCAAGCGGAGACCAGATGGGCGAGACTGACGCGTTGCACCTCCACCTGATATCGGATTCGACCGGCGAGACCCTGCACGCGCTTGCCCGCGCCGCCTTGGCGCCGTTCGCTGAAGCGGCGGTGGTGCAGATCCACCTTGCGGTCCTGATCCGCAGCGCCGCCGACCTGAATGCGGCGCTCGCCGAGGTCGAGGCGAATCTGGGGCAGGTCTGGTTCACCATCGCCGATCCGGCGCTCCGCGACCGGATCACCGCAACCTGCGCCGATCTCGGCGTCAACTGCATCGCGGTTCTCGATCCGCTGATCGAGGCAGTGGCCCGCGCGTTGGGCGCGCCGCCGAGCCATCGACCCGGCCAGCAGCATCGGATGACGCCCGGGCATTTCGACCGCGTCGCTGCCGTCGACTACGCGATCAGCCATGACGACGGAGCATTCGACGACAGCCGGCTGGAGCAGCGCCTGCTGCGGGCGGATGTCATCCTCGCCGGCATCAGCCGGACCTCGAAGACGCCGACCTGCATCTACCTTGCCTACCGGGCAGTGAAGGCGGCCAACGTGCCGCTGGTTCCCGGTGCGCCGCCGCCGCCGGCATTGCTCGAAGCGCTGGCCGTGGGGGTGCCGGTGATCGGCCTCACCGCCAGCCCGGCGCGGCTCGTCCATGTCCGTGCCCAGCGCCTTGAGAGTCTCGGCCAGCCCGGCCTTGGCCGGCAGGGCACCGCCGACTACGCCGATCTCGACCGCGTCCGCGCCGAGGTCGCCGACGCCCGGCTGTTCTTCCAGCGCCACCGCATCCCGGTCATCGACGTCACCGTGCGGTCGATCGAAGAGACCGCGGCCGAGATCCTGGCCCAGCTGAACGCCCGGCGGGCCGCCGCCGCGGCCGCAACGCCGGTGACCGGCCAGTGGCCGGGCTGATCCTCGCCAGCGCGTCCGAGGCACGGGCTCGGCTGCTCGCCGCCGCCGAGGTCGCGGCCGAGATCCGGCCGGCCCGGCTCGACGAAGCGGAGGTCAAGCAGGCGATGCTGGCCGCCAACGCTCCGCCGCGCGATCTCGCCGACAAGCTGGCCGAGCTTAAAGCCCGGCGCATCAGCGCCCGAAGCCCCGGCGATTTGGTGCTCGGCGCCGACCAAGTGCTGGTCTGCGACGGTCGGGTGTTCGACAAGCGACCCGACCGCGCCGCAGCGCGCGCCCAGCTCATGGCGCTGCGGGGCCGCCGCCACGAGTTGCTCTCGGCCGCCGTGGTCGCTCTCGACGGCGCCGTGCTGTGGCGCCATGTCGGCGCCGCACGGCTGACCATTCGGCCGTTCAGCGATACCTTCCTCGACGACTATCTCGACCGCATCGGCGATCTGGCCTTGACCTCGGTCGGCTGCTATCACCTCGAAGGCCTCGGCGCACAGCTCTTTGCCAGCGTCGAGGGCGACTATTTCACCGTGCTCGGGCTGCCGCTCTTGGAGCTGCTCGGGTTCCTGCGGGCGAGGGGAGTGCTGAGCGAATGAACGATCAGACCCGGCATGACGACCGCCATCTTCTTGCCGCGGTCATGGGTTGGCCGATCAAGCACTCGCGCTCGCCGCGCCTGTTCGGCCACTGGTTCGCCGAGCACGGGCTGCCCGGCACCTATGTGCCGCTGGCGGTGCGCGAGGCGGATTTCGAACAGGTTTTCCGGACCCTGCCCAAGGCCGGGTTCCGCGGTGTCAACGTCACCATTCCGCACAAGCTTTCCGCCCTGGCGCTGGCCGAAGAGGCAACCGAGGCAGCGCGCGCCATCGGCGCCGCCAACACCATCACCTTCCATGCCGATGGCGGGGTCCTTGCCGACAACAGCGACGGCTACGGCTTCATCGAGAACCTCCACGCCAGCGCTCCCGGCTGGGATCCGGCCGCCGGGCCGGCCTTGGTGCTCGGCGCCGGCGGCGGCGCCCGGGCGGTCCTGCACGCCCTGCTCGCCGCCGGCGTCCCGACGATCCGGCTCAGCAACCGGACCCACGCCAGGGCCGAAGCGCTGGCGGAACATTTCGGCCCCCGGGTCGAGGCCGTCGGCTGGGCCGGGCGCGACGGCGCCTGCGCTAGGGCTTGCGAAGGGGCCGGGCTGATCGTCAACGCCACCAGCCTCGGCATGACCGGCCAGCCACCGCTGAAAATCTCGCTCGCCGCGGCGCCACCCTCGGCCGTGGTGACCGACATCGTCTACGCGCCGCTGGAGACCGAGCTGCTGGCCCAAGCCCGCGCCCGCGGCCTCACGACGGTCGACGGCCTGGGGATGCTGCTGCACCAAGCCCGGCCCGGCTTCCGCGCTTGGTTCGGCACCGACCCGGCTGTCACGTCGGCCCTCAGAGCCGCGGTGCTGGAGGGTGGAGGATGATCGTCGTCGGCCTCACCGGCTCGATCGGCATGGGCAAATCGGCGACCCTGCCGATCTTCGCCGAGCTCGGCGTCCCGGTCTGGGATGCGGACGACGCCGTCCACCGGCTCTATCGCCCGGGCGGCGCCGGCAGCGCGGCGATCGCCGCTCTCGTGCCGGAGGCGGTAGGGAACAAAGGGGTCGACCGCACCCGGCTGCGCGCCGCCATTCTCGCCGACCCGGCGCTGTTGCCGCAGATCGAGGCGGCGATTCACCCCCTGGTCGCCGCCGACCGTGACGGCTTCCTCGCCGAGGCGCGGCAAGCCGGCGCCGCGGTTGCGGTCTGCGACATCCCGCTGCTCTACGAGACCGGCGCCGAGCGCTGGCTCGACGTGGTGGTGGTGGTCTCCGCCCCGGCCGAGATCCAGCGCCAGCGGGTGCTGCGCCGCCCCGGCATGACCGAGGCTGCCCTCGACGCCCTGCGCGCCAAGCAGGTGCCCGATGCCGAGAAGCGCGCCCGCGCCGACCATGTCGTCGACACCAGCCGGTCGAAGGCGCATGCGAGAGCCCAGGTTGAGGCGATCCTGGCCGAGCTGAGGGGGCGAGCGGCCTGATGCGCGAAATCGTGATGGACACCGAGACTACCGGCCTCGATCCCGATGATGGCCATCGCATCGTCGAGATCGGCGCCGTCGAGCTGGAGAACCTGCTGCCGACGGGCCGGATCTACCACCAGTACATCAACCCCGAGCGTGCGGTTCCGCGCGAAGCCGAGCTGGTGCACGGGCTGAACGACGCGTTCTTGCGCGACAAGCCGGTCTTCGCCCGCATCGCGCCGGAGTTCCTCGACTTCCTCGGCGACGCCCGGCTGGTGATCCACAACGCCGCCTTCGATATGCGGATGATCAATGCCGAGCTCGGACGGCTCGGCCGTCCCGCCCTGCCGGCATCGCGCGCCGTCGATACGCTGGAGATCGCCCGGGCCCGCTTCCCCGGCGCCCAGGCCTCGCTCGACGCCCTCTGCCGGCGTTTCGGCGTCGACAATTCCGGCCGCGAGAAGCACGGGGCGCTCCTGGATTCCGAACTCTTGGCCGAGGTCTATCTCGAGCTGATGGGCGGCCAGCAGCAGGGCCTCGGCCTCGACCCCGGGATCGCCCGCGCCCCGCGCGCCGGCACCGGGGCGGCGGCGGCCCAGGAGGCCGGCTACACGCCGCCACGGCGCCCGCGCGCGCTGCCGCCGCGGCTCACCGAGTCGGAACGGGCCGCCCATGACGACTTCATCGCGGAGATCGGGGATACGGCTTTGTGGCGGCGCCTCGGCGGGGCGTGAGCCGACGCCGCGAGCTCAAGCGGTCAGCGGCGCCGTCGCGGAACCGCCATGGCGGTCAGCTCAGTTGAGCTGGTCCTCCTGGGCCTGCGCTTGCCGGAACTCCTCCAGCTTCTGCCGGTAGAGCACGGCGAAATCGATGTTGTCGAGCATCAGCGGCGGATAGCCGCCGTCGCGGGTCACATCGGCGACCACCCGGTGGGCGAAGGGCAGCAGCAGCCGCGGGCATTCGATGAACATCAGCGGATGCTTCTGCACGTCGGTGGCGCCGCTGATCGAGAACACACCGGAATGGTCGAGCTCGATCAGGAACCGGGTGGCCTCGTCACTGACCGCCTTGGCGTTCAGCTTCATGTTCACCTGACAGCGGTCCTCGCCGATGGTCTGGCCGTCGAGGTTGACCTGGACGGTGATCTCCGGCGCGCTGTTGCCGAAAGAGCCTTGCACGGCACCGACATTCTCGAACGAGAGGTCGCGCACGAAATGGGCCAGCATCCGCACCTGCGGCATGGTGCCGAAAGGAGCATTGGGGGCAGCGCCCGGGGTATCGGTCCCGGCCATGGATCTCACTCTCCTGATTTCGACGCGCCTCATCTCGGCGCGAACGGATCGGCACGCGACTAGCAGATTGCGTCCAGCCCCGCAATGGAGGACGCCGGACTTGGCCCTTGCCGGTTAGTGGCGGCGCTGCGCACCGGGATCCCCGGGGATCCGCGTCCAGCCGCCGTCGCCTCGCGGAGTGTCGCCCGGCGGTGCCTCTTCCTCGGGCTTGACCACCTCGTATTCGCCCTCGACGGTACCCGGCCCGGCGCGCCGCCTTGGATTCGGCCCGGCCCAGCCCTGCGTCCGGCGGCCGTGCATGTGCGCGCTGGCATGGACAATCGTCATCCGCGCCCGGGCGAAGCGAATCGCCGCCTCGCGCACCGGCGGCATCAGCAGGGCGAAGCCGACGCCGTCGGTGAAGAACCCTGGCGTCAGCAGCAGCACCCCGGTGACTAGGATCATCGCCCCGTGCGCCAGGGGCGGCGCCGGGTTCTCGCCCGCATGCAGCCGCCGCTGCAGCTCGCCGATCGTCGCCAGCCCCTGGGCGCGCAGCAGCACGGTGCCGATCGCCGCGGTCAGCACCACGATGCCGATGGTCGGCCACAGCCCGAGCCAGCCGCCGACCTCGATGAACAGGGCGATCTCGATGATCGGCACGGCGACCAGCAGCAAGAAGATGGGCATGCGGAATATATCTTCCTTCATTCGTCCGGCGCCGGGTTATATTGCGGAGCTCGGGCGCCCGGCCATATAGACTTATCGCGTCCACAGCTCTTACATAGGAGCCTGAGGCGCAACATGCCAGCCGTCGGATCGCAGCATGCGGCGGCGAAAGCGGAAGCGGAAAGGCCGAACGCGGAAGGGCACCTTGATGAGCACGCAGATGATCGAGCTGATAATCCTGTTCGCCATTGCGGCCTTCGTGCTGTTCCGGCTGAAATCGGTGATCGGCGCCCGGACCGGCTACGAGGCGCCGCCGGATTATTTGACCCGTGAGCGCGGCGGGCCGCAGACGGCGCCGCCGGCCGAGCCGGAGGAGGAGGCCGACGAGGTCGGGCTGACCCATCCGTTGCCCGAGCACGCCAAGGCGGCGCTGGCGGCGATGCGCGACGCCGAGCCCGAGTTCTCCCTCGCCAGCTTCCTCGAAGGCGCCCACGGCGCCTACGAGATGATCCTGATGGCCTACGAGGCCGGCGACCGCGATACCCTGCAGGGCCTGCTCGCCCCCGATGTCTTCGCTTCCTTCGAATCGGTGATCGCCGAGCGCGAGGCGGCCGGGCTGCATGTCGACGCCCGTTTCATCGGGGTGCGCGACCTGCGAGTCGAGGGCGCCGAGTTCGACCACGCCACCGGCGAAGGCGAGCTGACCTTACGCTTCGTCAGCGAGCTGATCACCGCGGTGCGCGATGCCGAAGGCCGGGTGGTCGAGGGCGATCCGAGCGAAGTGCACCGGCAGACCGACGTCTGGACCTTCTCGCGCCGGATGGGAACGCGCGACCCGAACTGGCTGCTCGCGGTCACCGGCAAGTGACGGGCGCGTGAGGCGCAAGGCCGGGCAGCTCCGCGGCCTCGGTGCCGAGGACCGCGCGCTCTGGGACCGGGCCGTTCGCAATGCAATCCCGCTCGATCCCGCACGGCACCAGCCCGGCACGTCCCCGAGCGCCGGGATGCAAGGCAGCGCGGGCCCCGGCACCAGGCCCTCGTCCGCGCAACACCCCGGCAGATCACCCTCGCCCGCCACCGGTCCCGCCACCGCGCATGTCCCCACCTCCTCAGTCAGGACGCGCAGCCTGCGCCCCGCCGGATCGGGCAAGCCGGCGGCGGTCGGCGTCGACCTCGCCGGCCCCACCGTGGGCCCGGTCGGGCGCCCCGAAGCCGGCCTCGACCGGCGGCTGGCCGAACGGCTGCGCCGCGGCGAGCGGGCGCCGGACGGGCGCATCGACCTGCACGGCATGACCGCCGAGCGCGCCCACCGGGCGCTGGACCGGCGGATCGGCGAGGCGCTGGCCCGCGGCGAGCGCCTGGTGCTGGTGATCACCGGCAAGGGCAGCAAGCGCCGCAGCGCCGATGACGTCCCGTTCATGCGCGACGACCACGGCGTGCTGCGCCAGCAGGCTCCGGGCTGGCTGCGCAGCGGCCCCTATGCCCGGCAGATCGTCGGCATCTATGAGGCGCCCCTGCGCCACGGCGGCGGCGGCGCCTTCTACGTTTATCTGAAGAAGCAACGCTGAAACCGCCGACCCACTTGGCACACCCCTCCCCCTGACCAAGCCCCGCCAGCACCGGCATCCCGTGCAGCGAAACCGGCCGCATCGGGCGATTGACCGGGTCTGGCGCCGTTCCTAGACAGCCCCATGCTCAGTTTCGCCGCCGCCGTGTTCTTCCTCATCGTCACCCCCGGCCCGGGGGTGCTGTCGACTGCGGGGATCGGTTCCGGGTTCGGCTTCCGCGCCGGGCTGGCCTATCTCGTCGGGCTGTTCCTCGGCACCAACGCGGTGGCGCTGGCGGTAGTGACCGGCATCGCCGCGGTGGTGCTGGCGGTGCCGGGGCTGCGGACCGTGCTGGTCTACGGCTCGGCCGCCTATCTGCTCTACCTGGCGGCCAAGATCGTCTTCGCCGGCAGCCGCATCGCCTTCATCGAGTCCGAGCGGGCGCCCGGCTTCCTCAACGGCGTCGTGCTGCAGCTGATCAACCCCAAAGCCTATGCGGTGAACACGGCGCTGTTCTCCGGTTTCGCCTTCTGGTCCCAGAGCCTAGCCGTGGAGACGGCGATCAAGTTCCTAATCCTCAACATAATCTGGATCCCGGTCCACCTCACCTGGCTCTATGCCCGGGTGACTGTGCGCCGGCTCGACCTGCCGCACAAGGCGCAGTTCGCCATAAATGTCTGCATGGCCTTGGCGATGCTGGCGGTGGTGGCCGTGGCGGTGGTGGCCGTGGCGGCGCTGACCCCCCACTAGTGGCCCTGGCTGTCCTTCAGCGCCGCCCGCACCATTCGCTCGAGGGCGTCGAGAAACCGCGACCGGTCGGCCTTGGCGAAGGCCCGGCCGCCGCCGCCGGGGGCCAGCGGGTTGGCGGCGCGCAAATCGGCCATCAGGTCGCGCATTGCCAGCTGGTGGCCGATATTGGTCTGCGTGAAGGCCTCGCCGCTATGCCTGATCGCCCGTGCCCCGGCCTCGATGCAGCGCGCCGCCAGCGGGATGTCGCCGGTGACGCAGATATCCCCCGGTCCGACCCGCTCGGCGATCCAGCGGTCGGCGGCGTCCGGGCCCTCCGGCACGATCACCGTCTCGACCGTAGGGCGGGGGTCCGGCCGGATGCCGCCATTGGAGACCACGAACACCCTGAGCCCGTGCCGGTCGGCGACCTTCAGCGCCTCGGCCCGCACCGGGCAGGCATCGGCATCGATATAGAGCTGGGTCATGGCAGCCTCCTCCGTCGCGGCGGATGACATACCCCAGACAGCCCGACGCGACAAAGGATTCCCTTGCCCGGCGCTTCGCTGTAGGCTCCGGCGCATGATCCCCGGCGGCGACGAGGCAGCGACGGGGAGGCACGAACGAGCAGGCGCGCGGAATGACAACCGGGGACAGGCAGGCTCTGGCCGCAGCGAATGCGAATGACCCGGCCGGCCGCCGCCGGGCGGCGATGTTGCTAGTGGCGCTGGCGGCGATGTTGCTGGTGGCGCTGGCGGCGATCAACCTCGCCTATGCCGTCACCCTGATCTGGTTCGCCTACGCTGCCGCCGATCCGCGCACTGCGATCCCGGATTTCGCTGCCTTCTGGGCCGCCGGCCGGATGGCGCTCGACGGCACGTCGGCGCTGGCCTATGACTGGCAGGCGCACCGGGCGGTCGAGGTCGCCGGGCTTGGCCACGACTTCGGCGGCTGGATGCCGTGGCACTACCCGCCGCCGATGCAGCTCGCCATCACCCCGCTGGCGGCGCTGCCGCTCTGGCCGGCGATGGCGCTCTGGGGCACGCTCACCCTCGGCCTCTACCTCTGGACCTGCTGGCGCATCCTGCCCGACCGGCTGACGTTGGCCGCGGCGCTGGCGGTGGTGCCGACGGTGATGCTGCTGATCAACGGCCAGGCCGGGTTCCTGATCGCCGGCCTCATCGGCCTGGCGCTGATCGAGCTCGACCGCCGGCCGCTCGGCGCCGGGCTGATCCTAGGGCTGACCGGGGTCAAGCCGCAGCTGGCGGCGGCGGTCCCGCTGATGCTGATCGCCGCCGGCCGCTTGCGCGCCATCGCCGGTGGGCTGGCGATGCTGGCAATGCTGGCGGCGGTTTCTTGGGAGGCCCTCGGCGGCGCCAGCTGGCCGGCGTTCATCGACTCGCTCGGGGCCACCGCCGAGACCTTCGCCGGCACCGGCGTGGCGGCGCAGCGCTGGGAGATGGGGGCGAGCCTGTTCAGCGGCCTGCGGATCGTCGGCCTCGACCTTGGTCCGGCGCTGGCGCTGCACGGCGCCGCCGCGCTCGGGGTGCTGGCGCTGCTGATCCGGGCTTGGCGGAGCCCCGCGGTGGCGGCCGACCTGCGCGCCGCGCTGCTCTGCTACGCCACCCTTGCGGTGACGCCGCGGGTGCTGAGCTACGACCTGCACATCCTGCTGATCGGGGCGCTGTTCCAGGCCCGCCACGTCCTCAGCCAAGGCTGGTTCCGGGGCGAGCAGCCCCTGCTCGGCCTGGCCGCCCTCGGCGCCTTCCTGTCGCTCCTGTTCGCCCCCGGCGTCACCCCGGTGCTGCCGTTGGCGCTCTTCGCCGCCTGCTGGCTCGGCCATGTGCGGGGCCGGAAGGACGGGCCGGAGCGACCTGCGCGGGGAGCTTCTCACGTTGAGAAGGAGATCAAGGCATTGTGATCAAACGATTATCAAAAAAACGGGGCGTGAGAACCACACTACGCGACGACATTAGGTAGCAAAAGGGAATTACATACTTTACTCCACCTGACAGGTGGGTAAGATGCCTTAAGCCAAGCTTTGGAGGAATCGTCATGGGCCGGTCAACCATCAGCGCATATGAACTTTTTCAGATGTTCCCAGACGAGAACACGGCACGAATATACTT
>Ga0209255_1000025_pt1 | contig 23525 bp, 22 predicted proteins | sample WorMetvaBAHAMAS2_FD_187394 | JGI IMG/M metagenome (GOLD analysis project Ga0209255, IMG submission 187394) | Marine gutless worms symbiont microbial communities from Max Planck institute for Marine Microbiology, Germany - Olavius vacuus... | ecosystem: Host-associated > Annelida > Digestive...
CTCAAATGGTTCGAACTGCCCCACCAAAGAACCCCTTTCACCAACAACCGCAACCCAAAATCCGCCATATGCGATTCCCCTACCCTGAAAGGGGGAGAGACAGAGAGGGCGTCCTGCGACGCCGAGGCGGGGGACTGCCATGACCGATCTCCTGCGTGTCGAGGACCTCTGGGTCCGCTTTCCCAAGCGCTCCGGCGGCATGATCGAGGCGGTGCGCGGCGTCTCGTTCTCGGTCGGGCGCGAGCGGGTCGGGATCGTCGGCGAATCCGGCTCCGGCAAGTCGATGACCGGCCGCGCCGTCCTCGGCCTGGTCCGCCCGCCGGGCGAGGTGACGACGCGCCGGATCGACTTCGAGGGCACCGACCTCATGACCCTCTCCGAGCGCCAGATGCGCCGGGTCCGGGGCGAGAAGATCTCTATGGTCATGCAGGACCCGAAATTCTCGCTCAACCCGGTGATGACCGTCGGCAACCAGATCATGGAGGCCTACCGGCTGCACATCGATGCCGGCAGGGGCGCGGCGCGGGCGCGGATGATCGAGATGCTGGAGGCGGTGCAGATCCGCGACCCCGAGCGGGTGGCGGCGCTCTATCCGCACGAGGTCTCCGGCGGCATGGGCCAGCGGATCATGATCGCCATGATGCTGGCCCCGGACCCGGCGCTGCTGATCGCCGACGAGCCGACCTCGGCGCTCGACGTGACCGTGCAGATGAGCGTGCTGCAGATCGTCGACCGGCTGGTGCACGAGCGCGGCATGGGGCTGATCTTCATCAGCCACGATCTCAACCTCGTCGCCACCTTCTGCGACCGTGTGCTGATCATGTATGGCGGCCGGATCATCGAGACCTGCCGCGCCGAGGCCCTGCACGATGCCCGCCATCCCTATACCCGCGCGTTGCTGAACTCGCTGCCCCGGCTCGACGAGCCGGCGCACCGGCTGCAGATGATGCGCCGCGACCCGGCATGGCTGGAGGAGCCGAGTGTCGATGCCTTCGGCTGATGCCATCACGGTCTCCGACCTCTCGGTCGTCTTCGGAGAGGGCACGGCGCGCAATGTTGCCGTCGACCGCGCCTCGTTCGCAGTGCCGAAAGGCGGCTCCTTCGGCCTGGTCGGCGAGTCGGGCTCCGGCAAGTCCACCGTGCTGCGCGCCATCGCCGGGCTGATCACTGACTGGACCGGCGCCATAGCCGTCGGTGGCGAGCCCCTCGGCCACCGCCGCCGCCGCAGCTTCTACCGTGTCGCGCAGATGGTGTTCCAGGACCCCTATGCCTCGCTCCATCCGCGCCACACCGTAGACCGCACCATCTCCGAGCCGCTCACCCTGCACGGCTTAGACAACATCGAGGCGCGGATCGAGCGCGGCCTGGCCGATGTCGGCCTGGGTCCCGAGTTCCGCTTCCGCTATCCGCACCAGCTCTCCGGCGGCCAGCGCCAGCGGATGGCGATCGCCCGGGCGCTGATGCTGGAGCCTCAGATCCTGCTCCTCGACGAGCCGACCTCGGCGCTCGACGTCTCGGTGCAGGCGGAGGTGCTGAACCTGCTCGCAGACCTGCGCGACGCGCGGGGACTGACCTTCCTGCTGGTCAGCCACAACCTCGCCGTGGTGGCGCATATGTGCCAGGAGATCGCGGTGATGAAGGACGGCCGCATCGTCGAGACCCTCGGCGTCGCGGCGATGCGGCGGATGCAGCCGCACGAGGACTACACCAACCGACTGCTGCAGGCGAGCCTGGGCTATGCGCCCGAGGAAGTGGAATAGGACATGAGCGATAACCTCGTCCCGGTCTTCGACGGCCACAACGACACCCTCCTGAAGCTTGAGTGCGCCGCGCGCCAGGGCACCGGGCTCGATTTCGCCGGCGGTGCCCCGAGCCTCGACATCGACTTGCCGCGCGCCCGCGCCTCTGGCTTTGCCGGCGGCTTCTTCGCCATGTTCACCCCGGCGATGCAGGACGGCGAGGTGGTGAAGTTCGACCGCACCGACCCGCGCCGCTACGCCCCGGTCGACCGGCAGGCGGCGCTCGATTTCACCCTGGCGATGTTCGCCCGCATGCGCCGGGTGGCGGCAGAATTGCCCGACGATGTCGCCCTCTGCGGCGCGGCGGCCGAGATCGAGGCGGCGATGGCCGAGGGCCGCCTCGCCATCCTGCCGCATATCGAGGGGGCGGAGTGCATCGACACCGGGCTCGACACCCTGGAGGTGCTGCACGCCGCCGGGCTGCGCTCGCTCGGGCTGGTCTGGTCGCGCCCCAACGCCTTCGCCCACGGGGCGCCGATCTATGCCGGCGAGAGATACGACGCAGAGGCCGGGCTGACCGACGCCGGCCGGGCGTTGGTGCGCGAGTGCGAGGCGCTCGGGGTGATGATCGACCTCTCGCACCTGAACGAGGGCGGCTTCTGGGACGTGGCAAAGGTCTCCACCAGGCCGCTGGTCGCGACCCATTCCAACGCCCACGCCCTCTCGCCCTGTCCGCGCAACCTGACCGACGACCAGTTGAAGGCCGTGCGCGAGTCCGGCGGCGTGGTCGGGCTGAATTTCAATGTCGGCTTCCTGCGCGCCGATTGCGAGGACGACCGGGCGACGCCGATCGAGACCATGCTGCGCCATCTCGACCATCTGATCGCGCATCTGGGCGAGGACGGCGTCGCCCTCGGCTCCGACTACGACGGCTGCACCCTGCCCGAAGAGATCGGCGACGTCACCGGCCTGCCGCGCCTGGTCGCGGCGATGCGCCAGGCCGGCTACGACGACGCGCTGATCGATCGGATATGCCGCGGCAACTGGCTCGATCTGCTGGCGCGGACGATCTGAGCGCTCGCGGCTTGACGCCGCCGGGAAGCGCAGTTACATGGCGCCCCAGTGGCTGGGTAGCTCAGCTGGTTAGAGCGCGGGACTCATAATCCCGAGGTCGAGAGTTCGAGTCTCTCCCCCGCCACCACTCTTTCTCCCGACGAACCGGAGCCCGGCTATTCCGGCAACCCCGCCGCCCGTAAAGCGTCGAGATAGCGGTCGAGCCCGCCCGGATGCTTGGTTGGCAGGGCGTGCTTCAGATAGGTCACCGACAGCTTGGGCAGCTCACGCCGCGCCTCCTCAACCGCCGCACGGGCCTCGTCCAGCCGCCCCGCCTGCACCAGCGCAGCCGCCTCGACCGCCGGCAGCCAGTAGCCCTTGGCGCGCTGGAGTTGCTTGGTCTTCTGCACCCACATGAGCGCCGACTCCGGGTCGCCCGCTAGCACATCGGCCCAGGCATGCACGATCGTCTTCGCCCAGAGGATCGGGTCGCGCGGGCTCAACCGCTCGGTCTGCTCGCCTGCGGCCCTGGCCTCATCGAGCTGGCCGGCCATCGCCAGCACCATGCTCAGCCCGTGATAGGCCTGGCTGAAGCTGGGGTTGAGTTCGATCGATTTCTTCAGCGCGGCAATCGAGGCGTCGTGCTGGCCTTTCATCATGTAGATCCGTCCGATGGCGAAATAGCCGACGGGGTCGCGGTCGTCGGTCTGGATAGCCCGGCGCGCCACCTGCATTCCCAGATCGAGATGGTGATCTGGATCGTCCGGCCAGCCCATGACGACGCCCTCGTAGTAGGCGTAGCAGAGATAAGCGAAGGCGGTGGAGAAGTTGGGATCGAGCTCGGTCGCCCGGGTCAGCATCTCCAGGGCCTTGTCGTGCTCCTCGCGGCCGCATTCCCACATATATGCAAGGCCGCGCTGGTAGCACTCCCAGGCGCCGAGGTTGTCGGTTCTGCGGTGAATCGCCCGGTTCCGCTCGGCGGCGCTGATCTCCGGCTCGATCCGGGCGACGATGGTCCGGGTGATCTCGTCCTGCAGGTCGAAGATGTCCTTCAGCTCGCGGTCGTAGCGCTCGGCCCAGACATGCAGCCCGGTGGTCGCGTCGATCAGCTGCGCCGTCACCCGGATGCGATTGCCGCCCTTGCGCACGCTGCCCTCCAGCACGTAGCGCACGCCCAGCTCCTTGGCCACCCGGGTGACGTCGACCGCCTGGCCCTTGTAGGTGAAGGTCGAGTTGCGGGAGATCACCAGGGACCAGCGGATCTTAGAGAGCGCGGTGATGATGTCCTCGCTGATTCCGTCGGCGAGGAATTCCTGCTCCGGGTCGGCCTACATGTTGTTGAACGGCAGCACGGCGATCAACAGCCGCTCGCGCTCGGGCGCCGGGGCCTTGTCTTTGGCCTTGGTGCGGGCGGCGGCCGGCTGCCAGCTCCAGGCCCGAAGCGGGGCATCGATGTTCTTCAGGGCGATTTCGCCGGAATCGGCGAAGCTGACCTTGACCTTGCCGCGGACCTGGCTGTGGACATGGTCGGAGACCAGCGCACCACCGGGCGGCGCCGCTGCCTCGAGCCGGACAGCGACATTGACCCCGTCGCCGAGGACATCCTCTCCATCGATCAGGAGACCGCCCAGATTGACGCCGATGCGGAACTCGATCGGCGCGCCGTCAGCGAACGCCGTGCCGCCATCGCCCATCGCCGTCTGAATCGCCGCCGCGCAGTCCACCGCATCGACCACGCTGGAGAACTCCGCCAGCAGCCCGTCGCCCATCAGCTTGAAGATGCGCCCCCGATGGCCGGAGATCTGGGCGGCGAACACCTGGTCCCAGATCGCCTTCAGCCGCCGGAGCGTCGCCGCTTCATCGTCCTGGACGAGCTTCGAAAACCCGACGACATCCGCGGCCAATATCGCGGCGAGGCCGCGTTCCATAACTGCGTGCTCCCCGTTTTCGCGCGACGTTAGCCGAGCCGCCGTTCGATGACCAGACACAAGCGCTTCCGGATGCTCTCTTGACCGTCGCCGGGTTGCTCCCGCTGATTGGCAGTCAGGGCCGTTCCGACCCATGCCGCAGGGAAGCCGTACCGGATGACCACAGAATTCCTGGATCCCGTCGAGCTCAGCATCGTCGTGCCAATGCTCAACGAAGCCGCGGTGCTCGACCGGTTTTTCGCCCGGCTGACGCCGGTGCTGGAGAGCGTGACCAAGGACTACGAGATCCTCTGCATCGACGACGGCAGCACCGACGACACCTTCGCCCGGCTCGAGGTTCACCGCGAGCGGAACCCGCGCATCCGTCTGATCAGCCTGTCGCGCAACTTCGGCAAAGAGAACGCCCTCAGCGCCGGCCTCGACTTCGCCTCCGGCCGGGCGGTGATCCAGATGGACGCCGATCTGCAGGACACGCCGGAACTGCTGCCTCAGATGGTGGCGAAGTGGCGCAAGGGCTACGACGTGGTGCTGGCCCGGCGTGTCAGCCGCGAGGGCGAGAGCTGGGCGAAAAGGGCCACCGCCCATGCATTCTACCGGCTCATCGGTCGGCTCAGCCAGGTCGAGATCCCGGAGAACGTCGGCGATTTCCGGCTGATGGACCGGCGCGTCGTCGAGGCTCTGGCGACCCTGCCGGAGCGCTCGCGCTTCATGAAGGGCGTCTTCGCCTAGCTCGGGTTCCGGCAGGTGGTGATCGAATACGCGCGCGAGCCGCGCGCAGCCGGTGCGGTGAAACAGAACTGGCCGCGCCTGTTCGCGCTGGCGATCGACGGCATCGTCTCGTTCTCGGCCGCGCCGCTGAAGATCTGGAGCTATCTCGGTTTCGTGGTCGCCGGCTTTGCCGGCTGCTACGGGCTGTTCATCATCCTGCGAACCCTGATCTTCGGCGTCGACGTTCCCGGCTACGCGTCGCTGCTGGTCGCCACCCTGTTCATGAACGGGCTGGTGTTGATCGGGCTGGGGGTGCTCGGCGAGTACATGGCCCGCATCTTCACCGAGGTGAAACGCCGGCCGGTCTATGTCATTGCCGCCCATGCCGGGGTTCCCGGCCTTGCGGGGCAGAGCTTCGCGACCCGGCGCCTAACGGCGCAGCGCCCAGAACTTGAGCAGCAGGAAGGTGACGCCGGGGACGGTGCCGATGATGATGATCAGCGCCAGCCAGTAAGGGCCGCCGAAGACTGAGGTGACCAGCCAGACGATGATCTGGTTGAGGCAGAGCCCCGAGACCGCGACCACCGTGAACCGGGCGAATGCGCCGCCATCGGCGGTGGCGTCGGGGAAGGTCAGGCGGGTCTGGCCGAAGAACGACACCATCAGCGCGCAGCAGAATGCGATCAGGTTGGCCCAGAGCGGGCACATCTGGGCCCCTTCGTGCAGCCCCAGCCCGATGCTGACATGCACTAGGGTGGCGACGACGCCGACGAAGCCGAACCGGGATATCTGTCTGAGGCTGGTCATCGGTGCCCCTTGGCTTCTCGTGCACCCAAAGATCGCAGCATGTGCCGGCGACGGAGATGCCGAGCGGCGCGGCTCAACCCTCCAGCCGCGCGCGCAAGCGCGAGACGCGCTTGATCAACAGTGCGCGGCCTTCGTGCTCGATCAGCCCGGCATCCTTCAGCTTCGACATGTCCCGGCCGATGGTCTCGCGCTGCGAGAACAGCAGCGTGGCGAGATCCTGCTGGGTCGGCAGCGACTCGATCACCGCGGTGTCATCGTCGCGCATCCCGGGCTCGGCTAGGCGCAGCAGTTCGGCGATCAGCCGCTGCTCGGCGTTGCGGGTGGTCACCGCCGTCATCCGGGTCGACAAGCTCCGGATCCGCTTGACCAGGTAGAGGATGATCGCTTGTGCGACCGAGCAGTTGCCGTAGAGCACCCGGTTGAAGTTCTCGGCCGACATCCGGGCGATCCGCGAGTCCTCGACCGCGATGACATTGGTCGAGCGCGGCTGGCCGTCGATGGCGGCGAACAGGCCGAACGATTCGCCCGGCGGCAGCTCGGACAGCAGTACCTCGCGGCCGGTGTCGGTATAGGTGGCGGCGCGGGCGCGGCCCGAGAGGATGAAGAACACGTCGTCGTCGGTCTCGTCCTCACTGACGATCAGCGAGCGGGCGGCGTAGTTCGATTCGGTCCAGCGCTCGGCCAGCGCGGCACACCCTTCGGGGCCGCAAATGTGCAGCGTGCTCCCCTGCGGAAAGCTGTAGGCGTTGTCCTGCGTCATTCGCTCCGTCACTCCGGCGCAGCAAGCGGACGATTGGCGCCCGGCGCCGATCGACCTCAACTGCCCTTCAATTGCAATCTGCCATTCTGATGATCCGCCCTTTCGCCGGGGCGTCCCGCCTCAGGCATCGCGGAGATAATAGACGGAAATGTGACGCAGGTCACAGACCAATCGTTGTGCCGGGCAATATGCTTGCCTTGCTTGCGACCGAGTTGTTGTCGGGACCCTCGCAGAGTGCTTCTGCTCCCCCCGAACGCAAGCGAGCGTGTGTGGCGGGTGTTGCCAGCCATGCACGGGCAGGCGGTCTTCTCCGGGGCCGCCTGCGTCGTGTGTTCGGCCCCTTCAGGTCAGGCTCTTGAGCTCGATTTCTGGATTCGCGATGGCGCCCGCGTCGGGCGAGACCCCGGCTTCGATCCAGCGCTTGCCCTGCATGTAGGCCTTCGGGTAGCTGATCGCATCAACCGCGAGCAGGGTTTGCCCGCGGAAATACCAGATCGACTGCCCGCCGGGCCGGTGGCCGGGGCGAATCACCGTCCGGTCATAGCCGGTGTTGAGCCCGGCGATCTGCAGCCGGGCGTCGTGCTGGTCGGACCAGAACCAGGGATAGGGCAGGTAGTCCTCCTCCGCCCCCATGATCGCCTTCGCCGCATGCTCGGCCTGGTCGATGGCGTTCTGCACCGATTCGAGCCGGATGCGGCCGCCCTTGTAGGGGAACGAGGCGCAGTCGCCGGCGGCATAGATCGCCGGGTCCGAGGTCAGGCAGCGCCCGTTAACGGCGATGCCATTCTCCAGCGTGAGCCCGGCCGCCTCCGCCAGCCGGGTGTCGGGCACGATGCCGATGCCGACGATGGCGAAGTCGATCTCCAGCGTCTCACCGGTGGTGAGCGCCGCGCCAGCGACCCGGCCCGTGCCGGTCAGCCGCTCCAGCCCGACCGACTCGCGGATATCGACGCCGTGCCCCCGGTGCAGCTCGCGGACGAAGTCCGAGGTCGCCGGCGCGGCGACGCGCTGCAGAATGCGTTCGGCGAGCTCGATCAGGGTGACCTTCAGCCCCTTGAGGGCGCAGACCGCGGCGGCCTCCAAACCGATATAGCCGCCGCCGATGATCAGCACCCGGCGCCCCGCGACCACCTCGGGCGCCATCGCGTCGACATCCGCCAGTGTGCGCACCGGGTAGACCCCGGCGAGCTCGCCGCCAATGGCGGCCGGCAGCAGGCGCGGCAGGGCGCCTGTGGTCAGCGCCAGGGCGTCGTAGGGGATGCGGCTGTTGCCGGCGACCACCTCGCCCGCCGCCCGGTCGATGGCGGTGACCTCCGTTCCGGTGACCAGCTCGATCCCCTGCTCCGCATAGAAGGCGGCGGGCTTGAGGTAGAGCCGCTCCTCGGCCATCTCGCCGAGCAGGTACTTTTTCGACAGCGGCGGGCGCTGATAGGGCGGCACCGGCTCGGCGCCGATCAGGGTGGCGGCGCCCGAAAACCCCTCGCCCCGCAGCTTTGCCACCAGAGCGGCGCCCGCCTGGCCGCCGCCGACCACCACAACTCTGTCTGCCATCGCTCACCTCACCGTCGCCGTTCGGTTCCCCGCAGGACGGGGCTTGTGGCGCCGGAGGCTAACAGCGCCTAGGATGGGTGCCAACCCATCCTGCCGAACCCAACAAACCAACCGCGCGGATGGGTTGACACCCATCCGACAAGCTACTGGGCTGCGTCCCCGGCATAACCGGCGCGGACCGCGCATCACTCACGTGATCCGCCTTTTGCGCCAACACCTTGACCCCGTGTCCAAGTTTGGACACCGACGTAGGATGGATGTTAACCCATCCTCGCGCACCCGCCGACGCACAGATGGGTCGGCTCCCATCCTACGGCGATGCAGGGGAGCGTCAGCCGGCGGTCAAGAGCGGCGTCTGCTTCGGCGGCAGCCGCGGGCGGTCCGGCGGTTGGACGTCGAGGGCGATCTTGCCGTCCTTGACCCCGACCCGGACCACGCCGCCCTTGGCCAGCTTGCCGAACAGCAGCTCCTCGGCAAGCGGCTTCTTGATCTGCTCCTGGATCACCCGCGCCAGCGGCCGCGCGCCCATCGCGTCGTCATAGCCGAGATCGGCTAGCAGCTCGGCCGCCGGTTTGGTCAGCTCGACGGCGACGTTGCGCTCCAGAAGATGCGCCTCGAGCTGGAGGACGAACTTCTCCACCACCTGCAGGATCACCTCCCGCGGCAGGGCACCGAACGAGATCACCGCGTCGAGCCGGTTGCGGAACTCAGGCGTGAACATCCGCTCGATCGCCGCCAGGTCCTCGCCCTCGCGGCGGTCGCGGCCGAAGCCGATGGCGGCCTTGGCCTGCTCCTGCGCCCCGGCATTGGTGGTCATGATCAGGATGGTGTTGCGGAAGTTGACCTTCTTGCCGTTGTGGTCGGTCAGGCTGCCGTGGTCCATGATCTGCAAGAGGATGTTGTAGACGTCCGGATGTGCCTTCTCGATCTCGTCCAAGAGCAGCACGCAGTGCGGGTGCTGGTCGGCCCCGTCGGTCATCAGCCCGCCCTGGTCGAAGCCGACATAGCCCGGCGGGGCGCCGATCAGCCGGCTGACAGAGTGCTTCTCCATGTATTCCGACATGTCGAAGCGCAGCATCTCGACCGACATGCATTCGGCCAACTGCCGTGCCACCTCGGTCTTGCCGACCCCGGTCGGTCCGGCGAACAGGTAGCAGCCGATCGGCTTCTCCGGCTCGCGCAACCCGGCGCGGCTCAGCTTGATCGCCGAGGCCAGGGCGTCGATCCCCGGGTCTTGGCCGAACACCACCCGCTTGAGGTTGCGCTCCAGCTCGCGCAGGGTCTCGGCGTCGGTCTTCGATACCGACTTCGGCGGAATGCGGGCGATCTTGGAGACCACCACCTCGATCTCCTTCGGGGTGATGGTCTTGCGCCGCTTGTTGGCCGGCAGCAGATGCTGCGCCGCGCCGGCCTCGTCGATCACGTCGATCGCCTTGTCGGGCAGCTTGCGGTCGTTGATGTAGCGGGCCGAGAGGTCGACCGCCGACTTGATCGCCTCGGCGGTGTACTTGACCTCGTGGTGCTCCTCGAAGAACGGCTTCAGCCCCCTCAGGATCTTCACCGAGTCGTCGACCGTCGGCTCTTTGATGTCGATCTTCTGGAACCGCCGGCTCAGCGCCCGGTCTTTCTCGAAGTGCTGGCGGAACTCGTTGTAGGTCGTCGAGCCCATGCAGCGCAGGGTGCCCGACTGCAGCGCCGGCTTCAGCAGGTTCGAGGCGTCCATGGCGCCGCCGGTGGTGGCGCCGGCACCGATCACGGTGTGGATCTCGTCGATGAACAGGATCGCGTCCGGGTGCTCCTCCAGCTCCTTGATCACCGCCTTCATCCGCTCTTCGAAGTCGCCGCGGTAGCGGGTTCCCGCCAGCAAGGCGCCCATGTCGAGCGAAAAGATGGTCGAGCCCGAGAGCACCTTGGGCACCTGACCATCGGCGATCTTCTTGGCCAGCCCCTCGGCGATGGCGGTCTTGCCGACGCCCGGGTAGCCGACCAGCAGCGGGTTGTTCTTGCGCCTACGGCACAGCACCTGAATGCAGCGCTCGACCTCCAGCTCGCGACCGATCAGCGGGTCGACCAGGCCACCGCGGGCCTTGGCGTTGAGGTCGACGCAGAACTTGCCGAGGCTGGTCTCCTCCGCCTTGGCGTCCTCGGTGCGGCCCTTCTCCACCGGCTCCGGCTCCTCGGCGCCGTGGACCGGCCGGGTTTTGCCGAAGGCCGGGTCCTTGGCGACGCCGTGGCTGAGGTAGTTGACCGCGTCGTAGCGGGTCATGTCCTGCTCCTGCAGGAAGAAGGCGGCATGGCTCTCGCGCTCGTTGAAGATCGCGACCAGCACGTTGGTACCGGTGACCTCCGAGCGCCCCGAGCTCTGGACATGGATTGCGGCGCGCTGGATGACCCGCTGGAAGCCGGTCGAGGGCGCCGCCTCGGCGCCACCGGAGTCGAACACCAGGGTATCGAGCTCGGTGTCGATGAAACGGGTCAGGCGCGATCGCAACTCCTCGAGATCGACCGAGCAGGCCCGCATCACCCGCGCGGCGTCGGGCTCGTCGAGCAACGCCAGCAGCAGATGCTCCAGCGTCGCCAACTCGTGCCGCCGCGCATTCGCGAAACCGATCGCGCGGTGGATCGCGTCTTCGAGTGTCGCGGTCAGTGACGGCATGAGCCTCTCCCCTTATGCCCCAGTCACCGGGGCGTTCTGCGTGCCGGGCGCGGTCGGGCCACTGCCCGTCTTGCTACGCCGGTAGTTCTTAAATCTTGGGGTTGTCTGCCGCGGGATCAAGAAGAAGATGCGTCGGATCGGGTCAAAACCGGCTCACTCTTTCTCCATCGTGCACTGCAGGGGGTGCTGATTGGACCGCGCGCAATCCATCACTTGGGTCACCTTGGTCTCGGCGATCTCGAACGGATACACCCCAACCACCGCAATGCCCTTGTTGTGCACGGTCAACATGATGTCCACGGCGCGCCCTTGGTCCATGTTGAAGAACCGCTGCAGCACATAGACGACGAACTCCATCGGCGTGTAGTCGTCGTTCAGCATCAGCACCTTGTAGAGCGACGGCCGTTTGGTCTTCGGCTTGGCCTTGACGCCGACCCCCGACTCCGGTCCGCCCCGGCCGCCCTTGCCCGGGTCTTTGGGGCCGAGGCGCGGTCGTGCTGCCTCGGGGAGGGTTGCGTCGTCTGGTCTCATATCGGTCGCGTCGACCTGCCGTCCCGTCGTCCATGGAACCGTTCACCGAGCCGCCCACGGGATGCTATGCCCGCACCGGCGGCTTTCCACCGCGAATATATTGGAAAGCTGAACCTAGAAAAGGGGGCCGAAGCCCCATTTTCCGACATCCGTCCGCAGACGCCGCTCAGGCGCGCTGGTACATGGCGAACTGAACCGCCTCGTTGGCGCGAGCGGTCAAGGGGGCGACCATTTCTTCGCAGCTGCGGAAAGCATGTCGTTCAGCTTGGCGGTCTCGGCGGCGAGACCCTCCATCGACACCTTGCCGAACTCGCTCTGCTTCTCGATGAACGCGCCGAGGGTTGTGCAGGTGTAGATTTCCTGTGCTGCGGCCATGGCGACCTCATAGCTCCTCTTGGAGTAGTCAACAAGCTCGGCAGATATGTTCTGCGCCGATTCTGTGGCAATTTTTGACAACTTCACAAAGGCTTCGATGTTGCCTTTGCTGAAAGTAGCGGCGGCTTTGAAGCCTTCGGCCACCTGTTCGGCGCCCTCCGCCATGGCCTTCTGGGGGTCGACGGACACGGCAAGGGTCTTCTGGGTTGCGGGCATGGTCATACTGGGGCTCCTTCGGGCCAGGCGATGCTGTCTCGCCGTCCATTGGCATTTTCCATGCCAGACACTATCCTAAATTGTTGCCGTGCACCAAGATAAATTGTGCACTGCACAATACAGCTCGCCGGCGCTGCTTCCCGCTGGGAAAATTGTCCGAATTTGGGATTATCAATTGAATCGCAATCTGTTATGATTAAATCTAAAGGCGAAAAACGATATAGCGGCGGAAACACGCCGCATTCGGGCACAAGAAGTGTTGAGGTGAGCAGCAATGCGAGTCGCCGGGCTTACTATCCGGAGTCTAATCGTCACTCTGGCGTTGGTGGTCGCTGCGGCTGCCGTCCGGCCGGCCGAAGCAGCGCAGTATGCCGCGATCGTCATGGACATGCGCGACGGCACGGTGCTCTACGAGTCCGGTGCCGACCGGCGCCAGCAGCCGGCGTCGCTGACCAAGATGATGACCCTCTATCTCGCCTTCGAGGCGGTGGAGAGCGGTCAGCTCAGCTTGGATCAGCGGGTGCGGGTCTCGCGCCACGCGGCGCGGCAGCCGCCGTCCAAACTGTATCTCAAGCCGGGTCAGCGGGTCAGCGTCCGCAGTCTGATCCGCGCCTCCGCACTCAAGTCGGCCAACGACGCGGCGGTGGCGCTGGCCGAGGCGATCACCGGCTCAGAGAAGGCCTTCGCCCGGCTGATGACGGCCAGGGCGCGCCAGCTCGGCATGCGCAAAACCACCTTCCGCAACGCCAACGGGCTGACCGAGCGCGGCCACCTGTCGACGGCGCGGGACATGGCCGTCCTCGGGCGGCACCTGTTTTTCGACTTCCCGGAGTACTACAACATCTTCAGTCGCAAGACCGACCGGGCGGCGGGCAAGCGGGTGTGGACCACCAACCGGCTGCTGAGCTCGTATCGCGGCGCGGATGGCATCAAGACCGGCTACACTCGCGCTGCCGGCTACAACCTCGTCGCCTCGGCGCATCGCGGCAGCAAGCGGATCATCGCGGCAATTCTCGGCGGCAAGTCGTCGCGCTGGCGCAACGCCCGAATGGCGCAGCTGCTCGACAAGGGGTTTGCCCGTTCCGGCCGCCGGGTGGCGATGGTGCCGCCGCGCGCCTACATCCCGGCCGTCGCCGAGGCGCCGCTGCCGCCGGCCAAGCCGGGGACGCCGACGACCGCGCTCGCCGCAATTGCCGAGGCGCTGGCGTCGCAGGCCGTTGCCGCGACCCCGCCCTCCACCTCGCGCCTGGCGCCGCTCTATTTGGAGACGCCGCGCCCGCGTCCAAGTCAGGAGTCGGCCGAGATCGCCGCTGCGGAGGCGGGCGACGGGATGCCCCAACCGGTGCCGCGGCCGGGCTGGACGGTGCAGCTGGGTCCGTTCAACAACCATGCGATCGCGGTGGCCCGGGTGACCGAGGTAGCGCTGGGCGGCGACCAGGTGCTCGCCGACGCGGCGCCGGTGATCGACCGGGTCCCGAGCCGCGAGGGCGCGTCGCTCTACTGGGTACGCTTCACCGGCCTGGCCCCGGACGACGCCAACCGGGCCTGCCGGCTGCTGGAGGCAGACGGCAGGCAGTGCCAGACCCTGGCCCCGAACATCTGAGACCTGCTCGCGCCGCGGACATGCCGCGGCGAAACGATCCCTGCCCATCCGTGGGGGCGGCGTCAGCCGCCAACCCGCAGCTCAGCTCCGGCCGACCGACACGTAGCTGAACCCGGCGGCGCGTGCCTCGGCGGGGAGGTAGACATTGCGCAGATCGACCATCACGCCGCCCTTCATCGCTGCGCGGACGCGGCTGAGGTCGAGGGCGCGGAACTCGTTCCACTCGGTGAGCAGCAGCAGGATGTCGGCCTTCGCGGCCGCCTCGTAGGGGTTGCTCACCCAGCCCGCCGGTCCCAACAGCGCTTCGCCCTCCTTGCGGCCCTGCGGATCGCACAGCACGATGCTGGCGCCGGCCGCCCGAAGCGCCGGGACGATCACCAGGCTGGGAGCTTCGCGCATATCATCGGTGTTCGGCTTGAAGGTAACGCCGAGGACGGCGATGCGCTTGCCGGCGACCGAACCGCCCGCCGCGGCGACGACCTTGTCCGCCATCGCCCGCTTGCGCGCCGCGTTCACCTCGACCACCGTCCCGACGACTCGCACCGGGCTGCCATGGGTCAGGGCGGTCTGCACCAGCGCCTGGGTGTCCTTCGGGAAGCAGGAGCCGCCGTAGCCTGGGCCGGGGTTCAAGAACTTAGGGCAGATCCGCCCGTCGAGCCCGATGCCTTTGGCGACGCTCTGCACATCGGCTCCGACCTTCTCGCACAGGTCGGCGACCTCGTTGATGAAGGTGATCTTGGTCGCCAGGAAGGCATTGGCGGCGTATTTGATCATCTCGGCCGATTCCAGGCCGGTGGTCACGATCGGCGTCTCGCGCAGGAAGAGCGGCCGGTAGATCTCGCCGAGCAGCGTCCGGGCGCGCTCGCTCTCGACACCGACGACGATCCGGTCGGGGTGCATGAAGTCCTCGATCGCGGCGCCCTCGCGCAGGAATTCCGGGTTCGAGGCGACGTCGAAATCCGCGTCCGGCCGGACCGCGCGGATCCGCCGCTCGACCTCGCGATTGGTGCCGACCGGCACCGTCGATTTGGTGATCACCACCAGGTAGTCGTCGATCTCGGCCGCGATCTCCTCCGCCGCCTGGTAGACGAAGCTGAGATCCGCGTGACCGTCGCCGCGCCGCGCAGGGGTGCCGACGGCGATGAACACGGCGTCGGCGCCCTTCATCCCCTCGGCTAGGTCGGTGGTGAAGCTCAGCCGCCCGGCCTCTGTGTTCTTGGCCATCATCGTCCTGAGGCCCGGCTCGTAGATCGGCGTCTCGCCGCTGTTCAGCAGCGCGATCTTCTGCGGATCCTTGTCGATGCAGACGATCTCGTGGCCGAAATCCGAGAAGCAGACCCCGGAGACGAGGCCCACATAACCGCTGCCGATCATCGCAATGCGCATTCTTTCATCCTTCGTTCTTTTGCGGGCGTGGGGGCGCTATCCCACCTGCTCGACACCCGGTAGACTCAGCGCCTTTACCATATCGCGCACCTCCTGGCGTGCGGCGACATGACTCATGGTGATGGTGATGGGGCCGTCCTGCTTCAGGTCGAGAAGCGTCAGGCCGTTGAGGAACAGCTCGCGGAAGATCACCCGCTCGGAGAAGCCCGGCGCGACGCGAAAGCCGATCCGCTTCGCGAGATCCGCCATCACGGTGCCGACGCGGCGCTTGTTGCGCGATTCCAACATCGCCAAACGGTTGCGCAGCACCACCCAATCGATCGGCTCGCGGCCTTGCGCGGCGCGGCGCTGGCGGGCGGACCAGACCATCTCGGAATAGATCGACGGCCCCTTGACCTTGCCACTCACCGGATCGACCCGGCCGAGAAGGTCGAAATCGATCAGGCTGTCGTTGATCGGCGTGACCAGCGTGTCGGCGGCGATGTGGGCGGCCTCGGAGAGCGCCGTAACCGCGCCCGGGGTATCGATGATGACGAAGGCGCAATCCCGCGACAGCTCGTCGATGGCGCCGTCGAGACGGGCGCTGTCCGCCGCCGCCGCCTCGTCGCGCAGGGGCGCGTCGCTGGCCTGGATGCGGATCCGGCGCGGCATCCGCAGCGCCACGCCCAGCCGGGCGCCATGGGCCTCGCGGTTGTCGAGATAGCGGAACAAGCTCTGCTGCCGCAGATCAAGGTCCAGCGTGCCGACTGCGTGCCCGGCCCGCGCCAGCGCCACGAAAAGGTGCATCGCCACGGTGGACTTGCCCGCTCCACCCTTCTCGTTGCCGAGAACGATGACATGCGCGTGCTGGTTCATCGCTCACCCCGCTCCCGCTTGATGCCAGACGCCACAGTCGGCCGGACCTCGGGTCAGGCAACGCCCCAAAACGACAAAAAACGCGCCCCGCAGGACGCGCTCTTCCGCTGCGGGCGGCCCTGAGGCCGGTGCTCAGAAGCCGAAGCCCTCGAACTTCTTCTTGAACTTCGACACCCGGCCGCCGGTGTCCATCAGACGCTGGGTGCCGCCGGTCCAGGCCGGATGGGTGCTGGGATCGACGTCGAGCTGGAGGGTGCCGCCCTCCTCGCCCCAGGCCGACCGCATCGCGATCTCGGTGCCATCCGTGGTCTTGACGGTGATGGCGTGATACTGCGGGTGGATATCGTTTTTCATCCTGCGGCTCCTCGGCGGTCTCTCCACCGCCAGTCGTCAACGCCGAAGCTGTTTCCGGACCCCGAATGGGTCAGTGTGGTTGCCCGGCGTGTTGAGAAAACTCGGCGCCGTATATACGCAAACACCGCCGCGGGGCAAGCCCGGATTTGCCAGTCGCCGGCTCCGTTGCCCTCCCGCGGGGCTCAACCCAACTGGTAGAACGCCTCGTAGATCGGCCCGAGCGTTTCCTCGGCGAACAACGACGAGACCGAGGTGTCGTTGCCGACATTCAGCACCGCATGGGCGAACAGCGGCGCGACCGAGATCACCCGGATGTTTTTCGCCGCCTTCACCGCCTCGGTCGGTTCGATCGTGTCGGTGATCACCAGGCTCTTCAGCACGGATTTGGTGACCCGTTCGATGGCCTTGCCGGTCAGGACGCCGTGGGTAATATAGGCGTGCACTTCCTTGGCGCCGTGCTCGCGCAGCTGCTCGGCCGCCTTGCACAGCGTGCCGGCGGTGTCGCAGATGTCGTCGACCAGCACGCAGGTCCGCTTCTTGACATCGCCGATCACGGTTATTTGCTCGACCTCGCCGGGGCGGCCTCGACGCTTGTCGACGATCGCCAGGTCGGCGCCGATACGCTTGGCGAGATCCCGGGCGCGGACCACGCCGCCGACATCGGGCGAGACCACGGTCAGCTTGCCCTTGCCGGGGAAGTGATGCTTGATGTCGAGGGCGAAGACCGGGGCGCCGTAGAGGTTGTCGGTCGGGATGTCGAAGAAGCCCTGGATCTGCCCCGCATGCAGGTCCATCGTCAGCACCCGGTCGATGCCGGCGGTGGTGATCAGGTTGGCCACCAGCTTGGCCGAGATCGGCGTGCGCGCGGCGGTCTTTCGATCCTGCCGGGCATAGCCGAAATACGGCATCACCGCCGTGATCCGCCGCGCCGACGCGCGCTTCAGCGCGTCCGACATGATCAGCAGCTCCATCAAGTTGTCGTTCGCCGGACACGAGGTCGACTGGATGATGAAGACATCTTCGCCGCGCACGTTGTCGTAGATCTCGACGAAGATCTCCGAGTCGTTGAACCGCTCGACCCGGGCGCGGGCCAGCGAGATTTGTCCGCCGCGATAGACAGAGATGCGCTTGGCGATCGACTCGGCCAAGGGTTGGTTGGAATTGCCTGTGATGATCCTGATGCCGGTATCGGGTTTCATGCCTTCCCTTTCCCCTAGGCCCCTCGCCGGATGAGTCCCCGGCTTAATAGCAAGCGGCGCTGGTGTTGCAAACCCGTCATAGAGCGGGCCGTGGCGTGTCAGGTGGCGAAATACTCGGAGGCGGGCACCAGCCCGGCGAGCCGCGCCCCGGCGACCCAGGTGGTGCCATGGGCTCCGTCGCCGACGAGCGCGACCGAACCGACGGGCAGAGCGCTGCCGCGCAGCCCGTCGGCGAGCGCCGCCCGGTCGGCCTTGACCGGTGGTGCCGCCAGCAGAAGTTCCAAAGGAACCCGGATCGTCGCCTCGAAAAGGGGGCCAGCCGTCGCCGGCAGGGCCCAGACCGGCTGCAGCCCGCCCGGCTCTGCGAGCAGCAGGCGCCGGCAGCCGGTCACCGCGGCGAACTTGCGCAGCGCCCCTTGCTCCGGCGTTGCCGCCGGGCTGGCGTAGGGCGCGGTGATCACCAGCGAATCCTCGGCGATGAGCATCGCCCGGACCTCGCCGCCGCCGAGCACAAGAAGCTCGTAGCGCCGGTAGGCGAGGCCGAGCTCGGCCGCCCGCTTCACCCGCCGCCGGACGGTCTCGATCGGCAGCGGCCGGAACAGCGCCCGCTTCGCCGCCTTCCAGCAGTGCCGCCGCCAGCGCTCGGCCGGGTCGAGCGGCGGTCCCTGATTGTGCCCGAGCCCGGGTGCCCCGGAAGTCTTCATACAATTGCACTCCCGCCACCGCCGCGCATCCAACAGCCGGTGGAGATCCCTTTCAAAACCGGTCGATCAGCACAGATTGTGCCTCACCGCAACAGAGAGGAGCATGCACCCGATGGCCCGGATTGACTACTATTTTTCCGTCCTCAGCCCGTTCACCTATCTCGCCGGTCTGGGTCTCGAAGAGATCGCCGCGCGCCATGGCGCCGAGATCGCCTACAAGCCCGCCGACATCATGAAGGTGTTCGGCGAGACCGGCGGCGTGCCGCCGGCCAAGCGCCATCCCTCGCGCCAGGCCTATCGGCTGCAGGAGCTGAAGCGCATCTCGGCCCGGCGCGGGCTCAAGCTGAACCTGAAGCCGGCGCATTGGCCGACCGACCAGCTGCCGGCTTCGAAGGCGATCATCGCGGTGGCGGAGAGCGGCGGCGACGTCGGCGCGCTCGCCCATGCGGTGCTGCGCGCGGTCTGGGCCGAGGAGCGCGACATCGGCGATCCAGCCCCACCGTGGCCGCAATCCTGGCCGAGAACGGCCACGACGCGGCGGCCCTGGCCCCGGCGATGGAAGCCGCCGAGGCGACATATCAGAAGAACACCGACGATGCGCTCGCCGCCGGCGTGTTCGGCGCGCCGACCTACGTGGTCGGTGACGAGGTGTTCTGGGGCTAGGACCGGCTGGACTATCTGGACGAGTATCTAGCGAGGGCATGATATCAGCCACAGGGTGCGTGCTGGCACGCACCCTACAAGCCATGACACTTTGCCGCAGGTGTCATGGACCTCTATATATTTCAATACCTTAAAGGCATGCGCGCGTGTTCGCATGCCGTGGCTGCGCTCGCTGCTCCGCTCACGGGCCCGACCACTCGATCTGGCAGATCTCGGCCGAGCGGCCGTCGAAGTTCCACACCCGTCCGAAATCGCGCACCTTGCCCTTGATCGCCTGCGCCACGGTGATGTCGGAGCCCATCCAGTATTTGGTGTTGGTCACCACCAGGTCGCGCCCGGGATCGGAGCCCTCGACCGGCTGCACCGAGCCGCTGATCTTCCGGCCCACGGTCAGGCTGCGCACCTTGCCCTCGGTGGTGAAGCTGATCTCCTCGCGCGACGAGCCGAAATAGGTGCTGACCAGCAGCCGGAACAGCCCGGTGGTGCCCTTCGCCTGGCCGGTGAAGATCTTCTCCAGCGCGGCGTATTGCGCATCGCTGGCGCGCTCGTCGAAATAACCGGCCGCCTTCCAGTCGCCCTCGCTCATCATGTTGGGGATGTCGATGATCATCGCCACATTGAGGCCCGAGAGATCGGTCTTGCCCCAGTTCCCCTCGTCGATGCGCACCCCGAACCAGGTCCGGCATGATCCCTCGGTCGCGGGGTGCGCGCCGAGGCTGATCACGCAGGGGCAGAACACCGTGCAGTTGCAGTTGAGGATCAGCTCGCCCTTGATGCTCCAGGGCTCGATCGCATCAGTCTTCTTCGCCGTCTTGCTCTTGGCCATTTCGTGTCCCTCCAGGTCAGATGATTTCGGTCGCGATCAGCGCGGCCCCCGCCAGCGCCATTGCAAGCCCGGTCAGGCGCCCGAGCCGCGCCGCGCCGGGGGCGGTCTTCTCCAGCAGCATCAACAGCCCCAGCGCCGCCATCCAGGCGAGGTTCATGGTGCCGGAGAGGAACATCAGTCCCATCAGCGCCCAGCAGCAGCCGATGCAGATCGCCCCGTGGTGCAGTCCCATCCGCAGCGCTCCGCCGACGCCCTCGCGCCAGTGCGACATGAAGAACGCCAACGGGTTGCGGCAGAGCGTCAGGCAGGCTTGCTTCAGCGGCGTCAGTTGGTAAAGCCCGGCGAGCAGCAGCAAGCCACCGGCGACGGCGCCCTGCGGCAGCGTTGCGGCTGCCACGGCGACCTCCCGCCCGGCGAGCACCTGTGCCGCGCCGGCGACCGCGGCGAGCGCGATCCAGGCGAGCAGGTAGCCGCTCGCGAATCCGGCCACATGCGTCGCGCGTCGCGCTTCGATCCGGCGCGAAAGGCGGACATATATGTCGATCGCCGGAGCCGCCGTCGGCAGCATCATCGCCACGCTCATCAGCGCCCAGACCGCCATAGCGCCGACCACGGCGGCGCCGCCCGGCAGCGCCACCCCGCGGCAGAGCGCGCTCAGCCAGTCGAGCCCGGAGGCCAGCCGGGCGTCGTGCAGGATTGCCAGCGTCACCCAGGCGGCGAGTGCCGCCAGCACGACACAGCCGAAGGCAAGCAACCGCGGTCGGTCGAGGACCGGCGTCGCTACCGCTCGGCTGGCGGGCGATGTTGCAGGCTGAGGCATTTCGGCTATCGGCATTGTCCGGTGATCTCTTGGTGGCCGGCGCAGCTTGCCAAACATTGATTTGTTGGACAATTTGATTTTCGATCCGCAACGCCGCAGCGAGCCGGACGGAGTTTCCCAGGAGGACCCCATGACATTCAAGGCACTGATCGTCGACAAGGCCGAGGACGGCACCGTCAGCCGGTCGATCGAGGAGATCGGAGAGGACCGGCTGCCCGAAGCCGATGTCACCGTAGCGGTCGAGTATTCGACCCTCAACTACAAGGACGGCCTCTGCCTGACCAGCGGCGGCGGGCTGGTGCGCAAGTACCCGCATGTGCCGGGGATCGACTTCGCCGGCACCGTGGAGTCCTCGATCAACGCCGCCTACAAGCCCGGCGACAAGGTGGTGCTGACCGGCTGGCGCGTCGGCGAGGTCTGGTGGGGCGGCTACGCCCAGAAGGCGCGGGTCAAGGGTGACTGGCTGGTGCCGCTGCCCGACGGCATCACCACCCGCCAGGCGATGGCGGTCGGCACCGCCGGCTTCGCCGCGATCCTGGGGGTGCTGGCGCTGGAGAACCATGGCCTGAAGCCGGGACAGGGGCCGGTGCTGGTGACCGGTGCGTCTGGGGGCGTTGGTTCGGTCGCCACCGCAGTTCTCGCCAATCTCGGCTACGAGGTGGCGGCGGTGACCGGGCTCGGCGCCGACACCACCGACTACCTGACCTCTCTCGGCGCGACCCAGGTCGTCCCGCACGAGGAGCTGGCCGAACCCTCCGGCCGACCGCTGGAGACAGAGACCTGGTCCGGCTGCGTCGACGCCGTCGGCGGGCCGATGCTGGCCAAGGTGCTGACCCAGATGAAGTATGGATGCTCGGTCTCCGCCGTCGGCTTGGCCGGCGGCACCAAGCTGCCGGCGACGGTGATCCCATTCCTGCTGCGCGGGGTGAATCTGCTCGGCATCGATTCGGTCATGCAGCCGCGGGAGAACCGGATCGTCGCCTGGCAGCGCCTGGCCAGCGACCTGCCGATGGAGAAGCTCGAAGCGATGGTCTCGCCGGCCACGCTGGCGGACCTGCCGGATCTCGGTCCGGCGATCCTCAAAGGCCAGGTCAAGGGCCGCGTCGTGGTCGACGTCAACGCCTGACTGCTCGTAGGGTGGGTTTGAAACCCACCCTACCGCGGTCTGCCCGGAGCCCTCCATGACCCAGCTCGACCTCGACTATGTCCGAGGCCAGTTCCCGGCCTTCTCCGAGCCTACGCTGCAAGGCTGGGCCTTCTTCGAGAACGCCGGCGGCTCCTACCCGGCCGGGGCGGTGGTGCGCCGGCTGCACGAGTTCTACCTCAAGACCAAGGTGCAGCCCTACGCTCCCTATCCGGCCTCGCGCCGGGCCGGGGCGTGGATGGACGAGAGCTACGAGCGCCTCGCCACCTGGCTCGGGGTCGAGCCGGAAGCGGTGCATTTCGGCCCCTCGACCAGCCAGAACACCTATGTCCTGGCCCGCGCCTTCCGCCCGCTGATGGCCGCGGGCGACGAGATCGTCGTCACCAACCAGGATCACGAGGCCAATACCGGCGTCTGGCGGCGCTTGGCCGAAACCGGCATCGTGGTGCGCGAATGGCGGGTCGATCCGGAGACCGGGCACCTCGACCCGGCGGGGCTCGATGACCTGCTGACGGAAAAGACCCGCATCGTCGCCTTCCCCCACGCCTCCAACGTCATCGGCGAGATCAACCCGGTGGCCGAGATCACCGCCAAGGCGCGCGCCGCCGGCGCGATCTCGGTCGTCGACGGCGTCGCCGCGGCGCCGCACGGCCTGCCGGATGTCGAGGCGCTCGGCGCCGACGTCTACCTGTTCTCGACCTATCAAGACCTGGGGGCCGCACCAGGGGGTGATGATAATCCGCCCCGATCTCGCCAAGCGGGCGGAGAACCAGGGCCACGCCTTCAACGCCGGCGAGATCCACAAGCGCCTGACGCCAGCCGGCCCCGACCATGCCCAGATCGCCGCGCTGGCGGGGATTGCCGACTATCTCGACAGCATTTACTACAGCCATTTCCACAGCAACGTAGCGCCCGACCGGCGCGACCGGGCGCTGCACGACCTGTTCCGATCGCAGGAGGTCGCGCTGATGCGGCCGCTGCTCGACTACCTGCGCGGGCGCAACGACGTCCGGATCCTGGGGCCGGACCGCCCAGAGGGCCGGGCGCCGACCATTGCCCTGCACCATGCCCGGCCGGGAGAAGAACTGGCGCACGATCTGGCCACCCACCGGATCATGGCCGGCGGCGGCGACTTCTACGCGCCGCGGGCGATCGAGGCGATGGGCGTCGATCCGGCGCATGGCGTGCTCCGGCTCTCCTTCCTGCACTACACAGCGCCGACCGAGATCGACCAGCTGATCGAGGCGCTCGACCGGGTGCTGTGATGCGGGCTGCCCTCCCCATATCGCCATGTGAGCGACGGCACAGGACCCCTCCCCAACCCCTCTCCTCTCAGGGGAGGGGCTATCCACTTGCGTCGCCGGGGTTGGCGCCCCCTCCCCCTGCAAGGGCAGGGCTATTGCATATGGGAGAGGGCGGCGACGAGGTAGTCGTCGCTCCACATGCATTTCCGGATGCGGTGGCTGATCGGTGTCTTCGGGGTGTCGATGAGTTGCAGGAGGTTGCGCGCCAGCCGATTGACCGGCGCGGCATTGGCGGGGGCATGGTCGGTGCGGGCGCGGCTCAGGTCCTCGCCGAGATGCACGTCGAGCACCCAATGCAGCGCGTTCCCGATCTGCCAATGCGCCCGGGTAATGGTGAGCAGCT
>Ga0209255_1000026_pt1 | contig 23337 bp, 30 predicted proteins | sample WorMetvaBAHAMAS2_FD_187394 | JGI IMG/M metagenome (GOLD analysis project Ga0209255, IMG submission 187394) | Marine gutless worms symbiont microbial communities from Max Planck institute for Marine Microbiology, Germany - Olavius vacuus... | ecosystem: Host-associated > Annelida > Digestive...
ATCGCGGCAAAGAGGTACTGCCGATGGTCCTCATCCGGCATTTGGGGCAGATACTTGACGTCCACATGGACGAAGCCGGGATCATACGCCTTGAAGGGCTTCACCGGCATCTTGGCGCCGTCCTCCTGGGGCATCAGCTCTTGAGGTTAGACACGCCGTGGCGGCGCAGACAGCGGTCCAGGCCAGAGCGCGAGACCTCGGGGTGGATGAACTCGCGGGTCACCGCCAGCAAGTCATCCAGGGGCAGCGGGAGGGTCTCACGCAACGCCACCACCACCGCTTCCTGGGCCGTGCTGAGCGTGGCGTGGAGCCGCTGGGGGCGGTGCGAGGCATCTTCCACCCCCTCGCGTTGGCGCCATTTCGCAACCGTGTGGCGGTTGAGGTGGTAAGCCTCGGCCAGTTCCCGGTCGCTCACCGACTCGGGCTGAGACTGTAATTCCAGGCGGATGGCCGGTGTGGTACGGGCGTTCTTGTGCAACTGGATGTTCATGGTGGGTGATTGCTATACTCAAGAATGATGATGTCGGACTTGTCAAACGCCGTCGCCCCGCGGCTCGGCTTCCTTCACGCTCCCCTCGATTCCCTCCTCGGCCAGCAGGCGTAAGACCTCTCTCGCTTGCAATAGAGGATAGCTCATCTTCGGTATATAATCACACGGGGCCTGACAAGTAGCCATTGAAACCATTGCCACATCCGTTGGACTCTCCGAACCGGCAATACGCCGGTTGCTCGACGACGCATGATGGATAACTGTCAAGGGTCCCTCGGCCCGGCTCCATGAACGAGACCACCCGGAATACGGATACCACTCAGGCCTCCGACCCGCCGGAGGCGCAACCCCCCGTTGCGGCGAAACCTAGGCGCCGGTCCTGGTTGCGGGTCTCCTTCACCGTCTTGTGGCAGACGGTTCTGCTGCTCCTACTGGTGGCCTTCTGGGTGCTGGGCACCCAGAGCGGATTGCGGTTCGCCCTCGCTCTGGCGGAGGAACTGGCGCCGGACCTACTCCAAGTCGAGCAGATCAATGGGCGCATTCTGGGAGATCTGCACCTCGAGGGCCTGAGCGTTCGACCCCCCGGCGTGGCGCTGAGGTTCAGCAACCTGGATCTGCGCTGGAGCCCCCTGGCGACCCTGACCACCGGCACCCTGCGGATCTCCGAGCTCAGCGCACGGGAGCTGGACATCGCGATCGCCCCTTCCGAGGACGAAGAAGCAGCGGCGTCCAGTCCTATCGAGCTGCCGGAGATTCGCCTGCCCCACGGGTTCGAGCTGGCTTTGGAGCAGGCGTTGATCGGACGGCTGAGTATCAGTACTTTGCATGGGGGCACCCTGCACGAGGATGCCTGCTTTCGCATCGACCGGATCGAGCTAGCCGCACGCTGGTCGGGCAGCCAGGTTGACGTGCAGGCACTGACCCTCGCCCTCTCGGAGCCGCGGCTGGAGGCCGGCGCCCAGGGCGCAGTGGACCTGACCGGCGACTATCCGCTGGCGCTGAGACTGGCCTGGGATCTGACCCGAGAGCCGGCCTTGGCGCTGGCCGGCCAGGCGACGATCGGCGGCGACCTCGATACGCTGTACGTGGAAAACAATCTGACAGGGGTGGCCCAGGCCCGGCTCCGGGCCTCGGTGCGGGAGGTCCTGGAACACCTCGCTTGGGAGGGCGAGCTGCGCATCCAAGGGGTCGATCTGCCCGCGATCCGGGCCGACCTGCCGGTGCTGGATCTGAGCGGAACCCTGACCACCAGTGGCGACCTCGACGACGCCCGGGTGCAGGGCAACCTGGCCGGTACGGCCCCGGATCTGCCCAATTTCGGACGCCTTCAGGCCGCATTGGACGTCGGTTGGCGGGACCGGGTTCTCGACATCACAACCCTCGCCCTGACCGAGAACAAGTCAGGCGCTCGGTTTACCGCCGGCGGGGAGCTGGACCTCTTGGACCCGGCAGGCGAGCTCGATCTGAAGGCCGCTTGGGAGGGGCTGCGTTGGCCCCTGGTCGGGGAACCTATCGCCGAATCCGGGCAGGGCAAGCTCCAGGCCCGTGGGACCCTCGACGAATTCAGCTATCGGACCTCTTCCAAGGTGTCGGGCCGGGATTTCCCCACGGCGAGGCTAGAGCTCACGGGGAAAGGCAATCAAAAGGCCACGCGGATCGACAAGCTGCGGATCGACACCCTGGACGGAACGATCGAGACCAAGGGCCAGGTCGCCTGGTCACCGGAACCGAGATGGGCCCTGACCCTGGTGGCGGATGGGCTCGACCCCGGCGCTCAGTGGCCGCAGCTGCCGGCACGGGTCGGGCTCGAGCTCACCAGCGAGGGCAACCTGGATGCCTTCGGGTACGAACTGGAAGCCCAGCTGAAGAGCGAAGCCCTGCCCGCGGCGACCCTTGGGCTCAGTGGTCGCGGCGACCGCGAAGGCACGCGGATCCAGGACCTGCGCCTGGACACCTTGGGCGGATACCTCCAGGCCACGGCCGACGTGACCTGGGCCCCGACCGTGACCTGGAACGCGGAGCTTACAATCGCGGATATCGATCCCGGTCGGCAGTGGCCCGAGTGGGGCGGTGTTTTGGACGGGCGCATCCTGAGCAAAGGCGAACTCAAGGATGGGGGTCCCGAGCTCAACGCCCAGGTCGCCTCCCTCACGGGCAAGCTGCGGGGCTATCCGGTGGACGCCGTAGCCGAGATACGGATGCAGGGCACCGAGGTCCGGATCGATAAACTACGCGTCGCCTCGGGTCCCAGCCGCTTGCAGGCCACCGGCGCGGTGGGCGAACGGCTGGATCTGGCGCTGGACATCGATGCACCGGACCTTGCGAGCCTGCTCCCCGACGCCCAAGGCAGCATCCAGGTGGACGGGACCGCAACCGGCACCCTCGCGGCCCCGGCGGTGAGGCTCGATCTGGCCGCCGCTGGTGTCGACCTGGCGGGGCAGGGCATCCGGGGCTTGAAAGGCACCGCCCAGGTCGATCTGGCACCGGGCGGTCCGCTGAAGATCGATCTCACCGGACAAGACCTGGTAGCGGGGGGGATGGTCTTCGAGCATCTACGCATCCAGGGCAACGGCGATAGGGGCGCGCACCGCCTGTCCGCACAGATCACCGGCACGCCCTTGGATCTGGACCTCAAGCTCGCGGGCGGCCTCAAAAGAGACAACGCCTACGCGGGTCGGCTGGAAGGCTTGGCGCTACGCACCCAGGCGTTCGGCAGCTGGCGGTTGCAGCAAGCCGCTCCGATCTCCCTGGCCGGGGCCCGGATCAGCGCGGGTCCGCTCTGTATCCGCGAGGAGGCCGGCTCAGGGGGCTGCGCGCGCTTCACGCAACCGGAGGCAGGGCGCTGGAACGCGACCCTCGATCTGGACCGCCTGGCCTTCGATCTATTCGAGGGATTCATCCCCAAAGATCTGGTCTTGGCCGGCGAGGCTAGGGCCAAGGCCGACTTTCAAGCAGCAGGCGGGATACTCACTGGCACCGGCGGGGTGCGGGTCGTCGAGGGGAAGCTCACCACCCTGCATAGCAGGCACCCTGAACAGATGGATTTCACGTCCGCGCAGCTCGCTATCGACGCGGAGAGAAAGGGCCTGCGGGCCAAGCTCGCGGTCCCCCTGAAGGGCCTGGGCAAGCTGTCCGCCGATGCCTCCCTGCCCGGTTGGAGTCTCGCGGAGCCGGCGCGTTCGCAGCAGCCCCTGCGGGGAAGGGTGCGGACGCGAATTGAGGATTTCGGCATCGTCTCGCGCCTGGTCCCGGATATCACCCAGGTGACCGGCAACCTGAACGCAGACTTCAAGCTCGGGGGAACCTCCGCCAAGCCGAGACTCGGCGGCGGCGCCCGGCTGGCTGGCGGCGGGTTCCGGATACCCTTCATCGGCCTCGAGGTCGCGGACCTGACATTCGACGCCCAAGCCAGAGGGCTCGACCGCATCGACTACCACGGCGGCCTCAAGGCCGGAAAGGGCCGCCTGGAGATCAAGGGCCACAGCCTGCTCGACGCCGAAGGCTTGAGCACCCGTATCGGCGTCAAGGGCAAGCGGCTCACGGTGGCGAATTCCAAGGAGTATTTCGTCCTGGCCACACCCGACCTCCAGGCCGAGATCGGGCCGACGGGAGCCAAGCTGACGGGTACGGTGACAGTGCCCGAGGCCCGCATCCGGCCCCGCATCATACCCGCGGGCACGGTTTCGCCTTCGCCGAACGCGGTTATCATCTCCGAAGTACGGGAAGAACAGTCCCATTACGCCACGAGCATGGACCTGCGCCTGGTGCTGGGCAAACAGGTGACCGTGGATGCCTTCGGTCTGGAAGGCGCTATACAAGGCGAGCTGGCCGTTCTGCAGGCACCGGGAAAAGAACTCCTGGGAGACGGCCAGCTGGAAATCGTCGATGGCACCTACCGGGTCTCCGTCATCGGGCCCCTGAGTGCGGATGTCGGCACCCCGCTGACCATCGAGCAAGGGTTCCTGAGCTACGCGAAATCGCCCATCGACAACCCCCATCTGGTACTTGCGGCTAAACGCGAAGGGGGAGACATTAGCGCCGGCCTGCGGATCTTCGGCACCATCAGGAATCCGAAACTGACCTTTTTCTCCGCGACCGATCCCGGTCTGTCCCAGTCGGAAATCACCACCTACCTGCTGACCGGTATTCCCCCCAAGCGCAGTGTCGAGGGACAAGCGGACCAGTCCGTCTCCTTGGGCACCTATGTCGCACCCAAGCTGTTCGCGGAGTATGACTACAGCCTGGGTAACGAGTCCGATAAGATCAAGCTGCGCTACGACCTCAACGACTGGATCGAACTGCAGGCCGAGACCGGCGACGCCCAGGGCGGCGATATCTTCTTCACGATCGAGCATTAGTACGGCAGTCCCCGAGTGCCGATAACATGGGAATCGTTTTTTGCCGCAAATCAACGCGAATCCGTTCGCGAGAATTCGCATGATTCGTCGTTTTTCCTCTTTTTCGCTAACCGGTAACGCTTGACTTAATAGCATTGACTTTGGACCGACGTCTCCTCTATCCCCGTCATTGGCCCAGCTGGCTGTTGGTGGGGGCCTTCTGTCTCCTCGGGTTCCTGCCGTTTCCCCTGCTCTGGGCCTTGGGGATGGGCATCGGGCAGCTGGGTTATTTCCTCGCGGGCACCCGCCGGCGCGTGGCCTTGCGCAACCTCGCGCTCTGTTTTCCGGACCTGACGGAGCGGACACGCAGAAGGCTGGCGGCCCTGCACTTCGGCTACCTGGGGGTCGCTGCCTGCACCCAGGGATTGGTGTGGGTAAGCTCCCGGCGCAGGCTGGGACGGATCGTCAAGTTCCGTTACCGGGAACAGGTGGATGAACCGCTCCGAAACCGGCGCAATTTCATCGTCATGATGCCCCACTTCGTGGGATTGGAGCTGGCCTCTATCGCCTTCACCGCCCTGGTTTACTCGGGAGGACTTTACATCTATCAAAGGATCCGAAACCCCGTCATCGACCATCGGATGCGCTGGGGCCGTTCGCGTTTCGGCGCGGTCTCGGTAGAGCGTAGCGACGACCTGGGGCGGTTGGTACGAGCGATCCGCAAGGGCACCCCCTTGTACTACCTGCCCGATCAAGACCCGGGCCGCCGCGGTATCTTCGTACCCTTTTGCGGCACACCCACCGCCACAGTCCCCATGCTGAGCCGGTTCGCGCGCCTCGGCGCGGCCCAGGTGATCCCGGTCCATATCCGCTACCTGCCCTGGGGGTGCGGCCTGGAGGTGAGCTTCCACCCGCCGCTGGACCCCTTTCCCACGGACGACCAGGCGGCGGACACGGCCCTGATGAACCGGGCCATCGAGGCCCGCATCCGCACCACACCGGCGCAGTATTTCTGGGTGCACCGCAGATTCAAGACCCGCCCGCCGGGGGGGGAGCCGCCGATCTACTAATTCAGTTGTCAGTTATCAGGGGGCAGGGGCGGCCCCCGTAGGGCGGGACAGGCCAGGGATGGCCGCATCCCGCCGGGCAGGACCCGTAGGGTGGGCTGTGCCCACCGACTCACCCGGTTCCGATAAAGCTCGTAGGATGGGCTATGCTCATCGGCTACCGGCTACCGGTAGCTGGAAGCTGGTGACTGGTAGCCGGTGACAGGATGAACCCCAAAGACGCATGAAGAACACCAACGCCGTCGAACGCACCCTAACCCAACACGACACTTTCTCAGGGCGGGAAGGGACAGGATTAAGCATAGAAAAACTCACGCTGGCTTCACGCGTTCATACGCAAGTGTAGTCCCTGCATGACACCGCAGGTATTTCGGGATTCCGGACCCTGGATCGGACGGGCTCGGGACTGGGGTCTGGGCGGCATCCTGCTTGTCGTGGTGGTCGCCAGCGTGGCGCTGACGCTGGGTTGGGGACCCGTACTGGCCCCCTGGCGGGCGCTGACCCCGGCCGAGCTGCTGCCCCCCATCGCGCTTACGGCCCTGAGCTATTGCCTGCGTGGGGTCCGGATCCACGATTACTTTCGTCCCCGGCTTCGGGGGCGCTTCCTTGCCGTACTGAGGCTCTCGGTCCTGCACACCACGGCCAACAATCTGCTGCCGATGCGGGCGGGAGAGCTGGTCTTTCCATGGCTCATGGGGCGTTATTTCGGTCACGGCTTCCTCACCGCCACTGCGTCCCTGGTCTGGATTCGGCTGCTGGATCTGCATTTTCTGGGACTGACGGGCATCCTCATCCTTTGGCTTCGCCATCCGACCTGGCTCTGGTCCCTGGCCACGCTGCCGTGGCTGCTGCTGTTGCCGATCATGGGCCGATTGGGCCGCCACCGGCCGAGCGGTCAAGGCCGGCTCGGAAGGGCGTTGCGCCTGATGATCGACGCCGCCCCGACCTCCGCCCCGAAGGCGCTGCGTATCTACCTGTGGACGGCGCTTATCTGGATCAGCAAGCTCCTCGCCTTCGCGCTCGTGCTGCGGCATTTTCTGGAGGCAGAACCTTGGGAGATCCTGCTCGGGGTCGTGGGAGCGGAGCTGTCCAGCGTCCTGCCCTTCCACGGCATCGCCAGCAGCGGCAGCTACGAACTGGCGGTGATGACGGCCCTGTTGCCCTTGGGCATCGACTCCGCCGCGGTCCTGACGGGGGCGATAAATCTGCACCTGTTCCTGCTGGGCGTAACCCTGCTGCTCGGTGCGCTCGCATTCCTGCTGCCCGTGCGCAGGGACAAGCGAGTAACCGATATAGTGTAGGGTGAGTCTTTGGGCATCGTGACCTGATACGCCGTTATCCAGGATTGCTCATTCGATCCCGGCGCTGTTCGGCATTGTTTGGCGTTGCCTGAAGAGGCGTCTTTTTAATCCGCAGATTACACGGATTTTCACAGATTGAACCACGGAGGACACAGCCTACCCGGTGGGCACAGCCCACCCTAACGAAATGCCTCCTGGTACCAAGGCTGTCCACCCGCCGCTCAGAGGGGCTTGGACAAGGTGAAGGCACCCCGGATATCTCCGAGGGAGAAACCCCTTGCCTGGTCTTGCGGATAGGCCCTGTCGAGGGCCGTGCCGATAGCGGGGGCGAGGGCTTCACCGTGGCAGGTGAGGCAAAGCCCGCCGGTGGGGATCGCCTGCATGTATCTGAACCATTTTTCCCCGTCCACTTGCGTCACTGCGGCGACGGCCATGGTCTCGACGTCCTCGCCGTCCGCCTTGCGCGCTTCGAACTCGAGCAGGACCTGCTTCTCCCAAGCGTCCGGCGCATTCGCCGCGGGGTTGCGCAGCTTCAGGCTGGTGCGCCCCACATCCCAGCCGGTCCGGGTGGAATAATCCGCGGCGATGGCCGGTGCCCTTTCCTTACAGACCTGGATGGCGTTGGTCGGGCCACCGGCGTCGAGTGCGGCCTGAAGCTCGGCCCGCAAGCCGGAGGAGAAGGCCTTGATGATGCCCTTTGCCTCCTCCAGGTTCGCGTCTTCCCCGGTCTCGGCGAAACCGGAGGACATCAGGGTGATACCACAGGTGATTGCGATCAGAACGCGGGTTCTCTTCTTTTTCAGCGTGTTGAGCATGTCTCGACCTTCGATCATTAGCCTATGTTTTAATGCGTACCCTCACGACCAGAGGCTAGTGATTACCCTACCACGGATCGGAAATCAACCTTTCGGATCTCCGTGTGCGGCCGAGCGCCGAGATTCGCGGCATCCGACCAACGGACAGGCCGGATGCGCAGTGAGCCGATCCCATACCTGTTGTAAAATGGAACCTTCACCGTCGGCTCGCAGCTTACACGGGGCTCGGCGAGCTCTCGGCTGATCGATACCAGAGTAGCACGGCATGAACAAAATTTCGATACTCCTGCTGATGTTGTGGGCGGCGGTAGCGGTCGCCGAAAAGCCCGTCCTCGTCTATCAGCTCACAGGGGCGATCCAATGTACCGAGGGTACGGGCATACCGCCTGAACAGGCCGCTAACCTGTTGCGCGGACAGAGCGTCAAGGTGGTCTCGGCCACCAGGCGCAAGTTGCCGCAGCATGAGGCGAACCGCTGTGGTACCCCTACGGGAGAGGCGAATGTGATGGAGGTCTCCGCCGCCGACTGGTCCGCCTTCCTGGCAAAAAACCCGGACGCGGGCGGCTATGGCCTGTGGGTGTTCGATGCGGGTACCGTCCGTATCTACATGCACGATGGGACCCTGCAATGTGGAATGGGCCGTGAGACCTCCCTGGAAGACATGGCACAGCAGCTGGCAGATGCCGGTACCGAGTGACAGAGCGTTCAAGGGCGCGGACGGTCTGGACCACATCGGCGTCTGTGGTGCCTCCACCGGGGCGATAAACATCTTTGTCGTCGATCGTGACGCGCTCCCCACCGCCCGACGGCTCGGCTATCGGCCGTTGGTGACCCGGGAGATGACCCGGCAGATCAGGTTCAGGGATACCAAGCCACAACCGCCCGACACACCGACGTCCTCACGACCCGCGGCCGCCGCAAGACCGCCAGAATCGAATCCCATCCCTCTGCTGTGGTGATCGTGACGTGGGTCGGACGGTGACTACCGATTCCCCACCGGCGTCGGTGCCCGGATTTCCCAATGCCTTGCGGGCCTGGAACTCGGAAACCTCTGCCTGGGTGCTGAAAGCCGAAATCGAGGGCATGGACGTTGCGACCTTGCCTCTACACGCGGGATGTACTCGGGGCGGGCTAGTCGGTGATGCCGACATCACGGCGACGGTATTCGAGGGCATCGATGAGGGACCCCACCACCCTCGCGGAGGTCGGTATTTTCTTCACCGAGCCCGTCGCCGGTTGCAGCTGTGGAGACGGACCGGACACGGTCGATATCTATTGCCGACTCCGAATCCGCATCGACAAGATTTCCGCCGCGGCCGAGATCCACGTCATTCCGGATTAAAGCATGAAAAACAAATTCAAACGCCTGATGACATCATTGTTGCCCATCGCCGGCAACCGCTACGGCGAGTGCAACCGCTGCGGGCAATGTTGCAAGCTCCCCTACCCGTGTCCGTTTTTGCGTTACGACGAGGAAGGACCGAGTAGCTGTTCCATCTATCATTTTCGCCCGCCGAGTTGTCGCAAGTACCCCCGCACCGCGACCGAAAATCTGACCCCAGCGACGTGCGGCTACTATTTCGTTCCCTCCGAAGAGCTGGTTACTGCCGACGAGAAGCTGTAACCCGACTCCGATCGGGCTATCCGCTCAGAGGCTGCCTAAAAAAAGGGTCGTAGGCCGGAGTAGGGAGCAGACAGGGACACACAGGCAAGCACTCCCTGCCGGAATGATGCGGTGCGGTCTGACAGGATTACAATCTCGGCAATGAGCCGCTTAGAGACGTAATGGACGCTTGGGAACATCCTATGTCTCCAAGGTTCAAATCACACGACTGACGAGGTATGAATTTTTTGTGCGGTGCACACAAAACCTGACTCGTTCGACTACCGATAACATCAGGCGAGCGGGACCTCCACGGAAGCATTAGCCGCAAATCGACGCGAATGGACACATAGATGCGACGGGATGAGGGATCATCAACGATGGCAAGGGATTGCGACCGATTTGTGTCGATTCGCGTTCATTCGCGGAAAAAAAGATTCGGTTACCCCAGCTGCCCGCTCCCCATGCCGACACGCATCCCCGCGGCGATGTCTCCCACCAGCCACGCTATCCGACCTCCGTGCCCGCAGGCCCGACGACTCGGATAACCCGCCCCGGTGACCCGAATCCAAGGGGATACCGGAAGGCATCGACGACCACAGGGAGTACCCTGTTGGTCCTCGCCTTGGCGTTGCTCGTTTCCCTGCTCCTTTCCCCCTGGGGCTGCCGGCCCAGCCACCGCGGGCGGACTCCCCGGCCTTGGTCCAGCCTGGATACCTGCCGAGCCCACTGGATACCTGCCGAGCCCAGTGGTCACCCCGGACGTGATCGAGAGCAGGAGCGAGGAGATCGCCTCCGCCGCGGATCTGAGCGAGGCCACGAAGACCGAACTAAGCGAGCTCTACCGCAAGGCCCTGAGTAGCCTAGAAGCCGCCGAGACCTACCAGGCCAAGGCCGCTACCTTATGTGCAGGCCCTGGAAACGGCACCGAAACAGACCAAGGAGATCCGTCGCCGACTCGAAGCCCCGGCCCCTGAGCCTGCAATCGAGCCGCTGCCGGCAGGGCACTCGGTCAAGGAAATCGAGCAGCGGCTTACCAAGCATCGGGCCGATACCGCCGCAGTGGAGGCCAAGGTCGGTGAACTGGAACAGAAACTCGTGACCTGGTCGCAGCGTCCCACCCAGCTGCGCGACCGTATCACTGCGGCCAAAACCGAGCTCGAACGGCTCGGCGCCGAGAACGATTTGCCACTCCCCCAGGAAGGATCGGCGCTCCTCGCCGAGGCTCACCGCTGGGCCTTGCAGGCGCACCGCCGGGAGCTACGCGCCGAGCTCCATATGTTGGACCAGGATTTGTTGAGCCACGCGGTGCGTGAGGCCCTGCTGAAGGCCCGATAGAGACGCCTCCACGCGCGAGCTGGCGTTGCTCCGCGCCCGGCAACGTCGGCTCGAGGAACAGCTCGATCAGCGCCGTCACCAGGAGGCCGAACAGGCCCGCGTCGCGGCGGAGGCCGCCCAACGGGAGGCCGCCGGAAAGCATCTCCTCCTTGAAGCGCTGGCCGCACGGAACGCGCAGCTCACCGGGGAGCTGTCCGAGCTCACCGCGGCTCACGATGGGATCCATGCCCGGCAGGCCCAGGTGGTCGCGGAGACCGAGCGCCTCGGCGATGAGCTGCGCAACACCCGCCGGCGACTGGAGATAGCGGGCATGACCCAGGTCCTCGGCCAGATCCTCATCGATCGGCGGCAAAAACTGCCCGACTGGCGCCCCTACCGCAGGGAAGCGAAGGAACGGGAGCAAACGATCGTCGCCGCCATGCTGAAACAGATCCGTTATGACGAAGAGGCGTTGCGCCTGCGCGACCTGGATAGCTTCGTCGCCACGCTGGCGATGGACTATGAGGGACCGCTACCATCGGACCTGCACGACGAGCTCCGGGAGCTGGCACAAGCGCGCGCATCGCTGCTCACTAAGGTCACCGCCGCCACCGATACCTATCTGCGTGCCTTGGGTGATCTGGAGTATGCCTCCGGTCGGCTCTATAGAGACCATTACCGATTACGACGACTATCTCGCCGCCCACCTGTTGTGGGTCCGTAGTGCTTCCCCGGTGGGTCCGGCTACTTTGAATGCCCTGCCTGGGGCCATCGCCTGGTTCTTCTCGCCGTCCGACTGGCTGCAAGTCGTCCGGGTGCTCGTCCGAGAAGTAGCCGGCCCCTCGCTGTTGTGGCTGCCGCTCTTGGGCCTGCTGTTGCTGCGGTGGCGAGCGCGGGCTATCCGCGCCGCCATCCTGGCCACTGCCCACCCCCTCCGCTGGGTCAGTACCGACCGGGTCGGATTGACCCTCAAGGCGCTTGGCTCGACCCTCTTGCTCGCTGTTCCCTGGCCACTTCTGCTGGCCCTCCTGGGCTGGCGACTCGAGGCCTCGTTGGCGGCGACGCTATTCACCAAGGCCATCGGCCACGGCGCTCTGGAGGTGGCGTTCGCCCTGTTCGTTGCGGGCTTTCCGCCTATTGTGCATTCCGGGTGGCGTAGCGGATCGGCACTTTCGCTAGTCGAGCCCGGCCCTGCGGACCATCAGGCGTCACTTCGACTGGGTGATCTGGTTCCTGGTCCCGGTCGACTTCGTGGTCTACGCCATGCATAACTATCGGCACGCGACCTACTCCAACAGCCTGGAACGGATCGCCCTGCTCGTCGTCATGGTGGGGACCGCTTTTTCATCATGCGCCTGAGCCACCCGAAACGGGGTGTCCTGGGTGCCTATCTCGCGGCCAATCCCAAGGGCTGTATCAACCGCTTGAGCCCGCTGTGGTATCCGCTGATCGTGGCCATGCCGCTGGCCCTTGCGGTACTCGCTCTGCTCGGCTATGTCCATACGGCCGGCACCCTGTGGACCTACACCGGGACCCTGGATGGCCGGGAGCACATGATCCCCGTGACCCTGGCCGACATCGGTTTGACGTTGCTCGTTACCATCATCGTCGCAGTGGCGGTCAGGAACCTGCCCGCCTTCCTGGAGATCGCTCTGCTGCAACGCATCGCCATTTCCGCAGGTAGCCGCTATACGATCAAGACCCTCACCGGCTATATCATCGTCATCACCGCCGCCTTTACCATCTTCAGTACCTTCGGGCTCTCCTGGTCCCAGATACAGTGGCTGGTGGCCGCCCTCGGCGTGGGCATCGGTTTCGGCCTGCAGGAGATCGTGGCCAACTTAAGGGGACCTTGAAAAATCCCATGCTCAATACTTTTCATGGTGATGCTCATAAATCGCGCTTTTCGAATGCCTTGATTATCATGGAGTTACGCACGCGGACATAACGGGGCTTCCTTGTTCTGCAAAGACACCTTGAATTTTCCAAGGTGCCCTTTATCAGCGGGCTCATCATCCTGTTCGAGCGGCCGGCCGGGTGGGTGATATCGTCACCATCGGGAACACTACCGGCGTCGTCTCCCAGATCCGGATCCGCGCCACCATCGTGCGCAGCTGGGACCAACAGGAACTATTGGTCCCCAACAAGGCGCTGATTACCGGGCACCTGCTCAACTGGACTCTGTCCGATCGGATGAACCGCATCGTCATCTGCGCTGCTATCTGGACTCCCCGGAGAATCGGCTCGCGGTCACCAGCCAGCTGCATCAAAACATCCACGAGCGGTTTCGCGCCGCCGGCATCTCTATCACCGGCGGGGCCCAAAAAGTGTGGAGGGGGGGATAAAGCGTGGGGTAATAAGGAACAGGTGGGAGGCGACGGTCGGAATCCTTCGGCAAAGGCGATGGATAACGGCAACTTCTGGTACTATGCCGCGGCTTTCTAATATCGGGAACAGCTTATGGCTTCGTGGTCCCCCCCCAGTACGGAAGCATCCCCGCCGGACATGGTGGCGGCCGTCGATCTGGGCTCCAACAGTTTTCACATGATCGTTGCTCGCGTCTCCGACGGCGACCTCCAGGTCATCGACCGCCTCAAGGAGATGGTGCGCTTGGGCGAGGGGCTCACGGACGACAAACAACTGCTGCCCGCGGTGGTCGATCGGGCCTTTACCTGTTTGGAACGTTTCGGCCAGCGCCTGCGGGGAATGCCGCCCGACAGCGTCCGCGCCGTGGGCACCAACACCCTGCGCCAGGTCGATCCCGCGTTTGGCTTTCTCGAACGGGCGGAGCAGGCACTGGGACACGCAATCGACGTGATCGCCGGGCGCGAGGAGGCGCGGCTGATCTACCTGGGCGTAGCCAATGGTCTGGCCGCCGGCGACGAACGGCGGCTGGTGGTGGATATCGGCGGCGGCAGCACCGAGCTGATCGTCGGGGAAGGCGTTACCCCACGCTTGCGCGAGAGCCTACAAATGGGGTGTGTGAGCATGTCGCGGGAGCAGTTTCCCGACGGCCGGCTATCCGCCGAACACATGGACCAGGCCGAGCTCGCGGGGGCCCTGGAAATCCGCCCGGTGCGTGAACGCTTCCGTCGTGCCTACTGGAAACAGGCGGTAGGCAGCTCCGGCACCATCAGGGCGATCGCCAGGGTGGTGGAGGCCCAGGGCTGGTCTACGGACGGCATCTCCGCGGAGGCTCTGGAGCGGCTGGGGGACGCCCTGATCGGATTCGGCAGCTCCGGTGCCATCGACCTCAAGGGCCTGTCCGAACAGCGTAAGCCGGTGTTCGCTGGCGGTGTGGCCGTGCTGCGCGCCGTGTTCACGACCCTGGGTATCGAGCACATGCAAATCTCGCAGGAGGCCCTGCGCGAGGGCCTCATCTACGAGATGATGGGGCGGATCCGGCATGAGGACGTGCGCCAACGCACCGTGAGCAACCTGTGCCAGCGGTTCGGCGTGGACGAGGAGCACGCCGATCGCATCAAGACTACCGCGATCGCGTTCTACGGCCAGGTCGCCCAACCCTGGGGACTCACGGGCCCCAACCATCTGAGCATGTTGGGCTGGGCGGCCCGCCTGCACGAGGTCGGACTCATGATCGGCCACAGCCAATACCAGAAGCACGGCGCCTACCTGCTGCGCAATGCGGATCTGTCCGGCTTTACCCGGCAGGAACAAAACGTCCTGGCGGCCCTGGTACTCGGCCATCGCCGCAAATTCCCGAGTCAGGAATTCCTCGCCCTGCCCATGCCGGTGCGCGACAGCTCACGCCGCCTGTGCATCATCCTCCGCCTGGCGGTCTTGCTGCACCGCGGACGTTCCCCGACCACCAAGCCTTGCCCCATGCTCAATCCGGACGGCGAACGACTCAGGCTCACCTTTCCCGAGGGCTGGCTGTCCCACCACCCCCAGACCCGCTTGGAGCTGGAACAGGAAGCGGAACGCCTGGCACCGGCGGACATCAGGTTGGAGTATGAGTGATCGTGTTAGAATCGAGCATCTGGGGCGGGGAACCCGCCATCAGAACCTGAATTGCTTACTGGCCGCCGCGCCGCGTCTTGAGTGGCGGCTGTCTTATTAAGATTCCCTGGAGGACCAACGACAATGGCTGAACTTTTTTCCGATGGGTGGATGAAGAAATTCAAAGACGCCTGGAACGCCGAGCCGGAAATCAAGGACAAACTCGCCGAGATCGGCTTCGACTCCGTTATCTGCTACGGCTTCAAAGACGAAGATGACCCCCGCGGTTTCCTGAAGGTGGAGAAAGGCGAGTGCACAAGCGCCGGTAGCTGGAGCGGCGGTGAGATGAATTGGGACTTGCGCGCCGAGAAGGAAAACTGGGACAAGTGGATCGAGAAGGGGGTCGGGATGACGGGCCTGGGCATGGCCTATACCACCGGCAAGCTCAAGTTCAAGGTCGGTGACTACAAGAGCATGGTAAAGGACCCCCGCATGGCCGGTCCCTTCGTCAAGAGCTTCAGTACGATGGGGAAAGTGGGGACCTGAGGGCCCGTCTGATCTATCCGAACGCGAAACAGCCCGCTACCCGGTGGGTCCTTTTGGTTCCGGGGTGACGGGTAGCTATCCGTCACGGAGGGGTTCTTCAGGGATCTTGTGGAAAGCGAGGTGCACTTCGATGGCGAGAAATATCCGACCGATCCGTCTTCCGGTTGCCGTGCTGGGTATCGGCCTGGCCTCATCGGTCATGGCCTGGACACCCTACGGTTATGGCCCCTATGGTCCCGGTTACCAGGATGGATATCCAAAACCACCGACAGGGTCCGGGAGTTATGGGCCGGGTCTTCCGCCACCGAGCGATCGGGACGACGGATATGCCGCTCGATTATCCCCCCGCTATGGCCCAGAGAAACCCCTACCCCCTTACGGGAATACCCCCCAGGATGCCCGATCTCCCGCACCCGCCGACCCCGGTCACGGGTCACGCTTCTATCCCCCCCGGAGATACCCCGACTCCGGCGGGCGGGACTTCGGAAGACCGGCGGGATTTCGGATCCGGCGGGAGACATCGGATGATACCTACATGCTTACCATCGCGCTCGATGGGATGGATCCAGAAACGGTCCGGATCCGTACCCAGGGACCCTGGATTTTCCTCAGCCGAACGCACTCGGTCCGGCAGACCCGGAAAGACGGTTTCGACGATGGCTGCGGATCCATGCGCAGCTTCAGCTACTCGTCCGGTACCACGAACCAACGGTTGTCGGTACCCCCGGACGCTATCCTGAGCGCCATGAGCCGCGAGGACGGCACGGACAACATTCGCCTCCGCATCCCGCGGCGCGGTCGTCAGGGAACAGGAAAAGAATAAGGGTAGTGGCCTAATGAAAAAATCAATCTTAATAGAAGGGAAAAAATACACGTTCAGCGATTATTTTGAGTTGAACAATCCTACCGAGGAAATAGTTGAAGAATTAGGATATTCTTTTTCTCATGAAGTAGTGAATCTCCCGCAATCTGATGATTACGAACATAATGATATCAGAAAACTTCAAGATACTTTTTATACTATTCTTCCAAAAATCACTATAAATTCTGAAATTGCTAAGAGAGATTTTTTAATAGCACCGATTTTAGTAGAGATTGCTAGAAATACGGAATCAAAAATAAACGTGGAATATGCAATAGAAATCGATAGCAGATTAAGTGGTTCGTTAGATTACTTAATACGGCTAAAACGAGAATTGATCGTGATTGAAGCAAAAAAAGGCGACTTAGATAAAGGATTTAATCAGCTATCAGCGGAGTTAATAGCTTTAGACAAGTATGAAGAAAGTAATGAGAGTGATAGATTGTATGGTGCTATCACTATAGGTGATGTTTGGAGATTCGGCGTTCTTGAAAGAAAACAACAACATATTACAAAGGATATTAACAGTTTTACAATTCCGGGAGATCTGGAGAAAGTTTTTTCGATATTGATCGGTATTTTAATAGCATAGTCCTAACGAAAACCTTCAGAACCGATACTCCAATCCCTTGAGCCTGCTAAGGTCGGGGAATCGAGGGCCGAGCTGTCGGTCTGGGCGACGGTACTGACTTCCTGCTCGATCTCCATCTGCACCAGACCGCCCGGCGTCACTCGTGGTGTGACCGAGAGCTGAACGCCCGCGCTACGGTACTGGATCTGGTTGATGGGTTGATGGGTTGATGATACGGTCCGTCTGGGAGGTGCCCTGCTGCTGGGAGGTCGCCACGGGGACCTCCTTTCCGACCTGGATCTTGGCGGTCTGGTTGTCCAGGACCATCACCGACGGCGAGGAGAGCACATTGACCAGGTCTTCGCCGGCCAGCGCGCTCAGGGTCGAACGAACCGTGTCCGGTCGCAGGACCGTAGTCTAGTTGAAACCAGGAAAGGAAGGGTCGATGCCCGACTGGCTCTGGCTATCGCTCTGGCCATCGAGTGAGAAGTCGGAACTGTAACCGCTTCCCGGACTGCCGTGAAACTGCCACTGGACCCCATACTTCAGGTTCCCGGATAAGCTAATCTCGAGGATGGTGGCCTCGACCAGGACCTGTAGGGGCACCAGGTCGAGCTGCTTGAGGGCGTCGACGATCTTCTTGTAGTCGCGCGGGTTGGACCTGATCAGCAGCGAGTTGTTGACGCTGTCGGCGACGATGCTGACTTTGGAAGAGAGCTCGATGCTGCCGGCGACGACGCGCCGGGAGCTGCCTTTCCCCTTTTTACCCTTATCGCCCTTACCTTTATCGGATGCGATGGAGGTCCGACGCAGACCCGGAGCGACGCCGCCGACGGAGCGACTGTCCTTATATGGTCGGAGGCGAACAACCAGGTCAGGATATCGGCCAGCTCTTCCGCGTCGCCGTGCTTGACCCGGTAGACGAACAGACGCTCCTCGTCGCCCCCCCGCCGCCTCGGCCAGATCGAGGCGTTCGATCCAGTTCTGGGCCTGCCGGAGATACTGCTCCTGGGGCGAGACCACCAGAATACTGTTGGCGCTATCCACGGGTATGAAATGGAAGAGCCCCTTGAGGGATTTCCGCTCTCATCGGCGAGGAGATTATTGAGTTGGTTGACCACATCCCCGGCCGTGGCATAGTCGAGGGTGAAAAAGCCGACCGAAAGACCGGACATCCAGTCCACATCGAAGACCTGGATCGTATCCAACAGGTTGCCGATCTCTGGACTGGTCCCCGCCAGGACCAGCAGGTTGCATAGGTTGTCGATGCGGATGATCGCGCAGCGGACCCTGCTTACCGATGATGTGCCCTTTGGGGTCGCCGACCTTGACCGTAGGGTCCCAATGGGAGCGCTCACACGCGCTCAGCATGACGAGAAGGGCACTGAGGAGATAGATCAGCGATCGCTGCAAGCCATTACTCCTTGGCTCTTTATGGATTCCAGACTGGTTAGGATATTTTGCGCAAATTCGCCTTCTCAGAAAGCCAGAGAGGAGTCGTATAATTTGCTGTTATTATTGAGAAAATACTGCCTGTTCTGTCATCGGTCAGAGTGCTACGGACTGCCGTCCCCTTCGATCAGTCTGGAATCCATAAAGAGCCTTACTTTATCGGTCGGGACCTCCACGATAACCTTGACCCCAACTCTGATCGAAATCAAAGGCCCCTTGGTCAAAATCAACTGCTAACGGAGTATGAACAATGACCCAGCCCGCAGCCCGAGTCGGCGATTTGCACACCCGTCCTGTGGTGGATCCAGGCCCGAAACCCCATGTCGGGGGACCAATATTGCCTGCCGGTTGCCCGACGGTTCTCATCGGCGGCCAGCCGGCCGCGCGGGTTGGCGATCAGGCAACTTGCGTCGGGCCCCCGGATCCCTTGTCAAGGGTGAGTCGACGGTATTGATCAGCGGTCAACCTGCCGCCCGGATGGGCGACCCGACGGCGCATGGCGGTGTTATCGTCGCCGGTTGTCCGACCGTGCTCATCGGCGCGGACCAGCAGGGAAAATGCTTGGCCGCAGGTTCCGCCGCCAGCGAGCCCTTCGTGGGAAAGTGCTTTTAGGGAACAGGTCATAACCATGTTATCCACCGATCCCTCGGGGCAACCCGAGCAACCCACCCGATCGGTCGGAGAACTCGCTGACCGACTGCTGGCGGGGACTGGTCGTCTCTTTGCGATTGCCGATAGTGCGCAAGCTCGGCATCGAGGCACGGTGCCTGTACCCAGGCGACGAGGCTATTCGGCTTGCGGCCTATGCCCCCTATTTGCTGTCCTTCGGCGACACTCGGCATCCGTTATCGCGGTATCTGATCTACAGCTGGTCCCATCAGTGGGGAATTTTTCTGCGGAGTGAATCATCGGCCGAGGCGATTTCCTCACACTTTGCCGACTTCATTACCATCGAGGTTTCTGATGGTCGCGAAGCCTATTTCCGGTTCTACGATCCCTGCGTGCTTCCTGGATTTCTGTCGATCTCGACATCCGACATGTTGGTGAAATTCTTCGGTACCACGATCGATTGCTTCCTGGTCGAAGACGCCAGAGGAAATACCCTGTTCCGGTATCGAATCGCCCCGCCAGGGAAAATGCTTAACAAACATCACCTAAGCACCACTACATTCTCAATCCAGTGACGACTCAACCACTATGCACTGAAAGTGCATAGGTTGCTCTTGGACTGAAAGTCCGAAATCATTCGGGAGCTGACATTTCCTGTTGTCCCAACACCCGATCCGATCATCCGAACAGGTTTTCACCCGGATCGTTTTTTTAGCCCCGGACATTCGCTTTGAAGAGACGGTATGATGACCACTTCTTCCACCACTCATGAATTGCTTGAGAGAATTCCTGTGTAGCAGCTAAAGCCTTGCACTAAAGGGCATAGTTTTGGACTAGCGTGCTGAAACAATAAAATGGATGCTGGGTTTAGTCATCGGCGGTATTTCGGTACTGATTCTAAAGACCTTTTTCTGATCTTCAGGGTCCGCTGTGCGGACCGAACCCGTAGGATCGAAGACGGTGCTGCGGCTATTCTACACTGGCGACGGTGCCAATTGGCCCGATGACCAATGTCGATACGGAGCAAGACATTTTGTTTCATAGGGGTTACAGATGATCGCTCTCGAGTCCCTATCGCGTATATCGGTCGACGATTATCTGACTTTCGAGCAGGCAAGTAAGATCCGTCATGAGTTGGTCGATGGGTACTTGTATGCTATGACTGGCGCCAGTGATCGGCATGAGGAGATTGCGACCAATCTGCTGGCAATTTTGCACAGCCACCTGAAAGGCAGTGGTTGCTGAGTCTACGGGAGCAATCTGAAGATCCGCGTCGGAGACAACTTTTTGTACCCAGACCTGTTTGTACGCTGTGCAACCGAGCGGGGAGACCCCTTTTTCAAGACCGATCCGACGTTGACTATCCAGGTATTATCTCCCAGCACCCGAAGCTATGATCGAGGCGACAAGCGACTCGCCTATCAAAGCCTCGTGACCTTGCAAGAACATGCGTTGGTCACTCAGGATACTCCTTCCGTCGAGATCTATCGTCGCACAACCGACGGGTGGAAACGAGGAACTTACCAAGGGCCGGGCGAATCGCTCTCGTTCCAATCCGTCGCATTGGATATTGAGCTGTCAGAGACCTACACCTAGCGAGGCTTCGCCTCAGACCGACGAGGCGCGAATTTTTGTCTGGAAACTAGGAGCGGTACAAACCTAACATTCGTGTGAATTCATGTCTTTGTCGTTTAACGCAAAGATGCCAGGTCGCCATGATGCAAAGAAAACAAAAATAATCTGGCTCTTTATGGATTCCAGATTGGTAGGATATTTTGCGCAAATTCGCCTTCTCAGAAAGCCAGAGGGGCGTCGTATAACTTACTGTTGTTGTTGAGAAAAGACTGCCTGTTCTGTTATCGGTCAAAGTGCTACGGACCGCCGTCCCCTTCGATCAGTCTGGAATCCATAAAGAGCCTCTTTAAATTGCGCGTTCCCGTGCTCAAACCAAGTTGGAAGAATAATCCCAATTTGCGGGTTTGAGATGCAATGCCATCGAGTTAAGGGTTTGAAGGCCGGTATCTCGTCCCGGAGGACGCTGTAAATCCATCCCGGCAGGCCCACAGCGGCATCCCTGAATCGATATCGAATCTTTATCGAAGCCAATCATTGATGGGCACAGCCCATCCTACGGGCTGGTAAATGACGGCTTAATTTGATGATATTGAACCGGCGTCGAGGTATTGCTGCCTATCTTGCAATCGAAAACTCCTCACCACTCCATTTTGCTGAAGGCAACCACCCATGATTCCAGCACTCACTCAGGATTCCGCACTGGTCACAGACCATATGGATCGACTCGCGGACCACATTGATCAACGGGTACAGCTACACGACATCGTCTGGGAGGACTACGAGCGACTCGTGGCCGCGCGCGGCGATCAATGCGGCGTGCGCGTTACCTATCTGGAGGGTGAACTCGAGCTCATGGCCCCATCCATCCACCATGAATCGCTGAAAACGCGGCTCGCAAGGCTTCTGGAGACCTATGCCGAAACGGTCGGCATCGAGCTGGGGGGTTACGGTTCTTGGACCGTCAAATTGGAACCGCAGGCGCGGGGGTTCGAGGCCGACGAATGCTACATCATTAGACCGATCGAGGAGCTGCCGGAGATCCCGGACATCGCCATCGAAGTCGTTTAGACCTCCGGAGGGATCGACAAACCGGAGGTCTATCGCGGTTTGGGCGTACCCGAAGTTTGGATGTGGCAAGCGGGATCACTGCGCTTCTTCTTGCTCCAGGAAGACAACTACCTCACCGGCACCCGCAGCCGGTTGTTCCCCGGCCTGGACCCGGCCTTGATCGCCTGCTGCATAGCGCAAGAGAGCCAAACCCGAGCAGTGCGAGCATTGCGCTCCGCCCTCGTGAGAGAATCGAGCGAGAACGGGCAGTAGCTTCTCCACCCACACCCGAGTACACAGTTTCACTAAAAGTTTCATGTTAAAACCACTTCCTGTCATCTCGACCGAAGCGAAAGATCTTTGGCTGTAGGACAACTACAAAGTTACAAGATGACAAATAACAAAAAGCAAAATTAGATGAAATATCTTGCTGGATTGGGGATAGAACTCTTTGGATTTTCTAGGAAGGTTGGATGTTGCGTTCCATACGCGCGCCACGGCGACGGCGCTTTCCTTGGCCTGGGAGGTAGGCTCGCCGCCGAATCCAAAGTGGGGGAAACAACCCTGGTCGCAACCGCCGTATTGCCGAGGTAGCCTTCCGGTATGGCCACAAAAGATATCATTAGCCGCGATTTGCTCAAGCGGCTAACCACCGATTTTGCGCACTACCTCCTGGGACTCGATGCCCAGACTGTCGAATTACTGGAGACTCGGAATCAGCGGATCGAGGACCGCCGGGCGGATCTGGTCGCCCGCATGCGCAGCGCCGACGGCGAAGAATTCCTGCTGCACGTCGAGATCGCCAATAACAATGCCACGAACTATGCCGTTGCGGATGCTGCGTTACTATACGGATATCCGCTTTGCTGGCCACTCCGGACCGATCCGACAATTCCTGATCTACATCGGGGTCGATCCCCTGACCATGCCGACGGGTCTCGAAGAACCGGGACTGCTCGACTACCGCTATGGCTTGATCGATATGCATCAGGTCGACTGTGCCGGCTTGCTGGCGCAGGATAATCCCGATGCCCTGGTACTGGCCGTGCTGTGTGACTTTGGGGACCGCAAGCCCCAGGAAGTCATCACCTACATCGTGCGCCGCTTGCGGGAGCTGCTAGGTGCCGATGAGCGGGGGATTCCGCCAACATATGACTATGCTGCAAATCCTATCCAAGAACCGGGATCTTGAGGCGCAGATTAAGGAGGCCGAACACATGCTGACTGAAGTCGATATTGAATCCATGCCGTTTTTCTCCATCGGCTTTGAACGCGGTGAGAAAAAAGGCTTGGAAGAGGGTCTGGCAAAAGGGGTAAAAAAGGTTGGGAAAAGGGCATGGAGAGAGGCATGGAGGAGGGTTTGGAAAAAGGGGAGGCACAGGTTGTGCGTCGTCTGTTGAGCCGGCTTGGGGTCGCGGAGGTTTCCGAGTTGCTCGGGCTTTCGGTGGAGGCGGTGGAACGTATCGCAGCGGCGGGAGGCAACGAAGGTCCGGCGCATGGCAGGCATTGACAGGGGTTGACACGGGTGAGAGGGCAGGTGCCCTTTCATGATCGTTAGCCGTCCGGGACCCATAAGGGGCCTTGTTTTTTTGCCGCGAATGAACGCAAATAGACGCAAATGAGACCCTTGCGCTCATCGGCGGCTGGATTTCTCTATTGGGGACCTTGAAAAATCCCATGCTCAATACTTTTCATGGTGATGCTCATAAATCGCGCTTTTCGAATGCCTTGATTATCATGGAGTTACGCACACGGACATAACGGGGCTTCCTTGTTCTGCAAAGA
>Ga0209255_1000027_pt1 | contig 22918 bp, 22 predicted proteins | sample WorMetvaBAHAMAS2_FD_187394 | JGI IMG/M metagenome (GOLD analysis project Ga0209255, IMG submission 187394) | Marine gutless worms symbiont microbial communities from Max Planck institute for Marine Microbiology, Germany - Olavius vacuus... | ecosystem: Host-associated > Annelida > Digestive...
TGGCCCGGCACTACGGCAAGAGGCAGGTGCAGTTTACCCTGTTCCTCAAACCGCCCAAGGACTGACCTGTAGGGCCTGCGTCTTTCGCACGCCAGATCTGTAGCGGCTAGCTAGGTATATAGATCCCAATCATTCAGGATCGCTTATCAGATAGGGCATCATGCCCTTTACCACCAAATCGGTAAGGCTCACGATCCCGACCACCTCGTCGTCTTGCACCACGGGCGCCCGGGTCAGGTCGAAACGGGCGAACAGACGCGCGCAGTGACGGATGTCCATCTCGGGATTTACCGACAATACGGGCTTGGACATGACCTCATAGATGTTGACCCGGTCCGGGGCGCGGTCCTTGGCCAGTACCAGGCGGGAAATGTCCGAGATCACGACCATGCCGATGGTATCGTCGGCGTGGCGTTTCCTGACGATGAGGGTCTTGGTATCCACATGGGCCATGGTCTCCAGGGCCTGCGCCACCGTGGCCAAACCATCCACGGTATCGAATTGGGGCTTCATGACGTCACGGACGCGCACGAGCTGTTTAGCGTTCATGTCAGGATCTCCTTCTGCACGGTCTCAAAGAGCTTTCGAACCTGGTGATCGACGCCCACGGCGTCCTCCACGTCCACTTGAAAGGCGATACCGTGACCGGGCCGCTCGTCAAAGTGTCCGGCCTTGGCGATAGTCTCCAGGATACTGCGACTCATATGCTCCTCTACCAGCAGCAAAATGGCGTCGCGTTGGGTCTCCAGGGTCAGACCGAAGAAGGTCTTGGATTTCTCGACGCCTTCTCCCCGGGCTTGGCTGATCACGGTCGAGCCGGTCGCCCCGGCCTTGCGGGCGGCCTCGAGCACGTCTTTGGTTTCGCTGTCTTCGACAAATGCCAGGATGAGCTTGAAGTGCATGGCGTTCATTCTCCTACGGATTGGGAATGCATACCGGATTTACGCCGGGTAACGAACCCGCTGAGCTGCGCATAGGCGATCACGGCCATGATCGGGAACAGGCAGGCGAAGGCGATGAGCCCGAAACCGTCGAGGAGCGGGTTGCGCCCCGGAATATTGCTCGAAAGCCCCAGCCCCAGGGCCGCTATCAACGGGACCGTGACGGTGGAGGTCGATACCCCCCCGGAGTCGTAGGCCAGGGCGATGATGGCCCGTGGCGCGAACCAGGTTTGAGACAGGACCACGATGTAACCGCCGATGATGTAGTAGTGCAGCGGGGTCCCGGTAACGATGCGGTGGGTACCGAGCGTGATCCCAACGGCTACCCCGATGGCCACGGCGATCCTCAATCCCCAGGGGTGAATGGTCCCGGCCGACACATGGTGGGCCTTGATGGCCACGGCGATGAGGGAAGGCTCCGCGATGGCAGTCGAGAATCCGATCGCAAAAGCGAACAGATAGACCCAGGCATAGCGCCCCCAGTGCTCGGCACCGTTGCCGTTGGTCTCACCGCCCGTAATACCCAGAAAATCCGGGGCGGTGAGCTGCTCGGCCATGAGCTTACCCAGGGGAAACAAGGCGCGCTCCAACCCCTCGAGGAAGCAAGCCAACCCCAAGAGGACAAGCAGAAAGCCCAGCAGCACTCGTTTGAGGTTGGGAATGGGGCGACGCAGAACCAACACCTGAAAGCCCACCAGGATACCGATGATCGGCAGCACATCGTCGATGGTCGCCAGGAGGGAGGACCAGAGAGAGACCAAATACCCGGTCACAGCAGGACTCCGTAACCCATGACGAAGATCATGGGTGTCAGGGAGGCAAAGGCGATAAGCCCGAAGCCGTCGACCATGGGATTGCGTCCCTCGATGCTGGAGGCGAGCCCGACACCCAGGGCTGCCACCAGCGGCACGGTGATGGTCGAGGTGGTCACGCCGCCGGAGTCATAGGCGATGCCGATAATCTCTTTGGGAGCGAAGACCGTCATGACCACCACCCCGAGATAACCGCAAATAATCAGATACTGAATCGGCCAACCGCGCAGGATACGCAGCACCCCGATCACGATGGCCAGACCGACCGACAGGGCGACCGTGTAGCGTAGCCCCCTGGCATAGGCCTCGCGCGCGTCCGTCGCGTCGACGATCATGCCCCCTCGGGCCGCTACCTTGGCGGCCTCCTCGGCAACCGCGATCAGGGCCGGCTCGGCAATGGTAGTCCCGAAGCCCAAGGCAAAGGCGAATAACAACAACCACAGCAGACTACCCTTGGCGGCAAAGTCCCAGGCCATGCTCTCGCCGATCGGGAACAGCCCGAGCTTGAGCCCCTGGACGAACAGGGTCAGTCCCACCACCACCAGCAAAGTGCCCCACAGCAGCTCCAGGAGATTGGGGATGGGTTGACCGAGCACCAGGAGCTGGAAAAAGGCGATCACCCCGATGATCGGCAAGAGATCCTTGACGCTGCCGGCTAGGGATTTCAACAGTTCAGGCGCAAGGGTTTGCATCGATTCACGCTGAGAGGTCCAGGTGCCTATTGCTTATTCTCTCATATACAGGAAGTTTTCCTGCTATTGATTCAGGTTGTACATCGGTTGCCGTGAAGCCGATTCATGGCAATTTGGAACTGACCTGCCAGCGCCGCGGAAAGACACTGCTCCGCTTGGTCCAGGGCATCCCGAATTCGACGCTCGTCCTCCCTGGAGGCCCGGCCGAGGACATAATTTACGACTTCCGACCGATCCGCGGGATGATCGATACCGATACGCAGGCGCCAGAAATCCCGGCTATCGAGCGCACTGATGACGTCTCGCAGTCCATTGTGTCCGGCGTATCCACCCCCTTGTTTCAACCGCATGGTTCCGACCGGCAGATCCAACTCGTCGTGCGCAATCAATACCTGTTCGGGAGCAATGCGGAAATAATGGACTACCGCAGCCACGGACTGCCCACTTCGGTTCATAAAGGTTATCGGCTTGAGCAGCCGTAGGTCCTGCCCCGAGACCAGGAGCCGACAGAGGAGCCCACGGAACCTGTTCTCGACCCGGAACCGACCGCCGTTGCGCTCGGCAAGGACATCCACGAATCGATAGCCCACGTTGTGGCGGGTCGCTTCGTATTGCGGTCCAGGATTACCCAGACCCACGATAAGCCTTATCCCTCGCTCAACCATGTTACCTACCCGCCGGTCCTATCCGATTTCGGGTAGTGGTAAATCCTGAACATGCGGCGAGAAATCCGTACCATTTTCGTGCACGTCAGCGCATGAAAATGAAAATAATCTGCGGAAAAACTCATCTTCGCGCCCTGCGCGCCCTTGCGGTTCCCGGTGTCAAGACTGCGGCTCGGTGGGCTCGATGCCCTCCCCTTCCTCGTCACCCGCTTCCGCTGCTTCCGCTTCTTCTTCGTCGTGGATTTGGGCACCATGGATGATCACGACGGGTACATCCGGGTCCGGTGCGTGAGCGAGCGTTACGCCCTTGGGCAACGAGATCGCGGATAGATGCACGATGTCCCCGACCTCCATTTCCAGCAGATCGACCTCGATATTCCGGGGTAGATCCTTGGGTAGACAAACGACCTCGACCTCGGTGAGCTTGCGGGAAACCATGCCACCGAGTTTCACTCCCTTGGCATTGTCTTCATTGAGGAAATGCAGCGGTATCGTCTTGCGAATCTTCTCCAGCGCCCGGATCCGCTGAAAATCCACGTGCAGGATGAAGGGCTTTGCCGGATGGCGCTGCAGATCCTTGATGACGACTTCCTCGGTCTCGTCGCCTACCTTGAGATCCAATACCTGGGAGTAAAACGCCTCGTACTCCAGGTGTCGAACCAGCTCGTTATGGACCAGATTGATCATCTCCGGTTCCCGATCCGCGCCATAGACGATGGCTGGAACCAACCCCTGACGACGCAGGCGGCGGCTCGCACCCTTCCCTGCATCCTGACGGCGTTGCGCATTGACCTCAAAATTCGCGCTCATGTTATTTTCTCCAGCTCACTTGCATTGCCGAAACACGCCATCCGTCCCGCGACCAGGACATAGGCACATCGCTTAAACACTACCCGATACTACCTTTAAGAGCGGGCGGTTTGGGAGGGTCTTCGCGGGAAGATTCCCGGTGAAGACCCGGATAGGGACCCTACGACTCGCCCCAGCTTTTCGTTACGGTCGTTTTGAAAAAGGCAAGATAACCTCGATCCCAATGCCATTAAGTTAAGGGGACCTTGAAAAATCCCATGCTCAATACTTTTCATGGTGATGCTCATAAATCGCGCTTTTCGAATGCCTTGATTATCATGGAGTTACGCACATGGACATAACGGGGCTTCCTTCTGCAAAGACACCTTGAATTTTTCAAGGTGCCCTTAAGTGTTATCGGTCGGCAAATAAGCGAAAAAACGACGAATCGTGCGAATCCTCACGAATGGATTCGCGCCGATTCGCACGATTCGTCGTTTTCTCTTTTCTATTCCGACCCACCACGACAAGCGGCCAACAGTTAACTTAATGGCATTGTCGATCAGTCCACGAACAACGAGCTGACGGATTCCTCGTTGGAAATGCGGCGCATGGTTTCGGCAAGCAATTCACCGATACTCAACTGGCGGATCTTGGAGCAGGCAACCGCGTCTGGGCGCAACGGGATGGTGTTGGTAACCACCAGTTCATCCAACAAAGACTCGGCGATATTGGAAACCGCCAGCCCGGAAAGCACCGGATGGGTGCAATAGGCAACTACCTTGGTCGCTCCATGCTCCTTGAGCGCTACGGCCGCTCGACACAAGGTCCCCGCGGTGTCCACCAAATCGTCGATCAGCACACAGGTTCGGCCTTTTACGTCGCCGATGATGTTCATGACCTTCGCTTCATTGGCCCGTGGCCGGCGTTTGTCGATGATCGCCAGATCGGCATCGTCGAGCTGCTTCGCCAACGCACGGGCCCGCACGACACCGCCGACGTCGGGTGACACTACGAGCAGATCAGGATACTTCCGTCGCCAGATATCGCCCAAGAGGATGGGCGACGAATACACATTGTCCACCGGTATATCGAAGAAGCCTTGGATCTGGTCGGCGTGCAGATCCATGGTGAGGACGCGATCCGTACCGGCATGGCCGAGCATCTTGGCCACGAGTCGCGCCGTAATAGGCACCCGAGCCGAACGGGGGCGCCTATCCTGACGCGCATAACCGAAATAGGGGATAACGGCCGTAATCCGCTTCGCCGATGCCCAACGCAAGGCATCGATCATCACCAACAGCTCCATCAGGTTGCCGTTGGCGGGTGCACTCGTGGGCTGAACCACGAAGATATCACGACCGCGAACGTTCTCTTGGATCTCCGTCATTACTTCGCCGTCGCTGAACTGGTCCACGACAACTTTCCCCAACGGGATGTTCAGGTAAGTCGCGATTTCCGCGGACAAGCGCACATTGGCGTTTCCGGAAAACACCATCATATGGTTAGCGGGTACAACCGATTCTTCCATCAACACAAGGACCATGAAAACCACAGGAGGTCAAGATTCAGGGACATCTTCGGCCTCGTATCCACACTGCCTTCCGTGATCGCCAAAAGCGGATGATCCTTGGCCGCAACCCCCAGGGGTCGATCCAAAACGCACAACAAGAGTAGCAGCAACCGAATAGCCGGCGCACCGAGACGGATATGTGATCATATGGCTGGGGCGCCAGGATTCGAACCTGGGTATGCAGGGATCAAAACCCTGTGCCTTACCGCTTGGCGACGCCCCAAAAAGGGTCAAACCCGGATCATTTCCGAAAGAGGTGAGCGATTCATGCCGCGGGCGACGAAGGCGGAGAAGCGCGGCGGGACCATCGAGCAAACGGCATGTGCCTGCGCCGCTGTCGTAAATGAGCAGAATACACAGGCACCGGTTCCGGTGAGCCGCGGCCGGCCAACGGTAGCAAGCCAATCCAAGGCCACTGAAACCTCAAGGTAGCGCCGTCGCACGATCGCTAAACAATCGTTCCGCTCATCGCCGGCAATGAAACTTTTCATTGTGATTGGAGCCGAATTCTTTGTCAATTCTTCGTCTGAGAAGACCGCAGCGGTGGCTACCTTACATTGCGGCACCAGCACCAGATACCAGGGCTCCGGCAGATCGATGGGGGTCAACACCTCACCGATCCCCTCCCCCCAGGCCGCACGCCCGTAAACGAAAATCGGGACATCCGCGCCCAAGGTCAAACCGAGTTCGACCAGTTCGGATTCGGAGAGGCCCAGATCCCAGATTCGGTTCAATGCCACCAGTGTCGTCGCCGCGTCCGAACTGCCTCCACCCAGTCCAGCCCCCATCGGCAGACGCTTCTCCACTCGGATATCGACCCCAAAACCACTGCCGGCCCGATCCCGGAGTAAGCGTGCCGCACGTACCACCAGATCGGACTCCTCCGGGATCCCGGCGAGATTCGATGTGCGCCTGATCCGACCGTCGTCACGCGGTTCGAAAAACAGCCGGTCTTGCCGGTCGATGAACTGGAACACGGTCTGTAGGCGATGATAACCGTCGGGACGCCGCCCGAGGATCCGCAACATGAGATTGAGCTTGGCCGGGGCAGGCCAAGGATGCCCCAGGGGAGGGGACATCATTGGGGCTGGGAGTCTGAACGCGTAAAGTTGTAGCGGCCGATCGAACGCAGGAGATATTCGTGGTCCGGTTCCCGGTCCATGGCCGCCTCCCAGGTACTCCGTGCCTCGTCATGCCGACCCAGGGTCCAGAGCACTTCGCCCAGGTGCGCGGCGATCTCGCCATCGGGCATCAAGGCCAGGGCTTTGCGCAAGTATTCCAAGGCCTGTTCCGAATTACCCAACCGGAACTGGACCCAACCCATGCTGTCGAGTATGGCAGGATCATCCGGCTTCAGGGCCAAGGCGCGTTCGATATAGGATAGGGCCTCGGTAAACCGCTCGGTCCGATCCGCCAGACTGTAACCAAGGGCATTGAGGGTCTCGGCGCTCTCCGGATCCTCGGCGAGGATGGCCTTGAAGTCGCTTTCCATCCTATCCAGCCGATCCAGCGAGAAGGCATGCAGGCCCCGCGCGTAGAGGAGATCATGATCGCCGGGGAAGGCCCCCAATGCCTCGTCGTAAACCGCCATGGCCGCGTCCGGTCGGTCCATGTCGGCCAGCACCGTACCCTCCACCAGGTAAATCATCGGCGCATCTTCAGGCCATTGGTCGCGCAGCTGCTGCAGGAGCTCGCGCGCGCGCTCCACCTTTCCCTGTTTGGCGCGCATCAGCGCAACCCGCACCCGGGCATTGACAGCGTGCTCACCCGCCACCTTCCGATACCAGGACACGGCGGCCTCCGGATTACCCGCCAGCTCTTCCACCTGCCCGAGATAATAGGCGGAGTCGTTTTGACGCTCACTGGTAGCGTGCAGCTGAATGAGATAATCGCGGGCGGCTTCCAGATCTTCCATCTGCAGTGAAAGGATGCCCAGCGCGGACAGAACGTCCGGGGCCTTCGGCGCATCACGCAACATCTGCTCAAATAGATTGCGGGCGTGGGAAAACTCCCGTTCATCGATGAGCAGCTGGGCATAGAACAGGCGTAGTTTCCGGTCATCGGGGCTCTCGTTGACGAAGGCCTCCAGGACCTGGCGCGCCTGCTTGCGATCACCATGATTCAGGAACAATTGAACGAGAAAGATACGCGGCAGATTCCAGCCCGATCGTAGATCCGACGCCCGCCGCGCCGCCTTCACCGCTTCCTCGTGCCGGTCGGCACCGGCAGCCACAATGGCCCGGGCAAACCAGGCATCGGCGCTTTCCGGTTCCTCGGAAGTCAGGGTCTTCATGAGCTTCAAACGCTGGTCGGGAAGCTCTAGCTTGGAAACCAGGTGGGCCGCTCGACCATAGCCATCCCCACCCTCTGCTGCCGCCAACGCGATGATACGCCGCAAGTGCTCCATTGCAGCGGGTACGTCATCGGCCTTGAGCCGTGCGTAGGCCGCCAGCTGGTGGGCGCCGATCGCATGGGGGGACAGGTCGAGCCACACGTCCGCAGTCTGCTGCATGGCCGCAGCACTGTCGAGAGCGAGGGTCGCGTTGGCCGCCAGCTCCGCCAATCGGGGATCCCGGGCCAAGCGTGCGCCGCGCAGGAAATGCGTGAAGGCCGTTTCCTGCTCACCACGCTGTGCGGCGATTTGCCCGACGAGAACAGCGTAGATAAGCTCCGCCATCGGCTCGGAGGGGCGCATAGCTTTCGGAGGTTGCACCACGGCCTCCTGCGCCTGATCCGGTTTAGCCGTAACGCTGGCGAAGTGCTGGGCATCATCACTGGGCAACGGATCGGCGCAATCGGCAACCGACGGTAGAAAAAGGAGGAAGAAATAGAAGCTGAATCGGCTTCGCATCAAGGTCATGTATACCAATCGCGCATTAACGACTCGAGTACAGTATAGCTGAGTCCCCGCTTAAAAACCCAGGGCTTTATGGATTCCAGACTGATCGAAGGGGACGGCGATCCGTAGCACTCTGACCGATGACAGAATAGGCAGTCTTTTCTCAACAATAACAGCAAGTTATACGACGCCCCTCTGGCTTGCTGAGAAGGCGAATTTGCGCAAAATATCCTAACCAGTCTGGAATCCATAAAGAGCCAAACCCAAATGACGTGACGGCGACGTTTCGAGGACACCTTATAAACGGCACCCGGCTGTGAAAATCCGCATAATCCGCGACTTGATAAGGTCTATTATCGGGTTGAAAAATCCTTGAGTCCGGGATTTTTCTCAAGGTTTCCTGAAATCCATGTCCCGACATGAGGGGGCCTTGAAAAACCCCATGCTCAATACTTTTCATGGTGATGCTCATAAATCGCGCTTTTCGAATGCCTTGATTATCATGGAGTTACGTACACGGACATAACGGGGCTTCCTTGTTCTGCAAAGACACCTTGAATTTTTCAAGGTGCCCATGAGTTACCCGGACGCTACTTGCCCAATCGCCACTTGCATAGAAACCGCCGATGCCGAAGAATCAAAACCAGGTTCCTCCCCGAAAGTACTATTTCACAGATGGCGATTCTGGTAGTCGGACTCAACCACAAGACTGCCCCCGTGGAGATACGCGAACGCATCGCCTTCGGACCGGACATCCTGGTGGGTGCCCTGCGCAGCCTCACCGAGCTCGCGCCGATCGGCGAGGGACTCATCCTGTCCACCTGCAACCGCACCGAGATCTACAGCTCCATACATACCGATGGGGGAAAGCCGGTTAGCGACTGGTTGGGGCGATTCCATGGACTGGACCCGACGCACCTCGAGCCCTACCTCTACACGCGGCTGGACCACGAGGCGGTCTCGCACCTGCTGCGAGTGACCAGTGGACTCGATTCCATGGTACTCGGCGAGCCCCAGATACTCGGCCAGGTCAAGACGGCCTTTCAAATCGCCAATGACAGCGGAGCCACGGGCAAGCTGCTCGGCCGGCTGTTTCAAAATGCCTTCGCGGTGGCAAAACAGGTACGCACGGATACCGCCATCGGCAACAGCCCGGTCTCCGTGGCCTTCGCGGCAGTCAGCCTGGCGCGGCAAATCTTCAGCAACCTGAGCAACCAAACCGCCCTGCTCGTCGGCGCCGGTGAAACCATCGAGCTCGCCGCGCGTCACCTCCACCAACACCGGATCGGGCGCGTCCTCGTCGCCAACCGCACGGTCGAGCGCGCCCATGGCCTGGCCGTCCGGTTCGACGGCTCCGCCATCGCCCTGACCGAAGTGGCGAATCACCTCCCGCAGGTGGATATTCTCATCACCTCCACCGCCAGCCCGCTGCCCATACTCGGCAAGGGAACCGTGGAGCGGGCCCTCAAGCAACGCAAGCATCGCCCCATCTTCATGGTGGATATCGCCGTACCCCGCGATATCGAACCGGAGGTGGGTGAGCTGGACGACGTCTATCTCTACACCGTGGACGATCTTCGGGAGGTGGTGGCGGAAGGCCTGCGCTCGCGCCGCGAAGCCGCCGAACAGGCCGAGGAGATCATCGGCTTCCATACCGAGGAATTCCTCTGCTGGCTGCGTTCCCTGGATGCGGTGACCCTGATCCAGGACTACCGCGACCAGGCCGAACACCTGCGCGATCAGGTGCTCGCCAAGGCCCGGCGCCAACTCCAAGGCGGCAAGCCCCCCGAGGAAGTCATCGGCTTTCTGGCGCACACCCTCACCAACAAGCTTCTTCATGGCCCCAGCGTCCGCCTGCGACAAGCCGGACGAGAGGGTCGGGAGGAGCTGTTGGCGGCCGCCAACGAGCTCTTCCGACCCCACGAAAACTCGAGTTCTTCCTCATGAATCCCTCCATTCGCCACAAGCTTGATCAGCTCACGGACCGCTGCGGCGAGATCACCGCCCTGCTGGCCAATCCTCAGATCCAGGAAGACCCGCGACAGTTTCGCGAGCTGGGTCGGGAATACGCCCAGTTGGAGGCCGTAGTGGCCTGCTACCGGCGTTACCAGCAAGTCGAGGACGCAATCGCCGGTGCCGAAGAGCTATTGACGGACCCGGAGCTGGCGGACATGGCCCGCGAGGAGATCGCCGCCGGCAGCGCACGGCGCGAGGCCCTGGAACCGGAGCTGAAACGACTGCTGATACCCCCAGATCCCCACGACCAACGCAACGTCTTTCTAGAGGTCCGCGCCGGCACCGGCGGCGCGGAGGCGGCCCTGTTCGCTGCCGATCTGGCTCGCATGTATCTGCGCTTCGCCGAGCTCAAGGGTTGGTCGATTGAACAGATGAGCGAGAGCCTCGGCGACCTCGGCGGCTACAAAGAGACCGTGCTGCGCATCAGCGGCGGCGGCGTCTTTTCGCGCCTCAAATTCGAGGCCGGCACCCACCGCGTCCAACGGGTACCCGAAACCGAGTCCCAGGGCCGCATCCACACCTCGGCCTGCACCGTTGCGGTGTTGCCCGAGGCCGAAGCAATCGACGACCTGGCGATCGACGCCAAAGACCTGCGCATCGACACCTATCGCGCCTCCGGCGCTGGCGGCCAACATGTGAACAAAACCGACTCGGCGGTACGCATCACTCACCTGCCCTCCGGGATCGTGGTGGAATGTCACGACGAGCGCTCCCAACACAAGAACAAGGCCCGTGCCATGTCCCTGCTCCAATCCAAGCTACTGTCCCAGGCCCGGGCCGCCCAAGTCGATGAACAGGCCCAATCCCGCCGGTTACAGGTCGGTAGCGGTGATCGCTCCGAACGCATCCGTACCTACAACTTCCCGCAGAACCGGGTTACCGACCACCGCATCAACCTGACCCTGTACAAGCTCGATGAAATCATGACCGGACAGATGGACCAGGTCATCGAGCCCCTGATCCAGGAATACCAGGCAGAGCAGCTGGTAGCCCTGATGACTATGCCATTAAGTTAGGCGTTACCGGTCGGCAAAGTAAGAAAAAAACGACAAATCACGCGAATCCTCACGAATGGATTCGCGTCGATTCGTCGTTTTCTCTTGTGCGAACCTTCCGAGTGTCAATACGTACTAGGCACACCGATACCGCGCGGCGAAGACCGAGTATCGGAAGGGTACTCCGGGAAGCCGCCGCGGCGCTGGCGGCGCTACCTCAGACCTCCCCTCACCTGGAGGCGGCATTGCTGTTGTGCGATGCCACCGGACACACGCGGACGGAGCTCCTGGCCTGGCCGGAGACCAAGCTCGGCGCAACGGACTTGGCACGTTTTGAGAGCCTGATCCAACGCCGCCTCGCCGGCGAGCCCATAGCCTATATCCGCGGCCATCAGGCATTCTGGACCCTGGATCTGGAGGTCACTCCGGATACTCTGATCCCGCGCCCGGAGACGGAACTCCTGGTGGAGCTGGCACTGGAACGACTCCGTGCCGACGCACCGCTCCTGGTCCTGGACGCCGGCAGCGGGAGCGGTGCCATCGCCGCCGCCCTAGCCTCCGAACGCCCCGCCTGGACCCTGATCGCGACCGACCGCGATATGGGAGCTGCCCGTATGGCCGGCAGGAACTTCCACACCTATGCACTCGGGAACGCGTACGTCATCAGCTGCGACTGGCTGACGCCCATCGCCGCGCGGTCTCTGGATGCCATCGTCGGCAACCCCCCCTACCTCCCCGATGCGGATCCCCACCTCGAGCAGGGTGACTTGATCCGGGAACCGCGTAGCGCCTTGGCCGCCGGCCCCGATGGGCTCGCCGCCATCTGCACCTTGAGTGCACAAGCGGCCTCGCGGCTCCGATCCGCCGGATTCATTGCCTTAGAACACGGCTTTGACCAGGGATCCGCGGTGCGAACGATCTTCAAGCAGCATGGTTTCGAGTACATCCGCACCCATCCCGATCTTGGCGGCCGGGAACGGGCCACTACCGGACGGCTGCCCGGATGAGCTCCATCCCAATGCCATTGAGATATACCCGTCGCACGTGAATATTTTGGTAAGCGAGGTGTGCTGATCGTGCCCGAGAGCAAAGCGCGACGAGGAGGAATAGCCAGGCCCTATTGCGACGAGTCGCAACGCGGCTATCGGGTGCGAGCGGCGTGCATCGCGGCGAGCTATTCACGTGTGACGGGTATAGCTACTGACCACTTGTTGTGGTAGATCAGAATGCGGAAGAAAAAACGCCGATTCGTAGTTTCTCTTCTTTTTTGTCGACCGATAACCTTTAACCCAATAGCATTGGGTCAGAGCTTGTCTATCCCATGCGTTTTATCGGATTCCCCGATTTTTACCGTGGCTCTTTATGGATTCCAGACTGGTAGGATATTGTGCGCAAATTCGCCTTCTCAGCAAGCCAGAGGGGCGTCGTATAACTTACCGTTGTTGTTGAGAAAAGACTGCCTGTTCTGTCATCGGTCAGAGTGCTACGGACCGCCGTCCCCTTCGATCAGTCTGGAATCCTTAAAGAGCCAAAGCGCAATACAACGTAACCCAATATACCGGATGCAAGCGAACCGAACAGAATGCCCAATCTGTCATCCACGGCAAAATCAGGGCCACCCTGCTCGAATGCGAGCGAGCCGATAAACAAACTCATCGTGAAACCGATGCCGCAGAGTGAGGCGACACCATAGAGCTGCACCCAACCGACGGCTTCAGGCATCTTCGATATCCCCAGCTTTATCGCCAGCCAACTAAAGCCGAATACGCCGATTTGATTACCGATAAAGAGGCCGGCGGCGATACCGAAGGGAACCGGATGGAGCACGGATTCCAGCGTAATACCTTCAAACGAGACACCGGCATTCGCAAAAGCAAATAGCGGCAAGATACCATAAGCAACCGATGGGTGAAGGTCGTGCTCCAATCTTTCCAGCTGGGTGTGGGTTTCTCCCGCCTCTCGCTTGAAGGGTATGAAGAAGGCGGTCAACACGCCCGCGAGTGTTGCATGTACGCCGGATTTGAGCACCGCCGCCCACAACACCATGCCGACGAGCATATAAGGCGCCAACCCCAATACGCCTCTGCGATTCATGATGAACAAGCCGGTGATGGCGATTGCAGCAAGCAGCAGCGAATAGAATGATAGATCGGCGGTATAGAACACCGCGATAATGATGATGGCACCCAGGTCGTCGATTATGGCAAGGGTCATGAGAAACAACTTCAGCGATTGTGGTATCCGGCTGCCAAGCAGTGCAAGTACCCCTAATGCGAATGCGATATCCGTGGCCGACGGGATTGCCCACCCTTTCATGGCTACCGGATCACCCCAATTTATCGAAGCATAGATCGCGGCGGGGACAGCCATACCGCCCACTGCCGCAATAACGGGCAATACAACGCGAGAGGGATGGGATAACTCACCGGCCAGAAGTTCCCGCTTTACTTCGAGACCGATAAGGAAAAAGAAAATGGCCATCAGGCCATCGTTTACCCAGAGCAACAGCGGTTTGGCAATTTCAAAATCACCGATTTTGATTTCGACCGGAGTGTCGAGTAATGCATCATAGGGGTATTTTGCCGCCGAATTTTCAACCACTATGGCCAACAAGGCAGCAATCAGGAGCAGAACTCCACTGGCGGACTCCATACGGAGAAATTCTTTTAATTTATCGATTACCATTCGTGAGGATTCGCGTGATTCGTCGTTTTTCCCTTACTTTGCCGACCAGTAACGCTTAACTTAATGGCATTGTCAAGATCCACAAGATTATAGACACATTTTTTGAACAGCTGGGTCTGTTTTTGGGACCAGTATTTCATCGCCTGAAGGGGAGGACTGTGGCCCGGTGCTTTCTGCGGGATGTGCTGATTGTAGACCTTGAACGTAGCGTTTGATGGTATCGGCCAAGTGCTCGGCGGAGTCGAAGCGGGTGGTGGCTAGGACCTCGGCGCTGCGGCCGTTGAAGCGTTCGCTCATGCCATTGGTCTGTGGCGTTCTTGGTTTGATCAGGCGATGTTCGATGCGGTTGGGGTGCAGACGCGATCAAACGCGTGGGAACCCGTGGGCTGGCGCTGGCCGGTGGCGCAGAAACGATCGGTAAATTCCTTACCATTATCGGTGAGGACCTTGGTGATCGCGAAGGGGACCTTGTCGATCAGGCGTGTGAGGAAACCGCCGGCAGAGGCGGCTGACTTGTCCTGGAGGAGTTCGACGTAGACCCAGCGGGTGGCGTGGTCAATCGCGGCAAAGAGGTACTGCCGATGGTCCTCATCCGGCATTTGGGGCAGATGCTTGACGTCCACATGGACGAAGCCGGGATCATACGCCTTGAAGGGCTTCACCGGCGTCTTGGCTCCTCCTGGGGCATCAGCGCCTTGAGGTTAGAAATCCCATGGCGGCGCAGACAACGATCCAGGCCGGAGCGCGACACTTCGGGATGGATGAACTCACGGGTCACCACCAGCAGGTCATCCAGGGGCAGCAGGAGGGTCTCACGCAACGCCACCACCACCGCCTCCTGGGCCGTGCTGAGCGTGGCGTGGAGCTGATGGGGCGGTGCAAGGCATCTTCCACCCCCTCGCGTTGGCGCCATTTCGCAACCGTGTGACGGTTGAGGTGGTAAGCCTCGGCCAGTTCCCGGTCGCTCACCGAACTCGGGCTGAGACTGTAATTCCAGGCGGATAGCCGGTGTGGTACGGGCGTTCTTGTGCGACTGGATGTTCATGGTGGGTGATTGCTATACTCAAAGAGTGATGATGTCGGACCTGTCAAACGCCGTCGCCCCGCGGCTCGGCTTCCTTCCCGCTCCCCTCAATTCCCTCCTCGGCCAGCAGGCGTAAAACCTCTCTCGCTTGCAATATGAGGATAGCCCATCTTCGGTATATAATCACACGGGGCCCGACGGTTAGGCTTTCACCTAACCCCTTGTTCTTGTTGGTGGGCCGTGTAGGATTCGAACCTACGACCAATGGATTAAGAGTCCACTGCTCTACCAGCTGAGCTAACGGCCCTTTGGCGGGAATGCGAATCCATACCCCCCGACATATTCTTAGCAAGCCAGAGGGGAGTCGTATAACTTACTGTTTTTGTTGAGAAAAGACTGCCTGTTCTGTCATCGGTCAGAGTGCTACGGACCGCCATCCCCTTCGATCAGTCTGGAATCCATAAAGAGCCATTTTTAAAAGGTCTTCCCTTCGTCATCGAGGCGTACTGGGGTGGACGATGGGGATCGAACCCACGACCACAGGAGCCACAATCCTGTGCTCTACCAACTGAGCTACGTCCACCATCGGAAATGACCGTCGCTACTCTTCCCGGCACAATTCCCTGGTTCAAGGTTCAACCTAATGCCATTAAGTTAACCGTTGGCCGCTTGTCGTGGTCAATCAGGATGCGGAAGAGAAAACCACGAATCGGCGTGAATCCATTCGTGTGATTCGTAGTTCTTTTCTTATTTGCCGACCGGTAACGCTTAACTTAATAGCATTGAGGTTTAACCTGCCTGAACTTTCCACCTCGGTCATTCGCTCGGTTGTCTTTATCCCCCCTGGACAAGGTGTCTTTACACACCTGAGCTACACCGAAAATTCGGCGTATCGTCCCTGCCCTACCCGACCCACCTGGTACCCCGGGAGGGACTCGAACCCCCGACCCAGAGCTTAGAAGGCTCTTGCTCTATCCCCTGAGCTACCGGGGCTCAAAGCCTATCCGGCATACGGCTGTTCTTCTGCGAACATGCTTTTCAGTGGTCGGGGTAGAGGGATTCGAACCCCCGACATCCTGCTCCCAAAGCAGGTGCGCTACCAGACTGCGCCATACCCCGCCGCTTGCGGAACACGGTCCTGCCACGGAAGCTGAGGGATGATACTCAGCCATTTCGATCCCGTCAAACCGACTCGGCCTGCTCGGAACGCCCAACATGCCTTGCAAAGACCCGCGTTGCGGCTATGATGCGGAACTCCGGCAGCGATAAAGCTATGTTGAAGATCCCATGAGCGCACGCATCCTCGACGGCAAGACGATCTCCGCGGACATCCGTGCCAGGGTCAGGGCACAAGTCGATGCCTTGCTCGCCGGCGGTCGCCGGCGGCCCGGCCTGGCCGTGGTGCTCTTGGGCGAGGATCCCGCATCCGTGGTCTATGTCCGCAACAAGCGTAACGCCTGTGTGGAAGTCGGCTTCCACTCGGAGCTGCACGAGCTGCCTCCCACCAGCTCCCAGGAACAACTCCTGGAGTTGATCGATGCACTCAATGCCGACGCGCGGATCGATGGCATCCTGATCCAACTCCCACTGCCGAACCGGATCGACGAGGAGGCGGTGATCGAGCGCATCCTGCCCACCAAGGATGTCGACGGTTTCCATCCCTACAACATCGGCAGACTGGCGCTGCGTATGCCGGTACTGCGTCCCTGCACCCCCAAAGGTATCATGACCATGCTGGAGCACGCCGGGTGCAAGCTCGAAGGATTGGATGCCGTGATCATCGGCGAGTCCAATATCGTAGGCCGACCGATGGCCCTGGAGCTGCTGGCCGCCTACTGCACCGTTACGATTTGCCACTGCTACACCAAGGACCTGGCCGCCAAGACCCGCGGCGCCGACTTGCTGGTAACCGCCGTGGGCCGGCCGAGGTTCGTGCCGGGGGACTGGGTCAAGGAAGGCGCAGTGGTCATCGATGTGGGCATCAACCGCACCGATGAAGGCCAGTTGGTCGGGGATCTGGATTTCGCAAGCGTGAGTAAGCGCGCGGCCTGGATCACTCCCGTCCCCGGCGGCGTCGGCCCCATGACGATCGCAAGCCTGCTGGAGAATACCCTACAGGCCGCTCGGCTCCACGCGGAAAGGCAACCATAGTCCAGGTCGAGCAGGGATAAACCTTGGCTCTTTATGGATTCCGGACTGTTCTATCCTCCATCCTCGGCACGACAGTCGCGTGTGGTGAGCACCTGTCCGGGTGCAGGGACGTGCAGGCAGGCGGCGAGCCGGAGCGGTCCAGCGGACTCCGTTTCGTTGGCGGTGGGCATTTCGTGTATCATCCCCGCTGCCGACAGCAACTTGAGGAATCGAGCCATGGGCGCTCCCGGCGCAAGCTACGGACCGGATGCGGACGCACGCAAAAGGATCACGACGACGGATATTTTCTCCCGCAAGCGGGGGGAGAAGATCGTTTCGGTTACGGCCTACGACTATTCCACAGCAAAGTTGGTGGACGGCGCCGGTATCGATATCGTCCTGGTCGGCGACAGTCTCGGGATGGTGGTGTTGGGATACTCGGATACGACGCGGGTAACCATGGACGACATGGTGCACCACACCGCAGCCGTCGCCCGGGCGCGACCCAAGGCCCTGGTGGTGGCCGACCTGCCGTTCCTGGCCGCCGGTGTGTCCGTCCGGGACACCATCGGCAACGCCGGACGCCTGATCCGCGAGGCCGGCGCCGAGGCGGTGAAGCTCGAAGGGGGGGAGCGGGTCCGTGAGGAGATCCGGGGCCTCGTGGACTGCCAGATCCCGGTCATGGGGCATGTGGGCCTGACGCCTCAGAGCATCCATGCCTTCGGTGGATTCAAGGTCCAGGGGCGAACCCAGGAGGCCGCTGAACGGGTATTGCGGGATGCGGTCGCGGTCCAGGAGGGCGGGGCCTTTGCGGTGGTCCTCGAAGGCATTCCGTCACGGCTCGGAGAGCGCATTACCCGCGAGCTGGACATCCCCACGATCGGTATCGGCGCCGGACCCGACTGCGACGGTCAGGTGCTGGTCGTCCACGACATACTCCGGCTCTTCTCCGATTTCACGCCCAAGTTCGCCAAGTTCTATGCGGACGTGGGGGATGTGACCCACACCGCCCTGACCAACTTCCGCGAAGAGGTGCGCGACGGCCGGTTTCCTACCGAGGAGCACTGTTACTGAAGGGTGCCTCTGTGGGGTGAGGATACCTCACCACGTTCAGTCGTAATGGCAACGCAATTTCCGAGGTGGGAGCATTGTATGCAAGCCGTCAATATGTTCGAGTGTCAGGTCTCGGCCGGGGTTGCTGTCTGTCAGAGTCGCATCATTGATTCGGAATCTTGATCCTGCGCCACAGACGGCCGTCGTTCTTGAGTAAACCGCCGGCGGCCGTGGGTCCCCAGGTCCCGGCGGCATAGTTCGGGAAGTCCCTTGGCGGGAGCGCGGCCCAGACGCCCATGACCGATTGCACGATCTCCCAGCCCTTTTCGACCGTGTCGGCGTGTTTGTATAGGGTCACATCGCCGTTCATACAATCATAGATCAGGGTCTCGTAGCCGGTCGCCGGTTTGTTCCCGAAGTAGTCCTCGTAACAGAAGTCCATGTCTACGGTACCGACCCCCATGGTCGGGCCAGGCACCTTGGCGCTGAAGCTCATTTGGATGCCCTCGGCGGGTTGGATACGCAGTACCAGCATGTTGGGATCGACCTGCTCCACATAATAGGCCCTCCGGTGTTCAACGCCGACGGACTCGGCCACCGTGAGCTGCACATGGTCGATGTGATGGTGGTTCCACAGCGGCTCGATGAAGCCGTTAGCGAAGCGGAACACCATGATATTCTGCACCGTTTCCTTACCCAGGTAATGATTGATACGGTAGATCTGTCTCTCATCCAGGTTGTCGTGTAGCTTGCGGTTGAGTGCCACGGCGGATTCCAGGTCCTGTCCGAAAGGCTTCTCGATGACGACGCGCCGCCAGTCGTTCTCGGTCTCCTGCAGCAGACCGCTCTCACCCAGACGACTGGTCACGTGGGGGAAGAGGCTGGGGGGGATCGGCCATGTAGAACAGGTAATTGCCTTCGGTCTCACGATGGGTATCGATCTTGCTCAGGCGTTCGCGTAGACATTCGTAATCGGCACCCTCGATCATGTCGATTTTTATGTAATGGAGCCGCTCGACCAGACGTTCCCAGACCGACTGGTCGAAGGCGGCACCGACGTGATCCCGGATATGCTTCCCCATCAGGTCCCGAAAGGAATCGTCGTCCAGGTCCAGGCGATCCAGTCCGAGTACCGCGAAGCTGTCCGGCAACAGGCCGGCATTGCAGAGATGGAGCAAGGCCGGGATCAGTTTGCGCTTGGTTAGATCTCCCCCGGCACCAAAGATAACCATGGCGCTCGGCAACGCCGCCGGGGTCTGGGTATAGTTTTGGATTGCGTCAGGGACACAAGACGTCTCTTCAGTTTTGCTGCTCGCCATGGCCACCGAACTGGTAACGCATGGCCGCCAGGATCTGATTGGCAAAACCCGCTTCCCCACGGGAACCGAAACGCTCATAGAGGGCAGTCGTCAGGAGGGGGGCCGGCGTGCCGGTCTCGATCGCCGCCATGCAGGTCCAACGACCTTCGCCCGAATCGGACACCCGCCCCTCGAACCGGCTGAGCTCCGGGTCTTGGTGCAAGGCATTGGCGGTGAGATCCAGCAGCCAGGAGGCCACTACGCTACCTCGACGCCAGACCTCGGCGACCTGGGGTATATCGATATCGTACTGATAATGCTCCGGATCGCCGAGGGGAGCCGTCTCGGCGTCGATCGTCCGGACGTGGCGACCGACACCGGCGTGCTTGAGGAGATTCAGGCCCTCCGCATAGGCGGCCATCAAGGCGTATTCGATCCCATTGTGGACCATCTTCACGAAATGGCCGGCGCCGCTCGGACCACAGTGCAGATAGCCCTGTTCCGCCGTGTCATAGTCGCCGTCGCGACCGGCGGTGCGCTCGCTGTCACCGGGTCCGGGTGCCAAGGTCTCGAAGATGGGATCGAGTCGGCGGACGGCGTCCGCATCGCCGCCGATCATCAAACAGTATCCGCGCTCCAGACCCCAGACCCCACCGCTGGTGCCGCAGTCCAGGAAGTGTATGCCGACATCGGCGAGTCGCCTGGCGCGTCGGATGGCCTCCTTATAATGAGAGTTGCTGCCGTCGACGATGATGTCGCCTGCCTCCAGGCAGGGCAAGAGTGCCGCGATGACCGAGTCCACCGCCGCTGCCGGGACCATGATCCAGACGGCCCGCGGCTTAGTCAGCCTGGCGCAGAGGTCGGCCGGATCCCGGGTACTGGTTGCACCGGCAGCGATCAACGCTTGGACCGCCTGGGTATTACTGCGGTTATAAACGACGCACTGGTGTCCGTCGCGCATGAGTCGAGTCACCATGTTGGCACCCATACGACCGAGACCGATCATTCCGATTTGCATTTTCCTTTCCCCCGTTCATGGATAACCTGGGTGATTATCGGGCAGGCGTCATGTTGCGTTACGCCCGTTCGACGCCGTGCCCCCCTAAGCGTTTTCTCGCGCGGCTAACGTAACCTTACACCCGGATTACCCCCGCGCTGCCGGCCTGCGCGGCCTCGCGTTAAGTGTGTAGGTTGGGTTAGGCGCGCTGTCCGGTTCCGAAGCACAGCGACGGGGCCGAACGCGCCGTAACGCAACACGATGCGAGGATCCGTTTTAACCAGACAGCTTCTTAGTCTCGACCCAGTATCCTGGTGAGTGCATCCTGATCCGTCGGCACATCGATATCCGTGGCGGTGACGATGGCATCGAGTGCGATTGGGAAAGGGGAATCGGGTCGGGTATCGGGGGCCAGCTCGAAGCAGTCTTCAAAGGCATCCGCGATACGCCGGATAAAACGGCGTGCCCCGTCGGAATAAGGGGGCCTTGGGGGCACCGACTCGGCAAGTCGGTCGAGTAACTTGCCGACGCTTGCGACGCGTCGCAGCTCGCCGAGCAGGGTTCCGACATAGTCCTCACCATAGCCACGCCGAAGATGCCTCGTCGATTCGAGTTCCTGTTGCAGACGTAACGATGTGGCGGCGTCGAGGTTTGCCAGTTGGTGCGCCAACTTCTCCGCGGTCTCCACAAGGGCGGCGATAGCGGCCGCATCCGGAGCGGAGTCATTTTCCTGGTGGTCGGACGCCGAAGGTTCCTGTGCCGGAGCCATAAGCCGCTCGCAGCTCGCCAGATCGTATTCCAGTGCGGCCACAAACAGATTCCGGCTTTCCTCGTCACCGATATTTTGCTCCCGGAGCCGTGAGAGAATCGCTGTCCGTTGCTCTGCGTCGAGTCGATAGGGTTCGACGAAGCGCGTGCTGCTCGGTCGCTTAGTAGGAGGGGCCGGCTCTTGTGTACCTGCGGGGAATGCTCGGGCACCACGAACCACGGCGTCCCGGCTGCCGTGCCCGGATGCGGATGGCGCTGAGATCGAACTCGCTTTACTCATCCACAGGCTCCTCGATCGCCCAGGTCCATCCGGTTATCCTGAACCTCAGATCAGGGGATCACGGACAAAGGGATTGCTGCGACGCTCGTCACCGAAGCTCGACATGGGGCCATGTCCGGGAATGAACCGGATGTCGTCACCGAGCGGAAAGAGACGTTGACGGATGGAGTCCAGTAGGTCCTGATGGTTACCGCGCGGCAGATCCGTGCGCCCAATCGAACCCTGGAACAGCACATCGCCCACCTGTGCCAGCCTGGCTGTCTCGTCGAAAAAGACGACATGGCCCGGTGAATGGCCGGGGCAGTGGATCACCCGCAGCTCCAGGGCGCCGAGCCGGACCGAGTCACCGTCCTCCAGCCAGCGCCCGGTGGAGACGCCGCGGACTTCCGGGACACCGAACATCTGGCTCTGGATCGCCAGCGATTTGAGCAGGAAATCGTCGCCCCGATGAGGACCCTCGATAGGCAGATCGAGGTGTTCGGCAAGCTCTGCGGCTCCCCCCACGTGGTCCAGGTGACCATGGGTGAGCAGGGTCTTGATCGGTTCGACCGCCGCCTCCCGAATCGCGGCCACCACCCGCGTCGTTTCCCCACCGGGATCGACGACGGCGGCGTGACCGGTTTCGTCGCACCACAGCAAGGTGCAATTCTGCTGAAACCGGGTGACGGGAATGATCTTGAATCGCAACATGGGCTCTATCGACGCGACCTGCTCGGTGATGAACGACCTTCGGTATCCCCTCGAGGCCCGGCGCAATCAGCCTGTGTGCAGCATTGCATAGAGACGATCTTTCATCAGAAGACGCTCCTTTTTGAGGTCCTCGATCGTCTCGTCGGCCACCGGAATACCTAACTCCTCCAGCTTACGGACCTGAGCATCCAGATTGTCGTGATCCTTCATCAGATGCGCAAACTCCTCGTCGGAGTCGCGCAGCACGGAGATTCTGTCATCCAGAGTCGGAAATTCGTGACGCAGGTCGTGGGTTTCGCCAAGCATGGATTCACAGCTCCTCGTCTTAATGGATACCGGAATCTCAATAGTAACAAAACCCTAACGATTGGTCCCATATCTCTGAATACCGGATCACGCCCACATCCCCCTATTTGTCAAGTCCCTCAAGATTACAGACAAATTTTTTGGGCAGCTGGGTCTGTTTTCGGGACCAGTATTTCATCGCCTGAAGGGGAGGACTGTGGCCCAGTGCTTTCTGCGGGATGTGCTGATTGTAGACCTTAACGTAGCGTTTGATGGTATCGGCCAAGTGCTCGGCGGAGTCGAAGGGGGTGGTGGCTAGGACCTCGGCGCTGCGGCCGTTGAAGCGTTCGCTCATGCCATTGGTCTGTGGCGTTCTTGGTTTGGTC
>Ga0209255_1000028_pt1 | contig 22583 bp, 19 predicted proteins | sample WorMetvaBAHAMAS2_FD_187394 | JGI IMG/M metagenome (GOLD analysis project Ga0209255, IMG submission 187394) | Marine gutless worms symbiont microbial communities from Max Planck institute for Marine Microbiology, Germany - Olavius vacuus... | ecosystem: Host-associated > Annelida > Digestive...
GGGTCGGTTGACCCAAAATTTCACGTAGAAGGGGTCGCCCCCCACCAACCATTCTTCTTCTCAGAAAACTAGGCTAAATGTTCTTTCGTATGGTATATAAATCTGGACAGATCTTTCTACCGTCTTGTCACAACAATACACGCGTGTGACAGACGGACGGACGCACAGAATTCTCATCACAATACCGCGTCTGCATTACATGCAGCGCGGCAAAAATTCACTGGTAACAAACACAATCAAGTCACTATTGTCACTTATGATCTGTATGTTCATCTCGCTGTGCAGTTCTGATCCTGAGCAACATTTCAATCTGAATATCCCAGCTCCAGCAGTTAACATACTTATGCAAATTACGATGTCAAAACAAATGACTGGATGACTGGTGACAACCCGAAGCTGTGAATACATGTAAACATGTACTGTACATGTAAACATGTACTGTACATGTAAACTGTGTGGGATGAGGGACAACACCGACAACGATGACGCAAGACCATAAAGTTCACCAACACTGCAACCAACGCTATACATTGTACATCACAGCTCAGATAAAAAATGTTATATCACCATGCATCATGTATTGTCAGAACTATAATCAACAAAGCAAAATTATGTTGTAAACAACTATGCAACAAACCTATTATTAACAACCATAGCAGCAATAATAATAATGAGTCCATTTCTATATCACAAAGTAGTTTATCCTCAGGTGCACTCACTGCAATAGTAGTGGCACTGTTTCTGTGACAACAGTAGTTGCATCAAGCAATGGATGGCAGTCAGCATAGATAATATGCTCATAACTGACTAAGTGTAACATCGCATTTGATAAATTTCAAAGTCATCGGCTGTGCAATGTCATTACGCAATACATTTGCTACGACAATGTCTGTCTGTCCAGCTGTCACAATCGCGGGTCATGCCTAAATGGTTCAAGAAATCGAGATATGATTTGTGATAGAACAACGTCTCCAGTTTCTTGAGGCCAAATTTCGCAATCCTGAATTTAAAGATTCACCCCAAATGACAGCATTAAAGAGAGACAACTACTGTCGACAGGAAACTGCGGACCAATAATCCGAGGAATCTTGGAAACGATAAAGAGATAGGATGTTAAGTTACCATTCACTAAATTCACTTTCACAAATTCACATTATTCACTAATAGGAAGTCATATGGGCTTCTGATTAATACTGAAAGTGCTGACCTTGAGTGGTGTAACGATCGTTTGTTCACATTATTTTACTGAATCTGGTAGTTTTGGGTTCAATAGTGGTGGAAGTCACATCCACACTGTCTGAGATAAATATGTAGCCCAAAGAACCTAGTTTTCAGCAACATACGACTTACGCTGATGTTCTTAGAGATTACCGAGAAAGTGTGCATTAAAAAGATGTACCCTACTTGAAAGCAAAAATGCAATGTTGTGCAGCCATCTCAGCAACAGCTGAGCTCTTGTTTTAAAGACTGTCACTTGACTGCTACTTAAACAAATAGCAAAACAATAGTGATTTTAGTTTTTTTCACCATTTTTGCTTCATTTGTAATGAGCCTTGTGATTCTCACTGAAAAAAGTAAAGATGGAACCATCAAGACAGCGCACAGAAAACCCAATCACAACACCAAGCGAAACCAAAGCCGCCTGGCATCTTCGTACCTTAAACTTGTTGTTGTGGTCACGGCTCTTGAGATGTGCCTCAGCACTGATGCTGTCCTTCGAGAACTCACAACAGAGAGAACAGAAGAACGCCTGAAGAGGCATCAGGAATTCATCACCTGAAATCAATGTGCATACATCAACACATTATCACTAACAGAAACACACCATTGCAGAATGCACAAAATTACAGAATCCACTTGATGATTTGCTATCCCATATGTTTCCACTTGTGCACTCTCAGAAACATTACGAGAGTTGACTACTGCAACTGTCTTCTGGCCGGTGCACTTAAGACAACAGGAGAGAACTCCACAGTGTGATGATTGCTGCTGCACGAGTGGTCACCAACATGCGAAGTATGATACTCATTCAATGCCACAATTTTCATTGGCTGGATGTTACTGACCACATCAAATATCAACTTTGCGTAACATCTACAAATGTCACATGCCATGGCAACACAATAATTGTCTGATCTCTGTACACCAGTTGCGGATGACCCAGATGACAACGTACCTCATACGTTGTCGTCTGGGTCATCTGCAACTATTACAGTGCCATACATACAGTGCCACACATACAATGCATATAACTGACACCACAGCTATTCCGTATCATCAATACTTACCAAAACATAGCATTACATCTAAATGCCCTAGATTCTGCAATATGCAACAAACATCATTAGTAAGTAGGGCTCCGATTGTAGCCATTTAGGCAGATCGATTCTCATGGAATTTCTGACAACGATTCTCGCGATTTCTCATGTAACCCGATACTCCCTCATCAATGACTGTTTACCGACAGCAGTATGATGCTTCTACCTTTCGACCCTAGCATCTGCTCGTGTTCTCGCTGCTGTCCCTGCTGTATTGCCTACCACATGCCAGAGACCTAATGTCAGCCTGTCAGTGTGATATATTGCATGAACATTAAACACAGATGAAACAGTGTTGTCAGTGAACCAAGCAGATAGTCAAAGTGTGTGAATACAGAGGGTGGGCTATACAGCTGCTGCTGTTGCATGGTAGTGAGCAGCAGGGTGGGAGGGGAGTCATCTAGTGAATACTGGTGCCACAAGAGTGTCAAATTACAGTCAACTGAGTTGTGACTGTGGCCTGGTACTGATTCACTCCTGACAGCATCTGTCTGCGTGGGTGGCACATGCGGCCATGAGCGTGAGTGATCGTACACTGGATGTGCTGATCGATCACTTACAAGATTTAGACTTGCCGACGATTCTCGCGAGAATCACTGATCGATCGCAGCCCTATTAGTAAGTCTGCTGCCCTACAACAGCTAAGGTCCCAACACAGTGTATTGTAAGCAGCAGTGCTATGCCAATCAATAAAGTTGTGCAGCAATCCAGTGTGCATCAGTCGTTCATCACACAGAGGTTAACGTCCAGCTGGCAATGTCACGGTTGGCCTAACATAGAGGGCAAAGGTGATCTGCTGGAATGTCTTTCTCTCAAACACATGTCTGCACAGAATGCCAAATATACGGTTATTATGAGCAAGTAAATCTCAGAGACCTTGCTTCATTGAAGGCCATACTATTACCGATATGAAGAGCATTAACAAATGTAATACACAATGTAAACAACATTTATTACAACAACACTGCAATAATGTCATGTACAAAGTATATGATTTTCCCTGATGCAAACATCACCATGTCCTACCTCTCGCAGGGGCAACCACTGACCCTTCTGCACAGCTTGGTTTCTTTGAAGCCGAGGCGGGCTTTGGCTTGTCATAGTTCGGATCAAGCTTCTGTAAATCATCAGCACAACATAGACTGATAATAGCACTTAGTAATATAAAATGCGATAGTGATGTACTGACTCGATGCATATACTTACAGATAATTCGACCAAATTCAGCTTCCTCAAGCTAAAACTTCAGTCTTTTATAGTTTTATGCATCATTTATCAGTTTCTGTGTATGCAGCTATAGCAAGATGGGCAACTGATTAGCTTTTAGGAGAATCTTAAGTACTGACAGTTCAGCACCATAACATCCAACCTATACTCTGCCTCCAGCAGAGCCATAAACATTTCATCTTACACATCGCAGAGACTGAGCAGACATTAGTTTTTGCCACATTAACAAAAGCGAAACAAGATTTAACTCTTCTGGTGTTTTGAAATCAAATGATGACGATCCTTAATGAAACTGCAATGCACAACTCCATGGGAACCCTATATAATATTACAGTACAATTAACTCTCGAAGTAGTTCTACCCACCCAAAAAATTTTGACATGGCAATATGCATGGAACAACCTACATGCAGAACCAAGAGTGACATGTTCTATCCTTCGCTAATTGTCCCATTTTCACCGCACATGCCTCAAATATTATGTTCAGCTTTTGTAAGCCATAATTAACAATGTATTTACAAAACATCAGCTGTCAGTCTCCTGTGTCGCATTTGGCTCTAATAATAATAGTGCAAAAAAACCGTCAGAATGCTGGTCACCAAGATGAATATTCAGCATGGTACAACACGCTTCAACATAGGCACAGGAAGTGTAGTGTGTCTTTGTACATAGTGCCATTCTCTCACCAGACACAATGGTGAACATAGTGTACAGTAAATTTCAAGTCCAGTACAAACTTACGAATATAATCACAGCAGTGCAATACAGAATATTTCCTCAATATTTCACATCTCCTTCCATATAGAGTTCCAACAAGTACTACAGCTAGCTGCTGTGACGTTGTTGAAGTAAAGACATGACATCACACACTTAGTGACATCTGCCATCTTCTCACATTCAATGCAGAATAAATTTTTTCTCTTTCACAGGAACTGTAGCTAAGTTCAATGTCTTTTTCACACTGTGAGATGACAGAAACCTGAATAAACAACAAAGACCACAGTTTCCCTCTATGCTTCATTGAAATATGTTCTATTGTAAGCTATAACACACTGGACGTAACAAATTTACAAAAAAATGACAAGATAATAGGGTTAGAAACAAGTAGCTCAGCTATTGCAAAAAGACCGCGCTGCAAAGTGGGTCAGTTCTGGACAAAAGTGGAAAACGATATTCTGCAAACAATATAGGTCTATCTTCAACCACTTGTGACATAGTAGGCCTGCAAAGCTATCAAATTAAGTGAAATAAAGCAAAATAAGGGCTCCTACGCCATTCAAGGTCACTGATCGCGGTACCAATCGAAAGACTGTATGCGACTTACTATTAGTGATTAATAGTAACTGACAACCTATCTCGTACTGTTTCGAAGTTACTGCAGATTGTTGTTTAAATTTTGGGACACTTTGCATTTTAGAGCCCCCTTTGGGGGCTTAGGGTCAAAGTATACTATTCATCTTAGGCTCATTGGAAAGGAAGTAGTGGACTTCGTAGTAGTGTTAATTGAACTTTTTTCGCTAGCTGTTATGCTACGAGCGAAAATAGATTGAAAATCAGCATTTTGCAAGGGGGTGGGTCAATATCTGCCAAATTTTCATGTCGAAGGGGACGTCGCCCATCAATCATTTTGGAATAGACAGATAGGCCAATGAATACCTTACAACTTTGTCGCTGACAGTTTTCACACAATGAAACTTTGTAGCAGACTTTCTTCAAGCCAAGTGCGATTTTACATGGAAAACTGCACTTTTGCATAATTAAGCCCCGTTCTGGGGGTTTGGGGCAACATACGATGTTCATCTTAGGCTCACTGGAAAGCACATAGTTGACTTCCTATTAGTATTAATGGAACTTTTCTTGCTAGGTGCTACCGTGGAGGCGCTACGAGCAAATATCGACTGAAAATCGGTGATTTCACTCCAACAGGGGCCAGCTTGACCCAAAATTTCAGGTAGAAGGGGTTGCTCCCACCAACCATTCTTCTTCTCACAAAACTAGGCTAAGTGATCTTTCATATGGCATAAAAATCTGGGCATACTCTGTTTTGTCAAAATCCACACGTTTGACAGAAAGATGTACAGACAGCTTTCCCTTAACTAGACTGCCTTGCATTTAATGCAGTGCGGTAAAATGCATTGCAGTCAGCGATATTGCTACAAAAACTTAAATGTCTGCAGTAAGTCGTACCTTAGTGCATAAACAGTGTATCCTACAGACAGTATGTGGTTTAGTTGGCTGTCAATACAAAGAACTCCATCGCTGCTCAGTTTTGTTCAACTTCCATGCACTGGTAAGAAACTGGATCCAGCCGTCTTCAGACATTGAACATGATACAGCACATGACGAATTCGCTGTCAGCCAAGCTGAGGTTTCAGAAATCACATTACGAACCTTATCCATGAACACTGTGACATTCCATTTACTGAAATACATGGCATAATGTGTACCACACATTAACATTGATAACAGTAGCTTTTCAATGTACAACAGACATAAATAACAAAACTTCAAGTCAAAATTCAACTTCTGACCCGAAATATTCATTCATTCATTCATTCATTCATTCATCAAACAAATGATTTAGGTGGCATAATGTCACAATGACTGCAAGGACACCTAACAACGTCAAACCAAAAAAAGAATTTGCGGCACAGGACGAAAAAAGTTTATCATGTGTGGTGGAAGCTGTCAGGATAGCCTTTGGTAAAAAGTAGTGTCTGGAGGTGCCTAAACGTGGACAAAGATGATGCCGACATGACACCAAATTGCAGGCTGTTCCAGGTCCTCGTGGCTGCCACACAGGAGGTGCGGTCACCAATGGCAAGACACATCATCGGAATAATGAGTGCAGACGTCGATGCTGACCGCATGCATCGTTGCGAATCAATGTCAGTCACAGAAGTAAACCCTCAGCGAGGTACAACAGTGCTAGGCTGTGCAGACAGCGGTAAACGAGCACAGCCAATTTGTACTCAATCCGCTGTGGTGCACACAACCAGTGAAGTTCCAGCAAAAGCGGCATTACATGGTCGTACTTCAGGGCTGAGAAGATGACATGTGCAGCATCGTCAACCACGGACTGCAGTCGGACCAAGAGGTAATATGGTAGACCGGCCAATGTAGTATTACCGTAGTACAGTCGCGATAAGACCAAGGAAGCCACGAGCGTCTGAAGCACTGGTCTGGAAACAGATTGATGTATGCTGCAAATCTGACGTAGTATGGCTAAACAGCTTTACACAGTCTTCGAGACGTGGGTCTTCATGGAAATGTCAGACTTGAAGTAGACGCCCAGGTTACAAACGAAGCTGGCGGTGACGATGAAGTCCTCGTCAACTTGCATGCAGTCCTGGAGAACCCGATGTTGTCTTCGGCTCATATATCAAACTCATTACAACATCTAATCATTGGTGCTACCAATGCATGCTTTACATTTCCGATATATTGCTCCGTTTCAAAATCAAAGTGCATCAAAGGTGACTGGGATTGAAAAGCGAGGCCAAATTTCACACTTTTTGATCTCGTATAAAATTCAGAGGAGGGTTGGGTGAAATAGCTAAAGCAATTTTACAAGCTCAGCCTAGGACAACACCTGTGATACATTTTTGGCAAGGCGCTGCTCAGCCGCATCTGTGGTTAGAGTCCGGCTGTCAAACAGCACAGCAGCTAGAAGACTTTCAACATACTGAGGATGCGTAATAGAAATGGATACGAACTTGCATCATGTGAACTATAAATATCACATCTAATTTGGATGTCACAATGATCTGCCACATTACATCCAACTGGTTACTCAAAAACAACTTTCACATGCACACCAAAAAATACCAAACATACCTTGCAAACATAAAAGTTAAGTAAAACACAGTACAACATGTACATAAAATGAAGTTGAAGTTGCAAGGTTTAACGTCCCACCAAACACATTACAGGTGTTGTGCTGTGTTGTGCCACAGACTACAAGAAGCTCAGCCATTGCAAAAGACCGTGCGACCATTACATGGGTCAGTTTTGGGCAAAACATAACTAGACAAAAATATACTGCGCCCAACCTTATAGGTCTATCTTCAACCACTGAGACATAATCAGCCTCCTAATCGATTGAATTTGGCGAAATAATGCAAAATAAGGCTATTACACCGTTCGAGGTCATTAAAGGTCACCAATTTCAGTACCAACTGAAAGCCAATATGCGACTTCCTATTAGCATTCAATACTAACTTACATCCTATCTCGTACCCTTTCAAAGTTATCGCAGATCATTGTTCAAATTTTGGAGTAAAACGGTCACTTTGCGTTTCTGAGCTCCGTTACGTCTGCTCCGTCGCTGGCCGTCTTTGGACGGCGCTTTAAGACAGAACTTTTTCGCTGCTGCTACAATGCTGCCTGACTGTTCCTTACTCTTAGAGTGGTCCTTGAAATGGACTTTCTATTTAGTCCACTCTAAACATTACGTTTGATGATGACGACGATGATGGCTGATGCGCTACAAGCGAATATCGATTGAAAATCGGCATTTCTGCAGGAACAGGGTCAGTTTGGCTCAAAGTTTGAGGTACAAGAAGTAGTCCCCCACCAAGCATTCTTCTTATCGGAAAAATAGGATGATCGATCTTTCATATGGTATGAAAATGTGTCAGTTTTACTTGTGTTATCACAGTGCACATGTTTGACCGTTTGACAGATGCACACAGATTTCGATAGCAGTACTGTGCGTATGCATTAACAGTAGTTTTCAATTTAGCGTCAAGTCGTTCATCAATAATGATGCTCCTCGTTCGTTCAGCAGCAATTCTTCTACACAGACAAGAAAAAACTAATTTCACCACAGATCTGGTCTAATGGATGAAGAACAGAAGAAGTACACAACTGTAAATCTTTCATAAATATATCATAACCTATACTAAAATTTAACTGCAAAACTACAAAACAGGAATGCAGTATAAAGTGACGGCCTTTGGGTGCTGCAGCTTCTACAGTGTCTCAAAAAACTGTGCCACCATACATTCATTCATAACTTTGACAAATTGACTGATTTTCGAAATTTTTTCACTGTCCTATTCTCCATGAATTTTGCAACAAAATGTATGTCATATTTCTCAGCACACGTTAAAGGTGTTACTCCACTACCTTACAAAACACAAAAAACTGAAACGGCAAAATTCTGCTGCACGTAACACAGTAACTCTTGTTTAATGTTCACAGAATTAACAAATATGATAGGCAAAATAAAATATGCATTATATGGAGTTAAATTAAATGCTCAAAACCTACTTGCACACGAAAACCACACAGAGACGTCTGTGCCACTTATCACCTGCGTCATTGATGGCACTGCTCAAAACCACGCCAGACATAACTGATCAAGTGCTGCTTCAGTTCATTGACGTCATGAAATTGGTAGATCTGCTGTTGCATTTCTCCCTATCTTTTGTAATCCAGCGTGTTGTTGGGTGCAAAAGATGTGGTGAAATGAAAGCAGGACTGGTATCTGTCGTTCCAGGAGGTTGATTGTCTCTCAGGCTCAATGAGCAGCAGCAGGAGCATTGCACTGTTGGAAGGTAAAGAATAACGGCACAGATCTCGCGCATTGCAGGCAATACCTTTTGAGTCTTAAGTAAATCATGGTAGTATGTGCTGTTGATTTTCACTCCAGCATTGACGAATATTAGGTCAATTAGCCCCAACTTGGAACACCATGGACACCATCACTGACTTGCTTAAGGTTGAGTATGTTTGCAGCAGACACTCTGGTGCCACGTCTCTTTTTGTCGCAGCCGGCACATAGACATTATTATTCTGAGGATTTTTGGGTGTGGCTGTTTAGAATGTTAAGAATGGTAACCCACTTCACTTTGATTGTATTAAGGAAGTAAAACATTAATTTTGAGGTAGAGTTCGTAAAAGCTGTAAACGAAAATGGTTTAATTTTAAATTTTAAATTTCACACGGTAGTGCAGCTACACATTTAAGGCATGATGGGACATGTTGGTATGAGTTTTGTTGCAATTTTTTTTGGAGAATACAACAGTGAAAGAATTTTGAAAATAAATACTGGCACAGTTTTTACTGAGACAGAGTGTAAGTGTTACAGCCAAGTCCTTAAACAATTCATGTACAATTATAACTACTATTAGCCTATTAGGATGCGGTAACAAAATAATCTATCAAGAAAATAAATCCTACTACTGCCAAAGAATACATGAATTATATAAAAGTGAATAAAAGAACTACAAAATGAATAAGTAAATATGTACCTGTGTATTAAAATAATTCCGGAGCTCATGATCAGATTGACGAAAACCACCACTTTAACAAACGGTATATTTTCCCAAAATTCACCAAATCCATCGATGTTGAATGTCAATTACATTGACAACTCTCTTCACAGCGTCAGTTCACAATAAGCTTAGGTTTCTGGTTCCAGTTCACTCAAAAATGTTCAAAATATGTGATTTAAAAGTAACGTAGTGCGGTTAACATTACTTTCGAACACAAACTGTATGGAATAGGGAATTGTTTCAGAGGGTTGCTAACACTTCAAGACACCATTAACTAGATAAATTAAAGACAAAATTACAACAACTAGAAGCATGTGCTCACTTTCAGTACATTAAACTAATATATAATATCAAAGCATATTGTTCATGACAAGATTGATACAGTAAAAGTGTTATGTAATAGCAGTTGTATTAAATGTACATATAATTTTTTTTTAAATTTAAGATACTGGTTTTAAGGTTCAGTACGCCTATATCTTCATACTTAAGAAATCTACCCAAAGTCGCTAAATATTACAAGTTTGCAGGAATCACACATACTTTTGAGAGGTCTAACTCTGCAACTGGACAGGAAGTTCCAGTGATTAATTCCTCCAATCATAACTCAGTTAAGGCAGGTATTTATTATATCTATGGCATTAATCTACATCGATTTTTTGGTAAACCGACCAATGTCTGCATAATCTCACCTCATTAGACCAGGCTGGTGAATCACCTTATAAACTTACTTGTTTCCAGTTCTTGTGTCTTCACAGTACAAACATGCTCTTTAACTGTCCAACTACTCAAGCCCAATAGTTCTCAGCTTCTCCTTCAGCATCTGCTCCCTTGTTTTCATTGCTCTGATATTCGCAACTTGGCATATTTTTTAAATATTTCTCTCCATCTCTCCTTCTGTTTCTCACATCAAACATTGTGCCCTTTCTCACCCAGCAGTCACTGTCTCAGTTTCCCTTCAGTGTACATCTAAAAATCTCAAACGCCGAGTATACCAATTCAAAAGTGGCTTTCCCATGACCATCTCCGCAATGATAAAAGCACTTCTGATTTGTATATAACGTACGTGCTGTATAACAGACAGATAAGAAATCTTCTGCTGATTTGTATATTACGTACGTGCTGTATAACAGACAGATAAGAAATCTTCTGCGTATTATAAGTCGATGTCTTAGCAAAACAGATAATAACAATAAAGAAGCATTTATTTCTTAGGCTTTGTAAGGTGGAGTCCAATTCAAGGATGTTCGCGTTTGAGATAAATGGCAAAGAAAAAAGGCCTATCAGAAGAATTAAGCTTTGAGTTGGTTCTTAACATTCTGCAGACAGTCAGATGAACGGATTGTTGCTGGAAGTCTTTTCCATGATGCTGGCCGGGTGACTCCACGCTGCCATATCATCTAAGTAGCTTAGAAGTCAATCCTCAGCAGTCATGGCATCAGATGGCTTACTAAAATGTACATCTGACAGTTATCAGCATAGAAATGTGCCTCAATACCGTGCCAGCATGCCATCAACTCTAGGTCAGCAGTGCAGAGGACAAACGACAACAGTCCCAATACAGAACCCTGCGGAATGGGTACTCTGCTGTCCAGGCCGGTGACTTAACACCCCTGAATAACAGATGCTCAGTTCTGCCTGTCAAATATGATTCTGAACACTTCAAGCACAGATGCAGAATGTGCGTGACAGACGGTTGATCAAAACTGACTTGTGAACATTGTCAAAGGCCGCCGACAAGTGTAAACTAGCTCAATATTGTAACTGATAAAATGGTTATCTTCGCAGATAACCGAGTTTCTAAAAATACTGTCAGTACAAAACTGTCACAACAGTTTCAAAAAGTAAGCGTCAACGCCACATCGTCGAAACGTAGGCCTATGCTTTGGTTAGGTAATTGGTCTAGTCATGACTTCGACCTTTGACATCCGAGCCTGAAAACGTTTTCAGCAATGCCGCTCACATCATAAATATTTCTGGCAAGTATCACTGAAATCCCTTCAGTAAGTAAAGAGATATCGCATCATGCATAATAAGTGTTAACAGATGGAAAGCTGGATAGACGAGCAGAAAACATGATGTCACTGCCAGCCACTGGAGCGGGAGGCATACTAAAACTAGGGGATTCTCCAGGACTACAACTAAACAGTCATGTTCTCCAGCCTATCTGTATCAGCTGCAGTGGTTCACTGGGTCAGTAGTGTACTTGCAGTCCCAGCAGCCGGGCACTATCAGCCCCAATGTAATTAACACTGCGTAGCACTTGTACAAATAAGTAAGTAAGTAAGTAAAGTAAACTTAAATAGCCCATTGAACAGGAATGTCTCTAATGCACTGAACATGATATCTGCCCGAGTAAAAACGTTTTTAAAGAGCGCTTGAAACTTTCGATTGAAGTGGTTTGTCGCAAATGTTCTGGCAGTGAGTTCCAGGCATGAGGGCCAGCGTATGTGTACAATGTACAACTAGCAGCATGGGTCTGCATCCAGCTATACTAGGTTCGGCTTCAGCATGCCTTGTGCTACTGACTACACTGCAGTCAGCAGCACTCGGATGTGAAGCAATGCAAGTGAAATAATACGACAACACAACCAGAGAAAATAAATACGAGCATGTGTATACTGACAGCTGTACAACTGTATGCAGTCTTAATGCAGTTGCAGTGTGCATGAATTATCACTTATCAGGAAGCACAGCTGCTTAAAATGCAATGCAGAACATGTCTACTCATCTTGCCATTCAAGAAGTATCAAACTCCATCATGTGGTGTTACATCAGCTCTGGTGTGAATGTTCTGCAGGAGCTCATCATTATTTTATCATCATGGTTGTATTGATTACTACATGGCATCCCAGATATAATGAAAATGTGGTATTGGGATTCTCATAAAATATGACTTCTAAGTTTAACAAGCTAATACAGACATTATTCAGGTGAGGTGAAAAATAATTATAATACTTTGTGACAAATTTACTCACAATATTATATACCAAATTTTATCAGAATTGGCCAAGGGCAGACTACGTCAAAGCGAAGGCCAAGGCCAGGCCATTTCACAGCCAAGGCCATCACTTCAAGGCCAGACATCCTCGCGATCAAGTCACCTCCAGTAAACTGAAACAGTTATTTAATCAGCACTTAGTGAAAGAAAAACAAATTACATGGGATACGGTACGTAAGTGAGTAGTAGCGAAATGGCATGTAATTAGCAAAATTCTAAAATAAAAAAAGACATTTAACAATCAGTTCTGACACCACAACTTCCAGATATACTTGAAGTAACAGCATTCAAGGCCAAGGCCAAGGCCAGGTCTTCTACCAAGGCCAAGTCCAAGGCCAAGGACAGGTCTTCTGAAGGCCAAGTACAAGGCCAAAGCCAAGGCCAGAAGATCTTGAGGCCAACAAGTTTGTTCTTGAGGGCAATGCTTGAAGAAAGCATCACTGCCTACCAGTTAAGTTTCCAACATCAGCAAACACAACCTTCGCAAAAACCACCGCATCTGACATTCTACACTGTACACATCACACAAGTCATGTGGCAAGCAGAATTTACTTTTATCCAGAAGCCACTGAATTCAAATGGCTGATATCAACAATTTGAAGTATTGACATCAGCATTTACATGTTCATATCAAACAATACTGTTGATATAAAGTTCAACAAATAAAATCAGTGATGATATCAGTATCTGGAACTTTTTATATCAGTCATTCGAATTAGAGATATCAGCAATCTGAAATGGATATCAACAAACTGTTAACAACAGTTCAAATTACCCACAGCAGCGATAACAATTAGTATCACTAAACTGAATTATTGATATCAGCAATTTGAAACAACTGATGATAAACATATCCACTAATTTTCTATTTATCACACTGTATCAACAGTGTTTTGTCTGTTGTACTATTAAACTATGTACAGCTATTACTGCTACTACTATTTCAAACTGCTGGTATCGCTAATCGGAATAAGTGATATCAACAATTCCAAATGAAAATAATAGAGTCTGTGTTATCGAAAGTCCATGCTAACCGAGTCTGTGTTATCCGTCGGCATCTCTGTACAAAACAGGGACTTTTGACCGGGCCAAAAAAATTCATCCGCCTAAACCGAGGGTCTGCGTTATGCGAGTGCGTGCTGATGAAGTTTGACTGTATAAGTTAATTCCGCTTGCCACAGTCATGCAATTCTAACACAGCTTGCTGCCTGCAATACTCTCATCTGTAACACTGTGAAACTCACCAGCTGATGTTTGTCAGAATGTATGTGGCGACAGAGCGCCGAGATGTCGGTGAAGATGCTTTCGCACTGTCGGCACCACAGACTTCCACCGTCATAAAATTCATTCGCAGCCATGTACATGGATATTGCAAACTCCAACGCACTCTTCTCCTTCTCATTTAACTCCATCTCTTCCGCGGGTCTCGGAACTTCCGGCACTAGCACCGCCGGCTGCACCATTTCCTCCAGACTTCGAACGATGTTGTCTCTGCTGAATGGCGAAGTGGTGTTGCCTTCGGAATTGGCCGGCAGAAGCTGCGATGCCGGCGGTATTTCAGCCGTTTTCAGCATGTGCAGTTTATGAGCCACCATACTTGCAGCCGCCGGCTCAGTCATCTGGATCGTGGAAGACTGTGATTTCTCCGCCAGTGAACTGACAGGAGGACCCCAGTTACTTGACACCGGCTGTACATCGGTCGTAATTTCAACTTTCTTCTCTAGACTAGCCGATGCTGTTGTCTTAGATGAGGTCGTTTTTGTGTCAATCTTAGATGCAGCAGATGCGCCAGAATCTACTGCCGTCGTTGGTTCGTCTTTCTTTGCGAACCAGTGGTAACGGTCATAACCTTGATCACGAGCAGCATAACCACCACCACGACTGCCACGGCGATCGCCACTGTATCGATCGTACTGAGGACGTTCCTGTCGTCGGTTGCGACTGCCACTGCGAGAGCGTGACTGTCGACGACGCTGGCGAGAATTTCGACTACGAGATCGATCGTGGCTACGAGCACTAGCACTGCTAGCATCACTGCGGCTGCTGCTGCTACTGCTGGTGCTGGATCTGCTCTCGCTGCTGCTACGAGATCGACTCCGCTTCCGACCACTTCGCCGTTCTTTGCTCCCGTCACCGGCCGATGTTTTCCTATGTTTATCTTTGTCAGCCGCCTATCACAGCAGCACAGCAAAACAGCTGTTAGTAAACAATTTGTAGACACGGCAAACAATACAACAGTAAAGTTGCTATACCAACCGAGTCTAATTTATAAAAAGCAGCATAATGATTCATCCCAAAAACTTCAATAGTTCAAATGCTGTTGCCATTACTATCGTTGATATTAATGGTAATGGTAATGGTAAATGTAAATTTATATAGTTCATTTGTCATGACGTCTCTACTGTGCTGAGCACGCTAGTAGCTAGAGAAAAGCCAGGTTTTCAGGCCCTATCTAAAGCACTCATAGTCTTGCTGTGCAGGGAGGTCATCCGGCAAGGAGTGCCAGACCATGGGGCCTTGGACAGCGAATGCTCGGCGGCCAGCAGTGGATAGCTAATGTCATGGCACCACCATAATTTGCTATCAAGTCTACAGTTATAACAAACCAACTTTATACTGCTACAGAGTGTCAGTGTTTACTAGAAATATTGTTACTGATACCACTAACAAACAGTATCAACAATTAGCGATGTTTTCAGTGAATACTATTACCTGTGAAAAAGAACTCACATTGAAATAAAGAAATCACAGAGACTTCATCAACTAGTGACCATACCTTTGTAGAAGACAGTTTCTCCAGATGTTTGTTCAGCTCAGCCATAGCATTCTTCAGCTGTGACATGTGGTCTGTCAGCTTCCTCTCGTTTGCAATACTGGTCTCGAGTTCTTCATCTCGCTCGGCGCTCGCCGGACTTTCCAGCAACCTCTTCTTGTTCATTCGAAGATTTGCCAGTTCTTTCTGGAGCAGTTCGAGAGCACTTTCAATCTCGTGTTTTCCCCTCATCAAACCCTCCCTCTCACTATCAGTCTCTGCTGCACTAACTTTATTCCCGACGTCACGCTTGTCTGGCGCTTTCTTCGTCTCAGTTTTTGACTGTTGTGCCGGACTCTTCTTACTGTCTGCTGTCCTCATTTTTGGTTTATCTCTGACACTCTTGTCACGACTGGTACTTCTGGACTTTTCTTTCTGTGACTGCGCTGGAGTGGTGGCTTTTGACTGCAGAGAACGCAGGAATTCCTCTGTGCTTCGTTCCCATTCGTCCTTTACCACTGACGACTTCGTGTCTCCAGTCTTCGCTGCCGAAGCCGAGTCTTTGTCTGTGTTTTCTTCGGGGCTGTCGGGATTATCGTAGTTCTGCAACCGTGAAAGTGATGACAACACCGGAATGGTTGACTTCACTTTTTCGGCTTCAGATTCCTTTGCCGGTACCGGCTGCAATCCGGGTTTTGAAGGCTCCGGCTGCAAAGTGGGTTTTGACTCTTCATCACGTGCAGTGGAATCAGGTACACCGGCTGGCTCTGGAGGCACCTGCGACACAATGGCGGTGGCAGTTGGTTTCGCAGTATCATTTTCTGTTGTCTGTGGTTTAGCTTCTACAGCTGCTGGTGGTGGTGGTGGACTGGGATCCGGTGGGGCTGCAGTCTGCTGTGCTGGGCTTTCCAGTTTCTTCGTCTTCTCCTGTTCATCCTTCTTGATCAGCTCCTTCATCAACGACGTCACATTGCTGTTGCAGCCAATCATGCTCAGCAGTTGACTGAGTGTGTCTTTGTCAACGCCAGTTTTCTGCAGCCCGCCGCCACCTTTATCTGGCCCCACCACTTCAGTTCTGTCAGGCTGTGACTGTGCTACCGCAGGACCCGCCACACCATATCCAACAGGATACTGGTTCTGTATACCAGTCGGAGGCTTCTCCTGCACAAAGGACTGTGACGGTGTGCTTGCTGCCACGTTTGGTTGTACCACAGCTGGCTGATTCACTGCAAACTGACTGTCGAGGCTACTGGCAATCGGTCTGAAAGAAAACGGCTGGCTTATGGAGCTGGCCTGCTCCATCATCCCCGAAAGTCTTTGCACATTATCCATCATAGGTCGACTGGATGTCTGGGCCAAACTCCTGTCGACAAAGGTAGTAGAAATCGGACCGAGAAGAGGATTTACATCAGCAGCAGGATGCCGGCGTGGAGCAGTTTGACTGTAGTCATAGACAGCGGTATTGTGTTGAAATTGACTCGGCTGACCAAACATCATGGCACTGCTTGGCATGTCACGTGGCACTGCTGGTGCAACGTAACTGCGTGGGTCCGGAGGCTGGCTATACACATTCTGTGGTGGATAGCCGCTTCCGTAGATAAGGTGGCTGCCAAACGATGGCTGTTGTTGTTGCTGCTGCTGTTGTAGTTGTAGTTGCTGTTGTTGTTGCAGTTGCAGTTGCTGCTGTTGTTGCTGCTGCTGCTGTTGTTGTTGTTGTTGTTGTTGTTGCTGCTGATGTGATGGAAGAGGTTGTGATGCTGAAGTGGTTGTTCCCGATGCCACCAGTTTCAGAATACCTTCAAGCATGCCTGCATTGATACCCTGCAGCTTGCTCACTGCAGACTCAGATATCATTCCAACATTCCCTGACACCGTCTGTGGACCTCTTCCCATCGACTGGCGGTCATCGGCATCCGCGTACCTCAACGTCTGCGTATTGCCTCCCCAAGAATGATCGCCAGCCCTTTGTGCTGTGGGCTGCACAAACTGTGACTGGTCCGATATCGGTCCAATCCTCGTCGATTCGGTATTTGCAATCCATCGCGAATCACCAGACTGTTGACTGACTGCATGTGGCGGGTCAGCGTAACTTGGCTGCTGAGTAGCTGGTGCCCTGGCCCATTGCTGCGTGTCTTCCCTCACCTGACTCTGCGTTGTCCAGTGTAGATTGCCAATCTGTGGCTCATTAGCTCTCTTGTCCTGTCTGGTATCCGGCATCGGCTGCCGTGTGGTAGAGGTCGACACACTGGACCCGTACAGAAACTCATCCTCGTCCTGTATTTCGTCAAATTTATGAAACACACTGCTCGAAGGTGCAGTAGACGAACTGACAGATGACGGCACTGCAGCTCTGCCTGTACTGCTTCCTGGCTCAGGTGCACCAGGTAATTCCTGGTACATCTCCTGCTGCCTTCTAAGTCGAGGATCTTTCAACGAATTGCACTGCTGTTGCTCTGTCGATCGCGAATCGCTAGCCGAGCGTTCGTTATCGAACCCGGTCGCCTGAGACACGATCGCTAGAGTCGTTTTCAGTCGGGACAGCAACTCTTGCCGTCGACTCGACATGTTCTGCGACATCTTTGTTCGATGTCTGCAAACACAATCTCCCACCACTGCACAAAGCTATCAGCAGTTTAATGCAGTGGAAATACGAAGCCATACCAAAAAGATTACAGCAGACCATAGCTGCATTCAATTATTCACTTTGTACATGGCACCTGACACAGGCCAGTAATAATTAATGCAAATTGTAAACTTGCAGTATAAATCTCTGCCATCAGTATTCTGCGAGACAGCTGTTAGCAAGCTGTTTCATTTATGCACAGGCTCTCCTAGAATATGTAATTATTATGTGGTTATGTTCTTTTTTACGATGTTACCTTCCCTGAAATTCGTGGAAGAAAATGTGCTCATTTTCTTTATTCTCCGTGAAAAATGCTAAAATAGTGCAACTTTTAAGTCTAACCCTAATCCTAACCATAATTTCCAGGACAGATTGATCAGATAAATGGAAGTGGTATTGTCGAACGGTACATTGTGGTCAAATAAATCTGGTTCGATAAAAGAACGCACCCAGAAGAGCACCGAAATTCGTGCTGGCTGTCAACAAAATGCATACTGACTAGTGACCAATCATGTGTTAGGTCGTGGCTTGTGCAGCCGATCAAGGAGTTGTCATCTGCGGCTGAGCGGTGTGCCGGAAGGGCTGAGCATAAATTAGGCAACTAGCTAATTATCAGCTTAGTTCTGGTGCTTTATCACGTCTTGTGAAAAATTCAAATAAATGGCATCGACTACTACATGCCGATCACCGGGAACTGTATAAAATGCAAAAAATTCCAGTGCGAAAACGACATTAAAACATTAACCCAATCATAAAGTCAAATTCTAACCTCAACACTAATCCTATTGTAACCCTGATCCTAACCATAACCCTAATCCTAACCCTAACCACACTTATTGACGTGTTTTCACCAGTCAGCGCATTTTATGTTGTCTTTTTCGTACTGTAACATTTTATAACTGCCCTCTTCAACCACCAAGATCAAAACCAAACTCCAGTCAACACGGTCCTGGTTTTTAAGAATAACGGCTTAACGTAGCGAAAGGTCGATGTAATCTATTTTTAGCTCAGCGAATCATGCGCACGTGCGCATATATATTAAGGTACCTTATTTCTGTTCCCTTCGTTTTGCAGCTTTGTCGATTGTGGAGTTAGGGTTAGGGTTAGTAGTAGGGTTACAGTAAGTGTAAGTTTAATTTTTTTTTTCTTGCATTTTTTCCGATGTACGTTAAAAGAATGAAGATTAGCACCAGGTCAACTGCCTCCGTGACCTAGCGATAGCGTGTTCAGACTGTACTGCATAGGTCGCGGGCTCAACTCCCAGGCCATGATATCTTTTTACTTTTTTAAAAGTTTTTTCAAAGTCTTCTGTAAATTATGGTTAGGGTTAGTTTTAGGGTTAGGGTTACAGTTACAGTTAGAGTTAACTTTAAATGCGACATCAACGAAACTGTACTAATGATCTGCTTATTGCTTATTAGATGAGCTGAAAACAGAACAACGATCTGTCACTACGTTTGGCCGCCTGCATAAGAGCACCGCCCATGCTACGTTTGCTACCTGGTTTGCTACACGTACAGCCTACTGTAGCAAAAATGTTTGTGAAGGTCGAGACAGGTCGGTATGTGCCGAAGTGTCCGCGAGACAGTTTGGCACTGGTGCCAATCTGTCCGGACACTTCGGCACCAATCTCATGGTGCCGAAATGTCTTAAGTCCGAAGTGTCCTGGGTCCAAAGTGTCTTGACACCAGCACCAATCTCATGGTGCCAAAATGTCTTCGGTCAGAAGTGTCCTGTAGTCTTCTTCTTCCAACAGGGTGCCAACTCTGCGGTGTGCCACAGGGTTCGGTCTTAGGACCAATCTTATTTGTTTTGTACACCGTGGACCTGTTGTCGGTGATTGAAAGTTATGGGCTGTCACCACACATGTATGCCGACGACACACAAGTGTATGGCTCCTGTAGACCGGCTGCTGTGACCGCGTTCATGTCCAACATGTCTGGGTGCGTTGAAGCGACGTCCTAGCAGTGGTTAGCTACTTAGGCCACTCTAAAAAGATTTTGATTGATTGATTGAACTCGGGAGATCGAGTAATATCGCACCGCTACCCGCTATCTCCCGCTCATGCAAGTAAGTGCGCGCAACGAAATGCTTTCCTTGTGTTATTAGAAGCTCCAAAATGTTAATGTTAATGTTAATAAACAATATTTATGCAGGCGCAAATCTTGTAACAAGGGTTACGACGGCTGCGCCATGAGGGTTGTCTTCAGTAAACTACAGAACTGTCTTGGTTTCAACGATGGTGACTTTAGGGATACTTCAAAATAATACCAACCTTCCTATATACCTCTTTTTCACCTATAACTGTTAGCTCAGCGTCACGTCAAAGTTCTGCACACGTAAAACATTTCCACCATGTTTTTTCTTAAGCATCTTGGGATACCGTAAGTCGCAATATTCGAAGTAAGTAAAATGCTGCCGTTAATAACCTTCACACTTCACAGTTACCGTTCGTTAGGCTAGCCGCTAGCTATTAGATAAGACAATGCAGTGCACACTGAATGCAGCCATTTCAGCGTCTTGTTATCAAGGACTTAGTTTACGAGGCCAAGGCCAAGGCCAAGACTTTTTTCTCAAAGCCAAGGCCAAGGACATGAAAATTTTTGAAGGCCAAGGCCATGGCCAAATCCAAGACTTTTTTTCTCAAGGCCAAAGGCAAGGACTATAAAAATTTTCAAGGCCAACATCAAGACCAACTGAGACAGTTACAATTACAAGCTAAAATTTGCATAGCAGTAACCGAGACAGAATATGCCTATTTAATAAAACACAATGCAAAAGAAACGATTTGTGATGGTTTTGATGTTCAATACTAATGTATATAGCCAAAACAAAGTCCTTCTCGAGCCACATGCCCTCATAGGGCGCCGCTAATCTCCGTTTCTATAGCCCTCAGCACCAGCTTACACTGTGAAAGCCACAGATACTGGGCTACCTACATTCATTATCCATTGCTTGTTTCATTACTACTCAGCTTTCGCTGGTACCCATTGCACCTACCCACGGATGGATGACCAGGCTGAGTTGATCTGAATGGCTGGTTAAATAATAAGATGGCGTGGACGTGAATGGAGACCGTGAAAAACGTCAATCATGCCAATACTAACCTGAAGTAACTACATGTACGAAAATCGAGACCAATGGTTACCATTACTTTACTCCTTAGGCTTAAGCCAGTACACCACCACCTTGAAAGTGGTGTATAGGCCAACGGCAGTTTCATTACATCACTAGATACAAGACACGAGCATGATGACACACACGGATTACGGAATGTGTGTTGTGTAACTAAGCCTAACAATCCTAGAGGTGATGGCTACAGAGCAGTCTTACTGATACGCTGTTGGTCAGTTCTAGACAGAGAGAGAGGCTATACAGAAAGTTGTAGTGTCGACAACAAGAACTAGACGTTGAGTGAACTATATGCATTGGCATCAAACAGCAGCTCGCACTTCACAGACTCGGATTATTTTACAATCTACATCACATGCAAGTCTTTGAAGCAAGAAATGGCAGACTAATGTGACACTGTGAGTGTGACTCAATGATCTTGAACGTCGAGTAACAATTCAGGTTGCGCTCGCTTCTGAGATAATTTTCACCAAGTTTCACTTTTTGACAACTTGTCCGTTTCTGCATCGTAGCGTTTGTTTGATGCTGATACGTTATGTTACGCTGTAACCTTGACCTTTGACCCCTTGACTTTGGTAGTTCGTGCTACATCAAGAGACACGGGATTAAAGTCTGTACGAAATTTGAGCGAAATTACGCAATCTAGGGCTGAATTATTGATGACTTCGCGATTTTTTGCACACGTTATTACCGCGCTGCATGTAATGCAGACGCGGTATTGCGATGAGAATTTGGTCTGTCCGTCCGTCCGTCCGTCTGTCTGTCTGTCTGTCTGTCACACGAGTGTATTGTGACAAAACGGAAGAAAAATCTTTCCAGATTTTTATACCGTACGAAAGATAATTTAGACTAGTTTTCTGAGAAGAAGAATGGTTGGTGCGGGGCGACCGCTTCTACCTGAAATATTGGGTCAACGGGCCCGGGCGGGCGCATTAGAGGCATTGCGTAATGCGCTTTATAAATGTTCTACTTTCGACTTTCGATTGGCACCGACCTCGATGAGCTTGAATGAGTGTGGTAATTTCGATTACGAACTGCTATATCCGGTTTACTTTACTTTACTTACTTACTTACTTACCCCGTTGGAGCAAAATCGCCGATTTTGAACCGATAATCGCTCGTAGCGCCTCAACCGTAACACCTAGCGAAAAACAGTTCAATTAACGCTAATAGGAAGTCCACTACGCGCTTTCCAATGAGCCTAAAATGATCGTCGTACGTTGCCCCTAAGTCCCCCAAGGGGGGGGGGGGGG
>Ga0209255_1000029_pt1 | contig 22392 bp, 24 predicted proteins | sample WorMetvaBAHAMAS2_FD_187394 | JGI IMG/M metagenome (GOLD analysis project Ga0209255, IMG submission 187394) | Marine gutless worms symbiont microbial communities from Max Planck institute for Marine Microbiology, Germany - Olavius vacuus... | ecosystem: Host-associated > Annelida > Digestive...
CAAGAACCTCCCTGCGTGCATCAAGCGCCCGAAGCTTGCGCCGCAGCTCCCGGAGCTGCACCACCGACAACCGATCCACATTGGCGCACAGGCTCCTGAACCGCATCCCGTCCATCTCGATCCTCCCCGAAAGACCATGTTCACCAAATGTTCCAGCAAACTTGCGCGACGATCAGCATGCAAGGCAGGCACGACCATTTTCACCGTGAGCGAATGTTATGGTTAACTTATGGTTAACGATGCGTTGCACCGCACGGCGTTGTCGACCCGGTCACGGTCCCGGAAACCGCCTTCCATTGGTGGCGCCGGAGCGCTAAGAAGGAGCGATAACTGAAACTGGCGTCATCGACGAGCAGGCGCGCCGCGTTTGCGTTCTGGGCGCCTGACGACTGATGGGGGCCATGCGCGCTCCCGGGACCGGAAACTCTCTTGGCGGAGCCAGCCAATGAACACCTCCATGCCCACCGAGCAGTCGAAACGGGAAGCGCTGGTGCAGCGCTACGGTCCCGATGCCGTGCCGGCGGCCGGCCCCTGGAACGAACATATCGACCTGCTGCTGTCGCACCGGTCGATCCGGGGATACCGGCCCGATTCGCTGCCAGAGGGCACGCTGGAGACGCTTGTGGCGGCGGCGCAGTCGGCGGCGACGAGCTCGAACCTGCAGAGCTGGTCGGTTGTCGCGGTGACGGATTCTGCGGCCAAGAGCACCTTGGCGGCGTTGGCCAACAACCAGAAGCACATCGAGCAGTGCCCGCTGTTTCTCGTCTGGCTCGCCGATACCTCGCGCAATCAGCGGCTTGGCGCCGAGGAGGGCGTCGAGCTTGCGGTGATGCCCTTTCTCGATACCTTCCTCGTTGCCGCCATCGATGCCGCGCTGGCGGCGCAGAACGCGGTCGTGGCGGCGGAGTCGCTCGGGCTGTCGACGGTCTATATCGGCGCGCTGCGCAACGATCCGCTCAAGGTGAAGGAGGTGCTCGGCCTGCCCGACGGCTGCATGGGCGTGTTCGGCATGTGCGTTGGCTACGCCGCGGCGGAAGCGGCCAACGAGGTCAAGCCGCGGCTGCCGCAGCCGGCGGTGCTGTTTCGCGAGACCTACAGCAATGCGGAGGCGCAGGCGCTGCGCGCAGCCTATGACGAGAAGATGGCGGCGTTCTCGCAGCGCAACGAGATGGCGCAGGACAGCTGGACCGCGCGGGTGATCAATCGCATGGGCAAGATCGGGGCGATGAACGGCCGCGACAGGCTCGCCGGAATCCTGAAGGCGATGGGATTCCCGCTGCGCTGAGGGCGAGCGCCGGGGCGGCCTCGGCTCACATCAGCATCGACGCCGGGTCCTCCAAGTAGCCCTTGACCGCCTCGAGGAACGCGGCCCCGAGGGCGCCGTCGATCACCCGGTGGTCGACCGACAGGGTCACCGTCATCACCGTGGCCACGGTCATCGCGCCGTCCTTGACCACCGGCCTCGAGACCCCGGCGCCGACCGCCAGGATCGAGGCGTGTGGCGGGTTGATCACCGCGTCGAAGCTCTCGATCCCCATCATGCCGAGGTTTGAGATGGTGAAGCTGCCGCCGACGTATTCGTGCGGCAGGAGCTTGCGGTCGCGGGCGCGGGTGGCGAGATCCTTCATCTCCGCCGAAAGCGCGGAAAGCGACTTGGCCTCGGCGTCGCGGATCACCGGGGTGAACAGCCCGCCCTCGATCGCCACCGCGATGGCGATGTCGGAGGCCTTGAAGCGCAGGATCCGGTCGCCGGCCCAGGCGGCGTTGCAGTCCGGCACCTCCTGCAGCGCTAGGGCGCAGGCCTTGATCACGTAGTCGTTGACCGAGAGCTTGATGCCGCGCTTCTCGCCCCTGGCGTTCGCCCGGGCGCGCACCGCCAGCAGCTCGTCGAGCAGGGTGTCGCGGCGGATGTAGAAATGCGGGACGGTCTGCTTGGCCTCGGTGAGGCGCGCCGCGACGGTCTTGCGCATGCCGTCGAGCTCGACCTCCTCGAAGGCCCGGTCGGCGTAGGTCTTGCGCACCGTCTCGGTGGCCGGTCCGGCCGGGGGCAGGAAAGCGGCCGGGGCTGCGGCGGCAGCAGCGGCCGGAGGGGCGCCGGCGGCGAGGCCCTCGACATCGGCCTTGACGATCCGGCCATGCGGGCCGGAGCCCTTGATCTGCGCTAGGTCGAGGCCCTTCTCGGCGGCGATCCGACGGGCCAAGGGTGAGGCGAAGATCCGCTCGCCCGTTCGCCTGGCCTGAGCGGCCGGGGCAGGGGCGGGTGCCGGAGCCGCCGCGGGGGCGGGCGCTTTGGCCGCCGGGGCAGGGGCCGGTTCAGCGGCCTGGGCCGGTGCCGGAGCTGCTGCCGGAGCTGCCGGGGCGGCGGCGATGGCGGAAGCGTCCTCGCCCTCCTCCAGCAGCACCGCGATCACCGCGTTGACCTGCACGCCTTCGGTGCCCTCGGGCACCATGATCTTGCCGAGGGTGCCCTCGTCGACCGCCTCGACCTCCATCGTCGCCTTGTCGGTTTCGATCTCGGCGATCACGTCGCCGGCCGCGATGGTGTCGCCCTCGGCTTTCAGCCACTTGGCGAGCTTGCCCTCCTCCATGGTCGGGGAAAGCGCGGGCATCAGGATGTTGATGGGCATTTCAGTTCACTCCCTCGTCCTTGCAGCCAGCGGATTTGAGTTGGGCGCAATGGGTCTGGATTTCGACAACAATGCCATCCTCCAATCGCAGGAAGGCGGGGCCGGCCGCGAAACCTTCGCTGCCTTTCGAAAAATCATAGAGGCCAAGTTCAGCTAGGTTTTCCTGAGCGCCCGCTGCGGATTTGCCGAGCCAATAAGGTTCGGCCATGGTTCGCAGTACGTCACTTTCTGCGTGAAGCGTGTCTTGTTCGGCGGACAGATAGGCCACGGTAATCCCCTGGTCGAGCGCGCTCAGAAAACCACTCGCGAGAAAGGCGCCGCTCGCGACGATGCCGCCACGAACACCGCCTGCTATGAAGCTGCGCCAGTTCATCTCAGCGATAGGTCACCTGTTTCGCCGCCGCGACCACCTCGTCGGCGGTTACCAGCGCCAGCTTCTCCAGGTTGGCGGCATAGGGCATCGGCACGTCCTTGCCGGTGCAGTTGATGACGGGCGCGTCGAGGTAGTCGAACGCTTCCTGCATCAGCACCACCGAGATGTGGTTGCCGATCGAGCCGACCGGCCAGCCTTCCTCGACGGTGACGCAGCGGTTGGTCTTCATCACCGAGCGGACCACGGCGCCGGTATCCATCGGCCGCAGCGTGCGCAGGTCGATCACCTCGGCCGAGATGTCTTCGTCGGCCAGCATGTCGGCGGCCTCCAGGGTGTGGCTCATGCCGATGCCGAAGCTGACCAGGGTGACGTCGGTGCCCTCGCGCCAGAGCCGGGCCTTGCCGAGCGGCACGATCAGATCATCGATGTCCGGCACCTCGAAGGAGCGGCCGTAGAGGATTTCGTTCTCGAAGAAGATCACCGGGTTGGGGTCGCGGATCGCCGATTTCAGGAGCCCCTTGGCGTCGGCGGCGGAATAGGGCTGCACCACCTTGAGCCCGGGGATGTGGCTGTACCAGGCGGCGTAGTCCTGGCTGTGCTGGGCCGCCACCCGCGCCGCGGCGCCGTTGGGGCCGCGGAACACGATCGGGCAGCCCATCTGCCCGCCCGACATGTAGAGGGTCTTGGCCGCCGAGTTGACGATCTGGTCCATCGCCTGCATGGCGAAGTTGAAGGTCATGAACTCGACGATCGGCCTGAGGCCGGCGAAGGCGGCGCCGACGGCGATGCCGGCGAAGCCGTGCTCGGTGATCGGCGTGTCGATCACCCGGCGGGCGCCGAACTCGTCGAGCATGCCCTGGCTGACCTTGTAGGCGCCCTGGTACTCGGCCACCTCCTCGCCGATCAGGAACACCTCGTCGTCGCTACGCATCTCCTCGACCATGGCGTCGCGAAGAGCCTCGCGCACGGTCTCGGTTTTCATCGGCGCATCCGCCGGCCAGTTGGCCTCGGCGGCTGGCGTGGCGGCGGCAGGAGCGGGCGGCGCTGCGGCTGGGGCTGCCGCGGGGGCAGCCTCGGTGGTCGGCCCTGCGGGTGCTTCGCTGGATGTTTCCACAGAAGCCGCCGGGGCAGGTGCCGCGTCGGCGGCCGAGGCGTCCTCGCCCTCCTCCAGCAGCACCGCGATCACCGCGTTGACCTGCACCCCCTCTGCGCCCTCGGGCACCACGAGCTTGCCGACCACACCCTCGTCGACCGCCTCGACCTCCATCGTCGCCTTGTCGGTCTCGATCTCGGCGATGATGTCGCCGGCGCTGACGGTGTCGCCTTCCTTGATGTTCCACTTGGCCAGCTTGCCCTCCTCCATGGTGGGCGAGAGCGTGGGCATCAGTATCTGGATCGTCATCGCGCCTCCCCCCGCGCCTCAGGCTTTGGCCAGAATGTCGGTATAGAGCTCGGACGCATCCGGCTCCGGGCTGTCCTGGGCGAACTTGGCCGCCGCGTTGATCACCGCCCGGACCTCCTTGTCGATCTCCTTGATCGCCGCGTCGTCGGCTTGGCCGCCCTCCAGGATCAGCCGGCGCAGCCCGTCGATCGGGTCGCGCTGCTCGCGCATCTTCGCGACCTCGTCGCGGGTCCGATACTTGGCCGGGTCCGACATCGAGTGGCCGCGGTAGCGGTAGGTCTTCATCTCCAGGATATACGGTCCCTTGCCGCCGCGGCAGTGGGCCATCGCCCGCTCGCCGGTCTCCTTGACCTTGAGCACGTCCATGCCGTCGACCTCCTCGCCGGGGATGCCGAAGGCGGCGCCGCGGGTGTAGATCTCCGGCGTCGAGGTCGAGCGCTTCTGCGCCGTGCCCATGGCGTACTGGTTGTTCTCGATCACGAAGATCACCGGCAACGCCCACAGCGCCGCCATGTTGAAGGTCTCGTAGACCTGGCCCTGGTTGGCGGCGCCGTCGCCGAAATAGGCGAGGCTCACATTGCCGTTGTCGCGGTACTTGTTGGCGAAGCCGAGGCCGGCGCCGATCGGCACCTGGGCGCCGACGATGCCGTGGCCGCCGTAGAAGTGCTTCTCGGCCGAGAACATGTGCATCGAGCCGCCCTTGCCACGGGAGTAGCCGCCCTCGCGCCCGGTCAGCTCGGCCATCACCCCGCTCGGGTCCATGCCGCAGGTCAGCATGTGGCCGTGGTCGCGGTATGAAGTCACCACCTGGTCGCCCTCGGTGCAGGTCGCCTGCAATCCGACGACCACGGCCTCCTGGCCGATATAGAGATGGCAGAACCCGCCGATCAGCCCCATGCCGTAAAGCTGCCCCGCCTTCTCCTCGAAACGGCGGATCAGGAGCATGTCGCGGTAGTAGCCGAGCAGCTCTTCCGCTGAGGGGGTGTTCTTGCGGCCTCTCGACTTCGGGCTGGCCATCCAATCTCCTCCGTTCAGGGGTGCGGGACGCGACGCCCCGTCGGCAACGGTTTCCGACATAACTAACCCGATTGTCAAAACATGACACGCCGTTTTGCGCTCATGACATTGCGCATTGCGGGAGCGGAGGTTCGATTGATTGCGTCGCCCGGACCCAGAACGTACCGTCGTTACCGGATGACCAGCTCCTCGCGGCGGACATAGCCGAGGACGGCGCGGGCGCGCTCGTCGAGCAGGTCGAGGTCGAGATTGCCCTTGCCGAGCCGCTGCACGAGGTTCTTCATGTTGCGGTGCTCGTCGCGGATCTCGGCCAGCTCGGCGGTCAGCCGCTGCTCGCGGAGCTCGGCTTCGTTCAGCGCCGCAAGCCCATGCTCGCCCTGCAGGCCGCTATGGCCAAACACGGCGAGGATGCCGATCAGCAGAATATAGAATGCGGGGGTAACGATCTGCCCCCAGTCCCATCTGCCCATTGAACCCCGTGCGGCCAGCCGCCGCGACCCCAGTCGAACCGGAAGTCAATGTGAATCAGATGGGTTAGGTTGCAAAGCTCACATCTCGCCTGGCACGCAGATGCGCGCCGAGTGAGTCCTTTTGGTGACAATCGGCTTGTCGGGCCGGGCCCGGGGCCGGGCCCGACGATGGCTAGCAGCGATCAGCGGCGCAGGATCGAGCGCCCGGCATAGATCGCGCTTTCGCCCAGATCCTCCTCGATGCGGATCAGCTGGTTGTACTTGGCCAGCCGGTCCGAGCGGCTGAGCGAGCCGGTCTTGATCTGCCCGCAATTGGTCGCCACCGCGAGGTCGGCGATGGTGGAATCCTCGGTCTCGCCCGAGCGGTGGCTCATCACGTTTTTGTAGCGCGCCCGGTGGGCCATATCGACCGCCTGCAGGGTCTCGCTGAGCGAGCCGATCTGGTTCACCTTGACCAGCATCGAGTTGGCGATGCCCTGCTCGATTCCCTCGGCCAGCCGCTTCGGGTTGGTCACGAACAGGTCGTCGCCGACGAGCTGGATCTTGCCGCCGAGCGTCTCGGTGAGCAGTTTCCAGCCCTCCCAGTCATCCTCGGAGCAACCATCCTCGATCGAGATGATCGGGTAGTCGGCTACCAGCTTGGCGAGATAGTCGACGTTCTCGGCGGCGCTGAGCGACAGGCCCTCGCCCTTCATCTTGTACTTGCCGCCCTTGTAGTACTCCGTCGAGGCGGCATCCATCGCCAGGTAGACGTCCTCGCCCGGCTTGTAGCCGGCTTTCTCGATCGACTTCAGAATGAAATCAAGGGCTTCGCGGGCGGAGCTCAGGTTCGGCGCAAAGCCGCCCTCGTCGCCGATGCCGGTGTTGTAGCCGGCGCCGGAGAGCTCCTTCTTCAGCGCGTGGAAGGTCTCGGCACCCATGCGCACGGCGTCGGCGCAGGTTTCGGCCGACACCGGCATGATCATGAATTCCTGGATGTCGATCGGGTTGTCGGCGTGCTCGCCGCCATTGATGATGTTCATCATCGGCACCGGCAGGACCCGCGCCGAGGTGCCGCCGACATAGCGGTAGAGCGGCAGGCCGACCGACTCCGCTGCCGCCTTGGCCACTGCCAGGCTGACGCCGAGGATGGCGTTGGCGCCGAGCCGGCCCTTGTTCTCGGTGCCGTCGAGCTCGATCATGATCCGGTCGATGGCTTGCTGGCCGGTCGCGTCCATGCCGGCGATGGCCTCGAAGATCTCGCCATTGGCCGCGTCGACGGCCTTCTGCACGCCCTTGCCGCCATAGCGCTCGGCGCCGTCGCGCAGCTCCACCGCCTCGTGAGCACCGGTCGAGGCGCCGGACGGCACCGCGGCGCGGCCCTGCGAGCCGTCATCGAGCATGACGTCGACCTCGACCGTGGGGTTGCCGCGGCTGTCGAGAATTTCACGGACATTGATGTCGATGATCGCGCTCATGGAGAGACCCTTTCAATGGTGATGCCGGTTAGCCGTGGGATACATGAGACGCCCGGCGCCGTAAAGCTGCACAGGCGCCGCAGGGGCGCCTGTGGGAGGGTGGCTCAGCCGCCGGATCAGTTGTCGAAGCCGGTTTCCTCGACGATCTTCAACGCCTCGGCCCGGAGGTCGCCGATCTCTGTGAGAGCAATGGTGTCGGGCTCGAAGCTGCCCCAGCTCGCGACCAGCGCCGAGGTGGCGACTCCGGCCCGCACCGGGTACTCGTAGTTCAGCTCGGCATAGAGCTTCTGCGCCTCGGGCGAGAGCATGTAGGCGACCAGCTTCATCGCTGCGTCGTGGTTGGGGGAGGACTTGGTCACCGCGGCGCCGGAGATGTTTGCATGGGCGCCGCCGCCCTCGAACACCGGGAACACGATGTTGACCGACTCAGCCCAAGCGCGCTGGTCCTCGTTCTCCAGCATCTTGCCCATGTAGTAGGTGTTGCCGATGGCCACGTCGCACTCGCCGGCCCAGACCGCCTTGACCTGGGCGCGGTCGTTGCCCTGCGGGGTGCGGGCGAGGTTGGCCTTCAGCCCGCTGACCCAGGCGCGCGCCGCGTCGGGGCCGCGATGGGCGATGGCCGCGGCGATCAGGGCCAGGTTGTAGCTGTGCGCCCCCGGCCGGGTGCAGATCCGGCCCTTCCATTTCGGGTCGGCCAGATCCTCGAAGGTGGTGACCTCGCCCGGCGCGACCCGCTCCTTCGAGGCGTAGACGACCCGGGCGCGGGTGGTCAGGGCGAACCAGTGCCCGCCGCTGTCGCGCAGCTCCGCAGGCACCACCTCGTCGACCACGGCCGAGCCGTACGGTTGGGTGAGACCGGCGTCGCTGGCCGCCTTGACGCTGCCGATGTCGGCAGTGACATAGAGGTCGGCAGGGCTGCGGTCGCCCTCGGCCTTCATGCGCTCGATTAGGCCCTTCTTGGCGTAGAGCACATTGACCTTGGTGCCGCTCTCGGCGGTGAACGCATCGAAGATCGACTGGATCAGCTCCGGCTGACGCGAGGTGTAGACATTGATCTCATCCGCCAGAGCGGGGGTTGCGACGGCGGCCAGCAAGGCGGCGACGAGAAGGGATCTGAACATGGTGGCGACTCCGTGAATTGTTGTCGTCGCACTGGAAGCCTGACAAAAACACTTTGTCAATATCCGATGAAAACACTCGGACAAAAAGTCTCACCTGTCGGAGCCGCTTCTCTCGGCTGCCTTTACCCGATCCCAGAGCCGGTCCATCTCCTCCAGCGTCGCTTGGTCGGGCGTGCGGCCCTGGCGTCTCAGCAGGGCTTCGACCCCCCGGAACCGGCGCTCGAACTTGGCATTGGCCCGACGGATCGCCGCGTCCGGGTCGACGTCGAGGTGACGGGCGAGGTTGGCGAAGACGAACAGGAGGTCGCCGTATTCCTCCTCGATCAGCTCCGGGTCGCCGGTGTCGATCTCGGCCACCAGCTCGGCTGCCTCCTCGGCGAGCTTGGCCAGCACGTCCTCGGGGTCGGTCCAGTCGAACCCCACCGTCGCCGCGCGGCGGGTGAGCTTCAAAGCCCGGGTCAGGCCCGAGAGCGTCACCGGTACGCCGTCGAGCACGCTGTCGCGATGCTCGCCCCGCGCCGCCCGCTCGGCCGCCTTCATCCCCTCCCAGTCGACATCCTCGGGCCGGGCCAGCGGGGCACCGCGCTCGGGGCCGAACACATGCGGATGGCGGCGCAGCATCTTGTCCGAGATCGCCCGCACCACCTCATCGAAGCCGAAGGCGCCCGCCTCCTCGGCCATCCGGACATGGTATACCACTTGCAGCAGCAGGTCGCCGAGCTCGCCCTCGAGGGCGGCAAGGTCGTCGCGCTCGATGGCGTCGGCGACCTCGCAGGCCTCCTCTATGGTGTAGGGGGCGATCGAGCGGAAATCCTGCTCGCGGTCCCAGGGGCAGCCGTCCGGCGCCCGCAGCCGCACCATGATCTCCAGCAGCCGCTCGATCCCGGCCTCGCGGTCGAAGACCAGAGCATCCGAGGCGTTGCGGGGCAGGGTGGTCATCGGATCAGCTCCTCGTGGCTCTCGACGCCGATGCCGGCGAAGTCCATCAGCTCCCAGGCCGCGATCTTGAGCGGATTGTACCACCAGGCCAGGGCCTCGCGGACGATGCTCCAGACCCGGTTCGCGATGCCGTCGGCCTTGAGCCCCGCCGCCGCCGCCAGTCCGATCTCCGGCCGTCCGAAATAGGCAGCCAGATGCCGCGCCCGCTCCAGGTGGAAGGCGTCGGTGAGAAGGGCAAGGCGGTCGAGCCCTTGTTGTTCGGCGATGGCGAAGCCGAAGCGCAGGTTTTCGAAGGTCGAGCGCGAACGGTTCTCTGTCAGCAACGCCTCTGCCGGGGCGCCAAGCGCGAGGGCATGCGCGCGCATCAGTCTTGCCGCGGTTATCTCGGGCGGGACCCACGCCGGCCCGCCGAGAAAGATCAGCTTTCGCGTCAACCCCTGGTCCAGCAGCGCCACCGCCGCCGCCACCCGGCGGCGCGAGGAATAGCCCAGCACGCCATCACCATCGACCCCGCAGTCGAGGACCAGCACGGCATCGACCGGCGCCTCCAGCCCGCGCCCCTGCCCGTAGTGGCGCCAGTTGGCGTCGGAGAAGTAGAGCACGGCAACCACCGTGGCTGCGAGCACGGCGATGCCGAGACGCAGGCCCCATTTGGCGAGGCGGACCGTCACTCCCACTCGATCGTCCCCGGCGGTTTCGAAGTGACGTCGTAGATCACCCGGTTGATGCCACGGACTTCGTTGATGATCCGGTTGGCGGTGCGGCCGAGGAAGTCGTGCGGGAAGGGGTAGTAGTCGGCGGTCATGCCGTCGACGGAGGTGACCGCACGCAGGGAGCAGACATAGTCGTAGGTGCGCCCGTCGCCCATCACCCCGACGGTGCGCACCGGCAAGAGCACCGCGAAGGCCTGCCAGATCTCGTCGTAGAGCCCGGCCTTGCGGATCTCGTCGAGGTAGATCGCGTCGGCGGCGCGCAGGATGTCGAGCTTCTCGGCGGTGATCTCGCCCGGGCAGCGGATCGCCAGGCCGGGGCCGGGGAAGGGGTGGCGGCCGACGAAGCTCTCCGGCAGGCCGAGCTCGCGGCCCAAGGCCCGGACCTCGTCCTTGAAGAGCTCGCGCAAAGGCTCGACCAGCTTCATGTGCATCCGCTCGGGCAGCCCGCCGACATTGTGGTGTGACTTGATCGTCACCGATGGCCCGCCGGTGAACGAGACCGACTCGATCACGTCCGGGTAGAGGGTGCCCTGGGCCAGGAACTCAGCGCCCCCGGTGGGATGGGCGCCCTCTCGGGCGTGTTTCTCGAACACGTCGATGAACAGCCCGCCGATGGTCTTGCGCTTCGCCTCCGGGTCGGTGACCCCGGCCAGGGCGTCGAGGAACAGCTTCGAGTCGTCGGCATGGATCAGCGGGATGTTGTAGTGGTCGCGAAACAGGCCCACCACCTCGACCGCCTCGTTCGCCCGCATCATCCCGGTATCGACGAAGACGCAGGTGAGCTGCTCGCCGATTGCCTCGTGGATCAGCACCGCGGCGACGGAGGAATCGACCCCGCCGGAGAGGCCGCAGATCACATGGCCGTCGCCGACCTGCTCACGGATCGCCGCGATCGCTTGGTCCTTGTAGGCGGCCATGGTCCAGTCGCCCACAAACCCGGCGATGCCGTGGGTGAAGTTGTGCAGCATCCGGGCGCCGTGGGTGGTGTGATAGACCTCGGGGTGGAACTGCACCGCATAGAGCCGGCGCCCGGCATCGGCGATCACCGCGCAGGGGGCGTTCTCCGATTCGCCCTGAATCTCGAACCCAGCCGGCAGCTCGGTCACCCGGTCGCCGTGGCTCATCCAAACCTGCTCCGGGCCGTCGCCGAACAGGCCGGCGAGCAGCGCCGAGTCGGCCACCGGCCGCAGCCAGGCGCGGCCGAACTCGCGGTGGTGGCCGCCCTCGACGGAGCCGCCGAGCTGGGCCACCATCGCCTGCTGGCCGTAGCAGATGCCGAGCACCGGCACGCCGGCAGCGAAGATGGCCGGATGCGCGCGGGGGCTGTCCGGCTCGGTGACGCTGGCCGGCCCACCGGAGAGGATCACCGCCTTGGGCTCGAGCCGCGCCACCAGCGCGTCATCGACGTTCCGGAACGGGTGGATCTCGCAATAGACGCCGCTCTCGCGCAACCGCCGGGCGATCAGCTGCGTGACCTGGCTGCCGAAGTCGACGATCAGGCATGTCTCGTGCAGGGGGGGGTGGGTCATGCGCTTCGTGCCCTCGGTCGCAGGCTTGGGTCGGGTTCTCTATATGGTGTCGGTCCGATCCTGTCACCTGCCCGATCCTGTCACCTTGATGTCGCTCCTGACCGTGGGATGGCCGAAAACATCCGGTTTCACGCCGCGGATCGACGGCATGAGAAAGGCATAGGCAACAGCGCAGGCCGTGGCGCCGCGATCGGACGCGGGCGGGATCGGCGCGCGTGGAAGGCAACCGAATGAGCGAGAACACCACAGAGCGACAAGCCGGCGGCGGCCGCCGGGCCCGTGGCGGCGGCGGGGCGGCCCGGCGCGCCGCGCGCACGGCATCGCGGATCGAGGCTGCACGATACATCACCCGCAGCATCCCCGATTTCGAGGTCCTTACCCAAGAGGCGATCGAGATCATCGAACACAACGCCGAGACGGTGCTGGAGGAGATCGGGGTCAATTTCGTCGACAACCCCGCGGCGCTGAAGCGCTGGCGCGACGCCGGGGCCGATGTCGACGACGAGCGGGTGCGGATCCCACGCGGCCTCGCCCGCCAGCTCTGCGCCACGGCGCCCAGTCGGTACACCCAACACGCCCGCAATCCCGAGCGCAACGTCGAGATCGGCGGGCGCAACCTGGTGCTGGCCCCGGTCTACGGCCCCCCCTTCGTGCGCGACCTGCATGGCGGCCGGCGTTATGCGACGATGGCGGATTTCGAGAAGTTCGTGAAGCTCGGCTACATGTCGAAGTGGCTGCACCATTCGGGCGGCACGGTCTGCGAGCCGACCGATGTGGCGGTCAACAAGCGCCATCTCGACATGCTCTACGCCCATATGCGCTGGTCCGACAAACCCTTCATGGGCTCGGTGACCGAGCGCGCGCGCGCGGTCGATTCGATCAGGATGTGCGAGGTCCTGTTCGGCGCCGATTTCGTCGGCACCAATCCGGTGATGACCTCGCTGGTCAACATCAACTCGCCGCTGACCTTCGACAACATCATGATGGATGCGCTCAAGGTCTATGCCGAGGCGGGGCAGGGCTGCATCATCTCGCCCTTCATCGTCGGCGGTGCGATGGCGCCGGTCTCGGTTGCCGGCACGCTGACCCAGGTGCTGGCCGAGGTGCTGGCGGGAGTCGCCTATTCGCAGCTGATCCGCCCCGGCGCGCCGGTGATCTTCGGCGCCTTCGTGACCTCGATCGACATGAACTCGGGGGCGCCGACCTTCGGCACGCCCGAGGCGTCGAAGATCCTCTGGGGCGCCGGTCAGCTGGCGCGTCGGATGGGGCTGCCGTTCCGCTCCGGCGGGGCGCTCTGCGGCTCGAAGCTGCCCGATGCACAGGCCGCCTACGAAACCGCCAACACCCTCAACGCCATGCTGCTGGGCGGGGTCAACTTCTGCCTCCACGCCGCCGGCTGGCTGGAGGGCGGGCTGGTCTCTAGCTTCGAGAAGTTCGTGCTCGACGTCGACCAGCTCGGGGTGCTGCACTCGCTGGCCGAGGGAGTCGATGCCAGCGTTGATGCGCAGGCCATGGATGCGATCCGTGAGGTCGGACCGGCCGGCCACTATCTCGGCTGCATTCACACCCAGGCCCATTTCAAGGACGCCTTCTGGCGCAGCCAGGTGTTGGACTACAAGCCGTTCGAACAATGGCACGACGAGGGGGGCCTCGACAGCCATCAGATCGCCCACGAACGTGTCCAGCGCCTGTTGCGCGACTATGCGGCGCCCGAGATCGATCCCGGCATTGACGAGGCGCTGCAGGCCTACGTTGCCGAGCGCAAGGCGTCGGAGCCGGACGCCTACGCCTGAGCCGCGTTGCGGCCTGCCTCGGCGATCAGGGCGGAAAGGACCTGTACATGCTGCCCCGGCCGATAGGCCGGGGAGCGCCCGCGCCGCAACGCCTCGCAGTGCTGTTCGGCCTCGGTCAGCCGGGCGACGATCCGGCCCGCCGCCGCGGCCGCCAATCCTGGCACGGCCACCGCCAGGTCACGCTCGCGCCGATAGCGCTGGGCGCCGATGCGCGCGGTATCGATCAGCAGCTTGGGCCGGAACAGCGGCGCGGCCTGGCGCGCCGGCAGAGAGTGATACCCCATCTTCGGTCCTCCGTATTTTCGGTGGCGCCGATTTTCGCATTTCTCAAAGGGTGTTGCGCGATTTTCGCACTCAGCGTGCGGCCCTTTTTCTGGTGACGGAAATTAAACAGATATTAACTATAAGTAAATATCATAGAAATCCTATAAATTAAGATTCCATTTAAGGATCATGAATAGGAGTCATTATTACAAAAATTCACTCAAATAGGGCGAACCACCGTGGCAAAGACTCAAGACACCCTGGATCGTTGCACCGAACCTGGCGCGCGCGACGTTTCCCGCGGCCGGAGGTGCGTGCACGGCGCGCGATGCCGCTATCTACCTGGCCCATACCGAGGGGGGTGAGACCCTGCGGGCGCTCGCCGAGGTCACCGGCACCCATCCCAGCACCATGATGCGCACCGTGCGCCGGGTCGAGGCCCGGTGTGACGACCCGCTGATCGATCGGATGTTCGCCGAACTGCGGCAGGGCGCGGCAGACGCGGGCGACACCCGGTCGCCTGCCAACGACAACACCGCCCAGCAGGGAGAGGCAGGTTCCGGTCCGGCGTCCGATCCCGCGGTGAGTTCGACACCGGCCGCAGAGATCGCGCCGGCGGCGGTTCCCCGGGCCGAACTCGAGCGAGGCGCGGCGTTTCCTGCGCCGCCTGTCCGAGCCGGGTTCGTTCCTGCTGGTGACGCCCAACGCCGCCAAAGGCGGTGTCTTTTACCGCGCCAACGAGTACCGCAAGCCGATCGCCATGCTGCCGGTCGCCATCGCCGTCGCCTTCGTCCGCGAGGGCTGGATCCGCGGCGTCCGGCGCGGCGCCGCCTCGATCCGCTACCGCATCACAGAGGACGTCCGCAGCGTGCTGAAAAGGCTGCTGGCCGAGGACGCGATCAAGCGCCAGCCGGCGACCGGCTTCGCCGAGGCGGCGACGCCGTTCCTGGTCCAGCACCAGCTCCCTGGCGAGCGTCTGGTGATGGACCCCGCATCGGGCGAGCACCGCAGCCTCCGGGTCAATCTCGGCGAGGACCCGCTCGGCTGGCTGGCACGGCGCAAGGGGCCGGACGGGCAGCCGTTCCTGACCCCCGACGAGGTCGAGGCGGGGGAGCGCCTGAGGCTCGACTTCGAGCTGGCGCAGATGGGCCCCGCGGTGGCGCAGGACTGGCGCAAGTTCCTGGCCCCTAGCGACCGCCTCGCCGGCACCCCGGTCAGCCGCGGCCCGGGCGAGGGGCCGATGGCGGCGCGTGAGCGGGTGGCGAAGGCGCTGGCCAGCCTCGGCCCCGGTCTCTCTGACGCGGTGCTCAGGGTGTGCTGCTTTCTCGAAGGGCTGGAGGCCTGCGAGCGCCGCATGGGCTGGTCCGCCCGCTCCGGCAAGGTGGTGTTGAAGATCGCGCTGCAGCGCCTGGCCGAGCATTGCGGGCTGGGCGCCACCCGGCATTGAATTCCGTCAATCGCGTGGGATGGGTGACATCACCCATCCTACACCCCGCATCTCCCACTTGACCGCACCCTCTTCCGCCGCCAACCCTGCCGCCATGACCGGGCGGATCATCGAAACCGAAGCCGACATCCTGGAGGGCTGCGACTGGCTGGCGCGGGCCGAGCCCCGCTTTGGCCATGCCTTGGCGCTCGCCGGCACCCCGCCGCTGCGTCACCGCGAGGGCGGGTTCGCGGCGCTCCTGCGCAGCATCTGCGCCCAGCAGCTCTCCGTCGCCGCCGCCGATTCGGTCTGGACCCGGCTGCAGGAAGCCGGCGCCGACGATCCGTCGGTGTTGCTGCGACTGTGCGAGGACGAGCTGCGCGCCTGTGGCCTCTCGCGCCCCAAGGCCCGCTACGCCCGCGCCGTCGCCGAGGCTGGGATCGACTACCACGCCCTGGCGACGCTGCCCGAGACGGAAGCCATCGCGGCGCTCACCGCAGTCAAGGGCATCGGGGTATGGACGGCCGAGATCTACCTGATGTTCTCGATCGGCCGTGCCGATGTCTTCGCCCCCGGAGATCTCGCCCTCCAGGAGGCGGCACGGCTGCTGTTCGAGCTGCGAGAGCGCCCGACCGAGAAAGCGCTGCGCCGGCTGGCTGAGGCATGGTCGCCCTGGCGAGGCGTTGCGGCGCGGCTCCTCTGGGCCTATTACAGGGTCGCCAAACAGCGCGAAGGCATCTCGGAGTAGCCGCCCATGTCCATCCTCACCGGCCCCCGGGCCGTGCCCCGCTCGGGCCAGACGAAGTCGCTTGTGATCCTGCTGCACGGCTACGGCGCCGACGGCAACGACCTGTTCGGACTTAGCGGTCCGCTGGCGCAATACATGCCGGACACCGCCTTCCGGTCTCCCAACGCACCTGAGCGATGCAGCGTGAACCCCATGGGGTACCAGTGGTTTCCGATCCCGTGGATCGACGGCACGGACGAGGAGGAGATGGAGGCCTCGTTCCGCAGCTCGGCCACCATGCTCGACCGTTACCTGACCGAGGCGATGGCCGAGGAGGGGGTGACGCCGGCCCAGACCGCGATCGTCGGCTTCAGCCAGGGGACGATGATGACGCTCCACGTGGTGCCGCGCCGGCCCGAGCCGGTCGCCGCCATCGTTGGCTTCTCGGGCCGCCTCGCCGATGGCGGCAGCCTGAAGCAGGAAGCAGCCTCCATGCCCCCGGTCCTCTTGGTCCACGGCGACATGGACGAGATGATCCCGGTCGAATCGCTGACCGAGGCGCGCAACGACCTCGCCGAGGCCGGTTTCCAGGTGCAGTGGCACATCAGCCGCGGCATCGGCCATGGCATCTCCCCGGACGGGCTCGGTCTGGCGCTGGGCTTCTTGCTGGACCATCTGGGGATTGAGCGAGGATAGTCCGTGCACCTCATTCGCAGCAGCGGCGGAATATCCGGCGAATGCAGCCTGCGTAACATTTCCGTCGCAGCTCGGTGCTATATGGCCCTCAGCGGCAGAGCGGACATTATCTAGAGTCTTGATGATCTGCCGCCGCGAGATATAGTGGCCGCGCGGGGGCGTTTACAAGAACACAACTCGCCCCTCATGCGTCGGCCGACGACTGAAGGGGCAGGTGAGCGGTTATGGACGGCAATTTCGCGGCATCCTTCTTGCGAACCCCGGCGGGGCTCCGGGACAATCCGGCGCTGGTTCTGAACGCCGACTACCGGCCGCTGTCCTACTTCCCGCTGTCGCTCTGGACCTGGCAGGACGCGATCAAGGCCGCGTTCCTCGACCGGGTGAGCATCGTTGCCGAATACGAAACCCTGGTGCACAGCCCGTCGATCTCGATGCGGCTGCCCTCGGTGGTGGCTCTGCGCGACTACGTCAAGCCGGCGCGCTACCCGGCATTCACCCGGTTCAACCTGTTCCTGCGCGACCAGTTCACCTGCCAGTATTGCGGCGCCAAGAGCGAGATGACATTCGACCACGTGCTGCCGCGCTCGCGCGGTGGGCGCACCACCTGGGAGAACGTCGTCGCCGCCTGCGGCAGCTGCAACCTGAAGAAGGCCAACCTGACCCTGCGCCAGGCGGGCATGGCGCTGCAGCGCCCGCCGCGCCGGCCGGACGCGGCCGAGCTTCAGAATAAGGGGCGCAGGTTCCCGCCGGGTTACCTGCACGAGAGCTGGATGGACTTCCTCTACTGGGACGCCGAGCTGGAGTCGTGATCGCCTGTCCCGCGTTGCGGGACGTTGCCGCCACCCGCCCCACCTCCCCGCCCAACCACCGATCATACCTCGGTGGACCATCGGTGGTTGGGCGGGGAGGTGGGGCGGGTGGCGGATGCGTTCGCCTCAGCGCACCTCGTCATAGGGATTGGCCGGCCAGACCACACAGCCCAGCCACAGCGCCGCCAGCCCGAGCGAGATCAGAGCGTTCCACGACGCCATGGTCAGGCCCAGGAATTCCCAGACGATCTCGTCGCAACGCACCAGCGGCGCGCTCATGATCTGCGTCAGCAGTTCTTCCGTGGTCAGCCTGCCGATATCGCCCGCGGTGCAGCTGTCGGGTCCCGGCCACCACGTCTGCTCGATGCCGGTGTGGTAGACCCCGAGCCCGACGCTGGCCAGCATCGCCAGCATTCCCAGCACCGCCAGCGGCCGGGTGTGGCGCCAGAGCAGCGTAACCCCCAGCACCGCGAGCACCACCGCCGCGACATGCGGCCAGCGCTGCCAGACGCACAGGTCACAGGGCTGGAGCCCGCCGATGTACTGGAAGCCGAGCGCACCGGCAACGATTGCCGACGAACCGGCTCCGGCGACCAGCAGCCGTCCCCAGACCGTCATCATAGCAGGTACTTCGCCACCACGAAGCCTCCCAGCAGCAGGGCGAGAAACAGCGTCGTCACCAGGCCGAGGCGCCTCTCGACGAAGGCCCGCACCGGCGGGCCGAACTTCCACAACAGCGCCGCCTCGAGATAGAATCGCGCCGCCCGCGCGATCACCGACGCGACGGCGAAGACAGCAAAATCGAGCCCGGTGACGCCAGAGAGGATCGTGATCACCTTGTAGGGAAACGGCGTGATCCCGGCAATCAGCACCGCCCAGGCGCCCCATTCGTTGTAGGTGTCGCGGAAGTGGTCGAACTTCTCGTCATAGCCGTAGAACTCCAGCACCGGAGCGCCGGCGATCTCGTAGAAGAAGGCGCCGATGGCATAGCCCAGCATGCCCCCGAGCACCGAGGCCGCCGTTGCCACGGTGGCGATCAGGAAGGCCTTGCGTGGCGCGGCGATGATCATCGGCACGATCAGCACGTCGGGCGGGATCGGGAAAACCGAGCTCTCGACGAAGCTGACGACGGCGAGGACCCAGAGCGCGTCGCGGCGTTCCGCCAGTCGGATGGTCCAGTCGTAAAGGCCGCGCAGCATGCCCGCCCGATATCAGGCGGCTGGCGGCCTGTCCAGCGGGCTTGTCGCGGGCAGCAGACCGGGCCATCTTGACAGTGCCGGGATGGACCCGCCGGAGGGCAGCACATGAAGTGGCGTGGCCGACGCACCAGCCGCAATATCGAGGACCGCCGCGCCGAGGGGGGCGCTGCCGGCGGCGGCCTTGGCGGCGTTTTCGGGCAGATGGGACGCGGCGGGATCCGGCGTGGGCGCCGGGTGCGGATGCCGCGCGGCCGTGGCGGCAAGATCGGCGGCCTCGGGCTGGTAATCATCGTCGTGCTCGCGCTCCTGCTCGGTGTCGATCCGACCATGCTGCTCACCGGCGGTGGCGCCGGTTTCACGGTGCCGCAGGGCAGTGCGCCGAACGGCCCGAACCGCATCGATGGCGACGCCGAGGAATTCGTCGGCGTCGTTCTGGCCGACACCGGGGAGGTCTGGGGCGAGATCTTCGCCGCTGCGGGCCGCAACTACCGCCCGCCCAAGCTGGTGCTGTTCTCGGGCCGGGTCGGCTCCGCCTGCGGCAAGGCGAGCGCGGCGGCCGGGCCGTTCTACTGCCCCGGCGACCGCAAGGCCTCTCTGGACACCGGCTTCTTCCGGGTGATGGAGCAGCGCCTCGGCGCCGGTGGCGATTTTGCCCAAGCCTATGTGATCGCCCACGAGGTGGCGCACCACGTGCAGAACGAGCTCGGGGTGATGGAGCGGGTCAACCGCCAGCGCGCCCGCGCCTCGCGGGCCGAGGCAAATGCGCTCTCGGTGAGGATCGAGCTGCAGGCTGACTGCTTCTCCGGTGTCTGGGCCAATCACGCGCAGCGCAAGTTCGGCACGCTCGAGCCCGGCGACATCGAGGAGGCGCTGAACGCGGCCAACCAGATCGGCGACGACACCCTGCAGCGCAATGCCGGCCAGGCGGTGGTGCCGGACAGCTTCACCCACGGGACCTCCGAGCAGCGGATGCGCTGGTTTCGGGCCGGCTTCGACACCGGCGATCCCGGGCGCTGCGATACCTTCAACGCGGCCTGGCTTTGACCTTGCGCTGGGCCCCGGCGCGGCTATGATGCGGCGCGCGCCCGGATGGCGGAATTGGTAGACGCAGCGGACTCAAAATCCGCCGGTGGCAACACCTTGAGAGTTCGAGTCTCTCTCCGGGCACCACGAAAATCCATAACATTTTGATAATTATTAGATTTTGTCGGAGAAGATTTTTTGGCCCCCCGTTTGGCCCACCCTTTTCTGCGCGAGGGTATGTTCAGCTAAGCTCTCGTTCGCGCTTGTCGCCACCGGAAACTGGCCAATCCACTCGCCGACACGTATGGTCTGCGCACCTCGGGGATTGTCGTAACCTTGGGCATCGCGATGCTCTTCACTCACGGAGGCATCGTGATGAGGATACTTTCGAAGCGCCAGCTCAAGGAGATGGTCCTGTACTCGCCACAGCACGTGGCCCGACTGGAAAAGGCCGGGATGTTCCCAAAGCGGATACAGATCGGCCCCAACAGAGTGGGATGGGTTGAGGCGGAGGTGCTCGACTGGCTCCAGGAGCGGCTGGACCGCAGAGAAGACCCTGACCGACACTCCTGAAAGGGAGCAAGGGTGGCCGGGTGTGCACAACCCGGTCACCCACTTTGAGGAGCCACTTCACGCGGTCTGGTGCGATAGACAAGCGCGCTTTCAGGCCGCAGTCTTCTTCGCTGCAGCTTTCCCTAGCGCATCGTCTCGGCACGCCTTCAGAAACTCATCGATATCCGATGTATCCAGCGCTTCGAACAAAACTCCGCCGCCTATAAAATTGACGGAGATCATGAACTCCCTGAAAACGCTCTCAGCGGCGGTGATGTCGGGGAAATCCCTCATACACTTGACGATGCCCCGCATCAGCGCCGTCCTGTTGCTCAGCATCGGCCGCTCGATAAGAGCCTGCCGGATATCGGCCGTCTTCAGAATCTGGCGAAGAACGTCCTCCGGGTCTCCTGGATCGACCAGCGTTGCAATGTAGGCGTTCCACCAAAGTCGCGAGACAGCGTTGTCGTCTCTGTACCCCGTCCGCCCTCTTGCGAAATAATGCTTCTCCACCTGATGGACGTTGTGCTTCCGGCTCTTATCGATTTCCGCCTTCTGCTTCTCCTTCTGCCCCGTGATCCCCGCGAGCAGCCCGGATTTCTCCTTCGGCGGTTCCTTCAGGGGCCAGCGCTTTCGTGCATAGTCGAGACATTCAATGTGTGTGAGCCTGGTCCAGATCCGCTCTTCGGTTGCCATTGCAGCCGACATGCCGGATATGGCCCCAAAGACTTTCAGCGAGTTGCTGATTTCAGCGTCACTCCCGCTGGCAATGTCGAGATCCGCGATCTCCGCCGGATCGTATTCAACTGAATCCAGCTCCATAGACCACCCGTTCAGGCCGGTCAGATCAACGAAGCCGTTACTCCGGTCCCTGTCCAAATTGGCTGGTACCGTAGCCTTGAGTTCGGCGAGAATTGTTCCCGAAATGAATTTGAGCTTAGTCATTGTCCGTCAGTTCCAGATAGGATTTCTCCAGTTTTTCGACCGGTGAGGCAAGGAGCCTCTGCGCACTTTCGAGCAGTGGTGCGTCGTTCATATCAATGCCCATTGTCTCACACTTTGCGGAGAACACGCGATACCAGGGCTTGTCTTCCAGGCCGGACTTGCCCCTCAGGTTCTCAAGAACCTCCATTACAACCGGCATGTAGACGGCGCTGAGCAGGAGTGACTTTCCACCCCGGTTTCCCCTCATCAGCTCGATTGACCTGAAAAACTCCGGGGCCACAAGAATTCTGATCGCGTCAGAAAGCAGGTCAACCTTCATTCGTCCCTTCGGGATGTCATCGGATGGAACAAGCTCAAAAATGCTCTCGAACTTCTTCAGTTTGTCCTGCCCGATGACGAATACCGTATCGGCACCAAGCCCGATGACCTCTGAACGCCCCAGCGAAATCGCACCCCCGAACTCGGTGTTCACATTCGGGCTCGACCAGTTTTCAAGCGGCACCACGAGCCAAAGGAGCGGCTTGACCTCGACCCTGCCATAGAGGGCAGATTTCCTGAACTTCCAGGTACCCTTCATTCCGTCGGCCGTCCGCAGTTCTGAATAGAATGTGTCCTGGCAGCGGATGAAGGCACCGGCCTTCACATCCCCGTCGTGGTACAGATCGTGCAGGTGCTGTTCAGTCAGCGTCAGCGCAAAGTCAATCTCTACTTCGCAGCTAGTCGTCTCCATTGCCTGATCGATACGAAGATCAAAGCTGCCCGTGAGGATGTCATCGTTTCCCTCGCACAGGACCGGATGCGGAAAATGCGTGTTCAGATCTATCTTCATAACTCAGTGCTCCTGACCGCAAACATCTCGATCGGGCCGTCGTAGTCCTGTTCAAAGGTCATCTCGATCGAGACCCGCTCGCCTGCCTCCGCATTCAGGATCAACTTGCCGCACAGCGCGGCGCAGTCTTTCCGGCCGGACGCGGAAACGACCCGCAGACCGGAAACGTCATAGATACCGGTCGCAAGAAACGTCAGCTCCATTGGTCCCGCGTCCCCGGGTGTGAAAAAGACCTTCCTGGCTCTGGGACTTTCTCCTACATTTCTGATCAAATTCAGCGGGACCGTCGGCTGCTGTCCCCGTGCCCCCTTGCCACTGTCACCGCGCCCCTCACCGCCGCTGCCGTCTGTGCTTGCGCCGTCCGGCGACAGTCCTCCCCCGGGCACGATCATGTGGATGTGCGGGTGATGGGTCATCGGTGTTGGCCTCCAGCAGATGCGTGGCGAAGCTGTGCCGGAGCGTATGCAATGTCGCCGGTTTG
>Ga0209255_1000031_pt1 | contig 22178 bp, 21 predicted proteins | sample WorMetvaBAHAMAS2_FD_187394 | JGI IMG/M metagenome (GOLD analysis project Ga0209255, IMG submission 187394) | Marine gutless worms symbiont microbial communities from Max Planck institute for Marine Microbiology, Germany - Olavius vacuus... | ecosystem: Host-associated > Annelida > Digestive...
CGCGCCGTGCCAGGGAACTGGCTCGCCAGGGGGCTCAGGTTCACCGTCCGGCAGTTCGCCAGCCCGACCATCATGACCGCAAGCGTCACCAGACGGGACTTGATAAGCGCAAAATGCGGGCGCAAGCGCGCAAGCAGAGGGGCGAGGAGAAGATCGAACATCGCGAAGACCCTTCTGGACAAAGAACCTTCAGCTCGACTCTTTCTCGCCCCTCACCGCAAGAGCGTCGTGTACGCTGGGGGCAACTCCTCTATGACACCGCCTGGGCCTATTGCCGGCACAACCTGGACCGCTGCACCGCCAGGGATGCGGGCAACGGGTATCCTTAGCCGAACGGGTCTCATCCCCCGGTGTTTCGCCGGCCGCATGATTTCTGTTATCACCCTGCCATGGCACCCGGCGACAGCACCCCACGGCTGTGGATCAAGATCTATTTCGGCGACCGCGGCCAGGTCTGCCCCGGCAAGATCCGCCTGTTGCGGAGCATTGCCGCCCAGCGTTCTATCTCGGCGGCGGCGCGGGCTGAGGGGATGTCCTATCGCCGGGCCTGGCTGCTGGTCGATCAGATGAACAAGACCTTCGGCCGGCCGGTGGTGCGGACCCATACCGGGGGGAACGCGCGCGGTGGCGCGGAGCTGACCGAACTCGGCGCCGAGGTCGTCGCCCGCTACCAGCAACTGCTGCAACAGGTGCAGGACCAGAGCGCGGAGAGGCTCGGCGACTTCGCCGCCCTCATCCGGACGAAGGATTGACTGCCGCCGCCCCGGCTTGCCGGTTCACGCTCACCGCCTTGATCACCGCGACCACCTCGCGGCCGGCACCCAGCCCCAGCCGCTCCGCCGAACGGCGGGTGATCCGGGCCAGCAGGATCGATCCGCCGCAGATCAGCCGGACGTCGCAATAGGGCGCACGCCGGGCGCGGACCTCGGCAACGTGGCCGTAGATCATGTTGTTGGCGCTGACCCCCTGCGGCTGTGCCAGCGCCAGCATGACGTCGCGGGCGGCAATGCGCAGCCTGACTTGGGCTCCGGGCTCGGCGTCGATCCGGGCCACCCAGAGCCGGCCGCCGTTGAAGCCGAGCTCGGTCAGCTCGTCCTGCGGGTCGTGATACAGCACATCGGCGGCGATCACCGACATCGGCTCCGCCTGGCCGGTGAGCGGCAGGAAGTCGAGCCGCGACAGGATCTCGTCGACCGGCCCGGCGGCAACGCTGCGGCCCTGGTTGACGACGACAATGTCGTCGGCGAGCCGGGCAACGTCGTCGAGCGCGTGGCTGACCAGCACGATCGGGATCCGCACCTCGTCGCGCAGCCTTTCCAGATGCGGCAGGATCTCGGCCTTGCGCGCCTGGTCGAGCGCCGCGAGCGGCTCGTCGAGGAGAAGCAGGCTCGGCTTCATCAACAGCGCCCGGCCGAGGGCGACCCGCTGGCGCTCGCCGCCCGAGAGGCTGGCCGGGCGCCGCTCCAGCAGGTGGTCGATGCCGAGCATCGCGATCACATGGTCGCGCTCGGCCCGATTCGGCCGCTGCGGCGCGCGGCGGGCACCGAAATCGAGGTTGCGGCCGACCGAGAGGTGCGGGAACAGCCGCGCATCCTGGAACACATAGCCGACCCGCCGCTTCCGGGCCGGAAGGTCGAGGCCCGCGGCGCTGTCGAACACCGGGGCGCCGTTGATCTCGATCCGTCCCGCATCCGGCCGCAACAGGCCGGCGATGGCGTTGATGCAGGTCGACTTGCCGGCGCCCGACGGCCCGAACAGTGCCGTCAGCCCGGGGCGGCTGATGGAGAAATCCATCGCCAGCCGGAAGCCGCCGAAGCCGTGCTCGATGCGGGCGGAAAGGGTCATCGTCCCGCCAGCCTCCGCAACCGCTGCGCCGCCAGCTCGGAGAGCACCAGCCCCGCCACCGCCAGCGCGATGGCGAGCGCCGCCAGCCGCGCCGCCGCGGTCTCGCCGCCCGGGGTCTGGATCGCCGTGTAGATCGCCAGCGGCAACGTCCGGGTCTCGCCCGGAATGTTGGAGACGAAGGTGATGATGGCGCCGAACTCGCCTAAGGAAGCGGCGAAGGCGGTGATCGCGCCGGCCAGAATCCCGGGCAATGCCAGCGGCAGGGTGATGTTGACGAATCGGTCGAGCGGACCGGCGCCGAGGGTCTCCGCCGCCTGCGCCAGTCCGGGGTCGATCGCCTCGATCGAGAGCCGTATTGCCCGGACCGGGAACGGAAAGGTTATGATCCCCGCTGCCAGCGCCGCACCGGTCCAGGAGAAGGCGAAGCGGATGCCGAAGCTCTCCCAGAGCCAGGCGCCCAAGGGCGCCGCGGTGCCGAAGGTGATCAACAGCAGATAGCCCATCACCACTGGCGGCAACACCAGCGGCAGGTGCACTAGGCTGGCGACTAGGGCGCGGCCGGGGAAGCGCCCGCGCGCCAGCAGGAAGGCCATGGCCACCGCCGGCGGCAGGGCGCCGGCAACCGCGACCAGCGCGACCCGCAGGCTTAGCCACAGCGCCTCGAGCTCTGCCGGGGTGAAGCCCGTCCACATCCGCATCAATCCTCCGCTGGGCAGGGGGTGAAGCCGAAGCGGGCAAAGACGGCGCGGGCTTCAGGACCGGCGACGAAGTCGAGGAATGCCCGTGCGGCGGCCCGGTCGCCCGCGGCGGTGGCGGCGAAGGGATAGCGGATCGGTGCGTGGCTGTCGGCGGGCAGGCGCGAGACGATGCGCACCGCCGGCGAGATCGCCGCATCGGTGGCATAGACCACCCCCAACGGCGCCTCGCCGCGCGCCACCAGCGCTAGGGCGCCGCGGGCGTTGTCGGCGGGGGCCAGGCGCGGGGCGACCACGGGCCAGAGGCCGAGGCTCTGCAGAGCCTCGCGGGCGTAGATCCCGGCCGGGACATGGGCCGGGTCGCCGATGGCGAGACGCCCGTGCGGGCCGAGAACAGCGGCGACCTCAGCGGCGGTCGGGGGGGTCGACAGGGTCGCGCTGCTTGCCGCGGGGGCGATCATCACCAGCCGGTTGCCGGCCGGGCTGATGCTTGTCCCGGACCCAATCAGGCCGCGTTCGGCGAGGTATGCCGCCCAGGCGGGGCTGGCCAGCGCGGCCAGATCGGCCGGCGTGCCGGCCTCGATCTGGCGCGCCAGGGTCGAAGAGGCGGCGAAGGAGAAGCGCAGCTCGACATCGTGGCGATCGCGGTAGGCGGCACCGATCTCGGTCAGCGCGTCGGTCAGACTCGCCGCGGCGAAGACGGTGAGGCGCTCGGCGGCCAGTCCGGCCGGCGCGACGCCAAGCGTTGCTGCGAGCAGGGTCAGGAGGGCGGAGCGCGCGCATTCGACCGGACGGGACCTCTCGTTATATACCTGAGGATATAACGGTGTGCCGCCCTCCCGGCAAGGACTGCGCAGAGGGCATGCGGCGGTGGCATGGCCGGTTGCGGATCGGTTCCGCTTGCGGTGGGGCGCGGCCCATTGTAACGTTTCGGTGATGCAGGAGCTGGAGCTCAAGTTCGTTCTCAACGAGCAGACCGAGAAGATGCTTCGCGAGAACCCGGCGCTGTCACGTCTCTCGGGCGGGCGTGGCTCGACCGCATCGCTGCACACGATCTATTTCGATACCCCCGACCGGGCGTTGAAAGCGGCCGGAATCGCGCTGCGGCTGCGGCGGAAGGGGCAGTCCTGGGTGCAGACGGTGAAGGCGAGCAAGGCGCTGCGGGCCGGGCTGTCGGACGCCACCGAGGTGGAGTGCCGGGTGCCGAGCGGCGAGCTGGACCTCGACCGGCTGGATGATCCGGCGATTCGGGCCGAGGTGAAGCAGCGGCTGAACAGCCATAATCCGGAAGCGGTCTGCGAGACCGTGATTCGCCGCACCACGCGGAATCTGGCGATGGCGGACGGCTCGTCGGTCGAGCTGGCGATCGATGTCGGCGAGGTGCGGGCCCGCGACCGGTCCGAGCCGTGGCGCGAGGCGGAGCTGGAGCTCAAGTCCGGCACCCCGGCGGCGCTGTTCGCGGCGGCGCGGGAGCTGTTCCCCGAGGGCGGGCTGGAGTTCTCCAACCTGAGCAAGGCGCAGCGTGGCTACCTGCTGTCGGAACAAGGGCGGATCTCGCTGCCGGCCGAACCGCGGCGGGCGCGGCAGGTGGCGCTCTCGGGCGAGATGACCTTGGAGCAGGCGGTGGTCGCGGTGCTGCACGAGTGCCTCGACCAGATTGCCGCAAACGCGCTGGTGATCCTGCGCAGCGACGACCCGGAGGGGCCGCACCAGCTGAGGATTGGGTTGCGCCGGCTGCGCGCCGCCCTGGCGAACTTCCGCCCGGTGCTCGGCGGCGCGACCTTGGAGCGGCTGGCGGACGAGGCAAAATGGCTCGGGCAGCAGGTCGGGGGGCAGCGCGACCTCGACGTGATGCTGCACGACGTGGTCCTGCGGGAGGCCGAAAAGCACCCCGACGAGCCGGGGTTCCCGGTGCTGGCCGAGAGTCTGCGCGCGGCCGGAGCGGCTGAGCGAGCGCGGCTGAGGGACACGCTGAAGGGGTCGCGGGTGCATGGCTTCCTGCTCGACCTCGCCGCGTTCATCGAGACCCGCGGTTGGTTGCGGCCGGGCGATGCGGCCCAGGCCGAGGCCTTGGCGGCGCCGGTGGGAGATCAGGCCAAGGCGTCGCTGGCGACGTGCTGGCAGCGCGTCGCCAAGCGGGCGAAGGGGATCGAGGGGCTGAACGTCGAAGCGCGCCACGAACTGCGCAAGCGGTTTAAGCGGATGCGCTACGTGGCCGAGTTCCTGGCTCCGCTCTACGGCAAAGAGCGTTCGGCGCCGTTCCTGAAGCGGCTCAAGGTGCTGCAGGACGTGTTCGGCGAGTTGAACGATCGTGCTCTGGCCGAGGCGATGCTCACCGGCCCGGAGGTTCCGGCGGGCGGGGACGCCGCGGCGCAGCGGGCCGTTGGCCGCATCCTCGGTGCCCGTGAGCATGCCGCCGAGCATGCTTGGGACTCGGCCAAGGCGGACTGGGCGGCGCTGAAGGACGCGGGGTGGTTCTGGGAGTAGGCGGCGCATGGCCCTGTCCCGTCCTGCCTGCGCCATGTCCCGAAATCGGAGACCCGTGCATGGCGGTCCAGGGGCCCCACCCCTGCCTTCCCGCGCCTTGCCTCAAACCGAGGGACTATTGGCATTCCCATTCTTTTCAATAAGATAACCACATTCTCAACCTTGAGAAGGGGTCATGTCGCGGCCGAATGGGCCTTTCTCCCCTCCGCCCGCAGGTTTCGGCGTGACGCCACTGCGCGCGCACTGCCGGAGAGCCTCCGGAAATCGGGTCGCGGTGATATCTGAGGGGCGGGGGGCGGTTTCGGCCCCCCTCCTGAGCTCCCCCCAGAGGGGGAGGAATCCGGGCGCGCCGGGGTGGCGGGGTCAGTTCTCCGGCAGCACCGTTTGGCGCTGTCTGCCGAGGCCGGCGATGCCGAGCTCGACCACGTCGCCGGGCTTGAGCCATTTCGGCTCCTTCATGCCGAGGGCGACGCCCGGCGGGGTGCCGGTGGGGATCACGTCGCCCGGGTAGAGGGTCATGAACTGCGAGATGTAGCTGACAACCGTGGCGATGCCGAAGATCAGCGTCTTGGTGTTGCCGGTCTGGCGGCGCTCGCCGTTGACGTCGCAGTACATGTCGAGGTTGCCAACATCGGCGATTTCGTCCTTGGTCACCAGCCACGGGCCGAGTGGGCCGAAGGTGTCGTGGCTCTTGCCCTTCAGCCACTGGCCCGAGCGCTTGATCTGGAAGGTGCGCTCGGAGACGTCGTTGAACACCGCATAGCCGGCGACGTGGTCAAGCGCGTCGGCCTCGCTGACATTCTTCGCCGTCTTGCCGATGACGATGGCGATCTCGACCTCGTAGTCGAGGGCGTCCGAGCCGCGCGGGGTCTCGATGCCGTCACTGGGGCCGCAAACCGAGGTCACCGCCTTGCCAAAGAGGATCGGCTCCTCCAAGATCGGGGCGCCGGTCTCGGCGGCGTGGTCGGCGTAGTTGAGCCCGACGCAGCAGAGCTTGCCGATGCGCCCGACGCAGGGGCCGATGCGGGTGCCCTCGGGCACGGCGGGCAGGGTGCTTGGGTCGAGGGCGCGCAGCTTCGCCAATCCGGCCTCGCTGAGCACCTCGGCTGCGATGTCGTCGACTTGGCCGGAGAGGTCGCGGATGATGCCGCCGTCGTCGAGCAGGGCGGGTTTTTCGGCGCCCATGGGGCCAACGCGCATGAGTTTCATTGGGGTCTCCTTGATCCTGTTCTCCAATGTCCCGGCCTTGCGCCGGGACCTCGATGGTCAGCGCAGGGTGGCGCGAGGCCCCGGATCAGGTCCGGGGCACAAGTCTAGGCTTAGCCGGACCAGCCGCCGTCGATCACCACGGCCTGGCCGGTCATGAAGGCGCTCTCGTCCGAGGCGAGGTAGACCACCAGCGCGGCGATCTCCTCGGCGCTGGCCAGCCGGCCCATCGGCTGGCGGGCGACGAAGGTCTTGTGGGCGGCCGCATAGTCGCCGGTCTCGCGCAGCCGCTGGTGCAGCGACGGGGTGTCGACGGTGCCGGGGCAGATCGCGTTGCAGCGGATGCCGCGGGCGACGAAATCGGCGGTCACGGACTTGGTCATCCCGATCACCGCCGCCTTGGTGGTGCCGTAGACCGAGCGGTTCGGCGCGCCGATGATCGAGGACGCGACCGAGGCGATGTTGACGATCGAGCCGGCGCCCCGCTCCAGCATCCCCGGCAGGGCGGCGCGGATGGAGCGGAACATCGACTTGGCGTTGAGGTTGAAGGAGAAGTCCCAGTCCTCCTCGGTGGCATCGAGGATGGTGCCGTTGGCGACGAAGCCGGCGGCGTTGACCAGCACGTCCGGCTGAGCGCGGTCGACGGCGGCGGCGATGTCGTCGGCATCGAGCGCATCCATGCGAAAGCACTCGGCGCCTTCGAGGGTGCTCAGCACCTCCATGTTGATGTCGGTGGCCAACACGTGGGCCCCTTCGGCGATCATTGCCTCTGCGCTGGCGCGCCCGATGCCCTGCGCTGCCGCGGTGACCAGCGCCCGCTTGCCTTTCAGCCGCATGATGTTCTCCCGATTTCGTGACCCGTCCCGGAACGGGGTCGGCGCAGCCTAAGCGCTGGATCGCTGGGCGCCAATCCCCTCGCCGTCGGGAATTACCGGAATCACCCCGTTGATATCGCCGATTCGGTGCGGGGACCGACCGGACCGGCGGCGGGAAGGGACGACTGCGGCGCCGGGAAGCCGGCCAGCGCGGCCGCGATCACCATCGCCCAGGCCGGCGCCTTACAGGCAGTACTCCAGAACGCCTTGCAGGCCGAGCTCCTTGAGCGCGGCGCTCAAGTGGTCGCCGGCGGTGTCCGGCGCCTTGATCAGCCCGATCGCGGGGCCGGTGTGCGAGACCACGATCCCCAGAGCGCCGCGACGACGGGCCAGCGCCCGCACCGCGTCCCAGGCGGGGTTGGGGTTGCGGGCCTGGTTGGCCGCGGCGGAGGCCTCGGCCGCGGTGGCGAGGGCGGGCAGGTCGCCGGCCTCGATCGCCGCGGCGACGGCGCGAAAGAGCGCCGTGCCATCGGGGAAGCCTGTGTCTTCGGGGTCGGTCGGCTGCGGCGGGCCGGCAATGCCGCCGACGACCCGCATCGCCGGCAGCGGGCCGAGCGGCGCGACGACGCGGCCCTGGCGCGAGGCGAAGAGCGCCGGCGCCGGCCACATCAGCGGGTCGATGGCGCCCTCCACGGGGAGGCAGAGCGCCGCCTCGCGCTCGGGCGGCAGCCGGGTGGCGAACGCCCTGGCCACCGCCCGCACCGCGCCGAGCGACTCGGCGGTGGAGGAGCCGAGGCCGAGGCCGGGGACCGCCGGGCGGGTGATGGCGAGGCTGCCGCCCCAACCGGCGGCGCCGATCTCGGCCAGCGTCAGCCGGGCCGCCGCCAGCGCCTTGCGCGACACCGGCTCGGCTGCGTCCAACGGGCCGCGCAACGGGGTGTAGCCGACCCGCGTCACCAGCACCGGGCAGGGCAGGGTGACCAGCGCCACCGGTCCCTCGGGGCCGAGCCGCCCTTGCGCCAGCTCGCCGAAATGGCCGCTGATCTCCACCGCGGCGGGGCTGGGATTCAGATTGACGCTTGGGGCCGGGTTCTGGTTCATGGCTCCAGGCTATAGCACAAGGCGCGAAAAAGGACAGTCTCGCAGATGGCCCGCGCTCCCGAACGGAATAATCATGGCGGCAACCTGGCCGAGGCCTGCGCCCGTTTAGGCGGCGCGGCGGAGGACTGGCTCGACCTGTCGACCGGTATCAACCCGGTGGCCTATCCGGGGACGGAGGTCAGCCACGCCGCCTGGGCGCGGCTGCCGGACCGGTCGGCCTTCGACGCCGCCGAGGCGGTGGCGCGCGCGGCCTACGGCGTGCCCGAGGGCGCCGCGGTGGTTGCTGCGGCCGGGGCCTCGGCGCTGATCGGGCTGGTGCCGCGGCTGGTGCGCGGCAGTGTGGTGGCGATCCCGGGGCCGACCTACAACGAGCACGGCACCGCCTTCCGCGCCGCCGGCTGGCGGGTGGCCGAGCGGCCCGAGCCGGGGACCGCCGCCGCAGTGGTCGTCAACCCGAACAACCCGGACGGGCGGAGCTGGTCGGCGGGCGAGCTGCTGCTGATGGCCGAGGCGCTGCCGCTTCTGGTGGTCGACGAGAGCTTCATCGACCTGACGCCGGAGGGCTCGCTCTGTGGCCATGCGGGGGCCGAGGGGCTGGTGGTGCTGCGCTCCTTCGGCAAGTTCTACGGGCTGGCCGGGCTGCGTCTCGGCTTCGCGGTCTGCGGGCGGGAGACGGCGGTGCGGCTGAGGCGGATGCTCGGCCCCTGGGCGGTCTCCGGCCCGGCGCTGGAGGTCGGGGCGCGGGCGCTGGCCGACACCGCTTGGGCCGAGGCGACGCGGGAACGGATTCTGGCCGACGCGGCGCGGCTGGCGACGCTGGGCCGCGCCGTGGGCTGGTCGGTGGTCGGTGGGGCCGGCCTGTTTATCACCTTCGAAACCCCGGACGCCGGCGCGGCGCAGGCACGGCTGGCGCGGGCGCGGATCTGGAGCCGGGTGTTCCCCTACTCCGCCATCTGGCTCAGGCTCGGCCTGCCCGGCACCGAGGCCGGTTGGCGGCGACTAGCCGGGGCGCTGGAGGGGTAGATGCTGGCGCTGGCACTGATCCTCGACGCGCTGCTCGGCGAACCCGGCTGGCTGTGGCAACGGGTGCCGCATCCGGCAGTCGTCTTTGGCGAGATGGTCGACTGGCTGGAGGAGCGGCTGAACCAGGGCCGCAACCGCCGCACCAAGGGGGCGGCAGCGGTGCTGGTGCTGGTGGTCGCGGTCGGCGTGCCGGCATGGCTGCTCTCGGCCGACCTGTTCCTGGGCGTGTTCGAGGTTCTGGGGGCCGCGGTGCTGCTGGCCCAGCGTAGCCTGGTCGACCATGTGCGGGCGGTGGCGAAGGGGCTGCGGGTCTCGCTCGACGAGGGGCGGCAGGCGGTGGCGCAGATCGTCGGCCGCGACCTCGATACGCTCGACGCGCATGGGGTGGCGCGGGCAGCGATCGAATCGGCGGCGGAGAACTTCTCCGACGGGGTGGTGGCGCCGGCGTTCTGGTTCCTGGTCGGCGGGCTGCCGGGGATCGCCGTCTACAAGGCGGTCAACACCGCGGATTCGATGATCGGCCACCGTGGCGAGCAGTTCGGCGAGTTCGGCTGGGCGGCGGCGCTGCTCGACGATGCTCTGAACTGGATTCCGGCGCGGCTGGCGGGGCCGGCGATTTGCCTGGTCGGCGGCGGCCGGGCGGCCATGCAGGTGATGCGGCGCGACGCGCCGAAGCATCGCTCGCCCAATGCCGGTTGGCCCGAGGCTGCGGTGGCCGCGACGCTGGGGCTCGCCTTGGCCGGGCCGCGGGTCTATCGCGGGGTGGTGACGGAGGACCCATACCTCAATCCCGAGGGCCGGTGCGAGGCCGAGGCGCAGGACATCGAGGATGCCATCTGGCTGGTCTGGCGCGCCTGGGCGGTGGTGCTGGCGGTGGCGGTGTTCGTCGGGCGATAGGCCGACCGCTCAGAACTCCATCCCGATCTGCGCCTTGATGCCGCAGCGGAAGGGGTGCTTCACGAGCTCCATCTCGGTCACCAGGTCGGCGATCTCGATCAGCTCGTCCTTGGCGTTGCGGCCGGTGAGGACGACATGGGTCATCTCCGGCTTCTCGCCCTGCAGGAATGCGACCACCTCGGCGATGTCGACATAGTCGTAGCGGATGGCGATGTTGATCTCGTCGAGGAGCACCATGCGGTTGGCCGGGTCGCGGATCAGCTCCTTGGCCTTCTGCCACGCCGTCTGGGCCATCTCGATGTCGCGCGAGCGGTCTTGGGTCTCCCAGGTGAAGCCCTCGCCCATGGTGTGGAACTGGCAGATGTCGGCGTAGCTGCGCAGGATCAGGTCGCGCTCGCCCGTCGACATGCCGCCCTTGATGAACTGGACCACCGCGCAGGGTAGCCCGTGGGCGATGCAGCGGAAGATCATGCCGAAGGCGGCGGTCGACTTGCCCTTGCCCTTGCCGGTGTGGACGATGATCAGGCCCTTCTCGCCGCTCTTGCTGGCCATGATCTTCTCGCGCGCGGCCTTCTTCTTGGCCATCTTGGCGGCGTGGCGGGCGTCGGGGTCGGGAGTTTCGGTCATGGTGTCCTCCTTTCGGGGATCATTGCCGATCGTTGGCCAGCCTGTCCAGTATCGCCCGGGCGCTGTTCGAGCGCGGCTGCCAGAGGCCGCGCCGCTCGGTCTCGGCCAGGCGCTCGGCGATCTCGCGCAAGGCCGCCGGGTTGGCATCGGCGAGGAAGTCGCGCACCGTCTCATCCTCCAGCACCGCCTGATGCACCAGGTCGAAATGGTGACTCTTGACCGCGTGGGTTGTTGCGGCGAAGGCGAACAGGTAGTCGACCGTGGCGGCGATCTCGAAGGCGCCCTTGTAGCCGTGGCGCATCACCCCGTTGAGCCATTTTGGATTGACCACCCGGGCGCGCACCACCCGGCCGATCTCCTCGTCGAGGGTGCGGATCACCGGGCGCTCGGGGCGCGAGTGGTCGTTGTGGTAGATCGGCCGCGCGGTACCCTGCAGGTGCTCGACCGCGGCTGCGACGCCGCCCTCGAACTGGTAGTAGTCGTCCGAGTCGAGCACGTCGTGCTCCCGGTTGTCTTGGTTCTGCACCACGGCCTCGACCTGGCCGAGCCTGGTTTCGAACTGGGCGCGGTCGCGTGTCCCCTCGGCTTTGCCGCCGTAAGCGTAGCCGCCCCACTCCAGATAGCTCTCGGCGAGGTCGGCGCGGTTGTCCCACAGCCGCTCGTCGATCAGCGCCTGGAGCCCGGCCCCGTAGGCGCCGGGCTTGGAGCCGAAGACGCGGTAGCCGGCGCGGCGGGCGGCGCTCTCGGCCGTGGCGCCCTCGGCCGTCAGGCGGGCTTCTTCGGCGCGGAAACGGGCGGCGAGGGGGTTCATCTCGTCGGGCTCGTCGAGCTGCATCACCGCCCGGGCGGCGGCGTCGAACAGTTGTACCTGCGCCGGGAAGGCGTCGCGGAAGAAGCCGGAGATGCGCAGGGTAACATCGACCCTCGGCCGGTCGAGATGGTCGAGGGGGATGATCTCGAATCCCGTGACCCGGCGGCTGGCCTGGTCCCAGCGCGGGCGCACACCCATCAGCGCCAGCGCTTGGGCGATGTCGTCGCCGCCGGTGCGCATGTTCGAGGTGCCCCAGGCGGTCACCACCATGGCGGTCAGCCAGTCGCCGTGGTCCTGCAGGTAGCGTTCGACCAGCAGCGTCGCCGAGTGCCAGCCGAGGGTCCAGGCGGCGGCGGTCGGCACGGCGCGGCTGTCGACGGAGAAGAAGTTGCGGCCCGTCGGCAGCACGTCCGGGCGGCCGCGGGTCGGGGCGCCGGAGGGGCCGGGGGGGATGAAACGGCCCTCCAGCCCGGCCAGCAGCGCCGCGGTCTCGGCCGGGCCGCAGGCGCGGATCGCAGGCAGGATTTCGCTGTGGATCGCCTCCAGCACCGGGGCGGTGTGGCGGAAGTGCTTCGGCGTCTCCGGCCACTGCACGGCTATTGTCGCCAGCTTCTCCAGCCGCTCGACGGTGTCGCCATTGGTCCGCCAGGGCTCGATGCCGGTGGCCCAGAGGAACTTGTGCCGCGGGCCGTCATAGGCGGCGCCCATGTCGCAGTCGAGCGGGTCGAAGTCCTCCGGGTCGATGGCGCAGTCGCGCGCCAGCGCCCGGATCAGCGAGGCGTTGCCACCCTTGCCGTCGCCGCGGGGGACGCGGACGAGGGCGATGGCGAGGTCGCGCTCCAACTCACCCGCGGGCGTGGTGCCGAAGATGTGCAGGCCGTCGCGGATCTGGCTCTCCTTCAGCTCGCACAAGTAAGTGTCGAGCTGGGCCAGGGCCTCGGTCTCGTCCATCTCCGGGGTGATGCCGGCGTCCTCGTCGAGGCGGGTGACCGAGACCAGCGAGCGGATCTCCTTGCGCAGGTGGTCGAGCCGGCGCGGGTCGACCCCGCTGGCCTCATAGTATTCGTCAACCAGCGCCTCCAAGTCCTTGAGCGGGCCGTAGGTTTCGGCCCGGGTCAGGGGCGGGGTCAGGTGATCGAGGATCACCGCCGCGGTGCGCCGCTTGGCCTGTGTTCCCTCGCCGGGATCGTTGACGATGAAGGGGTAGAGGTGCGGCATCGGCCCCAGCACCACCTCGGGGAAGCACGCCTCGCTCAGAGCCAGCGACTTGCCGGGCAGCCATTCGAGATTGCCGTGCTTGCCGAAATGGATCACCGCATCGGCGCGGAACGCGCGGCGCAGCCAGGCGTAGAAGGCGAGGTAGTTGTGCGGCGGCACCAGGTCCGGGGCGTGGTAGGTGTCCTTCGGGTCGATGTTGTAGCCCCGCGCCGGCTGGATGCCAACGACGACATTGCCGAAGGTGAGGATGGAGAGCGCGAAGCGGCCGCAATCGGTCTCGCCGCGAATGAAGAACGGGTCCTGCTCCGGCTTGCCCCAGCGCTCCTCGATCCGGCGGCGAACCTCCCAAGGGAGTTCGCTGTAGAAGAGCTGGTAGTCGGCGAGGGAGAGGGTTTCGCCGCCCCGGCGCTCGGCCCGGTCGGTCAGCCAGTTGGTCGGACCGGCCTGGATGCGGGTCATCATGTCAGCGGTGGATTTCGGAGCGTTATGAAGGCAGTACCCTGACTCTCTCAGAGCGGAGATCATGTCGACGACGCTCTCTGGCGTATCGAGGCCGACGCCGTTGGCCAGCCGCCCGTCCTTGTTCGGGTAGTTGGCGAGGACGATGGCGATGCGCTTCTCGATCGCCGGTGTGCGGGCCAATTTCGCCCATGCCGCAGCGAGTTGCACGGTGAACCTAACGCGGTCGCCGCGGGCGTGGTAGGTGGCGATGCGGCACTCGGAGGTCTCGTCGAAATAGGCCTCGCCCTTGAAGCTGACGGCGCGGGCGAGGATGCGGCCGTCGAGTTCCGGCAGGGCGACGTTCATGGCGATGTCGCGGGCTGAGAGGCCGCCCGTGTTGGCCTCCCAGGCGGCCTCGGTGCCGCCGGCGAAGATCGCCTGCAGCACCGGCACGCCGGGCAGGTCGAGCGGGGTCGGCACGTGCTCGGTTGCCTGCGGCGAAGAGACCGCGAAGCTGGTGGCGTTGAGAACTGCCGCCGGCAGCGCCTCGGCGAACAGGGCCGCCAACGTGGCGGCCGAGACCGGGTCCTTGAGCGAGGCGACGAACACGGGGAGGGGGTTCAGGCCCTCGGCAAGGCAGGCGCGGGTCAGGCGGTTGATCTGGTGCAGCCCGGCGCCTTGCAGCAGCGCCCGGTAGAACACGATCGGGACGACTGGGGCCGCCGGATCGGGCCAGCTGGCGCGGGCGGTCTCCAGGTCGGCGATTCCGGCACCGGGCCAGTAGACCCCGGCGCGCAGCAGGGGACGGGCTGCGGGGGGCTGAGAGCCTTCATTCTCGGCGAGCAGCCACCGCGCATAGCGCAGGAAGTTGGCGGCGTTGTCCGGGCCGCCTTCGACCAGGTAGGCCCAGAGCGCGTCGTAGTGCTCGGCTGCCACGGTAGAGACGCGGCGCAGTGCCGCGTCCGGCTTGTCGTCGCCGGGCAGGGCGGCGAAGGCGACCCCGGCGGCGGCAAGCCGGGCGGCGAACTGCTCCAGCCCGTAGGGCCAGTAGCCCTCGCCGCCGAGGATGCGGGCGATCACCAGCCGCGCCTTGCTGGCGGTCTGGTCGAGATAGAGATCGACCGACATCGGGTGGGTCAGGTGCAGCAGCGAAGCGAGGCGCAGCTCCGGCGCCTCGTCACCCAGCTCCGCGCGGGCCTCGGCCAGCGCCGCGAGCTCGGTGTCGGCGGCGCTGATCACGATCAGCTCGGCCGGGGTCTGGCCAAGGTCGACGGCTTGGGCGGAATCGGTCGCCTCACCGGGCTGGGCGAGCAGGAGGTGCATCAGCCGATCCGCTTTTCCATGTAGACACTATGCCGGTGCCCGGTGTAGCTGCCGAAGGGGCCGCGCTCGGCGAAGCCGTGGCGGCGGTAGAGCGCCCGGGCGGCGAGCAGCTTGTCGCCGGTCTTGAGCCGCACCAGCGGCAGGCCCTGGGCTGTCGCCTCCGCTTCGAGGCGGGTCAGCAGCGCGGCGGCGACTCCGCCACGTCGGGTATCCGGATCGACGAACATCGACTTGATCTCGCCATAGCTGTCGCGGGTCGCCAGGGCGCCGCAGCCGACCACCTGGCCGTCGCGTCGGGCGACGAAGAAGGCGATATTCGGGTCCGGCGAGGGCGTCGAGGCTGAGGAAATGGCAGGCGTCGACCTCGAACAGCGCGGTCATCATGGCGTGGCTGGCCTCCAGCAGCGCACGCGCCTCCTCGGGCCGGCCCCGCTCGGTGACCAGATCGCCGGTCATGGCATCAGCGCCGCCTCGATCGCCGCCCGGTCGAGGCCGGTCTCGCCGATCACCACCAGTCGGGTCTCGCGCGCGTCCCGGCCGAAGGGGCGGTCGAACCAGGTCTCGACCCGCGGGCCGACTGCCTGGACCACCAGCCGCATCGGCTTGCCCGCCACCGCAGCGAAGCCCTTGAGCCGCAGGATGTCATGGGTGCGGATCGCCCCGGCCAGCTTCTCGGCATAGGCGTTGGCGTCGGCGATCTCGCCGAAGGCGAGGGCGAAGGTTTCGATCTCGTCATGGCCGTGCGTATGCTCGTGATCGGCATCGTCATCGTCGTCGTCGTCGTCGTGATGGTGGTGATGGACCTCGCCGCGGGTTCCCATGTCGGTCTCGGCGGCGAGGCCGAGGCCGAGCAGGACCTCCGCCTCCACCCCCTCGGCCGAGGAGCGGACGAAATGGACCCCGGCGCGGGCCTGCCCGGCCAGGCCGTCGAGCACCGAACCGGCCTCGGTCTCGGACATCAGGTCGGTCTTCGCCAGCACCACCATATCGGCGCAGGCGAGTTGGTCCTCGAACAGCTCGGAGAGCGGCGTCTCGTGGTCGATAACATCGTCGGCGACGCGCTGGGCGTCGACCGCGGCCTCGTCATGGGCGAAGCGGCCGGCCGCAGTGGCCGGGCCGTCGACCACCGTGATCACCCCGTCGACGGTGACCCGGGTGCGGATCTCGGGCCAGTTGAAGGCCCGCACCAGCGGCTGGGGCAGGGCGAGGCCGGAGGTCTCGATGACGATGTGGTCGGGCGGCGCCGGGCGGTCGAGCAGCAGCTTCATGGTCGGCACGAAGTCGTCGGCCACGGTGCAGCAGATGCAGCCGTTGGAGAGCTCGATCAGGTCGTCCTCGGCGCAGAGCGCGTCGCCGCAGCCCCTCAGCACCTCGCCGTCGACGCCGATGTCGCCGAACTCGTTGATCACCAGCGCGATCCGCTTGCCGCCGTTGCGCGCGAGCAGGTTGCGGATCAGCGTCGTCTTACCGGCACCGAGGAAGCCGGTGATTACGGTGGCGGGGATTTTTGTCGGCATGGAAGCTCCAACGATTTCCACAGCAAGAACGGAGCGCGCCCGGCGCTCCGCTGGTTGTCCGGCTCTGATCGGAGGGGGAGGGTCCGGCGGCCCTCCGCTATGCCCCTGACTCAGGCGGCGTTGTAGAGGCGCTGGGTCACCAGGCCCGTGCCGTCCAGCCCGCGCAGAGCCTTGGCACAGCCGAGCACGGCGAGGTCGACCAGCGGCTCGATCAGCACGACCAGCACGTAGGCGCTGCCGAAGGCGGCAATCGCGCTCACATTTGCTGCCGCGAAGCCGCCGCCGTAGAGGGCCCAGAACGCGACCCAAGCCACCACTCCGCCCTGATAGGCGGTGGAGAGCGCCAGCACCTGGCGATACTTGAGATCGACGTAGGGCGTGTTCGGCGCGATAATCCGCGATGCCAGCGCCCGCAAGGCGAACAGCGGCACCAGCAAGGTGGTCACGTTGATCCCGTATTGCGGCAGGTCGAAGGGGGCGAAGAACAGCCCCTGCACCAGCAGCCCAAGCGCCAACCCGATCGCGGCCGGTGCGGCGCCGAAGATCAGGAACAGGGTCGATCCGAGAATGAAGTGCACTTCGGAGACGCCGACCGGGTAGTGCGGCAGGATCTCGAAGAAGCTGAACACCAGCGCGGTGCAGGCGAGGCTGCGGGCGGCCAAGGACGGCAGCGCGCGCTCGCGGACCGCGTCCCAAGCGAGCTTCAGGGCGACGCCGCCGGACGCGGTGGCGGTGGCGTAGCCCAGCACCATCTTGGCACCGGCGACGATTCCAGGTTCGATATGCATGTATGTCTCTCCTCTCCGTCACATCCGAACGGACCTGTTTCGGTTCGACTCAGAGCTAGGTCTCTTGGCTCGCGGATCCTGTCTTTCTTCGACATCGCCTTCCCGACCTTGCGGCCAGTGGCGTGGATGGAAAAACTCACTGCATACAGCCGCGGGGGCGGCTACGGCATCAGGCCCCCGGGGTGGGTCGGCCCTGTCGGCATTCCCTATTAATCAGCAGCCCAACTCAGGCGGGCTCGCGCTTAACCTTCCAGTATCTTAGAGACTTACGGGAAACCGACCGCCAAGTCAAGCGCCCGGACTCCGTTTGGCGGCTCAGGCGCCAAGTGCGACGGTTTTGCGCAGCCAGGCGACGGCGGCGTCGATGGTGGCCGCCTGCGGCCCTGGTGGCGGCGCCGGGCGCTCGACCATCAGGATCGGCAGGCCGCGCCGCGCCGCCGCATTGAGCTTGGCCCGGCCGGCGCCGCCGGAGTTCTTCGACACCAGGTGGGTGATGCAGCGATCGCGCGTCAGCGCCAGCTCAGCGTCGAGGGTGAAGGGCGGCCGGGCGGCGAGCTGGGTAATGTGCGGGGGCAGGCCGGCGACCGGCTCGATGCTGCGCAGCAGGAAGCGGACATCCGGCCGCGCTGCGAAAGGGGCGGTCTCCTTGCGCCCGGTGGTCAGCAGAGCGTGGGCGCCGGTGGGGAGCGCGGCGGCGGCGGCGGCGAGGTCGGGCAGGCTTCGCCAGTCGCCGACGGGCGCCCAGGGCGGGCGGATCAGGCGCAGGCGCGGGGTGGCGGCGCAGGCGCGGGCGGCGTTTATGGGCATCTGAGCGGCGAAGGGATGGGTGGCGTCGATCACCGCGGCGATGGCGTTGGCGTGCAGATAGCCGGCGAGGCCCTCGGCGCCGCCGAAGCCGCCGCGGCGGGTCTCGGCGGCGATCGGTGCCGGCGCGGCGGTGACGCCGGCGAGCGAGGCGGTGAGCCGCAGGCCGGGTGTGCCGCGAAGGCGCTCGGCCAGGACCCGGGCCTCGGCCGTGCCGGCCAGCAGGAGCACGCGGGCGCTCATGCCGGAAACGGATGTCGGCCGACGATGGTGCCTTGGCGGTTGGTGACCAGGACCTCGACAGCGATCGGGGCGTCGCGCAACACCGAGGCGGCGACCCGGGCGGCCCTGGCGGCGACCGCCTCGGCCAGCGGCGGCCCGGCGATCTCCAGTGCCTCCAGCGCGGTGTTGGCTTCGGCCACGCGCTCGGCTTGGGGGCCGGCCAGTTCGGCGAGACGGGCGAAGTCGACCTGGCTGCGGCCGGAATGCAGGTCCATCGCCCCCTGCGCCAGCTTGGTCAGCTTGCCGATGCCGCCCGCGAGGGTCAGGTGCGGGATCGGGTGCTGGCGCATGTATTTCAGCAACCCGCCGGTAAAGTCGCCCATGTCGAGGCAGGCGGTCTCGGGCAGGCCGTAGAGCGCCCGGGCCGTGGCCTCGGAGGTGGCGCCGGTGGCGGCGATGACGTGGGGCAGGCCGCTGGCCCGCGCCACGTCGATGCCGCGGTGGATCGAGGCGATCCAGGCCGAGCAGGAGAACGGGCGGACGATCCCGGTGGTGCCGAGGATCGAGAGCCCGCCCTCGATTCCGAGGCGGGGGTTCCAGGTCTGCCGCGCCAGCTCGGCGCCGTTGTCGACCGAGATGGTGACCTCGAAATCCGCCGCCCGGCCGTGGGCCTTTGACGCCTCCCGGAGCACCGTTTCGATCATCTGCCGCGGAACCGGGTTGATCGCCGGCTCGCCCGGCGGCAGCGGCAGGCCGGGCCTGGTGATGGTCCCCACCCCGGCACCGGCATGGAACCGCACGCCGCTGCCGGGCGCGGCTTTGGCGACGCGGCTGCGGATGGTGGCGAGGTGGGTCACATCGGGGTCGTCGCCGGCGTCCTTGACCACCGCCGCCTCGGCCCAGCCGGGGCCGGTGGTGGTCTCAGCGACGGCGAAGCGGGGGGTCTGGCCCTTCGGCAGGGTGATGGTGACCTGCGCCGGGAACGTGCCGCCGAGCAGCGCCCCGACCGCCGCCTTGGCGGCGGCGGTGGCGCAGGCGCCGGTGGTCCAACCGGTGCGCAGCTTGGGCGGGGGCGTGGTCATGGGAGGGACTATAGGCGGGGCAGTGCCGGCCCGGAAGTCGGGATCGCACCAAACGGCGTCCGCGCGCGTGGCGCGCGGAGTTCAAGACCTTGCCCGGCTCCGCCGCGTTGCGGCGGCGATGCCGGTGGGGCGGTGCGCAGAATGCGCACCCTACCATCCGCCGGCGCGCGAAGCGCGCGGCGGTGGTGGGGGTGGGGGCGGGCCGCCGCGCTTCCCGAGTGCCTGGGCGCGCAGCGCACAGGTCGAGGGGCGCAAACACCGGGCTCAGCCGAAGGGCAGGGCGCTCCACGGCAGCAGCACCAGCGCCAGACCGCCGGCCAGCATCAGCAGCCGCCGAACCAGGCGGAGCGGGGCGATCACCGCCAGCTAAACCGCGGCGAGTCCGGCGCCGGTCTTGACGAAAGCGGCGAGCGCCGCCCAAGGATCGCTGGCGAGGCCGATCAGCGCCGGGCTGGCGATCATCCCCAACGGCACCAGATAGAGCCCGATGCCGAGCGCCATCGACCGCACCGCCACCTTCAACCAGTTCTCCCCCACCATCCCGGCGGCGATGAACACCGTTCCGCAGACCGGCGGGGTGATGGTCGAGAGGAGCGCGTACCAGAAAACGAACAGGTGCACGATGAGCAGCGGCAGGCCGAACTTCTGCAACGCCGGCCCGGCCACCGCGACGCAGATCACATAGGCCGTGGTGGTCGGCACCTCCATGCCGAGCACCAGGCATGCCAGCGCGGTCAACAGGAGCGCCGGCCACAGCATCCCGCCGGATCCGGAGATGATCAGCGAGGTGATCTTCACCCCCAGCCCGGTCAACCCCAGCACTCCGATCACGATCGAGGCGCAGAGGATGATCGAGGCAATGGTGGCGATCTGGTGTCCGGCCGTTAGGCAAACCATCTCGGCCCGTGCCAGCACGCGCTCGACGCTGCACCGCAGCCGTCCGTCGATCAGCAGCAGCAGCGCGCCGGTCAGGATCGACACCGAGGCGGCGTATTGCGGCGTGAAGCCGGCGGCGAACATGAACCACAGCAGCACCCCGAAGGGCACCAGGAAGAAGGCCGAGGTCACCAGCACCGCGCGAAGCGGCGGCCGGTCCTCCGGCCGGATGCCGCTGAGGTCGTGGCGCATGGCGAAGGCGTCGATGCCGATCCAGACGGTGATGAAGTACAAGAGCGCCGGCAACAGCGCCGCGGCCATGATCTGGGTGTAGGGGGTGCCGGTCAGTTCGACCATGACGAAGGCGCCGGCGCCCATCAGGGGCGGCATGATCTGCCCGCCCGACGAGGCCACCGCCTCGACCGCCCCGGCCAGCGCCCGCGGATAGCCAAGCCGGGCCATCGCCGGCAGGGTGATGGCGCCGGTAGAGGCGACATTGGCCGAGGCCGACCCGGAGATCGAGCCGAAGAGCGCCGAGGAGAGCACCGAGACCTTGGCCGCGCCACCGCGCATCCGCCCCGCCGCTGCGGTGGCCAGGTTCATGAACCCCTGGCCGGCCTCGCCGGCGTTCAGCACCGCGCCGAAGATGACGAAGATGACGAAGATGGCGACGATGTTGACCGAGACCCCGGCCAGCTTGCCCCAGAGCCCGCCTTCGGTGATGGTCAGCGTGCCCAGGAAGCTCGCCGCCGGCAGGCCGGGATGGCCGAACTCGCCGGGGATGTGCTGGCCCCAGAGCCCGTAGGCGAGGGCTAGGAGGGCGATCAGCGGCAGCGGCCAGCCGATCGACCGGCGCGCCATCTCGAACACGATCAGCAAGAGGCCGATCGCCACCACATGCTGGAAGGTGCCCGACAGGAACCCGTACTGGTCGCCGAGCGCGCTCTGGTTGGCGGCGATGTAGAGGCAACCCGCCACTGCCGCCGGCGCCAGCACCGCGCCGCTGATCCGCGCCGCCCGGCCCCGGGCGATGAACACCAGCGCCCAGGGCGCGGCCAGCGCCATGTGCAGCGGTCGGCTGACCAGGTTCGGGATCAGCCCGGAGAAGATCAGCCACATGTGGAAGCCGATCGAGATCGCGCCGAGCGTGCACCAGATGAGGCGGGCGGGAAGCGACATGGCGGCCCCTCATGGCACGGTCCCGGGAGATGCCCGGGCCCGTCGCGTTGCTCAGCTGCGGCTCAGCTATTGGCGTCGGCGACCGCGATGCCAGCCTCGTCGTAGTATTTCAGCGCGCCGGGGTGGATCTTGCCGGTGATGTTGGCCATCAGCCCGGCGTCGACGCCGTTCCATCAGGCGGCCGACTCACCCATCGCCGCCTTCTGCTCACAGTAGGTCTTGGGCAGCAGATACGCGGTGTCGTCATCCATCTCGGTCGAGGTATAGGCGACCACCGGCAGCGAGGTGGTGGTGATGTCCGCGTCCTGCCCGGCATAGGTGCCGGCCGGGATCACCAGCTTGGTGCGCTTGGTCTGGGCGATCTGCTCGTCCGAGAGCGAGAGCACGGTGACGCCGGTGCCGGCGGCGGCCTCGATCACGTTCGGGGCCGGGTACGAGCCGGCGGTGACGAAGCCGTCGATCTGGCCGTTCTTCAGCGCCGGCCCGGCGTTGGAGAGCTCGACATCGGCCAGCGTCACCTTGCCCTCGAGCCCGAACAGCTTGAGGTACTTGGCGCCCTCCCTGGCGCCGAAGCTGCCCTTGCCGATCAGAATGGTCTTGCCCTCGATCCCGGCGAAATCGGTGATGCCGCTGTCGGCGCGCACCACGAAATGCATGGTCAGCGACGGGATCGGGAAGAGGGCCCGGATCTCGGCGAACTTCGGGTTGCCCTTGCCCTCGAACATCGCCTTCTCGCCCTAGGACAGCCTGACCAGCACAGGCGGCGTGGTGAAGACGTAATTGCCGCTGCGCGCCGCGACCTCCATCACGTTCTGCACCGAGCCCTGGCTCTCCTCGACGGTGACGATCACCTCGCCATCGGTGCCGGCCTTCATCGCTTCGGCGATCTGCACCGCCATCTGGTAGTAGGACGAGGTCGACTTGGCCGACTTGTAGGTCACCCGGGTCTCGGCCTGGGCAGTGGCCAGCGACAGGGCGGCGCCGATCAGGGCGGCACCGCAAAGCTTGAGGATGTTCATCTTACGTGGTCATGTCTTTCTTCCGTGTTGGTCAGGCTGCGAGCATTCTCTGCCATGCGTTGTTTTGGGCGGTGTCTTGGCCGGCGAGCCGTGCGATGAACCATGCGATATAGACGGGGAGGTTCTTTCTGGCCGGTCCGCAGAACGGCCGGATGAAGGCCTTGAAGCGGCTGTGCAGGCTGTTGACGGTCTGGATGTGGAA
>Ga0209255_1000032_pt1 | contig 22124 bp, 27 predicted proteins | sample WorMetvaBAHAMAS2_FD_187394 | JGI IMG/M metagenome (GOLD analysis project Ga0209255, IMG submission 187394) | Marine gutless worms symbiont microbial communities from Max Planck institute for Marine Microbiology, Germany - Olavius vacuus... | ecosystem: Host-associated > Annelida > Digestive...
GCTTGGCAAACAGCGCGATGTTGGTGGCGCTGGTCTGGCCGCACAGCGCCGCGGCGACCATCATCACCATTACGTCACCCGGCCGGTGGCCCGCATTCGGCGCACGGGGATCGCTGAGATCGGAAAAGGCGGCGCAAGACACGACATCGGCAGCCCTCAAATGGTTCGAACTGCCCCACCAAAGAACCCCTTTCACCAACAACCGCAACCCAAAATCCGCCATATGCGATTCCCCTACTCGTCGGCGGGTTGCCACTGGGGGGAGACCGAGCGCAGGCGCAAAGCCAGTCGGTCTTGAAATTGGCCAAGGGCCTTGCGTCCGACAATATCACTGTCCTCATCGGCCGTGCGATCGTGGTCGAGAGCGACAGACCCTTCATCGAGATCTCGGTCGCGAATCCGGAGGTTGCGGACGTCTCGCCACTTTCCGATCGCTCGATGTACATCTTCGGCAAGGGGCGCGGCGCGACGACGCTGACCCTGTTGGGTGAAGGCGGTGTGCTTATCACCAATGTCACCATCAAGGTGGTTCCGGATATCGGCGAGTTGAAGCAGCGGCTAAAGGAAATGCTGCCGAACGAGCCGATCGATGTTCGGATTTCCGGTGCCGGCGTCGTTCTTTCCGGCGTGGTTTCCGGCAAGGCTAATGTGGAGATGGCGATGCGGCTCGCCCGGAACTATGTTGGCGGCAGTGCCGTCAACATGATGACCGTCGGCGGCACGCAGCAGGTGATGCTGAAAGTCAGGATGGCCGAGATGTCGCTCTCGGCAGCGAAGGAGCTCGGCCTCGACACCTTCTTCGAATACCGCGGGAGCGAGGTCGGTGCCGGGTTCTTCAACGGTTCGCAGTCGAAGCCGGAGCCGGTGATCACGGTCGGAACGCCGCCGCATCCCGGTTGGGGTGTCAGCGGGGACGCGATCGCCGACGCGTTCGGTATTCTCGGCTTCATTGCGGAGCTGGGCGATTTCGGCATCGGGATCGCGCTCACCGCGCTCAAAGAGAAGGGGTTCTCGCGGACGCTGGCAGAGCCGAACCTAGTTGCGCTTTCGGGCCAGAGAGCGAGCTTCCTCGCCGGTCAGGACGTTCCGATTCCCCAGGTAAGCGACGACGGCGAGGTTGAGATCTCGTTCAAGCAGGTCGGCGTTCAGCTCGACTTCAGGCCCGTCGTGCTGGACGATGATCTGATCAATCTCTCGCCCAAGACAAGGCCGCCCTCGCATCGATCACCACACGAAACCGGGAAGCGGTCAATAATTAGGGCGATTGGTATGAGCTGAAATGAGACAGTTGAAAATCATCGCAGCGCTTGCCATCGGTCTGGCCTTGGCGGGCTGCTCTGGAAGCACATCCTTGACCGGCCCGGCCGGCGAAGGGCCGCATTCTCACCTCTACGCCGTCGCGACGACGCAGAACATCAACGCGCAGATCGCGTATGGTGACCCTGCGGCTCGGATCCGGGCTCTCAACGAGGCGTTCCGGGCGGCGGCTCAGGACACGGTGACCTTCGACTTCGACAAGTCTTCGCTGGACAGCTCGGCCCGTGCCGCGCTGAACCAGCAAGTGGCGTGATTGAAGGATCACCCGCATGTGCGGATGACCGTCGTCGGTCACGCGGACAAGGTCGGCACCGACGCCTACAACAATCGTCTCGGGTTGCGCCGGGCGAGGGCTGTCGTGGCCTACCTCGTCAGCAAGGGCATCTCTTGCGGGCGCCTCGATGCTGTCGAGTCGCGCGGCGAGACCGAGGAGCGCGAGCGCCGCAACCGCCGTGCGGTCACCTCCGTGGCCGGATTCGAGAGCCACTATGTCGGCGACGGCATGGACGGACGCAAGGCTGCGGCGCTGTACCGCAACTATATCGGTATCAAGTGAAAGTGAAAAATGCGTCGGGGGGCTCGGCTCCCCGGCGCGCCTTCGACGAAGCGAACGCGTTATGTTTCTATTCGTGGCTGTTTGCGAAACTTGGATTCGTTACATTCCGGCATCCCGAGGGTGGAAGGACGCATTGGTGCTTGCACGCAGACGGCGCGACGGCGGCGTTTCTTACGGGGAAGACCTCGCCTTTGCGCGGAGCAGGGCGGGGGCCTCTTGTTGCTGGCGCCAAGGGACCGTATCTGCGAAGATAGGTCGCACGTTGCTTCGCCCGGTTCCGCAGGCAATGGGAGCCAGCGGTGGCCATGGGAGCATCGATCCGCTTGGGTCGCCATCGGGAGTTGCCGGCGCCATGGCCTGGGCCGCGTCGGCAGTGATGAGGAACACCGGCGTGATGTCGAAGTGACAGCGTGCCGGACGTGCGTGAGGACTGATCAGGAGACGGAACCAGATGGCGCTCTCATTCAGACGTGAAACGGCTGAAACGGCCCCGGAGGCACTCGTCTTCTCGTCCGATTTCTCGGCCGTTGACGCCCTCGTGAAGGATCTGGACAGCCAGTTCGGAGAAGACCAGTGGCTCGATGTCCCGACCGAGGACGCCGAGAACCTGATGTCGATTGCCAGCGCCCAGGATACGTTCGTGATCGTCACCCTGAGCTCGGACGGTCCGGAGCGTGTCGGCAACGTCCAGCAGCTGATTCGCTCGGCGCGGGAGCACGGCCTCATGGTGCTGCTGCTTGTCGGCGATATCTCGCCGCTGACCATGCACCAGATCATGCGCGAGGGCGTTGCCGAGTTCGCGCCCTATCCGGAACCGGCCGGAGCGCTGGTGGATGCAATCGATCGGCTCCGGCTGGCTCGCGCAAATGGCAACCTGCCTGCCGTGACCTCGGCGAATGCGCCGCGCCGCCTCGGCAAGGTGGTTGCCTTCTACGGCGTCGCCGGCGGGGTCGGAGCCAGCACCTTTGCCGTCAATTTTGCGTGGGAGCTGGTGCTGCAGACCCGGCGCGAAGGGCGGCGGGTGGCGCTGCTCGATTTCAACTTCCAGTACGGCTCCATCGCCACCTTCCTAGATGTGCCGCGCCGCGAGGCGGTCTACGAGCTGGTCTCCGAGGCCTCGAACCTCGATCAGACCAGCCTGACGCAGGCGCTCAGCACTTACAAGGACAAGCTCCACGTCCTGACCGCGCCGCGCGACGCGCTGCCGCTGGACATCGTGTCGCCCGCTGATGTCGACGCGATCATCAATCTCGCGCGCGAGAGTTTCGGCTACGTGGTGATCGACCTTCCGCAGGCATTGATGAACTGGTCCGAAAAGGCCTACGCCGCGGCCGACGATTTCTATGCGGTGATGGAAATCGACATGCGCTCGGCGCAGAACATGTACCGGTTCCTGCGCACGCTGAAAGCCGAGGACATGAACCTCGACAAGCTGCACTTCGTGCTCAACCGGGCGCCGGGATATACCGACCTTTCCGGCAAAGCGCGGGTGAAGCGGGTCGCCGAGAGCTTGGGGATCTCCTTCCTGCACCAGGTGCCGAATGGCGGCAGGCAGATCGTCAATGCCTGCGATCAGGGTATCCCCCTGGCCGAAGGGGCCCGGTCCAGCCCGGTCCGCAAGGAGATGCTCCGGATGGCCGAGAAGTTCTTGACTGAGGAAACGGAGAAGGCGGCTGCGTCGGGCTGACGCGGCACGGTGGGCTTAGAATAGGGAAGATTTCACATGTTCCGGCGGATGCGTGACTCCAAGGGTGAAGCTGCGGTCAAGGAGCAGCCGGTTGCTGTCGTTGCCAGTGCCGCTGCGAAAGCCGAGGTGAAGGAGACGGAGAGCGCCCGCTCGCTGGTCTCGTCGCGTCTCAAGCTCAACGGCGGTGCGAGCGCAATGCCCGCGACCGAGGTCGATGGTGATACCAAGCGCCGCCGTCGTCTTCTCAACTTCCGTGTCGACCTGCACCGCAAGCTGTTCGAGCTGCTGAACCTCAGTGCGATCAAGAAGGTCTCCGAGCAGGAGCTGCGCCGCGAGATCGGCGAGATTACGCGCGAGGAACTGGCCACCAGCGATCTGGTGCTCAGCCGGCCCGAATTCGAAAACCTGGTCAAGAAACTGGTAGACGAGGTCACCGGCCTCGGGCCGCTGGAACCCTTGTTGGCCGACAACAGCATCACCGACATCCTGGTGAACACCTATTCGCAGTGCTATGTCGAACGCCACGGCAAGCTCGAGCTCAGCCCGGTCCAGTTCAAGGACAACGCCCACCTGATGCGGGTGATCAACAAGATCGTCAGCGCCGTCGGCCGGCGGGTCGACGAAAAAAGCCAGCCTTGGGTCGACGCCCGCCTTGCCGATGGCAGCCGTGTCAATGCCATGGTGCCTCCCTGCGCCATCGACGGCCCGCTGCTCTCGATCCGCAAGTTCAACAAGATCCCGTTCACCGTCGACCGGCTGATCGAAACCCAGATGTTCTCGGAGGAGATGGCGCTGTTCATGCACGCCTGCGTGCGGGCGCGACTGAACATCCTGATCTCCGGCGGTATCGGTTCCGGTAAGACGACGACGCTGAACGCGCTCTCCAGCTTCATCCCCAATGAGGAGCGCATCGTCACCATCGAGGACACCGCCGAGCTGCAGTTGCAGCAGGAGCATGTGGGCCGGATGGAATCGCGCCCGGCGAACATCGAGGGCACCGGCGCCGTCACCATTCGCGACCTGGTGCGCAACGCCCTGCGTATGCGCCCGGACCGGATCGTCGTCGGTGAGTGCCGCGGCGGCGAGGTGATCGACATGTTGCAGGCCATGAACACCGGCCACGACGGATCGATGACCACGATCCACGCCAACAGCCCGCGCGACGCGCTCGGCCGTATCGAGAACATGATCGGCATGTCCGGCATCGAGCTGCCGCTGAAGGCGGTGCGGACCAACATCTCCAGCGCCGTTGACATCATCGTGCAGATCGCCCGTATGTCGGACGGCAAGCGGCGGATGATCTCGGTCACCGAGATCGTCGGCATGGAAGGTGACGTCATCACCATGCAGGAGATCTTCAAGTTCAACCGCCAGGCGACAGACAATACCGGCCGAATCATCGGCCGCTTCAGCGCCACCGGAATCCGCAGCAAGTTCACCGACCGGTTCAGGCAGTGGGGCTACGACCTGCCCGCAAGCCTGTTCAAGCCGGAGCTGTAAGGTCGAGAGAGGAGCCCCAGACCGATGCTGTTCCAGCCGATCATCTACGCCCTGATCTTCGTCGGCGTCTTCATGATGGTCGCAGGCGTCTATCTCATCATCTATGGCAAGACGCTGAAGCGCGAGAAGAAGGTCAACCGGCGGCTCGTGCTGTTGCAGGACGGCAAGGACACCGAAGAGGTCCTCAGCGTCCTGCGCCACGAGCGCGAGGGCAACGAGCGGCAAGAGCGTTTCCCGGTGATCGGGCCGCTGGTCGAGATGGCCCGCCATGCGGCTATCACTATCTCCGTGGGCAAGATCGTCATCAGCCTGGTCGGGTTGTCGGTGGTGGCGTTCCTGCTGCTCACGGTCTTCACCGGCGCGGTGGTTCAGATTCGCATCGTCGTCGCGTTGATCACCGGCTATGCCGCCTTCTATTTCTGGCTCCGTGGCAAGGCGAGAAAGCGGATCGCCCTGTTCGAAGAGCAGTTGCCCGACGCGCTGGACCTGATGGTGAGCTCCTTGCGTGTAGGCCATCCGATGAACGCCGCGATCGGGATCGTCGCCCGGGAGATGAGCGATCCGCTGGGATCCGAGTTCGGCCTGATCGCCGACGAAGCGACCTACGGCATGCCGGTCACCGATGCACTCGAGCGCATGGCTGCTCGGGTGCCGGTGCACGACCTGCGGTTCCTGTCGATCGCGATCAACATCCAGTCGACATCGGGCGGCAACCTCGCCGAAATCCTCGAAGGCCTGGGCCGGGTGATCCGGGCTCGGTTCAAGCTGTTCCGGAAAGTGAAGGCGATCACCGCCGAAGCCAGGTGTTCTGGCTGGTTCCTGTCGGTGTTCCCGGTCATTGCACTCCTGCTGGTGCAGGTCGTCCAGCCCGACTACTATGATCGGGTGTCGGATCACCCGCTGTTCCTGCCGGGAGCGATCCTTACCTTCATCCTCCTGATCGTGAACATTTTCTTCATGCGGATGCTGGTGAACATCAAGGTATAGGCTGGGTAGGTCATGGAAGCAGACGCCGCACAGAACTCCGATGGCTTGATGGCCCAGGCCTGGAGCGCTCTGATCGAGAGCTACGGGCCCGCCGCGCCGTTCTATCTGCTGGCCGGGATCGGTGTGGTCATGATGGTGATCGCGCTGCCTCTGGTCCTGCGCAAGCCGAAAGACCCGCTGGAGCGCTTCAGCTTTTCCGACGAAAAGCTGAAATCCGAGCTGGTCCGCCTGCGCGATGCCTCGGGCGACGAGAAGTTCAAGGCCATCGCCAAATACCTCGAACCGCAAGACCAAGCGGAGATGTCCGAGGTCCGGTCGATGCTGTGCGCGGCGGGTTACCGGGGTGCGGCCGCGGTGCGCCAGTACTACCTCGCCCGCGCCGCGATGGCGTTGGGGCTGCTGGTCGTCGGATTGGTCGTGTTCTTCCTGATCCCGGATGAACCGAAGATGGTCTTCGGCGGCGCCATGACGGGCATTCTGGCGCTTGCCGGCTACTTCATACCGATCTATTGGGTCAGGCGGAAGGTCGAGACCCGCAAGCAGGACATCACCAACGCCTTCCCAGACGCCATGGACATGATGCTGGTCTGCATCGAGGGCGGTCAGTCGCTCGATCAGGCGATGGCGAGTGTCGGCGAGGAGATGGAGAACTCGTCCGGACCGCTGGCGGAGGAGTTCGCCCTGGTCAGCCACGAGTTCCGCGCCGGCAAGGACCGCATCTTGGTGTTGCGCGACTTCGCTGCGCGCTGCGCGGTCACCGACGTCAGCTCGTTCGTGACCGTGCTGATCCAGTCGACCTCGTTCGGCACCTCGATCGCGCAGGCGCTCCGGGTTTACGCCTCTGAGATGCGCGACAAGCGCTTGATGCGGGCCGAGGAAAAGGCGACCGTGCTGTCGACCAAGCTGACCCTGGGCACGATGATGTTGACGGTGCCGCCGTTGCTCCTGATCCTGATCGGACCTTCCTTCATCATGATCTTGCGCTCGCTGGGCGGGCTTGGCGGATCGCCTGTTACTCCATGAGGCCGTCGGGGCGCTGCCGCGTTGCTTCGGTGGTGCTGATCGCCATAGGGATGTTGTCGGGCGGCTGCGTCGCGCCGACTGAAGGCGCGGCGATCACGCCCCCGCCGCAGATCAGGCCCGAACCGGGCGGAACCTACCTCGCCGTCGGCAACAGGCTGCTCGCGGCACAGGAGACGGCCTTGGCGATGAAGGCGTATCTGGCCTCGATCGGCGTCGAAGGGATGTCCTTTGCAGCCTTCACCGGTGCCGGTGTCGCCGCCTACCGGCAAGGCCTGCTCACTCAGTCGCAGCGCTATTTCGAGCAAGCGAGCCGGCTTGCCCCTGACTCGGTGGTCGGGCCCAACAATCTGGGCGTGGTTCTCTTCAAGCTGAAGGAGTACTATCCGGCGCGCAATTCGCTCAGAGCGGCCGTGGCGCTCTCCAGCGGTGAGAGCGAGACGGCGCGGGGTAACTTGAACCGGGTGGAGGCAGTGATTGCGGTAATTGAGGAAGGCCCGGACCCGAACCCGGCGCTATCGCACGAGGTCGTGCGTCTCGGTAGCAGCGAGTTCCAGCTGATCGAATCGGAGCCACAACATGCGGACGACACCGCGGAGTGAGGAAGGACAGGCAGATGAGGAACAGAGCAGTCAGGTGGTTGGCCATTTCGGTTGCTGTGGCAGGTCTCGCCGGGTGCGAAAGCGTCGCCCAGAAAGAAGACCCGCTCGCCGCGACCGTGATCGACGAGGCGGATCTCAACGATCTGATGCTGATCGCCAGCGACCCGAACGACGCGGTCGACTACTTCCAGCAGTCCCTCGCCCGCGAACCCGACCGGGCGGACTTCCGCCGCGGGTTGGCAAATTAGCTGGCGCGCGCCAAGCGCTATAACGAGGCGGCGCGGATGTACCAGGAGCTGATCACCCTGGACCAGGACCGGCCGACGGACCGGCTGGACTACGCCTTCGTGGCCATGCGGCTTGATCGCTGGGACGACGTCAAGAGCCTGTCGCGGAGCTTTCCGCAGGGGCTGGACACGCCGCGGCGCCATCTGATCGACGCCATGGTTGCCGATCAGGAGCAGGATTGGGAGGCCGCCGACCAGGCCTATGCCCGGGCCGAGAAACTGAGCCCGGAGCCGGCGCCGGTGCTCAACAACTGGGGCGTCAGCCAGATGTCGCGCGGCGATCTGACCGCGGCGACCGCAACCTTCCAGCGGGCGCTGTCCTACGATGCGCGGCTGTTCAACGCCAAGAACAACCTGGCGATCGTCAGCGCCCTGCAGGGCCAGTACTCGCTGTCGCTGGTGCCGTTGGCTGACGATGAGAAGGCGGTGCTGCTGAACAACATGGGCATCGTCGCCATGCGGCGCGGCAACGAGAAGGTGGCTCGCGGCCTGTTCGCGGCCGCTGTCGAGGCCCATCCGCAGCACTACGCCGGCGCGGCGAGCAAGCTGGCGGCGCTCGAATCGATCGTGGAGAACTGACGCCGTGATGGACGCAAATGCTCTGATAGCCGCCACCGCGGCGATGGCCGTGCTGATGGCCCTGGTCGCCTGGTACGATCTCAAGCAGCTCCGGATCCCAAACTGGTCGGTGCTGGCGGTGCTGGCGGTGTTCATCGTCACCGGCCTGTGGGGGCTGCCGCTCGACGTCTTCGCCTGGCACCTGCTGCACGGGGTCATCGTGCTGGTCCTGGGCTTCCTGCTCTACACCTTCGTCGCCGGCCATATCGGCGGAGGCGACATCAAGCTGACCGCGGCGCTGACCCCGTTCATCGCCGGCTCCGACCTCGGCTTCATCGCCTTGGTCTATGCGCTGCTCGCGATTGTGGGGCTGATGCTCCTGCGTCTGGTTCGCGCCATTCGGCGCGACCTGGTGACGGGGTGGAAAGCGCTCGACCAGAAGCGGGTGTTCCCGGCCGGCCTGCTATTGGGCGGCACGATCATGATATACTTCGTCAAGCAGCTGGCCGAGATCGCCTACGTCGCGTGACCCGCGGCCCAGGCCGCCCAGTCGGCATCGCCTAGGAACAACGGCGGGTGGTCGGTGATCACGCCTGCCAACGCCGCGGCCCCCCGGCGGCGCGGAACCGAACCATCCGCGCCGGCTCTTTGATGGTTTAGACCCGGACATGCACCCGCTCGGCGGCGGCGCGGGCGAGGATGCCGTCGGTGAGGCAGTCGTGCTGGATGTGGAGCGAGCAGGCGTTCAGCGCGGCGAGCACCGAGGGCCAGTCGGCCGGCGGATCCTCGTAGAGCATCGCCAACGGCTGCTCCGGCATCAGCCGGCGCAGTGCCGCCAGGGCGGCGAGATCGAAGCTCGACACTAGGATGCGGCGCCGGGCCCAGGGTCGCCGCCGCAGCGCCTCCGTCACTGCCCGCGCCATTGCCTCCGGCGGCGCGTCGTGCGGCTTCATCTCTAGGTTGGCCGAGAGCGACAAGGCGTCGATCAGGTCCAGCGCCTGGTCCAGAGTCACCAGGGGCTCGCCGGCGAAATCGGGGCCGAACCAGCTGCCGGCATCGATCAGCCCGAGATAGGCGGCGCTCAGCCCCGCGAGGGGACCGCTGGCGTCGGTGCAGCGGTCCAGCGTGTCGTCGTGATGCAGCACCGCGGTGCCGTCGCCGAGCAGCGAGGCGTCGAACTCGATCCACCGGGCGCCCTGCTGGGCGGCGATGCGGAAGGCGGTGAGGGTGTTCTCCGGCGCCACCCGGCTGGGCGCCGCGGTGGGCGATGACGCGCCCGGCTGTGTCGGTGTCGGGACGGCCGCTGTGGCTCGGCTCGGCATGCTGGCTCATCGGCGCGGTCTCCTTTCGCGCCGGCGCTGGTCGCGCACTGCTTGCCACGGCGGCAGCGGCGGCGCCACCCCGTTGCGCGGCAGAGCGGTGCGTGCCAATGCTGGGGGGGCGAGAACACGGCGCCGCGGAAACGGCGAGCTAACGGCGGGGCAACAGCGAGGTAACGGCGGCGGATGCTGCGAAAGGGTCTTTTCGTGCTGGTTGCGGCGGTGATCGGGGCCGGCTGCGTCTGGCTCGGGGACTACGGCACCCGGGCGCTGGAGCGGATGCTGATCGACCGGACCGAGCACGGGCTGACGGTGTTCGAGCTCGACTTGGCGTATATGCACGCCGACGGGCTGTGCCTTGAGCTGCACGGTCACGCCCCGGATGTCTTCGCCCGCGATCTCGCGCTCGAATCGGCTCGCTCGACGCCGCCGCTGGCGGTGATCATCGATCACACCACCGTCAGCCTGGCGCCACCGCCGCATCGCGCCATGGTCCGGGTCGAGCTGCTGCGCGACAGCAACGGGCTGACCCTGACCGGCCGTTTCCACGGCGAGCCGATGCGCGACAGCGTGATCGCTGCGCTCGGCACCGCGGCACCGGGGCTGATCGTCGACGATCTGACCAGGGTCAATGCCGCCCGCCCCGACCGATGGGGGCCGGAGCTGGAGATGGCGACCTTGGCCGCCACCCGGATCCCCAACGCCTATGTCATTGTCGAACCCGGCGCCGTGCAGGTGAGGGAGCTGGTTCGGGATGCGGCGCATCGCCGGGAAGTGTCGGCGGCGTTGCTCGCCCTGGCCGGCGACGGCGTGCGCCTGGACTTGCGGCTGCGCGAGCCGCTACAGGTGGCGGCGCGGTTCGCCTTCGCCGCGGTGAAGGGTGAGGCCGGGGCGGTCCGGCTGGAGGCCTGCGCTGCGCGCACCAGCGACAGCGCCAGGCTGGCAGAGATGGCCGAGCGTCTGCACCAGGCGTATCTCGCGCGCGAGGAGGCGGCGGTGGTCCGGCAGCGGGCTGAGCTGCGCCTGGCGGAGCGGGAGACGGAAGCGGCGGAGCAGATCGCCGCGATGCAGGCGCGCCTCGACGGCGCCGTGGAGGGGCGCGAGGCGGCGCTGGCGGCCGAGCTGGCCGAGGCGCGGCGGGAGCTGGAGACGCTGGACGGCGGGCTGCGGGGCGCCCGGCAGTGGATCATCGATCTGGAGACGGAGTTGGAGACCTTGCGGGACGGTCGGTAGGGCGGACAGGCCTGTCCGCCCTACCGGTCCCAACGTTCGGCGGCGCTGTCGTCGCTGTCCCGGGCGTCGACCCAGCGGGTTTCGCTGCCGCCGGTCTCCTTCTTCCAGAACGGCGCCCGGGTCTTCAGGTAGTCCATCAGGAACTCCGCCGCCCCGAAGGCCGCCCGACGGTGGCGGCTGGCGGTCAACACCAGGACGATCCGGTCGCCCGGCGCCAGCGGGCCGTAGCGATGGATCACCCGTACCCCCCGCAGCGGCCAGCGCGCCGCGGCCTCGGCGACGATGGCCTCCAGCGCCCGCTCGGTCATGCCCGGATAGTGCTCGAGCTCAATCGCCGAGATCGGCCCGCCGGCGGCGATCTCGCGCACCAGCCCGGTGAAGCTGACCACCGCGCCGATATCGCGGTCGGCGGCCGTCAGCCGCGCCGTCTCGGCGGCGATGTCGAAATCCTCACGTTGGACCGAGACACTCATCGCCGTGCCCTCAGCCGCCCGTCAGCCGCCGGTGACCGGCGGGAAGAAGGAGACCTCGCGGGCGCCGGCGATCGACGTCTCCAGATCGCCCATCTCCTGGTCGACCGCGACGCGCACCGAGCCCATGTCGGCGAAGGCGGCGGCGTAGCGCGGCTCGGTGGCGCTGAGCCGCGCCGCCAGCTCGCGGGCGGTGGTGGCATCGCCGGGATCGATCTCCTCGGCGGCGGCGCCGATGCGCTCGCGCAGCCAGGCGAAGTAGAGAACCCGCATCGAACTCCTTTCCTGCCGTTGTCCCCCGGCGGCCCGGGGTCAGTCCTCTGGGTTCGCCGCGGCTTTGCCCGCCGCGGCCTCGCGCTCGCGGATATGGGGCAGGCCCTTGGCGAAGTACTGCCCGCCGGTCACCACCGTGAACCAGGCCGCGATCCACAGCAGCACGAGCCCGACCCCGCCCGCGGCGATCGAGGCGCCGGAGCGGACTTTCTCGAAGATCGGGTTGATCGGCGCGCCTTCCAGCTCCGGGCTGATGGCCCCTTGCAGCAGCAGAATGCAGATGGTGGCCATCTGCAGCGTCGTCTTCCACTTGGCGAGGTGAGTGACCTCCAGCTTCACGTCACCGAGGAACTCGCGCAGCCCGGAGATCAGCACCTCGCGCAGGATGATCGCCGCGGCCGGAATCACCACCGGCCACTCCATGCTGTACAGCGCCACGATGATTGCCAGTGCCGTCATCACCATCGCCTTGTCGGCGATCGGGTCGAGCATCCGGCCGAAGGCGCTCTCCTGGCGCAGGGCGCGGGCCAGCACGCCGTCGAGATAGTCGGTGATGGCGGCGGCCAGGAAGATCGCAACCGCGATCCGGTCCGCCTGCGGGCGGTCGAAAAGCGCAAAGGCGAGCGCCACGCAAGGCGCCAGCAGGACGCGCAGGACGCTGAGCAGGTTGGGGATCGTCAGTCTCATGCCGCCAGCCAGAATGGGTCGCGCTGTGCCAAGTGCCATCGTTCCGGACCCTTTTACGGGCCACGGGCGCCAGCGGCAATGGGCTGCGATGCCCTGTTGCCCGTCGCCGCGTTACCCGTCGCCGTGGAAATAGGCGTAGATCGTCTCGGCCATCGCCGCCGAGATGCCGTCGACCTGCTTCAGGTCCGCCAGCCCGGCCCGGCTGACCGCCTTGGCCGAGCCGAAATGCGCCAGCAGCGCCCGCTTGCGCGCCGGGCCGATGCCGGGCACGTCGTCGAGCGTCGTCGCCCCGACCGCCTTGGCCCGCTTTGCCCGGTGGGCGCCGATGGCGAAGCGGTGCGCCTCGTCGCGCAGGCGCTGCACGAAATAGAGCGCCGGGCTGCGGAACGGCAGGGCGAAGGGACGCTTGCCCGGTGCGTGGAACAGTTCCTTGCCGGCGTCGCGGTCGGTGCCCTTGGCGACGCCGACGAGGGTGACGTCCTCGATCCCGAGGTCGGCCAGCACCGCGGCGGCGGCACTGACCTGCCCGGCGCCGCCGTCGACCAGCACCAGGTCCGGCCAGGCCCTGCCCTCGCGGTCCGGATCCTCCTTGACCAGCCGCTGGAACCGGCGAGTCAGCACCTCTGTCATCATTCCGAAGTCGTCGCCGGGGGCGAGCTCGGCGCTCTTGATGTTGAACTTGCGGTACTGCGCCCGCTCGAACCCCTCGGGCCCGGCGACGATCATCGCCCCGACCGCGTGGGCACCCTGGATGTGGCTGTTGTCGTAGACCTCGATCCGCTGCGGCGGATGGTCGAGGTCGAGGGCCTCGGCCAGCCCGGCCAGCAACTTGGCCTGGCTGGCGCTCTCGGCCAGCTCGCGCCCCAACGCCTCGCGGGCGTTCCGCAAGCCGTGCTCGACCAGCTCGCGCTTCTCGCCCCGCCGCGGCACCGCCACCGCCACCCGGCGCCCGGCAATGGTCGCCAGCGCCTCGGCCCGCAGGGCGGCATTGTCGATGGCGTGGCTCAAGAGGACCATCCGCGGCGGCGTCTTCTCGGCATAGAACTGGCCGAGGAATGCCTCCAGAATCTCGCTCTCCGTCGCCTCGGCCGAGATGCGCGGGAAGTAGGCCCGGTTGCCCCAGTTCTGGTGAGAGCGGAAGAAGAACACCTGCACGCAGGCCTGCGCCCCCTCGCGGTACAGTGCCACGACGTCGGCCTCGGCGGTGATCCGCGAGTTGACGCCCTGATGCCCCTGGACATGGGTCATGGCGCGGATGCGGTCGCGATAGACGGCGGCGCGCTCGAACTGCGTCGCCCGGCTCGCCTCGGCCATCCGCTCGGCGAGTTCGGCCTGGATCCGGGTCGAGCGGCCCTCCAGGAACCGGCAGGCATCGGCGACCAGGGCCGCGTAGTCTGCCTCGGTCTCCTTGCCGACGCAGGGGGCGGAGCAGCGCTTGATCTGGTAGAGCAGGCAGGGGCGGGTTCGGCTGTGGAACACCGAGTCGGAGCAGGTGCGCAAAAGGAACGCCTTCTGCATCTGGCTCAGGGTCCGGTTGACGGCGCCGGCCGAGGCGAAGGGGCCGAAATAGCGCCCCTTCTCGCGCCGCGCACCGCGGTGCTTGCGCATAAAGGGCCAGGGGCCATCCTCGATCAGGATGTGGGGGAAGCTCTTGTCGTCGCGTAAGAGCACGTTGAAGCGCGGCTTGAGGCGCTTGATCAGGTTCGCCTCTAAGAGCAGCGCCTCGATCTCGGTCTCGGTCGAGATGAACTCCATCGCCGCGGTGGCGGCGATCATGCGCTGGATGCGGTTCGAGTGGCCGGTGTACTTGGCGTAGGCGGTGACGCGCTTCTTCAGCGATCGCGCCTTGCCGATATAGAGCGCCTCGCCCTTGCCATCGAGCATTCGGTAGACCCCTGGCCGATCCTTCAGGCGGGGCAGGTAGCCGCGGATCACATCGAGCCCGCCGGCGCCTCGTGCGACGGCGTCTGCGGCGGATTCCGCCGCGGTTGTTGACGGGTCTTTCTCGGCCATGGGATTCGCCCGGGCGCTACTCTGACTCGGCCTGCCATGCAAGAAAAAAGGCTTCCCCGGATACTGTGGATAACTCTGTCGGTAAATCGTTGTACATCGGCGTTTCCCGTTGAGTCTCAAGGGGGGCTTTTAAATTGACCAAAATTTGGGCAGAAATGCAAGCCATTGAAATTGCAGGGAATAAAATTGGTAAACGTGGTAAGCAACTGAAAACGCTAAAGATTTTTGACTTTTTGGTAACGTTGATTTCCCGGCGTGGAAAAGTCAGGCGATTCCCCAAGTGCAGTGCTCGGATATCGCCGCCTAGGAGTCGCTTTCGACACTGTCTGGAGTTTGCCACGGCAAATGCTGGCCACCATCTATTGCCAGCATTTGACCGGTAAATGCCTTGCAGTCGAGAATGAAATGCATCGCGGCGACGATATCCTCGGGATTGGCGCTGCGGCCAAGCAGGCAGGCGCGGCGCTGGCGGGCGAAATGCGCCTCGGACTGGCGCTCGGCGATCAGGGTCGGGCCTGGGCCGATGGCGTTGACCCGCACATGCGGCGCCAGCGCCTGCGCGGCCGTGCGGGTGAAGCTGTAGAGCGCCGCCTTGGCCAGCGAATAGGACATGAAGTCCGGCGCCGGCTTCCACACCCTTTGGTCGAGCATGTTGATCACCGACGCGCGCGCCACCGGCTCGCCGCGCGCGTCCGTTCCGGCCCGCGGCGCCTGCGCGGCGAAGTCCTGGGTCAACCGGACCGGCGCCCGCAGGTTCGACTCGAACGCCCGGTCCCAGCTCTCGCGGGTGCTGGTGGCGATGAGGTCGTTCTCGAACACCGAGGCGTTGTTGGTCAGCAGCGACAGCGGTCCGCCGAGGGCGTCGGCGGCGCGCGTCACCAGGGCGCCGGTTTCGCTCTCCAGAAGCAGGTCGGCCCGCAACGCCACGGCGCCGGCGCCATGGCCGCGGGCCTCGGCCGCCGTCGCTTCCGCCGCCTCCGCCGAGCCGCAGTAGTGGATCGCCACGTCCCAGCCGCTGGCGGCCAGATCGAGCGCCATGGCACGTCCCAGCCGCCTTGCGGCTCCGGTGACCAGTGCGCGTGGCCTCTCGCTCATGGCTGTCTGGTTCCTATCCTGCCAGCGCGAAATAGATGAAGGCGCAATAGAGCGCGAGGAACAGGACACCGGTGCGCCGGCAGATCTTGCGGTTCATCAGCACGAAGGGGGTCAGCAGCAGGCTGGCCGCAATCATGCACCAGATATCCCGGTCTATGATCTCCGCCGGCACCGCCAGCGGCGCCGCTAGGGCTGCGGCACCTATGATCGCGGTGATGTTGAAGGTGTTCGAGCCGATCACATTGCCGATGGCGACCGCCGCATGGCGGCGGCAGGCCGCCATCACCGTTGTCGCCAGCTCCGGCAGCGAGGTCCCGACGGCCACCACGGTCAGCCCGATTGCGGCCTCGGAGACCCCGAAATGGCGGGCGATTCCGCGGGCGCCTTCGATCAGCAGCTCGGCGCCGAGCGGCAGACCGATGATCCCGGCGACGATCAGGACGATCACCTTCCAGCGAGGCATCTCGGGATCGACGTCTTCGAGTTCCTCCAGTTCTTCCAGCACGGTGAGGTTCTTGGCCGCCCGTGCCGCCAGGCCGATATGCACCGAGTCCCAGACCATGTAGGCGGTGATCGACATCAGCATCAGCCCGCCCCACCAATAGAGCGTGCCCCCCAGCACCAGCCCGGTGAACAGCGCCGTCGCGCCCAGCATCAGGTAGAAGTTGCGGTGGGCGTCGCGACCGACGCCGGTAATGGGTGCGATCAGCGCCGGAACGCCGAGGACGAGGAAGACGTTGGCGATGTTCGAGCCGACCACGTTGCCGAGCGCGATCCCCGGCGCGTCTTCGAGGGCGGCGCGCACTGCGATCAGAAGCTCCGGCGCCGAGGTGCCGAAGGAGACCACGGTGGCGCTGACGATGATCGCCGGGATCCCCAGCTGCAGGCTCATCGCCACGGCGCCGTGCACCAGCGCATCGCCGGCGCCGACCAGCAGCACTAGGCCCAGGATCAGGAAGAACAGGTCCATCGAGTAGGTCTAGACTTCCGGTTCGGGATCGCGACAGCGACGGGATTCAGTTTCGCTCATATAGGGGGTTGGGCTCTGGCACCATATCGTCACGGCGATTCAGTCGTCGGATGTGGGTCTGCGATCACAGTCGCAGGGCGCGCCGGGAAGGTGGAACACGCCGCAGCGCGGGCAGGCCACCAGATCCTGCGGCTGCGGCTCCCGCCCGGCCTGCCGGCTGCGCTGCGCGGCGGGGCGGGTCTTGCCGCGACCGGGCCGGCGCAGGATCACCCACGCGGCGACAAGGACTAGGGCCAGAATTGCCGCTTTCAGGGCCATGCGAATCTCTCCTCTGCCGGGCATGCTGAGGCAAGCTAGGGGCGGCGGGGCCAGGGTTCAACATCCGCGGTGCATGCGAGCGGAGATTCCCTGCGATATTGACTGCACAGGTGGGCTCGCTGATGTATAATCGCGTTCCGCTGTACCGGTCGCCAAGGGCGAACGCTTCATGAAAGTCATGGATCAACACGATCTCCTGGTCACCGAGCTTCGGGAGCGGCGGCGCCAGCATCGCGAGCTCGACGAGGAGATCACCGAGCTGTCGGAGACCACCTTGGGCGACCAGATGATGCTCAAGCGGCTGAAGAAGCGCAAGCTGCAGCTCAAGGACGAGATCGCCCGCATCGAGGACAAGCTGTACCCCGATATCATCGCCTGACGGCCCCGCCACCCCGGAGTCGCGGCGACGGACTTGCGGTGGCGGGGCGCGCGGGTATAGTGCGCGCTTTCCCGGTGTGCCCGGGGCGTGGGGCGCCGGGCTGACAGCGAGGGAGGCGAGTCAGGATGACTGAAACGAAGGTCGGCATCGTCATGGGCAGCCAGTCCGACTGGCCGACCATGCGGCGCGCCGCCGAGATCCTCGGCGAGCTCGGGGTGGCGCACGAGGTCAGGATCGTCTCGGCCCACCGCACCCCCGACCGCATGTTCGCCTATGCCGAGACCGCGGTCGAACGCGGGCTCAGAGTGATCATCGCCGGCGCCGGCGGTGCCGCGCACTTGCCGGGGATGCTGGCGGCGAAGACCCGGGTGCCGGTGCTGGGGGTGCCAGTGCAGAGCCGGGCGCTTTCCGGCCTCGACAGCCTGCTCAGCATCGTGCAGATGCCCGCCGGCGTGCCGGTCGGCACCCTGGCGATCGGCGAGGCGGGGGCGACAAACGCGGCGCTCATGGCGGCGGCGATCCTTGCCACCACCGACCCAGGCTTGGCAACCCGCCTCGACATGTGGCGCGCCGAGCGGACCGTGGCGGTGACCGATGAGCCCGTGAATGAGTGACGCGCCGCTGCCCCACCCGCTTCCCCCGGGCAGCACCATCGGCATCCTTGGCGGCGGCCAGCTCGGCCGCATGCTGTCGATCGCCGCGGCGCGGCTGGGTCTGAAGACCCATATCTACGAGCCGGGCGCGAACCCGCCGGCGGGCGATGTTGCCGCTGCGGTGACCACCGCCGACTATGACGACGCCGACGCGCTGGCGCGCTTCGCCGACAGCGTCGATGTGGTGACCTTCGAGTTCGAGAACGTGCCGGCGCTGGCGGCCAAGACGCTGCTCGCCCATGCCCCGGTGCGCCCCAACCAGAAGGCGCTGGAGGTCAGCCAGGACCGGGTAACTGAGAAAAGCTTCGTCGACGGGTTGGGGATCGCGGTGGCGCCGTGGCGCCCGGTCGGCGACCTTCCCGGGCTGGAGGCGGCGCTGGCCGAGATCGGCACCCCGTCGCTGCTGAAGACCCGGCGGTTCGGCTATGACGGCAAGGGGCAGGTCCGGCTGCAGGACCGGGGCGAGGCGGCTGCGGCTTGGGACGCGATCGCCGGCGCCCCGGTGATCATGGAGGGTTTCGTGCCCTTCAAGCGCGAGATCTCGGTGATCGCCGCCCGCGGGCTTTCCGGCGAGGTGGTTTGCTATGACCCCGGCGAGAACGTCCACCGCGACGGCATCCTCCACACCACCACGCTGCCCGCGCGCATCACCGCCGCGGCGCGCACCGACGCGGCGCTGATCGCCGGCAGGATCCTGAACGCGCTCGACTATGTCGGGGTGATGGGGGTCGAGCTGTTCCAGGCGCCGAGCGGCGCGCTGCTGGTCAACGAGATCGCCCCCCGGGTGCACAATTCCGGCCACTGGACCATCGAAGCCTGCGTCGTCGACCAGTTTCAGCAGCACATCCGCGCGGTCGCCGGCTGGCCGCTGGGCGACGGGTCGCGCCATTCGGACGCGGTGATGACCAACCTGATCGGCGCCGAGGCCGACGACTGGCAGGCGCTCGCCGCCTCGGACGTCGGGCTGCACCTCTACGGCAAGGCGGAATCGCGGCCGGGACGGAAGATGGGCCACGTGACCCGGATCGGCCCGAGGTCGGGGTGAAATCCAGGCCGCGGCCTGATCAGCGCTAGCGCGACCGAGAGTGCGCACCCGCCTCAGCCGGTGCCTGCGACACGAACGCCAGCAGGTCGGCGAACAACTCGGCATCGTTGATGATCCGCGGCACCTTGTGTTGCCCGCCGAGCTGACCCCGCCGCTTCATCCACGCCATGAAGGTGCCGGGCGCGGCCGGCTCGACCTGAGGCGCGTTGAGGCCGAAATCCCCAGCGCGGTGCTCCTTGTAGTCCAGGTTCAGCGCACGGAGATGGGCGTCGAGGGCATCGCGGAAGGCGGCGATGCGCTTGGGGCCCGGCGGTCTCCCGGCAAACTCGACCACGTATCGGTGCCTGGGCCGGTCCGCCGCGGTCTCGGGAACGACGGCGGCGACGCTGTAGTCGGTGACGCTGGCGTCGATCGCATTCGCGGCCTGCGCCACGGCCTCGGCGATCTCCTCGTCGATCAGGTGCTCGCCGAAGGTGGACAGCATGTACGAGGTCCGGCCGGTGACGAGGAGGCGCGGCGGATCGACATCGACGAACCGCACGGTGTCGCCGATGACGTAGCCCCAGGCGCCGGCGCAGCTGTTCAGCACGATGGCATAGTCGATCCCTGGCTCGATGGTGGCGATCCAGTGGCGGGTCGGGGCAGGGGAGTTGAGCTCAGCGGCCGGGACGAACTCGTAGAACGAGCCGTTGTCGATGATCAGGCGCAACCCCTCGCCCTGACCGCGATCGGCAAAGGCGATGAACCCTTCGCTGGCATGGTAGATCTCGCGCAGCTCGGCCCGGCTGCCTTCCAGCAATTCCGCGAACCGCCGCGCATATGGCTTGAAGGCCATACCGCCATGCATCAGCACCTCGAGGTCGGGGAAATAGCTTGCTATACGCGGCGGGTCGTCCGGGCGCAGCTCGGCGAGTTTCTCGAAGAACAGCAGCAGCCAGCTCGTGGTGCCGCAGATCGAGCGGATGTCCTCGGTGAGCGAGAGCGGCGCGATGCGGTCGATCTTCTCCTCCCAGTCCGCGATCAGGGCCAGGTCTCGCTGTGGAAAGGTGTAGGGGCGCCCCAACCGGGGACCTCGTTGGCCAGGATCCCGCTGAGGTCGCCGGAATGGATGTCCGGCGCTTCCTCGCGAAGATCCGTGCTGCCACCGAGCATGAAGGTCTTGCCGCCAAGGACCTAGCTCGCAGGGTGGTTGAGCAGGTGGAAATAGAGGACGTCCCACGAAGCCCGTTGGCTGGCGTCGAGGATTTCGCGCGAGCAGGGAATGAACTTCGTGATCCCTGTCGTGGCGCCGGATGTCTTGGCGAAATAGGGGATGACGCCCGGCCAGGTGCAGTCTTGCAGCCGCGGGAAGTCGTGCTGCCAATAGTCGTCCCAGAAGTCCTCGAAGCGGCGCAGCGGCACCCGATCCTGGAACTCGGCCACGGTTGCGATGGCATCGAATCCGTGGTCGCGTCCGAAGCGGGTCGACGCGGCTTGGCGCAGGAGACTCCTCAACTGCGCCTCCTGCGTGGCGGCGGGCCTTTGCGCGCCGAGCTGAAAGGCGCGCCATTGCGCGCGGAGCCAGACCATCGGGGTGGCGGCGAGCATAGGGTTCTCAGCCTCAAGCGAGTGACGGTTTCGAGGGTTGCCCCAGCGTAGAAGGTGCGGGCGGCGAGGGAAGCTGCGACGATGTCGCGGCCCGGCAGGAAGATGGGCGACGTGGGCTGGATCGGCCGTAGACCGGGATGTAGCCGGTCATCCGCGAAGTCGAGGACGGCTCGCCGCGAGCTCGGCGAATGCCGGCGAGTCGGCGGGGTGGGCCGCCTGTCGGGCCGCGACCGGGCGGTCGGGCCGATGCGAAACGCGACGACCCCGACAGATGACGTGATCGTACCCGATGCACGGTTGTCCGGTCCTCCGCAAGAGCGGACGCCGGATTCCCCGATGCCGTTGGTGTCGGGTTGATCGAATGGCGGCCTCCACGAACGGCGCTCGATCTGTCGATCTGCGCTGGCGAGATCGCACCCGTCTCCGCCCCGTGACACTCATCGCTTACGGAAAACTGGATCAACCAAGGAGCGTTCGCTTCAGGAATTCCGTCTGCACCCCGACGGCCTCATCGAAGAGCGCTCCGGGATTCCAAAGCAACCCGAAATGCCCGCCGTCGATTTCGCGGAACTCTTTTTTGGGCACGGATCGCATCGTAGACCGCGCGCTGCACGACCGGATTGCAGTGGATCATCTCGTCGTTGCGTCCGACAATCATCAGGGTTGGCGCTTTCAGGTAGGGCGCCGCCAGACAGGCGTTGAACGGTACTGGTGTCGGCGGAATGACCGGGGTCGCGCGGTTCTCCCAGCCGGTGTCGAACCGTCCGCCGTACTCAAGGAACCAGCGATGAGCCTGGATCGGCGTCAGGAGCGACGGCGCGTTGATCTGGTCGGATGAGACGACCGGCACGGGGCCCGTCACATGCTGCGGGCCGCCGACGACGTCACCACCCTCGAAGGTGGCCCTCAGCTCCTCGAACACAGCGTCGCTCGGCTCCACACCCGGCATTTCGGGCCCGCAGGCCGGAATCTGCGCGACGACCGCTTCGATCCCCGGGATCAGTGCTGCTGCGACCAGCACCACCATCGCTGAATAGCTGTCACCCCAGAGCGCAATCTTGCCGACCTCCGGTCGACTGCGAAGATAGCGCACGGCGTCCCTATAGCCGCGCCCCTGGATCCACGAATTGATCTCCTGCCGGGGTTCGCCCCCGCTCCGCCCGAAATCCGGTGATCGTAGAGAAGCACGTTTAGCCCAGCGGAATGGATCGCCTCAGCATAGGCGTCGGCCACCATGGTGATGGTTGCTGACGTGCCGTGGGACATCACCACGGTCGGAGGGATTGCGGGCCCTCACCGCAAGAGCGTCGTGTACTCTGGGCGTTCACACCCTTGTTTTTCAACTTTGGTCATGTCTTTCTTCCGTGTTGGTCAGGCTGCGAGCATTCTCTGCCATGCGTTGTTTTGGGCGGTGGCTTGGCCGGCGAGCCGTGCGATGAACAATGCGATATAGACGGGGAGGTTCTTTCTGGCCGGTCCGCAGAACGGCCGGATGAAGGCCTTGAAGCGGCTGTGCAGGCTGTTGACGGTCTGGATGTGGAAGGCGGCCTGGATCACCCGCGGTCCGT
>Ga0209255_1000033_pt1 | contig 22084 bp, 22 predicted proteins | sample WorMetvaBAHAMAS2_FD_187394 | JGI IMG/M metagenome (GOLD analysis project Ga0209255, IMG submission 187394) | Marine gutless worms symbiont microbial communities from Max Planck institute for Marine Microbiology, Germany - Olavius vacuus... | ecosystem: Host-associated > Annelida > Digestive...
TCCTCTGTCGAGCGAGGCAAGATCGCCTCACCGAAAGCACACCGTTCCCGGTCCGAACCCCGCAATCACAACCCCCTCGCCGCGCCTCGCCGCGGCGCCCGCAACCTATCGCGAAGCGATTTCGTGCTCTGGCCAATCGACTGCAAGATCGCGTTTGCGATCCATAGGCCGACCACCCACACGATCGGAAGGCTGACGGAGGACAATGTCCGAAGCACACGGCTCAGAGCTGTGCCTTCAATGCGCCCGGGGACGCCGATCTCGTCGGCCGCCTGGCGCGGGTGGCGTTGCTGCAGGGGCGGCAGGCCGAGGCGGAGGCGCTGTAGCGGCGCAGTCTGGGCCTCGGCTCCGGCCCGCGCGTCCGGCTGCGCAACCTCTACGACCTCGGGATGCTCTTGCGCACCACCGGGCGCGAACCCGAAGCGGTCCGGCTGCCCGCCGCGCGGGCGCCGAGCTGGCCCGAGGACACGCCGGCCGGGCCAGCCGGGCGCAACATGGTGCTGTGGCTGGTCGACACGCTGATCAGCGCCGGCGAGATGCGAAAGGCGCGCCGGCTGCTGAACCGGGCGATGCCCGACCGGTCGGGCAACGCGGATGCCCTCGCCTTTGACGGCCGGCTCTCCCTGGACGAAGGCGATCCGGAGGAAGCGGCCCGGATTGGCTATGCGCTGCATCGCCTGGGCGCCCGCCAAGCGGCCGATGCAATGGTCCACCATATCGGCCGGAAATGGCCGGTTCTCATCAACCCGCCACATCCGTGGCAGCGCGCAACGATCTTGGTCTGCGACCCGGTGAGGCACGGGCCGGACGCCTTGGCGAACGTTCTGCGCGGCGTTCATTGCAGCTTGAACTACCCGAGCGAGTTCGCGTTAGCGATGCAGAACGAGTTCCGCTTCGTGTCGGTGCTCGTGGACCTGCCCGAGAACGCCTATCCGGCGCGACTGCCCGAGGCAGACGTCATCCTCAACAACACGGTCAACGCGGAACGGCTGAACGAGCCGGGCAGGCTGGAACTGGTCCGCTCGCGGATCGACCGCACCGGCCTGCCGGTGATCAACCATCCGGACCAGGCGGTCCAGACGACACGGGTCAACAACGCCCGCGTGCTGGCGGGCATCCCCAACTTGAAGGTGCCCCGTATCGAGCACTACGACGCCGAAAGGACGCCGATTGCCGAAATCGTCACCAATATCGGCGGGCGTTTCTCCTATCCGCTGATCGTGCGGATTCCCTCCGCGCAGATGAGCTCCGGCTCGCTGCTGTCCGAAGAGAACAAGTTCGCCCTGCTGGTTCCGGATGCGGCCAGCCTGACGGCCCATCTGGAACGCTCCCGCTGGCCTGAGTTCTACGCCATCGAGTATGCTGATCTGCGGCGCGAGGACGGGTTCTACCGCAAGATGCGGGCGGTCATGGTGGACCGGGAGGTCTTCCTGATCCAGGTCGCGATGTACAGCGACTGGATGGTGTCCGGCTGGCGCCACAGGCCGGAGGGCATTTCGTTCTACCGGGAGAACCCGCACACGATCGAGGAGTGCAACCGCATCGTGCTCGACCCCGAGGCGCAACTTGGCAGCACGGTGATGCGCACCCTTGAGGCGGTTCGGGACCGCATCCCGCTCGACATCTTCGGCATCGACTTCGACGTCGATCGCGAGGGCCGGGTCGTCTTTTTCGAAGCGGGCGAGATGATGTCGTTTTCGTTCTACCACGAGAGGCAACCAGAGGACGTCCGGCTCCCCGAGGAGCCGCTGCTCGCAACCAGGAAAGCCTTCAGCGACCTGGTGACGCGGCGAATTGCGGAGCGGAAGGACCGGCCTGCCTAGCGCCATGCAGCGGTTGCTTCATTGCACGTCCACGCTCGCGCTCGCATGAACGCGCCGTTACCGTGACATCGCAGTTTTCGTGCCGGCGAGGCTCGCAGGTGGCAGCGTTTGCGGATCATTGAACGCCCATCCCGCCCCGGTTGCGCCAAATGCGCTGAGCGCGACATCCGGCGGCCCGAGTCGGTGCATCAGCGCCCTATCGGCCCAGTATCGCTTGCTCGTCGAACTCGATCAGCGTCGGGCCACGCTGCGCCGCGGCTTCGCCAAGCAGCGTCGGCAGGGCGTCTAGGTTGTCCACACGCACCCCGGCGGCGCCATACGCCTCGGCGATGGCGGCGAAATCGGGCGTGTGCAGATCGACCCCGACCGGCGTGATGTCGTGGCTCTGCATGTAGCCCTTGATCTCGCCATAGCCGCGGTTGTTGCAGACCAGCAGGATCACCGTCAGCCGCTCCTCGACCGCGGTGCCCAGATCGGTGAGGGTGAACTGCAGCCCGCCGTCGCCGGCGATGCAGACCACCGGCCCGGCCAACGCCCGCGCGGCGCCGATCGCCGCCGGCAGCCCATAGCCGAGGGCGCCGTAGCCGGTCGAGGCGTTGAACCAGCGGTTCGGCGCCGGGGCGGCGTAGCAGAGGTTGCCGGCATAGATCGCCTTGGTCGAGTCGCCGAGGATCGGCGCCTCTGGGAGGGCATCGCGCGCACGCTCGATCACCGCCAGCATGGCCTGCTCCTCGGCGCCAAGATCCGCCCGCGCCGCCGTCCGCGCCGCCTCGGCACGGGCCGCACCGACCGGCGCCGGGCGTCCCTCGCCGAGAATCGCGGTGAGCGCGGCCACCCCCTGCCCGACATCGCCAACGAGGGCCAGGTCCGGCACCGCGCCGCGGCGCATCTGCTCCGGGTCGATGTCGATCCGGATCAGCCGGCCGGAGATCTCGACCGGGCTGCGATCGTAGGTGTCGTAGTCGGTGCGGCTGATCTCGGTGCCGAGCGCCAGCACCACATCGGCCGCGGCGAGCTTGTCGCGGATCGTCTGCAGCGTGGGGCTGGCCGGGACTGCCAGCGGGTGGTCCGGCCCCAGCACGCCGCGGGCGTTGGTGGTCATCACCACCGGCGCCCCCAGCCGCTCGGCGAGCATTGCCACCGCCCCGCCGACCCAGCGCGCCCCGCCGCCGGCGAGGATCAGCGGCCGCCTGGAGACCTTCAGCCATTCGGCCGCGGCGGCCAGACCCACCATGCCCGGCGCCGGCGGGGCCAACGGCGCCGGACGGGCGAAAGGCACCTGCCCCGCCTCGGCCGCCAGCAGGTCGCGCGGGATCTCGATATGCACCGGGCGCGGCCGAGCGCCCTCGAACACGGCCCAGGCACGGGCGAGGACGGCGGGCAGTTCCTCGGGGGTCATCACCGTGTGCGAGAAGGCCGCGCATTGCGCCGCGATCAGCCCCTGACGGCGGACCTCGTGCAGATCCCCGGCCTCCATCCCCAGCACGCCGCGGGCGTTCACCGCCGAGACCACCAGCATCGGCACGCTGTCGGCATAGGCTTTGGCCATCGCCGTGGCGATGTTGGTCAGCCCCGGCCCGGTGATCACGAAGGCGACCCCTGGCCGGCCGCTCACCCGGGCGTAGCCGTCGGCCATGAAACCGGCGCCCTGCTCGTGTCGCGGCGTCACGTGATGGATCGGGCTCGCGGCCAGCCCGCGATACATCTCCACGGTGTGGACCCCGGGGATGCCGAAGACCGTCTCCACCCCGTAGGCCGCCAACCACTCCACCAGTCGCTCGCCCAGCGGTGCCATGCTGCCGCCTCCGTTGTCCGCGCAGGTCTGGCTAGCGCGCAGCCGGCCGCGCGGTCAACTCTGTTGCCTGCCGGAACTCTCCGCTGCCGACCCGCAGCCTTGCCACAGGCTCCCGCACAATCTACATCCCGTAAGGGACACCCGAACCCAACCACAGGAATAGACCCATGCCCGTCCCCGCCAGCGAGATCGAGCGCCTGATCCGCGACGCCTTCCCCGACGCCAGGATCGAGATCCGGGATCTCGCGGGTGACGGCAACCACTTCGCCGCCACCGTGGTGGCCGAGGAGTTCCGGGGCAAGAACCGGGTGCAGCAGCAACGCTTGGTGAACCAAGCCTTGAAGAGCATCCTCGAAGGGCCCAATGCCCCCCTGCACGCGCTGGCGCTGCAGACCAGTGCGCCCGAATGAGACCAGACATCCCGGCAAAGGACCGAAACGAATGAGCGACATCTACGACGAGATCCAGAGCACCGTCGACGCCAACGACGTGGTGCTGTTCATGAAGGGCACCGCGAGCATGCCGCAATGCGGCTTCTCCTCTCGCGTCGCCGCGATCCTCAACTACATCAGTGTGCAGTTCCACGACGTGAACGTGCTGGCCTCGGACGAGATGCGCCAGGGGATCAAGGGCTTCTCCCACTGGCCGACGATCCCGCAGCTCTACGTCAAGGGCGAGTTCGTCGGCGGCTGTGACATCATCACCGAGATGACCCTGTCGGGCGAACTCGACGAGATGTTCGACAAGAGCGGCGTCGCCTACAACAAGGACGCCGCCGAGGAGATCCGCCAGCAGAACGCCTGAGCCCGCGGCGCAACCGGGGTGCAGACGGGAGAGCGCCATGCAGCTTTTCGTCGGCCTGGGCAATCCCGGCGCGAAATACGCCCGCCATCGCCACAATATCGGCTTCATGGCAGTCGATGCCATCGCCGAGGCGCATGGCTTCGGCCCCTGGCGGTCCCGGTTCCGGGCCAAGGTGGCGGAGGGCCGGCTTGGCAGCGGCCCCGGGGGCGGCCTTGGGGATGACAAGGTGCTGCTGGTCAAGCCGCAGACCTTCATGAACCTTTCCGGCCAGGCGGTCGGCGAGGCAATTCGCTACCTCAAGCTCGCGCCCGAGGACATCTGGGTGTTTCATGACGAGCTCGACCTCGCCCCCGGCAAGCTGCGGGTGAAGACCGGCGGGGGACACGCCGGGCACAACGGGTTGCGCTCGCTGCACCAGCATATCGGCGGCGAGTATAACCGGGTGCGCATGGGCATCGGCCATCCCGGCCACAAGGATCTGGTCTCGGCCTATGTGCTGCACGACTTCGCCAAGGCCGATGGCGACTGGCTCGACCCGCTGCTGGCGGCGGTCGGGCGCGAAGCCGGGAGGCTGGCCGCCGGCGATGCCGCCGGCTTCATGAACGCCGTCGCCCTCGCCGTGCGGCCGCCGGAAAAGGCGCCGGGCCGGCCTGCCGAAAAGCGTCCTGAGGCCGGAGGACAGCGGGCGGAACCCGACCCGGCTCCGCCGGAACCAGCACCATCCGAACCGGCACGGCCCGAGCCGGAGAGTGCACTGGCAAGGCTGGTGGCCAGATTCGCGCGCAAGTGACAGCCACGCGTGGTTTTGCGATACAGGGCGCGGATCGGACCGGATCCGGCCGACAGCACGGATTGTTCCGGTGAGCACTGAGGCAGCGCAAAATAGCGGGACGGGGCACCAACCGCTCCGAGAACGCGCCCGGGCCTGGGCTGGCAGGGCGACATGGCCAGCGGCCGTCTTTGTCGCCGCCGCGGCGGTGGCGGCGGTGTTCGTGCCGCCGCCCTGGCTGACGTGGGGGTTGGGCTTGATCGCTGCCGCGCTCGCCCTTGCGCGGGCCATCGGCGGCGGACACCGGCGCAGCGACGCGCCGGCCGATGTGGCGACAGCCAGCGAACCACCGCAACGACTGACGAGCAGTTCCATCGCCACGATCGGCCACGAGCTGCGGACACCGCTCAACGGCGTGATCGGCATGGCCCAGACCCTGCTGGCGGGCAAGCTGGAGCCGACACAGCGGCGGCAGGTCAAGGTGATCGCGGAATCCGGGCGCAGCCTGAATGCCCTGCTCAACAATCTTCTCGGCTATTCCAAGCTCGAAGCAGGCAGGCTGGAGATTGCACCGCGCGAGGAGGATCTGCGCAACACCATCGGGCATGTCGCCGAGCTGTTCGCCCCGCTGGCCCAAGCGAAGGGGCTCGAGCTTCGGATGACCGTCGCGCCGAACCTGCCGGAGCGGCTTGTATTCGACGCGGTGCGGGTGCGCCAGTGCCTGTCGAACCTGGTCTCCAACGCCATCAAGTTCACCGAGGCGGGGTCGGTGACGGTGACCGTCTCCGGCACAAGTTGTCCGCCCGATCCCGACCGGGCACCCAGCCGGACGGTAGTGGTCCAGGTGGCGGATACCGGAATTGGCATTCCGCCCGAGCGGCAGGCGTGCCTGTTCCAGCCTTTCGTCCAGGCCGACGACAGCATCGCGCGGCGGTTCGGCGGCACCGGGCTCGGGCTGAGCATCACCCGCCATCTGGCCGAGTCGATGGGTGGGTCGGTGACGCTGCAAAGCGCGCCGGGCGAGGGCTCGGTGTTCCGTCTGACCTTCATCGCAGGGGACGCCGTCAGGGACGTTGCAGGGGACGACGCCGGGCCGAACTGAACCGGCGCCCCCGGCCGGGGGCGCTGCCCAGCTCACCGAGGCGGCCGCGCCATGAACCCCGCGCCGGCGCCGGGGTTGACCCGCGCCGCGACCCGTGCCACAGCGCCCACCTGAATTGCGGGCGAGGACGGTCGGCATGGGATTCAGATGCGGTATCGTCGGCCTGCCGAATGTCGGCAAGTCGACGCTGTTCAACGCGCTGACGCGCACCGCGGCCGCTGCCGCGGCGAACTTTCCGTTTTGCACCATCGAGCCGAATGTCGGCGAGGTGCCGGTGCCGGACGAGCGGCTGGAGACCATCGCCCGGCTGGCCAAGTCGAAGCAGGCGATCCCCACCCGTCTGACCTTCGTCGACATCGCCGGGCTGGTGCGCGGCGCCTCGAAGGGCGAGGGCCTCGGCAACCAGTTCCTGGCCAACATCCGCGAGGTCGACGCCATCGCCCATGTGCTGCGCTGCTTCGAGGACGACGACATCGCCCATGTCGAGGGTCGCATCGACCCGGTGGCGGATGCCGAGACCATCGAGACCGAGCTGATGCTGGCCGACCTCGAGTCGATCGAGCGGCGGCTGCAAAACCTCGCCCGGCGCGTCCGCGGCGGCGACAAGGAGGCGATCACGCAGGACCTCCTGCTGCGCCTGGCCAAGGCGGCGCTGGAGGACGGGCGGCCGGCGCGCGCCGTGCCGGTCGAGCCCGAGGATGCCAAGGCGTGGCGCGGCTTGCAGCTCCTGACCTCCAAGCCGGTGCTCTATGTCTGCAACGTCGAGGAGGCCTCGGCCGCCACAGGCAACGCCCAGTCCGAGCGGGTGGCACAGATGGCCGCGCAGGGCGCGTCCTCGGTGGTGATCTCTGCCGCCATCGAGGAGGAGATCGCCCAGCTCGCCGACGATGAGCGGGCCGAGTTCCTGGAGGAGATGGCGCTGCATGAGGCCGGGCTCGACCGGTTGATCAAGGCGGGCTACGAGCTCCTCCACCTGATCACCTATTTCACCGCCTGCCCCAAGGAGGCCCGTGCCTGGACCGTGCCCGCGGGCACCGCGGCGCCGCAGGCGGCGGGCGTGATCCATGGCGACTTCGAGCGCGGCTTCATCCGTGCCGAGACCATCGACTATGACGACTTCGTCGCCTGCGGCGGCGAGCAGGGCGCCAAGGACGCCGGCAAGATGCGCGCCGAGGGCAAGACCTACCGGGTCAAGGACGGCGACGTCCTGCATTTCCTGCACAGCGGCTGAATCGCGCGGCGATGCGCTGCGGCAAGGCTTGACACCGGCCGAGGGCTGGCGGTACACGACCACTCCACCACGGGGCGCACAGGTGCTCCTCCGGTGCTGCTGGGGAATAGTTTAACGGTAGAACAGCGGACTCTGACTCCGTCGGTCCTGGTTCGAATCCAGGTTCCCCAGCCAACAGAAATCATGCGCCGAGATGCCGTCGGGGCGACGCAAACGTCGCCGCGGTCACTCGCCCAGCCGGACGTTCCCGGTCTTGTAGGTCTCGGCGCTGGAGAAGCTCAGGCTGTCCAGATAGAGGCTGGACCCCACGGCGATTGCTGCGATCGCCAGGAGTGCGGCGGCAAAGGCTTTCATTGCGTCCCTCCCGTCGGTTCCGGCCGTGCGCGCGGGCCGGTGTTGTTGCGCAAGTATGCTATCAGGTCGTTGCGGTCGGCAAGCCCGCCAATGCGCTGCATCGGCATCTTCGAGCCCGGGGTGAAATGCTCGGGCCCGAGCTCGAACAGCCGGTCGATGGTCTCGGCCTCCCAAACCACCTGCGATCCGGTCAAGGCTTCGGAATAGCTGTAGCCGGCGACCGATCCCGCCCGGCGGCCGAACAGCCCCCACAGCGTCGGTCCGGCGCGCCGGCCACCATCGGGCGTGAGCGTATGGCAGATCGAGCATTTGCGCACGAACTGCCGCTCGCCATTGCTCATCTCCTCGGGCGGCGTGTGGAACAGCCGCCGCTCGGCCGCGAACAGCGCCTCGCGCGCGCCGGCCACCGGCCACAACGCCGCCTCGTCGGCCAGTCCGCCGGCCAGCAACTGCGCCCCGTCACGATCCCAGTCGAGCGCCCAGATCGGGCCGCGCAGAGCGGCGCGGAAGTCCCGCGCGATGTTCCACTCGCCGGCATCGACGATCATGATGTAGCCCTCGCCGTCGCCGACCGCGAGGTACCACCCGTCCGGGCTCGCGGCCAGCGCCAGGATCGGCCGCCGGTCGGCGGTGAGGTCGGCGAGCTCGGCTCCGGTGGCGAGGTCGATCGCCCGCACCGCCCCGTCGACGGCGCCATAGGCGAGCCAGCCCGCCGCCTCGTTCAGCACCAGGTGATTGACCCCGAAGCCGTGCTCCACCACCACCCGCTCCAGCGCCCCGGCGGCTACGTCCCAGCGCCGGATGGTGCCGTCGTAGGAGGCGGTGTAGAGTTTGGCCCCGTCGGCAGTGAACTTTGCGTCGTTGACATTGGCCCGGTGGCCGATCAGCCAGCGCGGCGGACCGGCCCGGTTCAGAGGCCAGAGCCCGACCGCCCCGTCCCAGCCGCTCGACGCCGCCAGCCGCCCGTCCGGGTTGACCGTGACCGCGATCAGCTTGCCCTTGTGCCCTTCCATCCGCCGCAGCGCCGCGCCGGTCGCGAGGTCCCAGAGGATCAGGTCGAAATCGTCCCCGGCCGAGATCGCCCGGCGCCCGTCCGGCAGGAAGGCGACGGCGTTGGCCGCGGCCTCGTGGCCCTCCAGCCAGCGCAGCAACGAATGGCTGCTCAGATCTCAGAGGCCGACCGAGTAGTCGAAGCTGGCGGTCAGCGCGTAGCGTCCGTTTTCGGGGCCGCGGCGAAGATCAGCAACGCCAGGGCAAGCGCTCCGAGCCGCATCGGTTCACTCTGCCGGGGTCGCCGCCGCGCTGCCCTCGGCAACCGCCTCTGCGTCATGCTCCTCGACCCACAGGCCGTGATGCTCCTCGGCCCAGTTGCGGTCGACCATGCCGGTGCCCATGGCGTCGAAGGCGCCCTCCATCCCCATCGATCCGATGTAGATGTGGGCGACCATGAACACCATCATCGCCATGCCGACGGCGGTGTGCCAGATCGAAGCGTGCTGCATCTCCTGGACAGGGGTCAGATCGGTGGGCAGAGGCCAACCCAGCACCGCTTCGGCGCCAAGGTCGTTCAGCAGCCCGTAGCTCCAGCTGAACAGTGGCACCTCGTAGGGGAACAGCATCGACATCCCGCTCAGCGACATCAACGTGCCAAGCAAAATCACCGCCCAGAACATCACCTTCTGGCCGGCGTTGAACTTGCGCGCCGGCGGATGCACCCCGGTCGTCAGAAGGCCGCCGAACTTCGCCATCCATTTCAGGTCGGTGAGCGTCGGCAAGTTGTTGACCACCCACATCACGAAGATCAGGACCAGCCCGACCATGAAAGCCCAGGCAACGTGGTTGTGAAGCCACTTACCGGTCGACGCTGTCCAGGCGTAGATCGTCTTCGCATTCTCCGGCGAGGTCACCAGCGCGTAGAGCGGGATCATCAGCTCGCGGCCGTAGAACAGGTTGAACCCGGTCACCGCCAGCACAACGAACGACACCGCCGTCAGCCAGTGGCAGAACCGCTCGTGAGGCTTGAACCGTTCGATCAGCTTTCCCGAGAATCCTTTGTCGATCCTGATCCGGCCCCGCAGAACGTAGAAGATCAACAGAAAGATGATGGTGAGGGCGACCGCGTTGGCGCCCCACTCGCCGATCACACCATCGCCGGCGCGGATCTGTTGCCAATCGACGCCATAGCTCTGAATCAACGACGCCGCCTGCGGGTCGGGGATCGACGTCGTGAAGCTGCTGCCCCGCCGCACCTCGCCCCACAGCGTAGCGTCAGAATTAGGTCCGCGGACGTCGAGTTGCCCGGTGGTCACGCTTCCGGCAGGCGCCACCGCATCCGGCGTCCGGGCCACGCCCGGCGCCATCGGCGCGTTGGTCACCGCGTTGGCGGGCGGCCGGACCGAGGACTCCGCCATCGCGGTCTGAACCGTGAGCGCGACCTGAAACACGCTGCCCAGGAAAATCAGCATCGCGACACAAACCGCCGAGACGCCGATCCATTGCGAACGCCGCCGCTGGCTCATGCTCAGCCCTCCTTCAGATGACCTGCTGGTGGAGCCCACCCGGAGAGGTTCCGGGTGGGTCGCCATGTAGTCGACTGCGGTGCAGTCGTCAGCTGCCCTTGCGCTGATAGGCCGTGCCCCAGCCCCAAGCGCCGGTGCCGAAGCCCCGGGCAACGACGCGCTCGCGGTAGATCGCGGAGACGTCATCGCCGTCGCCGGCGAGAAGCGCCTTGGTCGAGCACATCTCGGCGCAGATCGGCAGTTTGCCCTCGGCCAGACGGTTGCGGCCGTACTTCTGGAACTCGGCCGCGGAGTTGTCCTCCTCCGGGCCGCCGTTGCAGAAGGTGCACTTGTCCATCTTGCCGCGGCTGCCAAAGTTGCCCGCCTGCGGATACTGCGGCGCCCCGAAGGGGCAGGCATAGAAGCAGTAGCCGCAGCCGATGCACAGGTCCTTGGAGTGCAGCACCACACCGTCGCCGGTCTGGTAGAAGCAGTCCACCGGGCAGACCGCCATGCACGGCGCGTCAGAGCAGTGCATGCAGGCGACCGAGATCGACCGCTCGCCGGGTGTGCCATCCTGGATGGTGACAACCCGGCGGCGGTTGATGCCCCAGGGCACTTCGTTCTCGTTCTTGCAGGCCGTGACACAGGCGTTGCACTCGATACAGCGCTCGGCGTCGCACAGGAATCTTACACGTGCCATCTTGCGTCCTCCCTCACGCTTTCTCGATCTTGCAGAGCGACGTCTTGGTCTCCTGCATCTGGGTCACGGAATCGTAGCCGTAAGTCAGCGCCGTGTTCGCCGCCTCGCCGAGCACATAGGGATCGGCACCGTCGGGGTACTTGCCCCTCAGGTCCTCGCCCTGGAAGTGCCCACCGAAGTGGAACGGCATGAAGGCGACTCCGTGGCCGACCCGCTCGGTGACCATGGCAGCCACCTTGACCCTGCCCTTCTCCGGCCCTTCGACCCAGACCTGCTCGCCGTTGCGAATGCCCAGAGAGTTCGCGTCGAACGGGTTGATCTCGACGAACATCTCCTGCTGCAGCTCTGCGAGCCAAGGGTTGGAACGGCTCTCGTCGCCGCCACCCTCGTACTCGACCAGACGGCCGGAGGTGAGGATGATCGGGTAGTCCTTCGAGAAGTCGTTCTTCTGGATCGACGCATAGAGGGTCGGCAGGCGGTAGCTTTGCCGGTCCTCATAGGTCGGATAGTCGGCAACCAGATCACGCCGCGGCGTGTAGAGCGGCTCGCGGTGGATCGGCACCGGGTCCGGGAAGGTCCAGACCACGGCGCGGGCCTTGGCGTTGCCGAACGGCGCGCACTCGTGCTTGATCGCGACGCGCTGGATGCCGCCGGAGAGGTCGGTCTTCCAGTTGGTCTTGTCGCCCGCAACCGCTTCGATCGCGGACCGCTCCTCATTGGTCAAGTCGCCGTCCCAGCCGAGCTCCTTGAGCATCGCCATGGTGAACTCCGGATACCCGTCCTGGATCTCCGAACCCACCGAGTAGACGCCCTCGGCCAGGAGGTTCTGGCCGTCCCGCTCGACGCCGAACCGGGCGCGGAAGGTCAGGCCACCTTTCGAGACCGGCCTCGACATGTCGTAGAGGTTCGGCGTGCCCGGATGGCCCATCTCGGCCGTCCCCCAGCATGGCCACGGCAAGCCGTAGAAGTCGCCGTCCACCGGGCCGCCGACCGCCTGAAGCGTGGTCTTGTCGAAGGTGTGCTGGTTGGCCATGTGCGCCTTGAGCCGCTCCGGCGACTGGCCGGTGTAGCCGATGGTCCACAGGCCGCGGTTGAACTCTCGGGTGGTGTCCTCGACACTCGGCTCGTCGTTGTCGCCCATCAGGATATTGCGGAAGAACCGATCCGCCCAGCCGAACTTCTTGGCGAAATTGGCCATGATGATGTGATCCGGCAGGCTCTCGAACACCGGATCGATCACCTTGTCGCGCCACTGGAACGACCGGTTCGACGCCGTTACCGAGCCGTAGGTCTCGAACTGGGTCGAGGCTGGGAGCAGGTAGACGCCGTCGGTGCGATCATGCATCACCGCCGAGACGGTCGGATACGGGTCGATCACGACCAGCATATCCAGCTTCTCCATGGCCGCCTTCATCTCGACGCCACGGGTCTGGCTGTTCGGCGCGTGGCCCCAGAGCACCATGGCCCGGACATTGTCCGGCTGGTCCATGTTCTCCTTGGCCTCCAGCACGCCGTCGATCCAGCGGCTGACCGGGATGCCCTTCTCGTTCATCAAGGACTTGTCCTTGCCATCCTTGCCCTGGACGGTGGCGAACTGGCCCTTGAGCCAGTCGAGATCCTCCCCCCAGACCCGGGCCCAGTGCGCCCAAGCGCCGCCGCTGATGCCGTAGTAGCCCGGCAGGGTGTGGCTGAGCACGCCGAGGTCGGTCGCGCCCTGGACGTTGTCGTGGCCGCGGAAGATGTTGGTGCCGCCGCCGGTGGTGCCCATGTTGCCCAGCGCCAGCTGAAGCATGCAGTAGGCCCGCGTGTTGTTGTTGCCGTTGGTGTGCTGGGTGCCGCCCATGCACCAGATCACGGTGCCGGGGCGGTTGTTGGCCATGGTCCGGGCCACCCGCTCAAGCTGCGAGCCCGGCACGCCGGTGACGCGCTCGGTCTCCTCCGGGGTCCACTTCTTCACTTCGTCGCGGATCTGCTCCATGCCCCAGACCCGGGTGCGGATGAAGTCGCGGTCCTCCCAGCCGTTCTCGAAGATGTGCCACAGGATGCCCCAGATCAGCCCCACGTCGGTGCCGGGGCGGAAGCGCACATATTCGTCGGCATGGGCCGCGGTCCGGGTGAAGCGCGGATCGCAGACGATCAGCGGCGCATTGTTCTCCTCCTTCGCCTTCAGCACGTGCAAAAGCGAGACCGGATGCGCCTCGGCCGGGTTGCCGCCGATGATGAAGATGGCGTGGCTGTTGTGGATGTCGTTGTAGCTGTTGGTCATCGCGCCGTAGCCCCAGGTGTTGGCAACACCCGCGACCGTGGTCGAGTGACAGATCCGCGCCTGGTGATCGACGTTGTTGGTGCCCCAGTAGGCGGCGAACTTGCGGAACAGATACGCCTGCTCGTTGGAGAACTTGGCCGAGCCGAGCCAGTAGACGCTGTCAGGTCCGCTCTGCTCGCGGATCTGCATCATCCCGTCGCCGATCTCGCTGATCGCCTGGTCCCACGAGATGCGCTTCCACTCGCCGCCTTCCTTCTTCATCGGGTAGCGCAGGCGCCGCTCGCCATGGGCGTGCTCGCGCACCGCCGCCCCCTTGGCGCAGTGGGCGCCGAGGTTGAAGGGGCTGTCCCAGCCGGGCTCCTGCCCGACCCAGACGCCGTCCTGCACCTCCGCCAGCACGGTGCAGCCGACCGAGCAGTGGGTGCAGACGGACTTGATGACGTCCACCTTGCCGGCCCCCGCCGCCGCGGCCGAGGCCTTGGTCACCGTGCCGCCGGTTGCGGCCAGCGCTGTCAGTCCGCCGATCGCCAGACCCGAACCGAGCAGGAAGGCGCGGCGGTCGACCGATTTGCGGGCGGCCTGTGACAGGATCGACTCGTTCCGGGGGCCCCTCGCAACCCCGTTGGTCTTCTTCCTGAGCATATTTCTCTCCCGTTGGAAGTGGGCGTGAGCCCGTCCTTGTGGCTACGGGGTCAGGGCCTTGCGCAACCGTACACCCGCGTGTGCCGCGCCTCCGGTCAGAAGCGGGCGGAGTCGAGGTATTTCTCGACGTGCTCCGTCTTGCGATAGCCTCCCGAGCCCGCAACCACGGCCGCGGCCGGGGCGGTGACGGAAGCGAGCTTGAGGAAATCGCGCCGGCTGGCGGCAGCCTTTTCTTCGCTCATTCTCTTCCTCCCGATTTGGGCCGCACCAAGAGCGGCCCGCTGCAACAAGGGGCTCACGACCCCATCCGAAAAGCCTCGCGCTCGATCTCCATGAACGCGCGGCCGACCGCGCCCACCGGCGCGTAGAACACCGAGGCCTTGGCCCCCTCTAGGTCAGCGAAGAAATGCTCGGCCCAGGGACCAATATGGGCCGAGAAGAAGTCCTTCTGCGTTCCCAGGCCGGCGGGCTCGCCGAAGCGACCGAGGATCAGCCCGGCCATCATTTCGCAGAGCGAAGCGATGTTGTCCTCCGGCTCGTAGACATTGGCCGCCCGCTCGATGCCGAGCCGGCGCATGTCGGCCCTGAGCACCGCCAGCGGCTTCTCGTTCAGGAAGCCGGTCATGTAGTAGCTGGCGTAGGGCAGGAGCTCGCCCCGGGCGAGACCGATGAACAGGGCGTTGAACTCGCGCTCGGCCTCCGGCTCGGTGGTCGCCTTGGCCAGCCGCGCCAGCGCCCCCATGGCGCGGCCCATCTCGCCCTCGTCGCCGGTCAGCCCGGCCACCCGGTCGATCAGATCACGCGCCGGCGGCCGCGCGAGCAAAGCCGCCAGAAGGTCGTAAAGGCCCGCCCGGAGGACATCTTCCTCTGCAACCGCCGCGTCTTGGGCGAAATCGGCTTGAGCCATCTATCCTCCCTGACGGACCGGTTCGAGCCGATCCTGTTCAGCCTTTGCCCCACGCTATCACAGATTTACGGGAGGTCAAATCGCAGGGTGGGATGCTCCGGGATTTGCGGAGGTTTCCCGTTACTCTTCCGCCATTCGGAAACGCATCCGCTGGCGGCTGCGCGGTTTCCGCTCCGTGGCAGCCGGTTCCGCGATTTCCTCTCGGGTTCGGGGTGCAGGTGCAGCTTCCGCGAGAACGACGTCCTGATCCGGCTCCGCCTCCGCAGCCTCGCCCGGCAGCTCCGGCGGGGTCTCTTCCGGCAGCACGTCCGGCGGCGGCTCGGCCACCGCATCGGCCTCGCCTTCGGCCAGCGTGGTGATCTTGCCGGCGAAGCCGCGGCCGACTTCGTACGCGGTCTGCAGGTTCTCCACCACCGTCGCCGCATCGGTGAAGTCGTCGCCGTAGTCGACCAGCGCGTCGAGATTGGCCAGCACCGGGTCGCTGAGCCACAGCCGGCGCAGCGCCCGGTTGCGCAGCCGCGCCGGCACCGCCTTGGTCATGAAGGCGGCGAAGTCGTCCCCAGGCTTCAGCGTCTCCGGGTCGGGGAGCCTGAGCTCCTCCAGCACCTCAGTGTCGGGTCGGTCATCCTGCGCCGGCAGCTCCGGCTCCGGCGCGACTTCCGGCGCCGCGTCCTGCTCCCGCGCCTCCCGCTTCAACCGCGACCAGCGGCTGGCGAAGTCCGGTGCCTCCTTGTCCCGGCTCAATGCAGCTTCTCCCGGCGCCGGGCACCGGTCGGGCTGCGGTAGACGTTCTCCTGCCGCACCCGCACATCGCCGGTGCTCTCCTCGACCTTGTCGACGTCGATCCGATCGCGGCGGCGCTTGACGAACTTCTCCTCTTTGTGGTGGCGGCCGACGAAGTCGCTCAGCCAGGCGATCAGGCTCGGCGGTATCGGCACCGGTTCGACGATCTCCTCGCCGCTGTCGAGGTAGTCCTGCGCCTCGAAGGCCGAGGCGGTGACAGTGAACACCTCCACCTCATGCTCCGCCGCCGGGTCCTCCGAGCTGCGCAGCACCACGTAGACCGAAGGAGGGTCGTTCGACAGCGCCACCAGATAGGCCTCGGTCTCGGCCCGGTGCACCTCGAGGGTGCAGGTGGCGGCGTGGTACTCCACCGCCTCGCCCTCGCGCCTGAGCTCGCGCCAGTCGGCCGGCCCGGTGCCGGGCAGCACGGCGACGGGTCGCCAGACCCACTTGGCCCAGCGCGTCACCCCCGGCTGTTTGCGAATCACCACGCCAACCGGCAACTCCGCGGTTCTCTCCGCCGCTCTCTCGGTCACCAGCAAACCTCCCATGCGGCGCCTTCTGGTCAGTATTATGGACCACCCGAGCCGTTTGCCAAGAGACATCGCAGCCTTTGCCGCCTGCCGGGATCGGTGCCGGCGGGGCTTGCCCCCGCCCGCAATTGCAATACTCTCGCCCGCAACCGACGCGTGCCAGACGCCGGACAGCCCACTTGGGGAGGACAGATGCCCGATACCGCACCGCGACTGCTGCTCTGCAATTGCACCGGCACCATGCGTCCGGACGCCAGCGCCATCGCCAGGGGCTGCGGTCTCGCCTGCGATACGGTCCATAGCCATCTGTGCCGCTCGCAGGCGGCGGTGGCCGCGGCGGCGCTCAAGTCCGGCGCTCCGGTGATCATCGCCTGCGGCCAAGAGGCCGCTGCGTTCGATGACCTCGCCGAGGAGCTGGATGCGGCCGACCGGCTGACCTGCGTCGACATCCGTGACCGGGCCGGCTGGTCCGACGATCCCTCCGGCCCCAAGATGGCCGCGCTGATCGCCGAGGCGCAACTCGACGCCCCGCCGGTGCCGGCGATGGACATCGAGTCCGAGGGCCTGTGCCTGGTCTACGGTGCCGGCGAGGCTACCGTCGATGCCGCCGCCCGCCTTGCCCCTGCCCTCGCCGTCACCTGCATGCTGACCGAGCCGGTGGAGATAATCCCGCCCGCGCGAGCCGAGATGGACATCGTCACCGGCCGCATCCGCCAAGCCGGCGGCGCGCTCGGCGGCTTCGCGCTCGAATTCGACGCCTTCGCCGAGCTCGCGCCTGCGGGGCGCGGCCGGCGCCGCTTCGCCGAGCGGCGCAGCGGGGTGAAGTCCGACTGCGACGTCATCGTCGACCTCTCCGGCGATCAGCCGCTGTTCCCGGCCCACCACAAGCGCGACGGCTACCTGCGCGCCGACCCCGGCGACCCGCTGGCGGTCGAGCGCGCCCTGTTCGACGCCGCCCAGCTCGTCGGCAGCTTCGAGAAGCCGCTCTATGTGCGCTTCGACGAGTCCTTGTGCGCCCACAGCCGTGCCGGGCGCGCCGGCTGTTCGCGCTGCCTCGACCTCTGCCCCACCGGCGCCATCCTGCCGGATGGCGACGCCGTCCGCATCGACCCCAACATCTGCGGCGGCTGCGGCGACTGCCACGCGGTCTGCCCCTCCGGCGCCGCCAGCAGCGACGAGATGCCGGTGGCGCACCTGTTCCGCCGCCTGCGGGTCATGGCCGAGGCTTACCGGAACGCCGGCGGAACCGCCCCGCGCCTCCTGGTCCACGACCCCGAGCACGGCGCCGAGATGATCCGCCTCGCCGCCCGCTATGGCCGCGGCCTCCCCGGCGACGTGATCCCGCTCGCGATCCCGTCGCTGGCGCTTTTCGGCCATGCCGAGCAGCTCGCCGCCCTGGCCCTCGGCTATGCGGCGGTCGACATCCTCGCCGGTCCGCGCACCGAACCCGCGCCGATCGAGGCACAGATCGCCCTCGCCGCCGCCATCGCCACCGGCACCGGCGTCGTCGGCGAGCGCATCCGCCAGATCGACCCTGCCGACCCCGATGCCCTGTCCGATGCACTCTACGGCACCGCCCCCGCGCCGCATTCCTTGGAGCCGATCCTGCCCCTCGGCGGCCGCCGCGACACCGTCCGGCTCGCCGCCCGGGCGCTGGCCGGCGCCGCCGTGACGGAGACCATCCCGCTGCCCGAAGGCGCCCCCTACGGCGCGGTGCTGGTCGACACGGGAGCCTGCACCCTCTGCATGTCCTGCGCCGGCTTCTGCCCGCCGGGCGCCCTCCTCGACAACCCCGACAAGCTCCAGCTCAGCTTCCGCGAGGCGGCCTGCCTGCAATGCGGCTTCTGCGCCGACGCCTGCCCGGAGAACGCCATCCGGCTCCTGCCCCAGCTCGACCTCACCGACGCCGCCCTCGCCCCGCGCATCCTCCACGAGGAGGAGCCCTTCGCCTGTATAGAGTGCGGCAAGCTGTTCGGGGTGAAATCGACCATCGACCGGATCATCGAGAAGCTGGAGGGCAAGCACGCGCTGTTCACCAACTCCGACAACGTCCGCCTGATCCAGATGTGCGACGACTGCCGGGTGCGCGCCCAGTACCACGCCGAGGCGGCACCGATGTTCATGCGCGAGCGCCCGCCGGTGCGCACCACCGAGGACTACCTGCCGAAGAAGACCAACGGCGAGGAGGAGCCCTGAGCGGGCCGCCGCCTGCCCTTGACATCCCCGAGACGGCGCACCACCAATCCCCGCAAAGCGGCGCCAGAACAAAGGACCGGACGAGATGAACCAAGACGCCTTCAACATGTCGATGCGCAAGTTCCTGAAGCAGGTCGGCGTGACCTCGCAGCAGCAGATCGAGCAGGCGATCCGCGCCGCCAACCCCTCGGGCCCGGTCAAGGTGCGCGCCGTGGTCACAATCCCCGAGCTCGGTCTGGAGCACGTGGTCGAGGGTGAGATCGCCAGCAATGGAGACGCCGCATGACCGTCGCCCGCGAAGACGTGATCGCCGCGCTGTCGACGATCGTCGACCCCGGAGAGGGCAAGGACCTGATATCTGCCGGCATGGCCAAGGCGGTCACCGTCTCGGGCGGCAGCGTCAGCTTCGTGATCGAGGTCGACCCGGCCAAGGGCGGCGCGATGGAGTCGCTGCGCGCCGCCGCCCAAGCCGCGGTCGAGCGGCTGCCCGGGGTCGAGAAGGTCACCGCTGTGCTGACCGCGCACTCCGACACGCCCAGCCAGCCGGCGCCAAAAGGCCCGCCGCCCGACCTCGGCCTGCGCCCCCGGCCGGCCGAACCTCAGAGCAAGGAGATCGCCGGCATCGACCACATCATCGCCATCGCCTCGGGCAAGGGCGGAGTCGGCAAGTCCACCGTCGCCGCCAACCTCGCCGTCGCCGTGGCGGCCCAGGGCAAGCGGGTCGGGCTCCTCGATGCCGACGTCTACGGCCCGTCGCAGCCGCGCATGCTCGGCATCGCCGGGCGGCCGGCCTCGCCGGACGGCAAGACCATCCTGCCGCTGCGCAACCACGGCGTCACCGCGATGTCGATGGGCTTCATGGTGCCCGAGGGCGAGGCGGTGATCTGGCGCGGGCCGATGCTGATGGGGGCGCTGCAGCAGATGCTGGAGCAGGTCCAGTGGGGCCACCTCGACGTTCTTCTGGTCGACCTGCCGCCCGGCACCGGCGACGTGCAGCTCACCCTGGCGCAGAAGGCCGAGGTCACCGGCGCCATCTTGGTCTCGACGCCGCAGGACATCGCGCTCATCGACGCCCGCAAGGCGGTCAACATGTTCGAGAAGACCAAAACCCCGGTGCTGGGGCTGATCGAGAACATGTCGAGCTACATCTGCCCCAACTGCGGCCACGAGGCGCATATCTTCGGCCATGGCGGGGCCAGGGACGAGGCGGAGAAGCTCGACATCCTGTTCCTGGGCGAGATCCCGCTCGACCTCGATATCCGCGTCGCCGGCGATGGCGGCGCGCCGATCGTCGCTGCCAAGCCGGGCCTGCCCCAGTCGCGCGCCTTCCTCGACATCGCCGAACACCTGATCGCCCTCGGCGTGGTCTGATGCCGAGATCCGATGACCGAAACGGACGACCCCTCCTTCCCGCCGCTGCTCACCGGCGAGGAAACAGCACCGGGGGTCGACCCGTTCGCCAAGGCGGTCGCCTCGGCGGCGCTCGGCACCGATCCGGGCCTAGTCTGCTGGTCGCGCGACCCTGCCGCCTTGCGCGCCGCCCTGGTGCTGGCCCCGGAAGCGCCGCTGGAGCGGGCGGTCGGCATCGTCTTCGCCGTCGCCCTCGGCCTCGGAGACGCGCTGGGCGCGCTGGCGCCGCCGGAGGTCGCGGTGCACTTCCTCTGGCCGGGCCGCTTCAAGGTCAACGGCGCCGACTGCGGCGCCCTGCGGGTCGCCGCCTCGACCACCGACCCCAAGGCCGAGCCCGACTGGCTGGTCGTCGGCATCGACATCCCCTACCGTCCGCCCTCGCAAGTCGAACCCGGCCGCCGCCCCGATCAGACCAGCCTGATAGAGGAAGGCTGCATCGAGGTCACCTCGTCGAAGCTGCTCGAAAGCTGGGCGCGCCACACCCTGCACTGGATCCACCGCTGGCTCGACGACGGCTTCCAGCCGCTCCACGCCGCTTGGCGCGACCGCGCCTGGGGCGTCGGCGAGGAGGCGCCCGGCGGCGGCCTGTTCATGGGGCTGGACGAGTTCGGCGGCATGCTGGTGAAGACCGCGAAGACCACCGAGCTGCGCCCGCTGACCGCGATGCTGGAGGACCTGTCATGAGGCTGGCGCGGACACTGCGCTTCGACGACTCCGACGAGCGGGTGTTCGAGCACGCGGCCGAACCCGGCGAGTGGGCGATCTCGGGTGCCTTCGAGTTCTCCAACTGGGCCGAGGCCGACCTCACCGGCAAGCGGTGCCAGGCCTTCGCCAATGGCTGGCTGGGGCTGGAGAGCTTCGGCCGCGCTACTTTCGTCGCCGCCTACGGTGCCCCGGACCTCGCCGCTGCCCGGCCGGTGGCCGAGGACGAGCTGCGCTTCATGGCCGAGATGTGCGCGGACCACGATCCCAACACGCTCCTGGTGGTCAATCGCGAGCTGGTCGCCGCCGGCGTCGGCGAGAGCTTCCGCGCCATCAAGCCGGCCGAAGCGACCATCGATATGGTGGCGATCCACGGCACACCTGATCCAAACTGAGCGCAGCCATGAACGAACGCGAGACATTCCGCGGCAGCGTCCCCTACCTGGTCTCACCGTTCACCTCCGACGGCGAGATCGACAGGGCCGCGCTCGGCCAGCTCAGCGAACACCTGATCGCGCAAGGTGTCCACGGCCTGACGCCTCTGGGCTCGACCGGCGAGTTCGCGTATCTCGACTTCGCCCGGCGCGAGGCCGTCGTCGAAACGGTGGTCGAGGCGGCTGCGGGCCGTGTGCCGGTCATCGCCGGGGTCGCCTCCACCACCACGCCGGACGCCGTTGCCCAAGCCCGGCGATGGCGGGATATCGGCGTCGACGGCATTCTCGCAATCCTCGAAGCCTATTTCCCGGTGCCGGAGGACCGGGTTGTCGACTATTTCGCCGCGATTGCCGATGCTACCGAGCTGCCGGTGACGCTCTATGCCAATCCGACCTTCCAGCGCTCGGACCTGAGCCTGGCGGCGATCGAGCGGCTCTCCCACCATCCCAATATCCGCTACATCAAGGACGCATCGACCAATACCGGCCGGCTCCTGAGTATCATGAACCTCACCGAAGGTCGGTTGGGCGTGTTCGCGGCCTCGTCCCACATTACCGCCGCGGTGATGCTGATCGGCGGGCTGGGGTGGATGGCGGGGCCGTCCTGCCTGATCCCCGGCCAGAGCATCCGGCTCTACGAGCTCTGCCGCGCCAAGGAATGGGGCGCCGCCATGGCGCTGCAGCGAGACCTCTGGTCGGTCAACCAGGCCTTCGCGCGCTTCAATCTCGCGGCGGCTGTCAAGGCCGGGCTGAAACTGCAGGGTTTCGACTGCGGCGACCCGGCCCCGCCGCAAACCAAGCTGTCGGCGGCCGAGGTGGAGGTCGTGCGCGAGGCCCTGGTTCGGGTGGGCGCTCTCTAGCAACTCTGCGGCTCGTCGGGCCGCTTGAGGTGAGACGCGCTGGCAAGGGCACGCGGCTTCACTGACCATGCCAATATGGAAAGTCATTCTAGGTCCGACTCTTATACCAGCCGCCCTAGTTATTGACTGCTGCCCGGTTTTGTGTAGTGATCGATGCGACGGCGGCCCTGTCTTGGGCGAAGAAGTTCCAGGCGTCGCAGCATTTGTCGACGATGTCGTCGTAGTCGTCGAAGAGGGTGATCGCGAGCTTGTTGCCGCGCAGATACTGCCAG